>Ga0209455_1000341_pt1 | contig 44283 bp, 40 predicted proteins | sample AraplaCol_mCL_r2_FD_184275 | JGI IMG/M metagenome (GOLD analysis project Ga0209455, IMG submission 184275) | Arabidopsis root microbial communities from North Carolina, USA - plate scrape CL_Col_mCL_r2 (SPAdes) (version 2) | ecosystem: Host-associated > Plants > Roots > Endosphere | place: USA... | reverse complement strand
GCGCCTGTACGTGACCTACGCGGACTACAACAAGGCCGCCGCCGCCGACACGAACAACAACTACGGCTTCGTGTCGACCAAGACCAACGCCGTGTCCTACGGCGCCCAGGTCGAGATCTGGTTCTGATCCTCGTGTAATCCCCGCCGCGACCCCACCCGGTCGCGGCGCACTATTGCAACCACGAATATCTGTACGGAGACAAACACATGTCCAAGAAATTCAGCCTGTCCGTCGTCGCGCTCGCCGCGATCCTCGGCATGAGCGCCGCCCAGGCGGACGAGCTCGAAGTCCTCCACTGGTGGACGTCCGGTGGCGAGGCCAAGGCCGCCGCCGAACTGAAGAAGCAGATGGAAGCCGAAGGCCACACGTGGAAGGACTTCGCGGTCGCCGGCGGCGGCGGCGACTCCGCCATGACCGTGCTGAAGTCGCGCGTGATCTCCGGCAACGCCCCGGCGGCCGCGCAGATCAAGGGCCCGGCCCTGCAGGAATGGGCGGCCGAAGGCGTGCTCGCCAACATCGACGACGTGGCCAAGGCCGAGAAGTGGGACTCCGTCCTGCCTCCGGTCGTCGCCAACGTGATGAAGTACAAGGGCCACTACATCGCCGCGCCGGTCAACGTGCACCGCGTGAACTGGCTGTGGGCCAACCCGGAAGCGTTCAAGAAGGCCGGCGCCAAGGTCCCGACGACCTGGGACGAGTTCTTCGTCGCCGGTGACAAGCTCAAGGCCGCGGGCATCATCCCGCTGGCCCACGGCGGCCAGAACTGGCAGGACTTCACCGTGTTCGAAGACGTCGTCCTCGGCGTCGGCGGCCCCGAGTTCTACCGCAGCGCGCTGGTCAAGCTCGACCCGGCCGCGATCAACAGTCCCACGATGATCAAGGTGCTGGACACGTTCAAGAAGATCCACGGCTACACCGACAAGAACGCCCCGGGCCGCGACTGGAACCTGGCCACCGCGATGGTGATCAAGGGCGAGGCCGGCATGCAGCTGATGGGCGACTGGGCCAAGGGCGAGTTCCTGGCCGCGGGCAAGAAGCCGGGCACGGACTTCATCTGCTCGCCGGCGCCGAGCACGGCCAAGGACTACACCTTCAACATCGACTCGTTCGCGATGTTCCAGCTGAAGAACACCGCCAACGTGCCGGCCCAGAAGGACCTGGCCAAGGCCATCATGTCGCCGTCGTTCCAGGAGCTGTTCAACCTGAACAAGGGCTCGATCCCGGTCCGCCTCGACGTCAAGCTCGACAAGTTCGACGACTGCGCCAAGGAATCGAACCGCGACTTCGTCGCCTCGTCCAAGGCCAACACGCTGCTGCCGTCGATCGCCCACGGCATGGCCGTCCCGCCGGCCGCCGAAGGCGCCATCAAGGACGCCGTCAGCAAGTTCTGGAACGACGACAAGGAAACGTCCAAGGACGCCCAGGCCGAAATCCTGAAGGCGTCCAAGACGAAGTAATCGTCGCCCGACGATCACTTTTTTCTCTCCTATGGGCATTCGCCACGCGCGGTCACGCGCGCGTGGCGCTTTTTGTGCTTAAGCTCCCGGGTCGAGGCCCTGGCGCCGCATCAGCCTTCTCGGGCCCGTCCTCGCGTGCAACGGCGTCGTTGCACATGTCCTCGCCCGATCGCGCCAAGAAAGCCTCGCCGCTTCCATGTCCCGCTCCAAAGTCCCCAGCGCCTCCTGGCTTCCAAAGCTGGTCGTCGCCCCCAGCTTCCTGCTGTCCTTCTTCTTCATCTACGGCCTGATCGCGTGGAACGGCTACCTGTCGTTGTCCGCGTCGCACATGCTGCCGAACTACGACTACGTCGGGTTCTCCAACTACATCGACCTGTTCGACAACGACCGCTTCCACGTCGCGCTGAAGAACATGCTGATCTTCGGCGTGCTGTTCATCGGCGGCGCCATGGCACTCGGCCTGCTGCTGGCGATCCTGCTCGACCAGAAGATCCGCGCCGAGGGCGTGCTCCGCACCATCTACCTGTACCCGATGGCGATCTCCTTCATCGTCACCGGCACCGCCTGGAAGTGGATCCTCAACCCGGGGCTCGGCATCGAGCACCTGGTGCAGAGCTGGGGCTTCCCCAACTTCCAGTTCGACTGGCTGGTGGATGACCAGCACGCCATCTACTGCGTCGTCATCGCCGGCATCTGGCAGGCCTCGGGCTTCGTGATGGCGCTGTTCCTGGCCGGCCTGCGCGGCATCGACGAGTCCATCATCAAGGCCGCGCAGATCGACGGCGCCAGCCTGCCGCGCATCTACTGGCGCATCGTCGTGCCGTCGCTGCGGCCGGTGTTCTTCTCCACGCTGATGGTGGTGAGCCACCTGTCGATCAAGAGCTTCGACCTCGTGATCGCGCTCACTTCCGGCGGCCCCGGCTATTCCACCGACCTGCCCGCCACGTTCATGTACGCGATGTCGTTCTCGCGTGGCCAGGTCGCCATGGGCGCCGCGAGCGCCACGATCATGCTGTGCATGGTGGCGGCCATCGTCGTGCCCTACCTGTATTCCGAATTGAGGACGAAGAAGTGAGTGCCATGTCGCCACGCGCCCTGACCTGGCATCGGGTCATTCTCTGGACGGCACTGATCCTCTTCGCGATCTGGTTCCTCACGCCCTTGTACGTGATGGTGGTCACCTCGCTGAAGGACATGGACCAGATCCGCGGCGGCAGCCTGCTGGCGCTGCCCTCCAGCATCAACTTCGGCTCCTGGTCCAAGGCCTGGGACCAGGCCTGCACCGGCACCGACTGCGGCGGCCTGAAGCCGTTCTTCATGAACAGCGTCGCGATGGTCGTCCCGGCCGTCGCGATCTCCACCACGATCGGCTGCATCAACGGCTACGTGCTGTCGAAGTGGCGCTTCCGCGGCAGCGAAGTGATGTTCGCCATGCTGCTGTTCGGGGTGTTCATGCCGATGCAGGTGGTGCTGCTGCCGATGAGCCAGATCCTCGGCTACTTCGGCATCGCGAGCTCCATCGTGGGCCTGATCGTGATGCACGTGCTGGCCGGCATCCCGTCCACCACGCTGTTCTTCCGCAACTACTACGTGGGCCTGCCCGACGAGCTGGTCAAGGCGGCGATGCTGGACGGCGCCGGCTTCTGGCGCATCCTGTGGCGCGTGGTGCTGCCGCTGTCCACCCCGATCCTCGTGGTGACGCTGATCTGGCAGTTCACGAACATCTGGAACGACTTCCTCTATGGGGTGGTCTTCTCGGGCGCTGATTCCAAGCCGATCACCGTCGGCCTGAACAATCTCGCGAACACGACCAGTTCGGTCAAGGAATACAACGTGGACATGGCCGCGGCATTGATCGCCGCGCTGCCGACTCTGTTCGTCTACGTTGTTGCTGGCAAGTATTTCGTGCGCGGCCTGACGGCCGGCGCGGTGAAGGGATGATGAGATGGGTGCGCTGACGATCGCCAACGTACGCAAGACTTTCGGCAATGTCGAGATCCTCAAGGGCATCGACATCGACGTTCAGGCGGGCGAATTCCTGATCCTTGTCGGGCCCTCGGGCTGCGGCAAGTCCACGTTGCTGAACATGATCGCCGGGCTGGACGCCCCGAGCGCCGGCACGATCTCCATCGGTGACCGCGACGTCACCTGGCTGCCGCCCAAGGATCGCGACATCGCGATGGTGTTCCAGAGCTACGCGCTCTACCCGAACATGAACGTGGCCCAGAACATCGCGTTCGGCCTCGAGATGCGCAAGGTGCCCAAGGAAAAGCGCGACGAGGCCGTGCAGCGCGTGGCCAAGATGCTGCAGATCACGCAGCTGCTCGATCGCAAGCCGGGCCAGCTCTCCGGCGGCCAGCGCCAGCGCGTGGCCATGGGCCGGGCGCTCGCGCGCGACCCGAAGCTGTTCCTGTTCGACGAGCCGCTGTCCAACCTCGACGCCAAGCTGCGCGTGGAGATGCGCGCCGAGATCAAGCTGCTGCACCAGCGCACCAAGACCACCACGGTCTACGTCACGCACGACCAGGTCGAGGCCATGACGCTGGGCGACCGCATCGCGGTGATGAAGGAAGGCGTCGTTCAGCAGTTCGGCACGCCCGAGGACATCTACGCCCGCCCGGCCACGCGCTTCGTCGCCGAGTTCATCGGCTCGCCGGCGATGAACATGATTCCCGCCGTGCGCGGCGCCACCGGCGCCGTGGCCAACGGCGTGGAACTGCCGCTGACGGCCGCGCAGCGCGAGGCCCTGTCCAAGACCTCTTCCGGCAAGCTCACCTACGGCCTGCGCCCCGAGGCCGCGCAACTGTCCAGCGACGGCGTGCCCGGCACGCTGCGCTTCACCGAGCCCACGGGCCCCGAAACCTACGCCACCGTCGAGACCGCCGTGGGCCTGCTCACGCTGCGCGTGCCGGGCTACATGGTGGCGAAGGTGGGCGACGCCGTCCACATCAAGTGGGCTGCCGAAGCCACGCACCTGTTCGACGGCGAGACCGACAAGCGCATCGGCTGAAGCGCCGGTGCTCTCCGCCTGGATGGGCGCGACGCGGGTCGCGCCCGTTTTCATTCCAGGACGGGCTCGCAGCGGATCTCGCACCGCACCGAGTTCGCCAGGAAGCACGCCTCGTGCGCCTCGTGGTGCAGCGCCGCCAGCGCGGCCGCGTCGGGCACGCGCGCGCCCGCGAAACACGTGCGCGGACGCAGCGTGACCACGTCCACCACCAGCTTGCCCGCCGCGTTGCGGCCCATGCGGCCGTCGGCCGCGTCCTCGTAGCTCCGTACCGCGTAGCCGGCGCGCGACGCGATGTCGAGGAACCACAGCATGTGGCAGCTGGACAGCGACGCGACGAAGGCCTCCTCCGGATCGACCGCGCCCGCATCCGACATCGGCAGCGGCACCACGTGTGGCGACGACGACGCGGGCACCACGACGCCGCCGTCGAACGTCCACGTGTGGGCGCGGCTGTAGCGCTTGCCGAGGAAGTCGGCGTCGCCGGCGTTCCAGCGGATCAGGGCGGTGTGCAGGTGCGCCATGGCCGCCTCAGCGCGAGGCCAGCGCCAACCGGGCGCCGAGCGCGACGAACACCGCGCCCATCGTGCGGTTGAGCCACAGCCCCACCGACTTGCCCACCTTCAGCCGCGAGCTGGCGAATGCCGTGAACAGCGCCAGCGCGTGGCACCACAGCATGCCGTTGATGTCGAAGATCGCGCCCAGCACGATGAAGGCCAGCGGCTTGGACGCGGCGTCCGGCGCGATGAACTGCGGCACGAACGCGAGGAAGAACAGCGCCACCTTCGGGTTCAGCGCGTTGGTGAGGAAACCCTGGCGGAAGATGTCGCGATAGCGGATGACGCGCGGCGCGGCCTCCTCCACCGCCACCGGAACGCCGTCGCGCGCCCGCTGGCGCAGCATCCCGATGCCGATCCACACCAGGTAGGCCGCGCCGATGACCTTGACCACCGTGAACGCGGTGGCCGACGTGGCCAGCAGCGCCGACAGGCCCAGCGCCGCGGCGGACACGTGCACGAACACGCCGCAGCCGACGCCCCAGCACGCCACGAATCCGGCGCGCCAGCCCTGCGTCGCGCTGCGCGCCATGATGAACAGCGAGTCCGGCCCGGGCGTGATGTTGAGCAGCAGCCCCGAGACGATGAACAGCCACAGGTGTTGGGTTCCGGCCATGGGCCCTCCGATGTGAGAGAACCCGCATCATCGCGTCTTCACCGGACGCAGTAAACGACGCCGATCGCAGTTCTTTGCTGCGTCCAGTGGATTAATATTCCTGCATGGACAAGCTCCGCGCCATGAAGACCTTCGTGCAGATCGCCGACGACGGCAGCCTCACCGCGGCCGCCGAGGCGCTGGGCCTGTCGCTGCCGGCGGTGGTGCGCAGCCTCGCGGCGCTGGAGGCCGACGTCGGCGCGCGCCTGTTCCAGCGCACCACGCGGCGCATCGCGCTCACGCAGGAAGGCCAGCAGTACCTGGCGCGCAGCCGCGACATCCTCGCCGCCGTGGCCGAGGCCGACGCGAGCCTGGCCGACGAGGTGCAGGCGCCGCGCGGCCAGCTCGTGGTCACGGCGCCGGTGCTGCTGGGCCAGCGCGTGGTGGCCGAGTTCGTCACCCGCTTCGTGGCCGCCAACCCGCGCATCCGCTGCAGCGTGCAACTCCTCGACCGCTTCGTCGACCTGGTGGACGAAGGCGTGGACGTGGGCATCCGCATCGGCGCGCTGGAGGACTCGTCGCTGGTCGCGCTGCGTCTCGGCGAGGCGCGCCAGGTGGTCGTCGCCAGCCCGGCGTTCCTGCGCCGCACCGGCACGCCGCGGCATCCGTCCGACCTGCGCGCGCGGCCCTGCATCCGCCTGGCGACGCCCGTGCGGCCCGGGTGGGCCTTCCAGGACGCGGGCCGCAAGCTGCACGTGCCCGTCGACGGGCCGCTGGACTTCAACCACGCCGGCGCGGCCCTGCTCGCCTGCGAACAGGGTGCCGGCTTCGGCCAGTTCTTCTCGTACCAGGTGCAGGAGGCCGTGCGGGCGAAGCGCCTGCGCATCGTGCTGGCCGCGTTCGAGCCGCCGCGCCAGCCGGTGAGCGTCGTCTACCCCCACGCACGGCTGCTGCCGGCGCGCACGCGGGCGTTCATCGACGCGGCGAAACGTGAGCTCGGGCCTCTCGTTCAGGGCTGAAGCAAGGCGTTGCCCACGCCGGCGTTCATCGCATTGAGGATGTCGCCGTTGTCCTGCGACAGCTCCCACGCGAACACGCCGGCCAGCCCGGCCTCGCGCACGAAGGCGCCCTTGGCGAGCACCGTGCGCGGGTCGTCGTAGCCCATGAACAGCTGGCTGTGCGCGTTGTACAGGTTCCAGGACTGCGTCTGCGCGTCGAAGATCGCCTGGTAGCCGTGCAGGCCGCGGCCGTTGCGGTCGAGGTAGCGCGCGGCGAGCTCGCGGTAGTCGCTGGCCCCCTCGGGCGCAGGGTAGGTGCCGGTGTGCGGCGCGCCGCTGAAGCCCGCGCCCGCCGCGGGCCTGGCCACGCCGGTGAAGCCGCGGCCGTACATCGCCACGCCGGCCACCAGCTTGCCCGCGGGCACGCCGGCGGCGGTCATCGTCTTCACGGCGGCGTCCAGGCCGTCGCCCGCGTCCGACCCGCTCGCGCGCAGCGCCGCGTGGTTGCCGGTGGCCGGCGTCCAGCTGCCGTAGAAGTCGTAGGTCATCATGAAGATGTAGTCCAGCGACTTCGCGGCGTCGCGGTAGTTCACCTTGCCCACCAGCGCGCGGTCGGTGTTGATCGCCGACGTCACCAGGTACTTGCGGCCGTTCTCGGCGCTGAGCGTGTCAAGCGCCGAGCGCAGCGCCGCCATCAGGTCGGCGTAGCCCTGGCCGTCGGCGGGCGCGCCCAGCTGCACGCCGTTGGCCGCGCCGTTGTTGGTGGGATGCTCCCAGTCGATGTCGATGCCGTCGAACGCCGGATGCGCGCGCAGGAAGTCGGCCGCCGACTTCGCGAACGCGGCGCGCGGCGCGGCGGCGTCGGCGATGTGGAAGAACGGATCGGAGCCGCCCCAGCCGCCCACCGAGGCCACCACCTTCACGTGCGGCGCGCGGGCCTTCAGGCGAGCGAAGGCCGCGTCGAACGTGTCGTCGATGGCCGAGGTGCCGAGTTGGAACGCGCCCTTGCCGGCGCACTTGGGCGCGTCCTCGGGCAGCTGGCCCGGCCCGCACACGTGCAGGAACGCGTAGATGACGTGCGTGACGCTGTCGCCGTGCAGCGCGTCCACCAGCGCGGTGGACTGCCAGTTGGGCATGTAGACGCTGACGATCTTGCCGCTGCTGCGCTCGAACTCCAGCGGCTTGCCGCCGAACAGCGCGTAGGGCGCGGAGGCCGCGAAGGCGGGCGGCGAGACCAGCGTGCAGGCGGCGGCCAGCGACAGCATCAAGCGGCAGGCGGGCGAAATGGCGGAACGGAGCGTGAGCGTCATGGAGGCGGTCGGATCCCGGTCGGGCGCAGCTCGATCCATTCGAACCACTTTAGTACCACTATATATCCAATCTGCCCGGCGCGACAGGGAAATTCCCGCGCACCATGGCACGTCGCGGGGCGCGGCCGTCAGTGAGGGTCGACCACGCCCCGCCCGGACGCTCGACCGTTTCGCTCACCCAGTCCAAGGCCGTTCGTTCGAAATCCGATTCGATCCGGAATCCTGTTGGTTCGTTTTCGGCAAGGGGGTCGCGATGATATTGGGACGGCGAGTTTCGATTCAGACGCGATTCGAGGATGGATATCCATCAATCACGGTTGGATCCGTCGCCTGCCGCCAGTAATGTTCGAGCCCAACCACAGAGGACATTTGCCTGCGAGTACTCGCCTCGCAGGTCGTCCTGCTGATATTCAAACCCACTTGTGTCGGATATTCAACCGACCTGCTGGCCAATCAACAAACCATATTCGCTGGACGCGTCGAAACGGAATCATCGCGATGCCGTCATGACCCCGGAACCGAACGACTGCCCATCATGAAGAAGATCTCGCTCGCCCTCGCACTCGCCCTGTCCGCCGCGGCCGCCTCGGCCCAGACCGCCGCCAGCGCGCCGCAGGCGCCGCCCGCGCCGCCCGCGCGAGGCCTGCCGCTGGACCTGGCGCTGGAGGCCGCGCGGGCGGCCGTCGACACCTGCAAAGGCATCGACCAGAAGGTGGCCGTCAGCGTGCTCGACTCCGCGGGCGAGTTGCGCCTGCTGCTGGCCGCCGACGGCACGCCGTCGCGCAGCGTCACCAACAGCGGGTTGAAGGCCAAGGCCGCCCTCGCCTTCAACATCCCCAGCGGCCAGGTGGCCGAACGCGTGAAGACGGACAAGGACGCGGCCGACCGACTCGCCGCCAATCCGACCTGGCTGGCGCGCGCCGGCGCCATCCCGGTGAGCGTGGGCGGCACGGTGATCGGCGCCATCGGCGTGGGCGGCGCGCGCGGCAGCGAGAAGGACGAGGCCTGCGCAATCGCGGGCCTCGAGAAGGTCAAGAGCCGGCTGTATTGAGATGAAGCATTCGACCCGACTCGCGCTGGCCGCCGCGGTGGCCCTCGCCTGCACGGCCGCCAACGCCGGCCCCAGCGTCTTTCCCGACGGCACCACGCGGCTCGACCCCGCGCGTGCGTGGCCCACGTTCGTGCTGTTCACCGGCGGCGACAACGTGGCGCGCCTGGTCGACCTCGACGGCCACACCGTGCGCACCTGGAACGACGCCGGCGGCTTCAGCACCCTGATCGATCCGGCGCTGGCGCACGGCCAGACTGGCCACGTGCTCGTGACCACGGAGACCGACAGCGGCCGCGGCGTCGACCTCGTGCCGGGACGGGTGGCGGCGCAGGTGTCCAAGACCATCGCGGAGCTCGATTGGGACGGCAAGCCGGTGTGGCAGTTCGGCGCCAAGGCGCCCGGCGGCCTGGCGCGCCAGCATCACGACTGGGCACGGCTGGCCAACGGCAACACGCTCGTGCTGGCCAACCTCACGCACGACGCGCCCAGCTTCGGGCGGCCGGTGCTGGACGACGTGGCCTACGAGGTAGATCCTTCCGGCGCCATCGTCTGGCGCTGGGTGGCCGCGGACCATCTCGACGAGCTGGGCTTCACGCCGGCGCAGCTGACGCTGATCCACGCCGCCGACAGCGCCGACTACCTGCACGTGAACAACCTGAAGGTGGTGGGACCGAACCGCTGGTTCGACGCCGGCGACGCGCGCTTCGCGCCGGACAACCTGATCTTCGATTCGCGCAACGCCAACGTCATCGCGATCATCGACCGCAATAGTGGCCACATCGTGTGGACGCTGGGCCCGAACTATCCCGCGATCCCGCGCGGCGCGGCGGCCCGGCGCGTCCCGCGGCCGGTCGACCAGATCAGCGGCCAGCACGACGCGCAGATCATCCCCAAGGGCCTGCCGGGCGCCGGCAACCTGCTCGTGTTCGACAACCAGGGCGAGGCCGGCTACCCGCCCGTCGAGCTGCAGACCACGGGCGGCTCGCGCGTGCTGGAGATCGACCCGGTGAGCAGGCAGGTGGTGTGGCAGTACACGGCGGAGGACTCGGGCCAGCCGAGCTGGGGCTTCCGCAGCACGCACATCAGCGCGGCGCGCCGCTTGCCCAACGGCAACACGTTCATCGACGAAGGCCAGAGCGGCCGGCTGTTCCAGGTCACGCGCGAGGGCGACATCGTCTGGGAGTACGTCAACCCGTTCCCGCGCCTCGGCAAGGATCCGGTGTCGGGCAGGGCCACCGCCAACCGCCAGCTCTATCGGGCGCAGCCGGTGCCCATCGACTGGGTGCCGGCCGGCACGCCGCACACGGAGACCGCCCTCGCGCCACACGCCTGATCGTCCGACCAACGATGACCTGTTCCTCACCAACCCTCAAGGAGAACCTGATGCTCAAAGCCACGGCCGCCGCGGCCGCCCTGACCCTGATCACGCTCGTCGCCGTCGCCGCCACGAGCGCGGCCCCGGCCGCGCCCGCCAACGGCGTGCTGGCGACGCCCGCCGGCGCCACGCTCTACACCTACGACAAGGACGCCGCCAACAGCGGCAAGAGCGTCTGCAACGCGCAGTGCGCCACGAACTGGCCGCCGCTGGCGGCACAGGCATCCGACACGGCGTCGGGCGACTTCTCCATCGTCACGCGCGACGACGGCTCGAAGCAATGGGCCTGGAAGGGCTGGCCGCTGTACACCTTCGCCAAGGACGCCAAGGCCGGTGACACCACGGGCGACGGCAAAGGCAACGTCTGGCACGTGATCAAGGGCTGACCGAAGGGGTCTGGCATCTCCTGCGTACTCGCAGGCAATGCCTGACCCCGATCATCAGCGACGCGTGGACGCCAGCCTGCGCACCACGTCCACCATGCGGTCGACCTCCTCGCAGGTGTTGTAGAACGCCAGCGACGGCCGCACGGTGGCCTCCAGGCCGAAGCGGCGAAGGATGGGCTGCGCGCAGTGGTGGCCGGTGCGCACGGCGATGCCTTCCTCGTTGAGCGCCTCGCCCACTTCCTGCGTGGTGTAGCCGTCCAGCACGAACGACAGCACGCTGGCCTTGTCGTGCGCGGTGCCCACCAGGCGCACGCCGGGGATCGGTTGCATGCGCTTCGTGGCGTACTCCAGCAGCGCGTGCTCGTAGAGGCCGATGTTCTCGATGCCGATGCGCTCCACGTATTCCAGTGCGGCGCCCAGCCCCACGGCGTCGGCGATGTTGCCGGTGCCGGCCTCGAAGCGCGACGGGGGCCCGTGGTAGATCGTCTTCTCGAAGGTGACGTCGGCGATCATGTTGCCGCCGCCCTGCCACGGCGGCATCGCGTCGAGCACGGGCTTCCTGCCGTACAGCACGCCGATGCCGGTGGGGCCGAAGATCTTGTGGCCGGAGAACACGAAGAAGTCGGCGTCGAGCTCGCGCACGTCCACGCGCATGTGCGACACCGACTGCGCGCCGTCCACCAGCGTGGTCGCGCCCGCGCGGCGCGCCATCGCCACGATCTCGCGCACCGGCACGACGGTGCCCAGCGCGTTCGACACCTGCGTGACCGACACGATCTTCGTGCGGTCGCTGAGCAGCTTCCGGTATTCGTCCAGCAGCACCTGGCCCGAGTCGTCGACCGGGATCACGCGCAGCTTCGCGCCCTTGGCGGCGGCGAGCTGCTGCCACGGGACGATGTTGGCGTGGTGCTCGAGATGCGACACGATGATCTCGTCGTCCGGGCCCACGTTCTGCGCGCCCCAGCTCTTGGCCACCAGGTTGATGGCCTCGGTGGTGCCGCGCACGAACACGATCTCGTCCGTCGAGCTCGCGCCGATGAAGCGGCGCACGGTCTCGCGAGCGCCTTCGTAGGCGTCGGTCGCGCGCGCCGCGAGCTCGTGGGCCGCGCGGTGGATGTTCGAGTTCTCGTGCTCGTAGAAATGCTTGATGCGGTCGATCACCGCCTGCGGCTTCTGCGTGGTGGCGGCGTTGTCGAACCACACCAGCGGACGGCCGTTGACGCGCTCGCGCAGGATCGGGAAGTCGCGCCGGATCGCGTTGACGTCGAACGGCGGATGGGCCGCCGGGTCGGCCGCCGGCCCCAGGAAGTAATAGTTCGAAGACGACGCCGGGGCCTGCGTGGCCAGCAGCGCACGCAGCACGTCGCCATCGGGCAGCCCGAAGCCGCGGGCGCCCGGCGCCTCGATGGCCGGCGTCGCGACGGCCGGCGGCTCGGGCACGCGGTTCGCGCCGGCGCCACGTTCTTCCAGGAAGTAATACGGCGAGCCGCCCGCGCCGCGCGGGGGCTGCGCCGCGGCCGTGGCCTCGGGCACGCCCAGCGTCACGCCGCCGACACGGCTGTCGTAGCCCGGCGCGGCTTGCACCACGATGTCGGGCACGCCGTTGGGCGCCTGCGCGTGCGGGCGCAGCGAACTCGCGGAGGCGGCGACATTCGCGGGCGACTGCGGCGACGCCGGCACCAGGCCGCCGCCCGGCGGCAGGTAGGGGCCGGCCGCGGGCGTGGACGGCCCCAGCGCGCCCGGCGGCGGGCTCATGCCGGCCGGCTGCGGGTTCACGGGCACCGGCACGCCGCCGGCGGCGTGTCGTCCGGGCAGGGCGCCGAAGAACTCGCCGGCCAGGCGATTGAGCGTGCCGATGTCGGGCAGTCCGGCGGCGAGCAGGCTCTCGCGGCCGGAATCGGGTGCAGCCATCGACGCTTACCGGTAGGTGTCGGGGTAGGCGTGGTACTTGCCGACCTCGACGTCCTCGAGCACCGCCAGCGCGTCGGGCGTGTGGACCGCGAGCGAGCAGTACAGCGAGATCAGGTACGACGCGATCGCGTTGCGGTTGATGCCCATGAAGCGCACCGACAGCCCCGGGCTCTGCTCGCCGGCCAGGCCCGGCTGGAACAGGCCGACCACGCCCTGGCGCTTCTCGCCCACGCGCAGCAGCAGGATCTTGGTCTTGCCGTCGGCCACCGGCACCTTGTCCGACGGCACCAGCGGGATGCCGCGCCAGGTGAGGAACTGCGAGCCGAACAGGCTCACGGTGGGCGGCGGCACGCCGCGGCGCGTGCACTCGCGGCCGAACGCGGCGATGGCCAGCGGGTGGGTGAGGAAGAACGCCGGCTCCTTCCAGACCTTGGTGAGCAGTTCGTCCAGGTCATCGGGCGTGGGCGCGCCGCTGAGCGGGTACACGATCTGGTCGTCGGCCACGCTGGCCAGCAGGCCGTAGTCCGGATGGTTGATCAGCTCGCCTTCCTGCTTTTCCTTGATCGTCTCGATCGCCAGGCGCAGCTGTTCCTTGATCTGGTCGTGCGGGCTGCTGTACAGGTCGGACACGCGCGTGTGCACGTCGACGATCGTGCTCACGGCGTTCAGGAAGTACTCGCGCGGGGCCTCGTCGTAGTCGACGAAGGTGGTGGGCAGCTCGGCCTCGTCGCGGTTGGCACAGAGCACCTGGATGTCCTGCGGGTTCTTGACCGTGTTGAGCCGGTAGATGCCGGCCTCCACGGGCACCCACTGCAGCATGTGCGTGAGCCAGCGCGGGCTGATGGTTGACAGCGTCGGCGCCGTCTTGGTGGCGTTCGCAAGCTGTCTTGCGGCGTTGTCGCCAAGCGCCATCGGCGCGTTCGAGGTGTCAGCCATGATTTGATGGATCCCGGGGAGCGGAAAACGAATTTGGATATGCGGAAATCGCTCGGATGAGTATCCGGGCCGAGGTCGGACGGATCAACCGGCTATAGCCACCAGACGGCACGCGACCGCTTCAGGCGGAGGTGGATTCGCAGCGCGAGATGAGCTCGGACAGCGCCACGTCGAAGGCGTGCGCGAGCTTCTCCGCGGTGGCCAGCGAGGGCATCGCGGCCGAGCGCTCGATCTCGCCCATGTACGAGCGATTGAGCGAGGCCTGGCCGGCCAGGTGCTCCTGCGACCAGCCGCGCGATTCACGCAACTCGCGGATCACCGGGCCGAAGCGCGCGGAGGGTTGGCGATGCACGCGTGATGCGTGCGGATGGAGGTCGAAGTCGGACATCGCGCTCATCGCCCCGCGGTCTCGTCGACGCGATCGTCGCGCGCGTTGGCCTGCGCGATGCGGCTGCCCGGCGGCACACTGCGGGTGAGCCAGACGTTGCCGCCGATCGACGCGCCGCGCCCGATCGTCACGCGTCCCAGCACCGTGGCGCCGGCGTAGATCACCACGTCGTCCTCGACGATCGGATGGCGCGCGCCGCCCTTGTGCAGCGCGCCGTCGGCGTCGGTCTCGAAGCGCTTCGCGCCCAGCGTCACCGCCTGGTAGATGCGCACGTTGTTGCCGATGACGGCGGTCTCGCCGATGACGACGCCGGTGCCGTGGTCGATAAAGAAGTGCGAGCCGATCCGGGCGCCGGGGTGGATGTCGATGCCCGTGGCGCCGTGCGCCAGCTCCGCGACGATGCGCGCGACGAGGGGCACGCCCAGTTCGTGCAGCCGGTGCGCGATCCGATGATGGATCACCGCGTGCAGGCCGGGATAGCAGACCAGCACCTCGTCGACGCTGCGCGCGGCCGGGTCGCCGCGGTAGGCCGCAAGCACGTCGCTGTCGAGGAGCTCGCGGATGCGCGGCAGCGCGGCGCCGAACTCGCGCACGATCTCCAGCGCGCGCTCGTCCAGGGGCTGCGCCGCGTCGCCGGCGAAACGCGCGTTGTAGCGCAGCTCCAGGCCCACCTGCCCCAGCAGAGCATGCAGCGCCGTATCCAGCGTGTGGCCGACGTAGTAGTCCTCGCTCTCCTGGCGCAGGTCGGGCGGGCCGAGCCGCATCGGGAACAGCGCGCCGCGCAGGCCGTCCAGGATGGCGGCGAGCGCCTCGCGCGACGGCAGCTCGCGGCCGCTGATCTCGCGCGGGCGGGACTGCTGCTCGCGCCATTTCTCGCGGACGGCGCGCAGTTGGGTGACGATGCCGGCCAGTTCCAGCGCGGGGCCGGTCGAGGCGCGTCCGGCGCTGCGGGCATCGGCGCGAGGGAGTACGTTGACGACGGTCATGCGCGGGTCAGTCCTGCACCCACTTCAGCCCGCGCAGGCGCCAGCCGCCCACCCGGCCGCGGCGGCGCTCGCCGTCGAGGTCGCCCTCGAAGCCCTCGCTCACGTTGAAGACCGCCGTGAAGCCGATCCTGGTGGCGGCCTCGGCGGCGATGGCCGAGCGCTTGCCGCTGCGGCACAGGAACAGCAGCACGTCGTTCTTGCCGACCTTGGCCTCGAGCTCGCGCAGGAAGCGCGGATTGCGGGTCAGCGCGGTGCCCGTGGCCCAGGGCACGTGCAGGCTCTCGGGCACGTAGCCGACGAACTTGCGCTCCTCGCCGGAGCGCACGTCCACGAGCACGGCGCGCCCCGACTCGACCAGCGCCCACGCCTCGATGGGCGGAACGCTGCCGGCGAACGGCAGGTTGTCGGCGCGGGCCTGGCGGATGGCGGCTTCGAGAAGAACGTCTTCGTGCGTGTCGGCGAGGAGGGCGGACATCGGGGCTCCTGGAATGGTGGCTATGGACAGCGGCCTCCAGGTTAGGACTTCGTGCCTCCCGAGTGAAATACGCTTTGCGCCGTTGCTTAGGCGGCGCGGGCGAACGGCGTCCGGATGTCCGCCAGGAACTGCTGCGCCCGCGGGTGCTGCGGGTGGTTGAAGAACTCATGCGGATCGGCGCGCTCCAGGATGCGGCCCTCGTCCATGAACAGCACGCGGTGCGCCACGTCGCGCGCGAAGCCCATCTCGTGCGTGACCACGACCAGCGTCATGCCGTCGCGCACCAGGCCCTGCATCACCAGCAGCACCTCGCCCACCATCTCGGGATCGAGCGCGCTGGTGGGCTCGTCGAACAGCATCAGCGGCGGCTCCATGGCCAGCGCCCGCGCGATGGCCACGCGCTGCTGCTGGCCGCCCGAGAGCTCCGACGGCCACGCGTTCGCCTTGTGCGCGAGGCCCACACGATCGAGCAGCTGCATCGCCTTCTGGTGCGCCTGCGCGGGCCGAGCGCCAAGCGCCACCGGCGCGAGCGTGCAGTTGTCCAGCACGCTCAGGTGCGGGAACAGGTTGAACTGCTGGAACACGAAGCCGATGCGCGAGCGCAGCGCGTTGATGTCGATGCCGCGGCGGTGGATGTCCTGGCCGTCCACCGTGATCGTGCCCGAGTCGATGGCCTCCAGCCGGTTGATCGTGCGGATCAGCGTGGACTTGCCCGAGCCGGATGGCCCGCACACGACCACGACCTCGCCCTTGGCGATCGTCTCGGTGACGTCGGTGAGCGCGTGGTACTCGCCGTACCACTTGTTGACGTTGTTGAATTGGATCATGCAGCGGAGGCAGCGGCGTTGGCGGAAGAGGCTTCGGGCCGGGGCAGTGCGCGACGCGCCTGGCGTTTCTCGAGCCAGTACGCGAAGCGCGACAGCCCGAAGCACAACACGAAGTACATGAGGCTCAGCAGCAGGTAGACGCCCGCCGGGTGCACGAACACCTGCGAGTTGATCTGCGTGGCGATGAACGACGCCTCGGTCAGGCCGATGATGTAGCCCAGCGAGGTCGCCTTGATCGTGGACACGAACTGGTTGACCAGCGACGGCAGCATGCTGCGAAGCGCCTGCGGCAGCACCACGCGCCGCATCGCGCGTGCATGCGTCAGCCCCAGCGCCCGAGCGGCCTCGTACTGCCCGCGCGGCACGCCCTGGATCCCGGCGCGCACGATCTCGGCGACGTACACGCCGTCGAAGACCACCAGCGCGATCAGCATCGTGCTGAACTGGTCGGTCTTGTGGCCGGTGACGGTGGGCAGGTAGAAGTAGATCCAGAACACCATCAGCAGCAGCGGGATGCCGCGCACGAGGTAGACGAACCAGGTCACGGGCCGGCGCAGCCACGCCTGGGCGCTCACGCGCGCCAGGCCCAGCAGCAGCCCGATCGGCGCGGCGAGCAGCAGTGCGAGCGCGGCCAGCAGCACGGTGGCCACGACGCCGCCCAACGGCCCCTGCGGGTACTGGCCGATCAGGAAGTACACCCAGTAAGTCTGGATCAGCTCGATCATGGCGCGGCCCTCACAGCGTGCGCACCGGCCAGCGCCGGTGGATGGCCGTCGCCACCGCCGTCAGTGCCAGCGATCCGATCAAGTAGGACAGCGTGGCGAAGCCGAAGGCCTCGGCGCTGCGGAAGACCGCGGACTCCACGCTTGCCGCCTGGTGCATCAGCTCGGCCACGCCGATGACGGTGGCGATGCTGGTGTCGTTCCACAGGATGACGACTTGCGACAGCAGTGGCGGCACCGTCACGCGCAGCGCCTGCGGGAGCACCACCCGCCGCATGGCCGCCAGGTAGCCCAACCCCAGCGCGCGCGCCGCCTCGAACTGCACGGCGGGGATCGCGCGGATGCCGCTGCGGATGTTCTCGGCCATGAACGACGCGGCGTAGAGCGTGAGCCCGATCGCCGCGGCGACGAACTCGTAGTTGCCGGCGTACAGCCGCTCCTTGAGCGAATCGGGCAGCAGCTCGGGCGCGCCGAAGTACCAGAACAGCAGGTGCGCGATCAGCGGCACGTTGCGAACGACTTCGACGTAGCTCGCCCCCAGCCACTGCAGGGCGCGGTACGGTGACAGCCGCAGCAGCGCGATCACGATCGCCAGCGGCAGCGCACAGGCGATCGTCAGGGCGGCCAGCTTGATCGAGACGACCAGCCCGGCAACGAGCCAGTCGTGGTATTGGCCGTGCAGCAGCAACTGGAGATCGAAGCCGGGCATCTGGCAGGCGCCCGGTGATCAGATCTTGTCGGAGTCGATCTTGAAAGAGCGCTTGTCGAACTGCAGCTTGGTGGTGGGGCCGTACCATTTCATGAAGACCTTCTCGGCCTCGCCGGACTTCTCGAGCCCGGCCAGCGTGTCGTCCACGACCTTCTTGAGCGCCGGCTCGCCCTTGCGGATGCCCAGCGCGAGCGGCTCGACGCTGAGGTTGGTCGGCAGGATGCGGTAGTCCTTCTTCGCCGGGCCGAGCTTGGCCATGTCGTCGATCAGCGTGGCCTCGTCGTTGACGTAGCCCGCGCCCTTGCCCTGCTGCAGCGCCTGGAACGCCTGCTGCGTGGTCTCGAAGGTGACGACATCGACGTTGGGCACCGCCTTGCGCACGTTGGCTTCCTGCGTGCCGCCCTTGACGGTCAGTACCTTCTTGCCGGCCAGCTGCGGCACGTCGGCGATGCCGCTGCTGGTCTTGACGATCACCTTCTGGCCGGTGACGAAGGTGGTCAGCGAGAAGTCGACCTGCGCCTCGCGCTCCTTGTTGTGCGTGAGCGAAGCGGCGAGCAGGTCGACGCGGCCCTGCTGCAGCTCGGGGATGCGCGCAGCCACCGCGATCTGCTTGAACACGGGCTTGACGCCGATCTTCGCGGCGATCGCCTTGGCCAGGTCGACTTCGTAGCCGACGAGCTCGCGCGACGCGGGATCCACGAAGCTGTTCGGCTCGTCGGTGCCGAGCACGCCGACGATGAGCTCGCCCTTTTTCCTGATGTCGTCGAGCTGGTCGGCATGGGCCGCGGAGACCAGCGCCGTGACGGCGAAGAATGCGGCGAGCAGGGGACGGAGACGGTTGCGCATCGAGAGCCTTCCTTGCTGTTGAGTGTGACCAAGGTTACCGGCGGCCATGCCCGCCACGAAGCGCCAAAAGCGCATAAGGTTTCGCAAACCCTGGCCCGGCGAAAATGGCCCATCGTGATGCGCGACGCGTCGTTGGAGCGCAGCATACGCCTGACTCCCGACCTTCGCCGAGGTCGGCGACAACATCGTCGCCCCGAGACCTTCGAGCCGCCGATGCCGCCACGGCGCGCTGAAAAATAATCTCGGGCCGGGTGCATCCGGACGGCCCGCCGCGCGCATCCAAGGTTGGAATCTCTCGAACCGCCGCTTGCGGCCTCTTGCCGGACGAACACCATGGATCCCTTGTCCCGTCTCCTCAGCCCCGAAATCCTGATCCCCGTCTGCGGCATGTTGATGCCGCTGGCGGTGGTCATCTTCGCGCTCAACTACGCCTACAAGCACCAGGAGCGCAAGCACAAGACCATCGTCGACCTGCTCGAGAAGGGCCTGCCGGTGCCTCGCGAACTGCTGCGCCCGCAGCCGCGCCAGGGCTCGCCGCTGATGCGCGCCTTCACGCTGATCGGCGTGGGCGTGGGCGTGTGCGCCTTCCTCGGCGCCATGTTCCGCCTCGACCACGGCCTGTGGGCCAGCGGCCTGATCCCGCTGTGCATCGGCGTCGCGCAGCTGATCGCGCTGAAGCTGGAGCCTCGGCGCGCCGAGCCGGACGAGCCGTCCGCCATCGACCTGCAATGACGCATTGACGTGGCGCGCGGCTCCATGGTGTTCGACGAGAACGAACGCGCCGAGGCGGAACTCGCCGCCTGGCTCGCACGCGCGCGCCAGGGCGACCGCCACGCGTTCGCGCGGCTCGTACGGGCGCACCAGTCGCGCGTGCGGCTGCAGCTGCGCCGGCTGGCGCGGGGCGACACGGCCCTGGCCGACGACCTCGCGCAGGAAACCTTCGTGCAGGCCTGGCTGCACCTGAACGAGTTCCGCGGCGACGCGCGCCTGGCCACCTGGCTGCACCGCATCGCGCTGACGCGCTTCCTGCAGCACGCGCGGCGGCCACGGTTGCCGCTCGAATGGTGCGAGCCCGGCGCGGAGACCGGGCCTTCGCACGATCCGCGCCCGGCCGAGGGTCTGGCGCGCGACGTGGAGCGCGCGCTGCAGGCCCTCAGCGAGATCCAGCGCCTGGCCGTCGTGCACTGCTTCCACCTCGACCTGTCGCATGCCGAGGCGGCGCAGGTACTGGGCTTGCCGCTGGGCACCCTGAAGTCCCACCTCGACCGGGCCAAGCAGCGTCTCCGCGAGCTGCTGGGCGCCTGGAACCCGGAGTCCGCCACATGACCGAATCCGAACGACACGACGACGCGCTGGACGCCCTGCTGCGCGCCAGCGCGCCCGAACCCGTGGCCGACGAGGGCTTCGTGGCCCGCACGATGGCGGCCGTCGACCAGGCCGCGCACGGCCTGCAGGCGCCCCGCCGGCCCGCGCCGGTGGCACCCGTGGTGCTGGCCCGCGCGCTGGCGGCCGAACGGCGGAGCCAGGCCCGGCGCGCGCGCCTGTGGCACTGGGCGATCGCCGGCGCCATCGCCGGCTACTGCCTGATGCTGGTGGCGATGGCGGCCGCGCCCGCCGGCGCGGCGATCGACGTGCCGATGCCGTCGCACTGGACACCGCTGGCGCTGATGATGGCCCTGGGCGCGATCTGGGTCGCGTGGCGGGAGCTGCGCTAGGCAGGGCCTCGCGCCGGGACGCGGCCCGGCCTCTCGGCAGGCGGCAGGCCCGCCGCTACCTGGTGGACGACGTCTGCATCGGCTTGACGTCGCCGCAATCGGCGGAGACGAACTTGCCGGCGATGTCGCTCTGGATGTGCATCGTCATCTTCGGGCTGACGTTGTCGGCCGTGGTCGCGGCAGTGAAGGCCGAGTCGCCCTGGGCGGTGAAGCTGCCGTGGCCGGTGACGCTGCTGCGCTCGGACTTGCAGGCGAAGTCGAACGACGTGGTGTTGCCCGAGGTGCTGACGTTGCTGCGGGTGCAGTGCCCGTTGTCCTCGGGCTTGAACCCGCGGTCGGCCTGCTCCTTGGTGACGCACACCCGGACGGTGTTCGGCGCACCCGCGGCCATGCCGATGCCGTGGCTGGCCATCATCTTCTCCATGGCCTCGCGCTGCTCGGGCGTCATCGCGGCCATGCGGGCCTTCATCTGCTCCATGGCCGCATTGGCCTGCGCGTTGTCGGACTTGACCGTGACGGTCTCCTCCCACAGGCCCGGCCGCAGATGCGGTTCGGCCTGCGCAAGGGTGCCCGCGAGCGTGGCCACGCCGGCGGCAAGGAATCGGAGACGAGAGTTCATGGACGGATCTCCCCAGGGTCGGTGACGGTGGCGCGGATTCTGCGCCGCGCCACGACGCCGGAGAACCCCTCGAAGCGGGGATCAGTCGGTGCGCCGGGGAGCACCGATCGTCCTGGTGCCCGGCACCAGGCTGCGCTGCTCGCTGGCCTGCACCCCGGGGTTGTTCATCTGCTCGTTGAGCCAGCGCTGCAGGTCCGTCCACATGGCCGACAGTTCGTTGGCCGGCACGGTACGCGCGTTCTTCAGCTCCAGCGTCATCACCGGCACGTTCTTCACCAGTCCGCCGTAGTTGCCCAGCGAGCCGGGGTAAACGCCCACGGGATCGAGCTGCAGGCTGCCCAGGCGCCGCGGCGCAGGCGGCGGCCCGTCGAAGTCGAGCAGGCCATAGGGCGCGTGCACCGAGACGATGAGGTCGGGATGGAACTGGTCGATCTGCTCCAGCAGCCAGCGCGACTCCGGCTCCGACAGCGGGCTCAGGCCCGGGAAGCGGCGCGGATCCTTGCGCGTGCGCTTGATCCAGTACGGCTGCGCGTCGCGCTCCCAGTCAGCGGTGGGGAAGTTGCGGTTCAGGTCGACGCCGTGGGCATTGACGCGCGTGGACGGCGAGCGCAGCAGGCCGTCCGGATTGAGCAGCGGCACGAAGCGCCAGGCGACGTCGGCGATGGTCGGTCGCGTCGCCTTGGACGGATGCGGCATCGCCGACGCCTGCACGCCGTGCGAGCGGGCGATCCAGTCGAAGGCCAGCGTCACCGAGGCCAGTTCGTCGCCGTGGATGCCGCCCAGCAGCAGCACCTTGAAGCGCGGCGCGCCGTTGGCGGGCAGCACGTCGTTGGACCACAGCGGCACGCCACGCACGGACCGGCCCGAGCCGGCGACGAGGCCCGAGGCGCGACAGGCGGCGCCGTCGACCCCGGGCACCTGCGGCGCGAGTCGGGCGCACCATTGGCCGAGGTCGGTGGAGGTGGTCGAAGCGGCGGCGGGCGTCGAGGCGGCCGCTGGCGGCTTCGCGGGCGCGGCCGGCCTGGCACGGGCGTTGGCCGGCGCGGACAGCGGCGCCAGGCCCAGCGCCAGTACGGCGGCGACGACGATACGCGCCGAGTGGCGCGGGCGCGCGGGAGAGGCGGCCGCCTCGTGTTCGGGCCGGCCGCGGAATGCATTGATCACGTTCAGGTTCACCTTTCGACCCGCCAGTGTAGGCAGTGCGGCCCGACGTGCCGGCGTCACGCGTTTCATCCACAATCAAGCCATGATCGAACCGCTGCTCGTCCCCCGTGAATCCTTCGACGATCCCGACGCCGCCGTCGCCCGTGTGCGCGAGATCTACCAGGCCGGCGTCGATCACCTGCGCAAGCACCTGCACGACTTCGTGGCCGGCCAGGTGCCCGCCTCGCACGTGCGCGCCTGCTACCCGAGCGTTCGCGTGCACACCAACACGGTGGCGCGCGCCGACTCGGTGTCCAGCTACGGCTTCGTCGCCGGCCCCGGCACGTTCGAGACCACGCTGACGCGCCCCGAGCTGTTCGACGACTACTACCGCGAGCAGTTCCGGCTGCTGCGCCAGCACCATGGCGTGAAGATCGAGGTGGGCGTCAGCCGCGAGCCGATGCCGCTGCACTTCTCGTTCGCCGAGCACGACCACGTGGAAGGCACGCTCACGTCGGCGCAGCGCCTGCAGCTGCGCGACCTGTTCGACCTGCCCAACCTGGCCGCGATGGACGACGGCATCGCCAACGGCACCTACGAGCCCGGCCCGGCAGATCCGCTGCCGCTCGCGCTGTTCACCGCCCCGCGCGTCGACTATTCGCTGCACCGGCTGCGCCACTACACCGGCACCGCGCCCGACCACTTCCAGAACTTCGTGCTGTTCACGAACTACCAGTTCTACATCGACGAGTTCATCGCACTGGGCCACCGCGAGATGGCGCGCGCCGACTCGGTGTACGACGCGTTCGTGGAGCCCGGCAACGTCGTCACGATGCGCACCGGCCTGCCCGCGCCCGCGGGCCCGGCCGGCACGGCCCCGCCGCGGCTGCCGCAGATGCCGGCCTATCACCTGCGCCGATCCGACAACTCCGGCATCACGATGGTCAACATCGGCGTGGGCCCGTCCAACGCGAAGAACATCAGCGACCACATCGCGGTGCTGCGCCCGCACGCGTGGATCATGCTGGGCCACTGCGCCGGCCTGCGCACCACGCAGCAGCTGGGCGACTACGTGCTGGCGCACGGCTACGTCCGCGAGGATCACGTCCTCGACGAGGAGCTGCCGCTGTGGGTGCCCATCCCGCCGCTCGCGGAGGTGCAGGTGGCGCTGGAGCAGGCCGTGGCCCAGATCACGCAGCTGGCCGGCGTCGACCTGAAGCGCGTGATGCGCACCGGCACCGTGGCCTCCACCGACAACCGCAACTGGGAGCTGCTGCCGCATCCGGGTCCGGAGCGCCGCTTCAGCCAGAGCCGCGCCATCGCGCTCGACATGGAGTCGGCCGCCATCGCCGCCAACGGCTTCCGCTTCCGCGTGCCCTACGGCACCCTGCTGTGCGTGTCCGACAAGCCGCTGCACGGCGAGATCAAGCTGCCGGGCATGGCCAACCATTTCTATCGCGAGCGCGTGGAGCAGCACCTGCGCATCGGCATCCGTGCGCTGGAGCTGTTGCGCGGCTCGGGCGTGGACAAGCTGCACAGCCGCAAGCTGCGCGGCTTCGCGGAAGTCGCTTTCCAATAGCTTGCGCGGTCGCGCCCGGCGGCGTAGGCTGGGGGTTCCTGCCATCCGGCCGTGTCGCGGTTCGGGTCGCCGCGTTGCCGCCTGGCGTCCCGGCCCGTGGAGACACGCGCCATGACGATCTTTGAATCAACCGATATTGCGGCGATCCGCAACGTGGCACTGGTGGGCGCCTCGGCCACCGGCAAGACCACCCTCACCGAGGCCCTGCTGCTGCGCGCCGGCGCCATCAAGACCGCCGGATGCGTCGAACGCGGCTCGACCATCAGCGACCACGACCCGCTCGAGAAGCGGGTCCAGCATTCCCTCAACACCGCCGTCGTCAACTGCCTGCATGACGGCGTGCGCATCCAGCTGCTCGACACGCCCGGGGCCCTCGAGTTCGTCGGGCAGTCGCTGCCCGCGCTCGAAGCCGTGGAGACCGCGGCCATCGTCGTCAGCGCCACATCGGGCGTCGATTCCACCGCGCAGCGCATGATGGCGCATGCGGCCGAACGCAAGCTCGATCGCATGATCATCGTCAACCGCATCGACGTGCCGGGCGCCGACTGCGCCGCGGTGCTCGCGCAGATCCGCGAGGTCTTCGGCCGCGAATGCCTGCCGCTGAACCTGCCCGCCGGGCATGGCGCGCGCGTCGTCGACTGCTTCTTCAACCGCACGGGCGAGACCGATTTCTCGTCGCCCGAGGCCGCGCACCAGGCACTGGTCGAGCAGGTGGTGGAGGTCGACGCCGAGTTCGTCGACCGCTACCTCAACCAGGGCGACGTCGAGGCCACCGAGCTGCATGCGCCGCTGGAGCAGGCGCTGCGCGAGGGCCACCTCATCCCCGTCTGCTTCGTGTCCGCGCGCACCGGCGCGGGCGTGCCCGAGCTGCTGGACGTCATCGTCAGGCTGCTGCCCAACCCGACCGAAGGCAACCCGCCCGACTTCCTCGACGGCGAAGGCGCCGACGCCAGGCTCGTGCACGCGTCGCCCGACGCGGGCAAGCACGTGCTGGCCCATGTGTTCAAGATCACCGTCGACCCGTACGTGGGCAAGATGGGCGTGCTGCGCGTGCACCAGGGCACGATCACGCGCGACAGCCAGCTGTTCGTGGGCGACGGCCGCAAGCCCTTCAAGGTGGGCCATCTGTTCCGGCTGCAGGGCGGCGAGCACGTGGAGATCTCGCGCGCGCTGCCGGGCGACATCTGCGCCATCGCCAAGGTGGACGCGCTGCACTTCGACGCGGTGCTTCACGACGCGGCCGAGGACAGCCACATGCACCTGAAGCCGCTGGCCTTCCCGGTGCCGGTGCACGGCATCGCGATCCAGCCCAAGCGCCACGGCGACGAGCAGCGGCTGTGGGACCTCGTGCAGCGCTCGGTGGACGAGGACCCGTGCCTGCGCATCGAGCAGGTGGCGGCCACGCACGAGACCGTCGTCAACGGCCTGGGCGAGCTGCACCTGCGCCTGCTGCTGGAGCGCCTGCGCGACGTGCACAAGTTCGAGGTGGAGACGCGCCCGCCGCGCACCGCCTACCGGGAGACCATCACCGCCAGGGCCGAGGGCCACCATCGCCACAAGAAGCAGACCGGCGGCGCCGGCCAGTTCGGCGAGGTGTTCCTGCGCGTGGAGCCGCTGCCGCGCGGCGCGGGCATCGAGTTCGTGGACATCGTCAAGGGCGGCGCGATCCCCGGCCAGTTCATGCAGGCGGTGGAAAAGGGCGTGCGCGAGGCGCTGGCCGCGGGCGCGATCGCGGGCTACGCGGTGGAGGACATCCGCATCACCGTGCACGACGGCAAGAGCCACAGCGTGGACAGCAAGGACATCGCCTTCGCCACCGCGGCCCGCAAGGCCACGTGGGTGGCCATCATGGAGGCGCAGCCCATCGTGCTGGAGCCCATCGTCGACGTGGAGATCGTCGCGCCGGCGAGCGCGATGGGCGACATCACCGGCGACCTCGCCTCACGCCGCGGCCAGGTCAACGGCACCGAGGCGCAGCTGGGCGGCGCGATGATCGTGCGCGGCCAGGCGCCGGCGGCGGAACTCATCGCCTACGCCACGCGGCTGAACGCGATGACCAGCGGCGAGGGCCACTACACGATCGCGTTCTCGCACTACGAGCCGGCGCCGACGAGCGTGCAGAACGCGCTGCGCAAGGAGCACAAGCCCCTGGAGGTCGATTAATCGTCGTCGCCGCCGGGCGAATCGTCGTCGTCGTCCCCGGGCTTGGCCCACTTCGACAAGGTCTGCTGCAGCGGCGCCGCCGATTTCACGAACGCGTCGATCGACACGGGCTTGGCGATGCGGACGCCGGGCAACGAGATGGTGCCGAGATAGAGGTCGCCCACGAGCGGCTCCTGCGACACGGACCGATCGACCAGCAGCAGGGCGCCGCCCACCACGACGGCGCTGCCGATGGCAATGGCGAACGCGCGCCGCCGCGCCGGCAGCAGCAGGCCCATGTGGCGCCACATCATCATTGCCAATGCGCCGGCGAACGCGAGGCGGCCCGCCTTCTCGACGAGCGGCATCGACAGCGCGAACGCGAGCTGCTTGGTCACTTCCTCCACCAGCACGGCCACCAGCAGCCAGGTGAGCGCCACCTGCAGGTGGGCCCAGAACGCGAAGCGGCGCTGGAACAGCATCGAGCCGATGGCCCACACGGCGCACCAGACGATGAGCCCGATCGGCGCCGACAGGTAGCCCCAGGCGATTGTGGATCCGGGCGCGCCCGGCACGGCCGACAGCCACAGGTCGAAGCCCTTCCACAGCGAGGCGATCACGATCAGCGCCACCAGCGTGGCCGCGTTCCGGCGTTCGACCGCGTGGCGGTCGAGCAGGCGCAGTTCCGGCGCGAGCACCTCGCTGGCCAGGCGCACGCGCAACGTGGTCGCGCCCAGCGTCATCTGGCCCGAGGCCGGCAGCAGCGGCGTCGACCCGGGCGCGACGCTGGCGCGGCCCAGGCGCACGCCGTTGACGGTGGTGGCCGGCACCACGTGCAGGCCGTCCTCGCGCATGTCCAGCGTGGCGTGCAGCGCGGCGACGTGAGGGTCGTCCAGCACCAGGTCGCAGTCGATCGCGCGGCCGATGCGCACCGGCCACTGCGAGACGCGCAGGATCTGGCGCGGCTGGCCGTCCCGGTCGAGCGTCTCGATCAGGGCGAGCGTTTCCATGCGAATCCCTTGAGGTAATGGGTGGCGAGAAGCATCGCGTTCTCGAAGCTGACGCCGCGCGCGTCGAAGCGGCCCTGCACGCCCTCGGTCTTCGCGTCGACCGACTGCGACAGCACCGCCACGTCGTACAGGCCCGGCAGGCGGCGATAGGCGCGCAGGCACATCACGGTGCGCATCGGCAGGCCCCCGCTCTCGACGAAGTCTTCCTTGCACTTGGGCGCCGTGAGGTCGTGCGTGCGCCGGCCCATGCCCTCGTTGCGGAAGCTCTGGCCCGCCTCCTCGGCGAAGCGCAGCGCGCCCAGCTTGCTGCCGTCGTACACCTCGTGGCGCACGGCCATGTCGCCGGTGCGCAGCGACTCGTTGATGAAGATGGCCGTGTCCATCTGGCAGTCGGAGCGCTCGAACGACAGTCCCTTGGACTCCGACGGATTGGACGAGCCCCAGCAGCGCATGAAGTCTTCCTGCGGCACCGGCACGCTGTAGTGCGCGTGCTTGGTCTCGCGCCAGGGCAGCGCGACGAAGCGCGTGGTGAGCTGCTGCTGGTGCTGCAGCAGCTGCCTGGACATCTCGGCCTCGACCGACGTGGTGATGGGCTTGGCGTTCGCGCCGCGCGCGATCAGCGCCTGCGCGAACTCGGCCGGCACGAGGAAGCTGATCTGCTGGCCGTCGCGCCGCGTGGCCACGTTGACGCCGACGATGTGGCCCCGGTCGTCGAGGACGGGGCCGCCGCTCATGCCCGGGTTCAGCGATCCGGAGAACAGGATCTGCGGCAGGAAGCTGCGCTCCACCAGGCCGTTGTACGTACCCTCGACGACGGCGAAGCCGACGTCCAGCGGATTGCCCAGCGAGAAGATGCGCTCGCCCTGCGCCAGCGGCGTGGCGGCGGGGCGGAACTCGAAGATGCCGCGCGTCGACACGGTGGCCGGCGGCTTGGCCATGCGCACCAGCGCGAGGTCGTGCACCACGTCGAACGCGATCAGCTGCAGCGCGCCGGTGACGCCGTCGACGGTCTGGAAGTTGAGCCGGTAGCGTTGCGGCTCGAGCGCCACCTGGCTGACCACGTGGTAGTTGGTGAGGATGAGGCCGTCGGCGCCGACCAGGGAGCCGGAGCCGACGCTCGCCTGGCTGTCCTGGTCGCGCAGCAGCGTGCGCACCTGCAGCAGGCGCGGGCGGCCGAAGTCGTAGATGCGGCGCGCGGACGCCGACAGGTTGCTGCTGTCCTCGGCGTCGCTGTCGGCCTCGGCGGCGGACGCGGCCAGGGACGCCCGGGCCAGCGGCGAGGCCGGTGCCGCCTGGTGCGCGATCGGCGACGTGGCGTGCGCCCACGGCGCGGCGGCCAGCGCCACCAGCAGGGCGGAAAGGCGCGCGCAGCGACGCCGGAGCAGGCAATTCAGGAGCATCGACCCATCGTACCCGAGCGCCCGCGGCCGGGCGCGCGGGGCCGGTCGAGCAAAACCGCACGCCCGGCGGCCGGCGGGCAGGGACACGAGCCTTTATCATTGCGGTCCATGCACGCCCCCCGAGACGTGGCCTCTATCCGCCTGGACAACGCGCTCGCGCTGTTCGACGAATTCGTCCGCAACACCATCAAGCACCCCGACGCCGCGACGCTGCGGGGACTGGAACGCCGTTTTGCCGAACGGCTGCAGATCCAGCCGAGTTACTGGAGCCAGATCAAGAGCCGCTCGCGCCTGATCGGCGAGCGGCTCGCGCGCCAGTTCGAGCTGAACTGCCAGAAGCCCGCCGGCTGGATGGACGCCGAGCACGGCGGCGCCCCGGCCACGACGGCGGTGCTGCCCCCGGCGTCCGCCGACAGCCCGCTGCCGCAGGACGACGACGAGCGCTTCATCACCGGCCTGGTGCTCACCTACTACCGCCGCCATCCGCAGCGCGCCCGAACGCGGCTGCTGGACCTGCTGGGCGAGGTGCTGATGCCCGAGCCCGCGGCACCGGCCGTCCCCGCGCACGTGCCCGCGCCGCGCAGGCTGGCGCCTGGAGTCATTCGCAGGCCACCAGCGCCGCCCGCACCACCTGACGACCCGATGGCGCTGTGGCATTCCGCCCAGGCCGGCATCGCGCCGCTGAAGAAGAAGCGCTGACCGTCGCGAGACAGTTTGATGAAGGTGCGTTGCTCACCAGCAACGTGATTAGGCACATTGCCTGAGCAGGCGATTGATAAAGTTCTTGCGCAAGATCAATCTTTGTTTATCATTGCGACAAGCGTTGAAAAGCCGCGCCGTGCCCCCAGGGCAACGCCGACTCCTCGCGACACCCCGCCTCGCAACCCTTCACGAGCCTCCATGCGTCCACTGTCGATTCGATCCCGCCTTGCCATCGCAGCCGTCTCCGCGGCCCTGCGCGGTGTGCGCGTCGCTCGAATTGCAGCCAAGCGCAACGTGGCCACTCCGTTCCCGATTCCGCTCTGAGTCCGCGAGACGTTTCTCTTCGCGAAGGCCCGGGCGGTTGCTGAAACCCCCGGGCCTTCGCCGTTTCCGGCCGCCCATCTCGAAAGAAGACCATGACCAAGTTGATCGTCAAAGCCTCCAAGCCACGCAATCCGCTCGTCGCGGCCGCGCGCTTTCGCCGGGCCGGCCAGCACGGCGCCGGCATCGGTGCCGAGCGCCGCGACGGCCGCCAGGCCCTGAAGCGCGAACTCTCGACCCTGGCCCTGCCGCGCGACGTGCGCAGCAAGCCGCCCAGCCTCTGAATCCAGCCATGCGGCCTTCGTGCCGCTCCGGAGAACGACATGATCCCCGTCCTCACCGGCCACCGCCCCGCGCAGCGGCCCTCCTTCAGCGATACCTGGCGCCGCCTCGTGGCGCACCTGTTGCGCAGCGCCAGCACGGCGCTCGCGCGCCAAGCGCGTGACGTCGCGCGCCCGCTGCATGCGCGCAAGCGCCGCAGCCAGGCCGACATGAGCGTGGAGTTCCACGCCGAGGCCGGCGCACCTGAAGGCGCGCTGTACGTCGACGGCCAGCTCGTCGGCTACATCGAGGTGCGCCGACTGTGACGTCGTTCCTGTCGCCGCCGTGCCCGACCCGGCACGGCGGCGACAGGAACTCAAGTCGGCGCGCGGGAGTCCGATAACTCGAGTAACTGGATGTCCCTGAACCGCGGGGACGCCAGGCCTTTCGAGACTCCTGCCATGAGCGCCCTGCCCGTCGTCCCCGCCTTCCGCACGCCGCATGACGTGGACGGGTGGGTGCGCTACTTCCGGCAGGTCGAGATCCCCGTGCTCGCGAGCACCGCCGCCGCCATCGAGGAGATGCGGCTGATCGAGGACGATATCGACGCGCGCGGCATCTCCGAGGTCATCGGCCGCGATCCGCTGATGACGCTCAAGCTGCTCGTCTACGCCTCCACGCAGGGCGCCAACCGCCGGCTCACCGATGCCGAGACGGTGGTGGAGGCGCTGGTGCTGATGGGCATCACGCCGTTCTTCCGCGAATTCGGCCCCCAGCCCACGGTCGAGGATCACCTCGCCGGCCATCCCGAGGCGCTGGCCGGGCTGCAGCACGTGCTGCTGCGTGCCGACCGCGCCGCGCGCTTCGCCGCGAGTTTCGCGATCCACCGCGCCGACCATGACGCCGTCGTGCTGCACGAGGCCGCGCAGCTGCACGACTTCACCGAGATGCTGCTGTGGCTGCACGCGCCCGAGCTGGCGCTGGAGCTGCAGCGCCGCCAGCGCGCCGACGCCACGCTGCGTTCCAGCGCCGCGCAGCGCGACGTGCTCAACGCCGAGCTGAACGACATCCAGCACGTGCTGATGCAGGTGTGGCGCCTGCCCGAGATCCTGGTGCGCATCACGGACGACACCCACTCCGAGAATTCGCAGGTGCGCAACGTGCTGCTCGCGATCCGCCTGGCGCGCCACACGATGAACGGCTGGGACAACCCGGCCCTGCCCGACGACGTGCGCGACATCGCCGCGCTGCTGCACCTGAGCGTGGAACCCACGCGGCAGCTGCTGCTCGACATCGACCAGGACTAGTATTCGATCCGCCAGCGGATCTCGTTCCAGACCTCCTCGCGCGCCGTGAGCGCGAGATGGCCAACGCCGCGCAGCTGCTTGGCCTCGCTGCCGGGAAACACGGCCGTGGGCGGTGGATAGACGATCTGGTCGCACTCGCTCCACCAGCTCGTGATCAGCCCCGGCAACGTGGGCGGCTCCTTCTCGACCAGCGCCTTCAGCCAGCCGCTGCCCACCCGCATCTGCCGCGCATTGGCGGCCAGCGCCAAGCGCGCCAGCCACGTGCCGCGGTGCGGCGTGCCGATGGTGATCAGGCGCGCGGCCTCGTCGGTGCCGTCGCTGCGCCTGTGCGCGGCGCGCGAGCGCAGCCAGGCGCGCGCGACGATGCCGCCCATGCTGTGCGCGACGATCACGGGGGCCAGCCCCGTGGTCGCCTCGATGCGGCGGACGGCGCGCTCCACCAGCGGGATGTAGTCGTCCAGGCTCGCGAACACCGGCTCCAGGTTCACGGCCACGAACGCGCGGTCGAGCTTGAGCAGCCGCTTCATCCATGGGTTCCAGAGGCCGCGATTGCAGATGTAGCCATGGATGAAGACGACGCCGCGCAGGCCGCGCGAGGTCTTGGGCAGGTGATCCTCGACGGCGTGGGAGCGCCAGGGCATGCGCCAGCCGAAGACGGTCGTCGACACGATCCATTCGCACACCAGGGCGCCCGGCAGGTCGCGCCAGCGGGCCACGGGCGCGCCGGCGCGGGCGGCCACGCGTCGGGCCACGAGCATCTCGAGGGCCAGCAGCGTCGGGTGGCCCAGCACCAGGGCGTACAGGGCGATCCACCCGCCGGTCGTCCAGCCCGTCGTGCGCTCGATGGCCACCAGGCCCGCCACGAGGACGAACCAGGCCACGAACAACAGTCTGGTGGCGCGGGCGAACATGCACCCGAGTATCACGCAGCCCTGCCGCGCCTGCTCGGCATTCAGAGGCCCATGCCGCCGTCGACGATCAGCTCGCTGCCCACTGCGAAGGGCGACTCGTCCGAGGCCAGGAAGACCACGGCCTTGGCGATCTCCGAGGGCGTGCCGAAGCGGCCGGCCGGCACCTGGGACAGGATGGCCTGGGCCGTCTTGTCGAGGTCGGCCGGGCTCATCCCCAGCTTGCCGTACAGCGGCGTCTGCACCGGACCCGGGCTGACCGCGTTGACGCGGATGCCGCGGCCGATCAGCTCGCCCGACAGCGTGCGCGCCAGCGACAGCAGGCCGGCCTTGGTGGCCGCGTAGACGCTGCTGGTGGGCATGCCGATGTGCGCGTTGATGGAGGTGTTCAGCACGATGGACGCCGGACTGGCCAGCCACGGCAGCAGCGCCTGGACCAGGAAGAACGGGCCGCGCAGGTTGACGGCCAGGCTGCGATCGAAGCCGGCGACGTCCCAGGCTTCCACCGGCCGGAGATCGGCCACGCCGGCGTTGATGAAGACCGAGTCGATGCCGCCGAAGGCCTGGCCCACGGTTCGCGCCAGGCCGGCCTGCGCCTCGACGTCGGCGGCATCCACGCGCAGGATCAGCGCGTCGTCGCCGAGGACGGCGCGGGCCTCCTCGAGGGTCTTCGGGTTGGTACCGGTGATCGCCACGCGGGCGCCTTCCGCGATGAACTGGCGGGCCGTCTCCAGGCCGATGCCGCTGGTGCCGCCGGTGATCAGGGCGCGCTTGCCTTCGAGTCTGTTCATGATGTGCTCCGTTGAGGTTGAGGGGTCGGCCGCAGCCGATGACTGAACTTTGAACTTCATTAAGTCGACAATCCAGGCAGCGAAGATGCACAATTGATTCAGTTTTACTGAATCATCAAAGGGCGAATGGATCGCTTGCGCGCGTTCGAGGTCTTCGTGACGGTCGTCTCCCGCCAGGGCTTCGCGCGGGCGGCCGAGACGCTGGACACCTCGCCGGCCAACGTCACCCGCTACGTCGCCGAGCTCGAGGCGCACCTGGGCACGCGGCTGCTGAACCGGCACTCGCGCAAGCTGTCGCTCACCGAGAGCGGCGAGGCGTTGTACGAACGGGCGCGGGCGATCCTGGCCGATGTCGACGAGGCCGAGGCGGTCAGCTCCTCGGCCACGGTGCGGCCCCTGGGACGCCTGCGCATCAACGCGCCGCTCAGCTTCGGGCTGCTGCACCTGGCCTCCCGCTGGCCGCGCTTCCAGCAGCGCCATCCGGCCGTGGAGCTGGACGTGGCGCTGATCGACCGGGTGGTGGACGTCGTGGACGAGGGCTTCGACCTCGCCATCCGCATCTCGCGCGCGGGTTCCGCGACGCATGCGGCGCGCAAGCTCGCCACCTCGCGCAACGTGGTCTGCGCGTCGCCCGCCTACCTGCGCGAACACGGCACGCCGGCCATGCCGGCCGATCTCGCGCGGCACGCCTGCGTGGTCTACACGCACGTGGGCAGCGAGTGGCACCTGCTCGCGGACGACGGCAAGCCGCACAGCGTGCGGGTGCGCCCGGTGCTGCAGACCAACAACGGCGACACCGCCACCGCAGCCGCGCTCGCGGGCCTGGGCATCGTGTGGCAGCCCACCTTCATCGTGGGGCCGTTCCTGCGCAGCGGCCAGCTGGTGCCGCTGCTGCCCGGCTATCGCGTGCCCGACATCGACATCCTCGCGGTCTACCCCAGCCGACGCCACCTGAGCGCCAAGGTGCGCGCCATGATCGACTTCCTCGCGGAGGAGTTCAGCGGCGTGCCTCCGTGGGATCGCGACTGATACGCTTCACGGCATGAGCGATCTTGCCGCACGGATCCTGCAATCCCTCGAAGCCGTGGAGGTCGAACGCCGCAGGCGGCTCGCCTCTCCCGGCCTGTCCGACGCCGTCTCGGCGCTGAAGACCTACCAGCAGCGGCGCTTCGCACGCACCCACGCCAGCCTGCTCGCGCACCCGCGCTACGGGCGTGCGGCGAACTTCTTCCTCAACGAGCTGTACGGGCCGCAGGACTTCACGCAGCGCGACGCGCAGTTCAGCCGCATCGTGCCGGCGCTGGTGCGGCTGTTCCCCACCGACATCGTCGCCACCGTGGAATCGCTGGCCGCCGTGCACGCGCTGTCGGAGCGGCTGGACACGGCCATGGCGATCCATCTGCAGGGCGCGGCCCCGTCGCCCACGAGCTACGTGCGCGCCTGGCAGGGCACCGGCGAGCCGGCGGCGCGCGCGCACCAGGTCGAGCTGGTGATGAGCGTGGGCGAGGCGCTGGATCGTCACACCCGCAGCTTCGTGCTGCGAGCGAGCCTGAAGGCGATGCGTGGCCCGGCGCGCGCCGCCGGCATGGGCACGCTGCAGGCCTTTCTCGAGGCCGGGTTCGACGCGTTCGGCGCAATGCGCGGCGCGCGCGAATTCCTGGCCGCCATCCAGTCGCGCGAGACCGCGCTCGCCAAGCGTCTTTTCGAGCCGGGCGCTGTCTCCGCCGCGACAGGAACGCCGGCGCCGGACGACGCGCTGGCACAGTTGCCACAGGCCGGTTTCCCCGGATAGCGGGTCGGGCACGGTGGATCACAATGTTTCTTCATGACCGATGCCCTCGCCACCCCCGCCGCCGCAGCCGCCCAGCAACGTCCCTGGCTGAACGCCTACCCGCCCGGCGTGCCCGCCGACGTTGCCGTCGACACCTACGCGTCGCTGGTGCCGCTGCTGGAGGAGTCCTGGAAGACGTACGCCGCGCGCGACGCCGCGGCCTGCATGGGCGTTCGCTTCACCTACGGCGAGATCGAGGAGCGCTCGCGCGCGCTGGGCGCGTGGCTGCAGTCGCAGGGCGTCAAGCGGGGCGACCGCGTCGCCGTGATGATGCCCAACGTCCCGCAGTACCTCGTCGCCATCGGCGCGGTGCTGCGCGTGGGCGGTGTGGTGGTCAACGTGAACCCGCTGTACACGGCGCGCGAGCTGCAGCACCAGCTGGCCGATTCGGGCGCCACCGTCATCATCGTGCTGGAGAACTTCGCGCACACGCTGGAGACGGTCATCGCGAAGACGGACGTGCGCCACGTGGTGCTGGCCTCGATGGGCGACATGCTGGGCTTCGCCAAGGGGCAATTGGTGAATTTCGTGCTGCGCCACATCAAGAAGATGGTGCCCGAGTTCCGCCTGCCGCAGGGCGACGGCCGCAGCGTCACGCGCTTCAACATGGCGGTGGCGCAGGGCACGCGCAGCAAGCTCGAGCCGGTGGCGATAGCCGGCGACGACATCGCGTTCCTGCAGTACACGGGCGGCACGACGGGCGTATCCAAGGGCGCCACGCTGCTGCATCGCAACGTGGTGGCCAACATCCTGCAGAGCGAGGCGTGGTTCAGGCCGATGTTCGACAAGCTGGGCAACAAGCCGCTGTCCATCGTCTGCGCACTGCCGCTGTATCACATCTACGCACTGACCATCTGCTACATGTTCGGCGCGCGGCTGGGCGCGATGAACATCCTCGTGCCGAATCCGCGCGACGTGCCGGGCCTCATCAAGACGCTCAAGGCCTACAAGGTCAACATGTTCCCCGCGGTCAACACGCTGTTCAACGCGCTGGCCAACGACCCCGAGTTCGCCAAGCTCGACTTCTCCGAACTGGTCGTCTCCAACGGCGGCGGCATGGCGGTGCAGCAGGCCACGGCGGAACGCTGGCTCGGGATCACCGGCTGCCCGGTGGTGGAGGGCTACGGCCTGTCGGAGACCTCGCCCGTGGCCACCAGCAACCGGCTCGACAAGCGCGAGTTCACGGGCACGATCGGCCTGCCGATTCCTTCCACCGACATCGCCATCCGCGATGACGACGGCGCCGACGTCCCCTATGGCACCCCGGGCGAGATCTGCATCCGGGGCCCGCAGGTGATGGCCGGCTACTGGAAGCGGCCTGACGAGACGGCCAAGGTGATGACCGGCGACGGCTTCTTCCGTTCCGGCGACATCGGGGTGATGGACGAGCAGGGGTATGTGCGCATCGTCGACCGGAAGAAGGACATGATCCTGGTCTCGGGTTTCAACGTGTATCCGAACGAGATCGAGCAGGTGGTCAACCTGCATCCGGGCGTGCTCGAGTGCGCGGCCATCGGCGTGCCGGACGAACGATCCGGCGAAGCCGTGAAGTTGTTCGTCATTCGGCGCGATCCGGCACTTGCCGAGGACGATATCGCGGCGTATTGCCGCGAGAATTTCACGGCGTACAAGCGTCCGAAGGTCATCGAGTTCCGCGACGAACTGCCCAAGTCGAACGTCGGCAAGATCCTGCGCCGCGAGCTGCGCTCTCCTGCTTCCTGAAGGGTTCCGCCAGCACCGTGCCAGCCATCGCGTCTTCCGTCCCCGTTTCGACCGCGATGCCTGAACCCACGAGCGGCGAGCCTGGCACGATCGCGTCGGCATTGCGGCGCGCGTTGGGGCTGACCGTGCTGGAGCGCGGCTGGCTGTCGGCCAACCAGGCGGTCTTCCACGCCGCGGGCGTGGCGCCGGCCACCGTGGTCGACACCGGATTTAGCGGCCACGCCGGCCAGACCCTCGCGCTGGTCGACCATGCGCTGGCGGGCGAGCCGCTGGGCCGCATCGTCAACACCCACCTGCATTCCGACCATTGCGGCGGCAACGAGGCGCTGCAGCGCCGCGGCGGCGTGGAGACCTGGATTCCCGCACGCAGCGTCGCGGCCGTGCGGCAATGGGACGAGGATGCGCTGAGCTACCGGCTCACCGACCAGCCCTGCCCGCGCTTCGTGGCCGACCGCGCGCTGGTGCCCGGCGAGCGGATCGTGCTGGGCGAGGCCGCCTGGGAGATCCATGCCGCGCCGGGGCATGACATGGACGCGGTGATGCTGTTCGAGCCGCAGACGCGCACGCTGATCGCGGGCGACGCGCTGTGGGAGGAACGGCTCGCCATCATCTTCCCGGAGCTCGAGGGCCGGGACGGCTTCGGGCCCACGCGCGCGACCCTGTCGCTCATCGAGCGCCTGCGCCCGCGCGCGGTCCTGCCCGGGCACGGGCGCCCGTTCGATGACGTCGGGCAGGCGCTGGCCGCCAGTCGCGAGCGCGTCGCGGCGTTCGAACGCGCGCCCGAGCGGCACGCTCAGCACGCGGCGCGGGCCCTGCTGATGTTCCATCTGCTGGAGGTGCGGGAAGGCGGGTTCGGCGAGCTGGTGGACTGGATGTGCCGCACGCCGATCTACCGGACGGTGGCTCACCGCGCGGGCATGGACGAGGCACGCGCGGCGGCGTGGGCCTCCACGCATTTGCGGCGGCTCGTCGACGACGGCGTGCTCGTCGAGCGCGACGGACGAGTGGCCGTGCGGCCGCAGGCGCAATAGCGTGCGTGCCATGGCCAATCCCGACGACACGACCATCCCGGGCGAGGATTTCATCGACACGCTCGCGCCGGCGCCGCCGATCGCGCCGGCAGTGGAACTGCGCATGCAGTCCGATGCGCCCGATCGTCTCGTGTTCTTCTTCAGCGGCTTCGACCCGAAGAGCGCGACGTTCTATCACCGGCTGTTCCGCAGCGGCATCTCCCAGCGCAACGCGGCGCACGACGAGACGCTGGCCCTGGGCAAGCGGCACCGCATCGGGCGCTGGGCCTCGGTCTGGACCTCGCTGTGGCGCGGCGCCTCGTCGGCGTTGGGCGGTCGTCCCGTGACGATGCGCACGCGCGTGCATTTCATGCGCTGGGACGACATCGTGCGGCGCCACTGGAAGCGCGCGCCGCTGACGCTGGCGCGGGACTACTGGAACGTCTACGCGGGCGGGCTCGCGTCGGGCGTACTGATGCGCGTGTGGCGCGCTGCGCCGGCGGCGTTCTGGATGGCCATGTTCCCGTTGCTCGTCGGCATCCTGTCGATCGCGGCCGGCGTACTGGTCGTGGGCGGGCTGCTCGCCGCGAGCGGCCTTGTTCCGCTGTTCACGTCACTGGCCGTCGGCCTGGTCGTGGGCGCGCTCGGCTGGCGCCTGGTGGCGGGCTGGGTTGACTGCGAGTGGCTGCTGCGCCTGTATGCGTTCATGCGCGAGCAGGCCATCGGTCGCGTGCCCGCGCTCGAGGCGCGGCTGGACGAGATGGCGTCCCATCTGGTGGAGGCGGTCGAGGCGCGGATGCGCCAGCCCGGCGCGGCGCCGCTCAAGGAAGTCATGGTGATCGGCTACAGCTCGGGCACCGTCATGGCGGCGACGGTGCTGGCGCGGGCGATGCCCAAGCTGGCTGACGTCGTCGACAGCCGCCGTACGAACAAGGGCACGACGTTGTCGCTGGTGACGCTGGGACAGTGCATCCCGATCGCGGCCGAATGGCCCGGCGCGGGCCGCTTCCGGCACGACCTCGACGTCCTGGCCGAAAGCCCGATGCTGACGTGGCACGACTATTCCGCGGCGTCGGATCGCGCGGCGTTCTGGAAGACTCCGCCCTGGCCGGAGCCGGCGCTGCTGAAGGGCCACCAGGCGTCGCTGCCGTTCAAGGCCGCGCCGGGCGCGCTGCGGTTCGCCGCCATGCGGCGCAGTCGCCGCGAGATGCACCTGCAGTATCTGCGTCCGCCGCGCGGGCGAAGCGAAGGTGACTCGTACGACTTCTTCGCACTGGCCTGCGGGCCGTTGACCTTGGCCGAACGACACGCCAGGGAGAAGCCGGCAAGGGCGAGCGACCTGCGAGGCTGATTCCGCGTCTCGGGCTTGGCGTCGTGATGACGTGCTCGCCGATCTTGAAGCTGGCGTGCGTTTGACGTTCACGCCGCAGTCGGCGGAGGAGCATCCGCGCACGGCCTACCTGCTGCGCGAGGAAGCCGACCTGTGGGCACGCCAGGGGGCGCTGCTGCTGGGGCTTGGCTGAAGCGACGGGGCTGCTTCTGGCCTTTCGCTTCCCGCTTCCCGCTTCCCGCAATCACGAACGCCCGGCATGCCGGGCGTTTTCGTGGGTGCTGCGTGGAAATATTGGGGCGCCCGTGAGGCTTCGCCTGGCTTGCCGGCGTCGTCGTCGCGCGCCCCTATTTCCGCGCCCCCAAAGCAAAACGCCCGAGCTCTTGCGAGCTCGGGCGGTTTACTGAATATTAGCCTGACAATGTCCTACTTTCACACGGGAACCCGCACTATCATCGGCGCAGAGGCGTTTCACTTTCCTGTTCGGGATGGGAAGGAGTGGGACCACCTCGCTATGGTCATCAGGCTTAACTGGTCACCGGCGTGTTCACACGAACACGTCGGCCAAATCATGGAATTCGAATCGATTTTATGATTGCTGCCAACAGAAGGGGGCAAACGCTATCTTTGACTTGGGTCAAAGTTATAGGGTCAAGCCTCACGGGCAATTAGTATCGGTTAGCTTAACGCATTACTGCGCTTCCACACCCGACCTATCAACGTCCTGGTCTCGAACGACCCTTCAGGGGGCTCAAGGCCCCGGCAAGACTCATCTTGAGACGAGTTTCCCGCTTAGATGCTTTCAGCGGTTATCTCTTCCGCACTTAGCTACTCGGCAATGCCACTGGCGTGACAACCGATACACCAGAGGTGCGTCCACTCCGGTCCTCTCGTACTAGGAGCAGGCTCTCTCAATCTTGCAACGCCCACGGAAGATAGGGACCAAACTGTCTCACGACGTTTTAAACCCAGCTCACGTACCTCTTTAAATGGCGAACAGCCATACCCTTGGGACCGGCTACAGCCCCAGGATGAGATGAGCCGACATCGAGGTGCCAAACACCGCCGTCGATATGAACTCTTGGGCGGTATCAGCCTGTTATCCCCAGAGTACCTTTTATCCGTTGAGCGATGGCCCTTCCATACAGAACCACCGGATCACTTTGTCCTACTTTCGTACCTGCTCGACTTGTCAGTCTCGCAGTCAAGCACGCTTATGCCAATGCACTATCACCACGATTTCCGACCGTGGCTAGCGTACCTTCGAACTCCTCCGTTACACTTTGGGAGGAGACCGCCCCAGTCAAACTGCCTACCATACACTGTCCCCAACCCGGATCACGGGCCAAGGTTAGAACCTCAAACACACCAGGGTGGTATTTCAACGTTGGCTCCATAAGAACTAGCGTCCCTACTTCAAAGCCTCCCACCTATCCTACACAGATCTGTTCAAAGTCCAATGTAAAGCTACAGTAAAGGTTCATGGGGTCTTTCCGTCTTTCCGCGGGGAGATTGCATCATCACAAACATTTCAACTTCGCTGAGTCTCTGGAGGAGACAGTGTGGCCATCGTTACGCCATTCGTGCAGGTCGGAACTTACCCGACAAGGAATTTCGCTACCTTAGGACCGTTATAGTTACGGCCGCCGTTTACTGGGACTTCAATCAAGAGCTTGCACCCCATCATTTAATCTTCCAGCACCGGGCAGGCGTCACACCCTATACGTCCACTTTCGTGTTTGCAGAGTGCTGTGTTTTTATTAAACAGTCGCAGCCACCAGTTTATTGCAACCTTTTCGCCCTTCCACAGTAAAGTGGTCAAGCTACCGAGGCGTACCTTTTCCCGAAGTTACGGTACCAATTTGCCGAGTTCCTTCTCCCGAGTTCTCTCAAGCGCCTTAGAATACTCATCTCGCCCACCTGTGTCGGTTTGCGGTACGGTCTCGTGTGACTGAAGCTTAGAGGCTTTTCTTGGAACCACTTCCGATTGCTACAGAGCCGAAGCTCTTCGTCCCAGTCCCTTGAATTACGTGCCCGGATTTGCCTAAGCACCTTCTATGAACCAGCAACTGCCTATTCCAACAGGCAGACAACCTTCCGCGATCCGTCCCCCCATCGCATCACACGACGGTGCAGGAATATTAACCTGCTTCCCATCAGCTACGCATCTCTGCCTCGCCTTAGGGGCCGACTCACCCTGCTCCGATGAACGTTGAACAGGAAACCTTGGGCTTACGGCGTGGGGGCTTTTCACCCCCATTATCGCTACTCATGTCAGCATTCGCACTTCTGATACCTCCAGCAGCCTTTACAAGCCACCTTCGCAGGCTTACAGAACGCTCTCCTACCATATGCTTACGCATATCCGCAGCTTCGGTGACTGGCTTAGCCCCGTTACATCTTCCGCGCAGGACGACTCGATCAGTGAGCTATTACGCTTTCTTTAAATGATGGCTGCTTCTAAGCCAACATCCTGACTGTTTTAGCCTTCCCACTTCGTTTTCCACTTAGCCAATCTTTGGGACCTTAGCTGGCGGTCTGGGTTGTTTCCCTCTTGACGCCGGACGTTAGCACCCGACGTCTGTCTCCCAAGCTCGCACTCAACGGTATTCGGAGTTTGCAATGGTTTGGTAAGTCGCGATGACCCCCTAGCCATAACAGTGCTCTACCCCCGTCGGTGATACTTGAGGCACTACCTAAATAGTTTTCGGAGAGAACCAGCTATTTCCAGATTTGTTTAGCCTTTCACCCCTATCCACAGCTCATCCCCTAATTTTTCAACATTAGTGGGTTCGGTCCTCCAGTGCGTGTTACCGCACCTTCAACCTGGCCATGGATAGATCATCTGGTTTCGGGTCTACACCCAGCGACTGGCGCCCTGTTCGGACTCGATTTCTCTACGGCTTCCCTATATGGTTAACCTTGCCACTGAATGTAAGTCGCTGACCCATTATACAAAAGGTACGCAGTCACCCTTGCGGGCTCCTACTGTTTGTATGCACACGGTTTCAGGATCTATTTCACTCCCCTCCCGGGGTTCTTTTCGCCTTTCCCTCACGGTACTGGTTCACTATCGGTCGATTACGAGTATTTAGCCTTGGAGGATGGTCCCCCCATCTTCAGACAGGATTTCTCGTGTCCCGCCCTACTTGTCGTACGCTTAGTACCACCAACCTGATTTCGCATACGGGACTATCACCCGCTATGGTTCCTGTTTCCAAAGGATTCTGCTATCAAGCTGACTATCACGTACAGGCTCTTCCCATTTCGCTCGCCACTACTTTGGGAATCTCGGTTGATTTCTTTTCCTGCAGCTACTTAGATGTTTCAGTTCGCCGCGTTCGCTTCACACACCTATGTATTCAGTGAGTGATGACCCAAAGGGCCGGGTTTCCCCATTCGGAAATCTGCGGATCAATGCTCGTTTGCTAGCTCCCCGCAGCTTATCGCAAGCTACTACGTCCTTCATCGCCTGTAATCGCCAAGGCATCCGCCATGTGCACTTATTCACTTGTCCCTATAACCTTGACGGCTATAGTTCTAAGCATTTACTACTGTGATGATGAGTTTTACTACCCTAAGAATGTGCTCGCGCACACGCTTAAATAAAACTTTACTTTTACTTCTTCCAGATTGTTAAAGAACGAGAACTACACTTACCTAAAGCGCCGGCCTTAGGTAAAGGCAGTGGTGGAGGATGACGGGATCGAACCGACGACCCCCTGCTTGCAAAGCAGGTGCTCTCCCAGCTGAGCTAATCCCCCAATGGCTTGGTGGGTCTGGTTGGGCTCGAACCAACGACCCCCGCGTTATCAACACGGTGCTCTAACCAGCTGAGCTACAGACCCGATGCTGTTCTCTTTACTTCCACAGTCGATAAGTGTGAGCGCTTGGTGTGCAAACTCTAGAAAGGAGGTGATCCAGCCGCACCTTCCGATACGGCTACCTTGTTACGACTTCACCCCAGTCACGAATCCTACCGTGGTAAGCGCCCTCCTTGCGGTTAAGCTACCTACTTCTGGTAAAACCCGCTCCCATGGTGTGACGGGCGGTGTGTACAAGACCCGGGAACGTATTCACCGCGACATGCTGATCCGCGATTACTAGCGATTCCAACTTCATGTAGTCGAGTTGCAGACTACAATCCGGACTACGATACACTTTCTGGGATTAGCTCCCCCTCGCGGGTTGGCGGCCCTCTGTATGTACCATTGTATGACGTGTGAAGCCCTACCCATAAGGGCCATGAGGACTTGACGTCATCCCCACCTTCCTCCGGTTTGTCACCGGCAGTCTCATTAGAGTGCCCTTTCGTAGCAACTAATGACAAGGGTTGCGCTCGTTGCGGGACTTAACCCAACATCTCACGACACGAGCTGACGACGGCCATGCAGCACCTGTGTTCAAGTTCTCTTTCGAGCACTTCCACATCTCTGCGAAATTCTTGACATGTCAAGGGTAGGTAAGGTTTTTCGCGTTGCATCGAATTAAACCACATCATCCACCGCTTGTGCGGGTCCCCGTCAATTCCTTTGAGTTTCAACCTTGCGGCCGTACTCCCCAGGCGGTCAACTTCACGCGTTAGCTACGTTACTGAGAAGGAACCTTCCCAACAACCAGTTGACATCGTTTAGGGCGTGGACTACCAGGGTATCTAATCCTGTTTGCTCCCCACGCTTTCGTGCATGAGCGTCAGTACAGGCCCAGGGGATTGCCTTCGCCATCGGTGTTCCTCCGCATATCTACGCATTTCACTGCTACACGCGGAATTCCATCCCCCTCTGCCGTACTCCAGCTCTACAGTCACAAATGCAGTTCCCAGGTTGAGCCCGGGGATTTCACATCTGTCTTATAGAACCGCCTGCGCACGCTTTACGCCCAGTAATTCCGATTAACGCTTGCACCCTACGTATTACCGCGGCTGCTGGCACGTAGTTAGCCGGTGCTTATTCTTCAGGTACCGTCATCGTCCCGAGGTATTAACCCAAGACTTTTCTTCCCTGACAAAAGCGGTTTACAACCCGAAGGCCTTCTTCCCGCACGCGGCATGGCTGGATCAGACTTGCGTCCATTGTCCAAAATTCCCCACTGCTGCCTCCCGTAGGAGTCTGGGCCGTGTCTCAGTCCCAGTGTGGCTGGTCGTCCTCTCAGACCAGCTACAGATCGTCGCCTTGGTGGGCTTTTACCCCACCAACTAGCTAATCTGATATCGGCCGCTCCAATAGCGCGAGGTCTTGCGATCCCCCGCTTTCACCCGTAGGTCGTATGCGGTATTAATCCGGCTTTCGCCGGGCTATCCCCCACTACTGGGCACGTTCCGATATATTACTCACCCGTTCGCCACTCGTCAGCTTAACCTGTTACCGTTCGACTTGCATGTGTAAGGCATGCCGCCAGCGTTCAATCTGAGCCAGGATCAAACTCTTCAGTTCGATCTTGAATTACTCATAAAGGAATTGAAGAAACTCGTTACAAGTTTATCTTCAATCTTCATGAGCGTTTAAAGTCCATAAGACCTTGAACTTTCGTCCTTTGACAGACTAGGTTCTTGGCACTCGCCTTCAAACGCCCACGCTTATCGGCTGTTGATTTTTAAAGAACTTCGCGGGTCAGACCGTTGTCTGTCGCGTTTTGCGCTGTTTGCAGCACAGAAGCGGAATTATGAGATGCTTTTAAAACCTTGTCAAGCACTCTGATTTCACTTCGTTTTCGCCGGCTTACTTATCAACCTGAATTCGCCGCGCCTTGAAGCGCCTCAAACTCAAACTGACTTTCGATCAGCGAAGCCTGCCATTCTATGCTTGATTCAAACTAACCGTCAAGCACAATTTTCAGACTCTTCGCCGACCGTTTGGGCCGTCAACCAGGGCGCTCTTGAGGAACCTTCCGGCTCACCCCGCTGCGTCGCGGTCAAAGCTGACTTGTGATCAGCGAAGCCCACGATTCTATGTCAGC
>Ga0209455_1000338_pt1 | contig 44594 bp, 47 predicted proteins | sample AraplaCol_mCL_r2_FD_184275 | JGI IMG/M metagenome (GOLD analysis project Ga0209455, IMG submission 184275) | Arabidopsis root microbial communities from North Carolina, USA - plate scrape CL_Col_mCL_r2 (SPAdes) (version 2) | ecosystem: Host-associated > Plants > Roots > Endosphere | place: USA... | reverse complement strand
GCGGGCGCCACGGTGAAGGCGGCGCCGATCACCGCGAGCGGCGAGCTGATCGTGGAGGAGTTCGTCAAGCGACTCACGCCCGAGGTGAAGCTGGCCTGCGTGGGCCACGTCTCCAACGTGCTGGGCACGGTGAATCCTGTGCGCGAGCTGGCGAAGGAATGCCGCAAGCGCGGCATCCCGCTGTTCGTGGACGGCTCGCAGGCGGTGCCGCATCGCCCGGTGGACGTGCAGGCGCTGGGCTGCGATTTTTACGCGCTCACCGGCCACAAGATGCTGGCGCCCACCGGCACCGGCGCGCTGTGGGTGCGCAAGGAACACCTGGACGCGATGCCGCCGTTCTTCGGCGGTGGCGAGATGATCCGCGAGGTGAAGTTCTCCGGCACCACGTTCGCCGAGCCACCGCATCGCTTCGAGGCGGGCACGCCGAACATCGCCGGTTTCGCCGGCGTGAGCGCCGCGATCGCCTACTACGATGCGCTGGGCTTCGAGGCGATCCGGGCCCACGAGCGCGCCCTGCTCGACCACGCCACCGCGCGATTGCGCGAGATCCCGGGCCTGCGCATCGTCGGCGAGGCAGCGGAGAAGGAACCGGTGATCTCGTTCCTGATCGAGGGCGCACAGGCCACCGACCTCGCCACCCTGCTGGATCTGGAAGGCGTGGCGGTGCGCTCCGGCCACCACTGCGCGCACCCGCTGATGCAGTTCTACGGCGTGCCGGCCACGCTGCGCGCCTCGCTGGCGTTCTACAACACGCACGAGGAAGTCGATGCCTTCGTGGCGGCCCTGCTCAAGGTGCGCCGGTTGCTGCGTTGATCTGCCGCAGCGATGCCCCGGCCATCCCGGGACACCGCCCCGGGCCGTTATGCTCGGGCTCTCGTCAGTCACAGGGTTTCCGATGCTTTCCTTCCTGCCCGGCCTGATCCGCGTGCCGCTGGTCATCCTGCTGCTCGTGCTCAACGTGCTGCTGCACGTGCTGCCGCTGTTCGCGCTCACTTTGCTCAAGCTGCTGCTGCCGTTGGCGGCATGGCGGCGCCTGTGCTCGCGCATGCTGGTTGCGATCGCGGAAAGCTGGATCGGCGTCAACAACGCGCTGTTCGAGCTGTTCACGCGCATCCGCTGGCAGGTGGACGGCCTGGACGGCTTGCGCCGCGACGCGAATTACCTGGTGCTGGCCAACCACCAGAGCTGGGTGGATATCCCGGTGCTGCAGAAGATCCTGAACCGGCGCGTCCCGTTCCTGCGCTTCTTCCTGAAGAGCCAGCTGATCTGGGTGCCGTTGCTGGGGCCGGCTTGGTGGGCGCTGGATTTCCCGTTCATGAAGCGCTACTCGCGGGAAACCTTGGCGAAGCATCCCGAACTGCAGGGCAAGGACCGGGAGGTCACCCGCCGCGCTTGCGCGAAATTCAGTCAGTTGCCGGTGTCGGTGATGAACTTCGTCGAGGGCACCCGCTTCACGCCGGCCAAGCATGATGCACAGGGCTCGTCCTACCGTCATTTGCTGCGGCCGCGGGCCGGCGGCGTGGCCTTCGTGCTGGATGCGATGGGCGACGGCCTGCAGGCCATCCTGGAGGTCGCCATCGTCTATCCCGGCGGCCCGTGCAGCCTGTCCGATCTGATCGCCGGGCGCCTGCGCGAGGTGCGGGTGAGCTTGCGCCAGCGCCCGATCGAGCCCGGCCTCCGCGGCGATTACGAGGGCGATGAGGCGTTCCGCCAGCGTTTCCAAGCCTGGATCAATGCCTTGTGGCGTGAGCAGGATGCACGGATCGGGCAACTGCTGGAATAATCGCGCCGATGCCGCGCGCGCGACTGAATACCGCGTGAGGCGGCAGAACCGGCGCCATGCCCGCCGTTGGACAGGGCGCGGTAAGCTTGCGCGGGCGGTGATGCCGCCGTGAAGGCAGCCATGGAACTGCCGTGGAAGCCGCTCGAAGGAGTAGAGGATGACGCTGGATAGAGGCCAGACAAACCGGATAGGCGCGAGGCTTGCCCATGGGTGAGGCGATGCGCCCGTCGACGGAATCGAGCGAGGTCCGCGGCCATGGCGTGCTGCAGGCCATCGCGCGGATGTCGTCCACCCGTGCGAATTACTGGGTGGGCCAGGCCGCCGATTTCGTGGTCAGTTTCGCCCTGCTCGGCGCGGCGCTCTGGGTAGACCACAACCGCCCGCTGCAAGCGGTGCTGGTGGTGCTGGTCGGCCTGTTCGTCTTCAGCTTCATCGAGTACGCCTTCCATCGCTGGCTGTTCCACGGGCCGGTGCCGCTGTTCGAGGAAGGCCATACCCTGCATCACGAGAAGCCGCTGGGCTTCGACTCGCTGCCGTTCTTCTTCCCGCCGGCGGTGATTCTGCTGCTCGCGGCGGTGCTGACCCTGGTGCTGCCCCTGGCGATCGCGCTGCTGCTCGCCGGGGCGATCGCGTTCGGCTACGCACTGTATGGCTTCAGTCACCTGATCATCCACCGTCGCCGCTTCAGCCATCCGCTGGCGCGCAAGTGGGCGGCGGTGCACCACGTGCACCACCACCATCCCGACAAGAACTACGGCGTCACCTCGCCGCTGTGGGATTTCCTGCTGGGCACGTGGTACGTGTCCAAGAGCAAGGTGCGGGTGCGCTGAGCGACGGCCGTCGTCGGCGAGAGCGTGTAGGAGCGGCTCCTACGGGCGTTTTTCAGCCTGTCGGCAGGCCGCGCAGCTCCACGCCGTCGGCGTCCACGCGCAACACCGAACCCTGTTCGTACCAGTCGCCCAGCACGATGCGCTCGGCGGACTGGCCGTCGATCTTGAAATGATGGATCGCGGGGCGGTGGGTGTGGCCGTGGATCAGCCGCGTCGTGCCGGCCTGGCGCATCGACTCGGCCACCGCGCCGGCATTGACGTCCATGATGGCTTCCATTGTGCTGCCGGTGTGGGCGCGGCTTTCCGCACGCGATTTCGCGGCGAAGGCGCGGCGCGCTTCCAGCGGCATGGCGAGGATCTGCGCCTTCCACTCCGGCGTGCGCACCTGCCTGCGCACCGTCTGGTAGGCCGTGTCGTCGGTGCACAGCACGTCGCCGTGCATCAGCAAGGTGGGGCGGCCGTGCAGCGTGTGCACGGTGCCGTCCTCCAGCAGCTCGAAGCCGGCGCGACGGGCGTAGTCCTCGCCGAGCAGGAAGTCGCGGTTGCCGACCATGAAGTAGACCGGCACGCCGGCCTCGCGCACGGCGCGGGTGGCGGTGGCGATACGTTGTGGCAGCTCCGCATCGTCGTCGTCGCCGATCCAGGCCTCGACCAGGTCGCCGAGGATGTACAGCGCATCGGCGCGGCGTACCTCGTCGCTGGCGAGGTAGCGTTCGAACAGTGTGGTGATCTGCGGCCGGCTGTCATCCAGGTGCAGGTCGGCGATGAACAGCGTGCTCATCAGCCGCCTCAGCCGCCGCTTGCGGGCTTGCGGGCGCTTCGCTTCGCGGGCTTGGGCGTGGCGGCAGGTTCGGCTGGGGCGGGTGCGCTGGCTGCGGCAGCAGGCGCGGCCTCGCCGATCACCTGGGCGCCCTCGATCACCACCAGCGGGTTGGGCACGTCGGCGGCGAACGGGCCGATGCCGCGGGTGGGCAGGGCGGCGATCTTGTCGACCACGTCCATGCCCTTGATGACCTTGCCGAACACCGCATAGCCCCAGGTGAGGCCGCTCTGGTTGCCCACGAAATCCAGCCGGCGGTTGTCCACCAGGTTGATGAAGAACTGCGAGGTGCCGGAGTTCGGGTCGGCGCCGCGCGCCACCGCCACGGTGCCGCGCAGGTTGGAGAGGCCGTTGTCCGCCTCGCTGGCGATCGCCGGACGGGTGCGCCGCGGTTGCAGCTCGCGCGTGTACAGGCCGCCCTGGAGCAGGTAGCCGGGGATCGCGCGGTGGAACACCGTGCCCGCGTAGAAACCGTCGCGCACGTACTGCAGGAAGTTCGCCACGCTCTTCGGCGCCTTGTCCGGATACAGCTCCAGCATGATGTCGCCCTGCGAAGTGTGCAGCAGCACTTCGGGATTGGCCGCGGCGGGCGCCGGCTTGGCATCTTGCGCCTGCAGCGCGGGTGCGAGCAGGACGGCGGTGAGGAGCAGCAGGGCGAGCTTGAGCTTGGGCATGGCGTCGAGCGTTCCGAAGTATCCGCGCATGATACGCGGCCACGTCGTTGTGTGGAGTTGAGAGGTTTTGTGAAGAGTGCGGCCATGGATGGCCGCTGGTGGCGCGAGAGCGGAGCGAGAGCTTGAAGCCTGCCGGCATCCGCACGCTACGGCGATTCCGGACGAATCGCACTAGTACCGCCTGAATCAAACCGCGGACAACTCCAGTTCCATCCCAAGCTCCACCATCGGCGCCTGTTCCTGCTGCAGGTCGGCCTCGCTGAGCGGGTGCTGTTCCAGCCATGCGGCCGGCAATTGCAGGCGCAGCCGCTGGCGGGTGGCGGTGAGTTTCATGGGCGGCAGCGATTCGGCGCGGCGGCCGCGGCGGAACAGCACCGCGAGGCGCAGCAGCGCCGTGGTGTAGCGGGCCAGCTGGCGGTAGCGCTGGGGCAGTGTGGCGATCACCGCCTTGTCCGGCTTGCGCCGGTGCAGCTCGACCACGGCGGCGAGCAGTTGCTGCTCCTGCCGCGAGAAGCCGGCGAGGTCGGCGTGGCGCAGGATGTAGGCGCCGTGGTGGTGGTGCTGGCTGTGCGCGATGGCGAGGCCGATCTCGTGCACGCGCGCGGCCCAGGACAGCCATTCGCGCGCCTCGCCGTCCAGCTTCCAGGCCTTGGCCACCTGGTCGAACAGTTGCAGCGCGGTGGATTCCACCCGCCGCGCCTGGGCGCGGTCCACGCCGTAGCGGCTGGCCAGCGCGTCGATGCTGCCGGTGCGCGGATCGCTGCCGGCGGCGCGGCCGAGCAGGTCCCACAGCAGGCCCTCGCGCATCGAGCTCTCGCACACGCGCATGCGCGCGATGCCCAGTGCCTCGAACGCGGCCTCGAAGATCACCACCGCGCCGGCGAGCACCGGCGTGCGTTCCTCCACTAGGCCGGGCAGCTTCAGCGCGGCGATCGTGCCCTGCGCGAGGATCGCGTCGCGCAGCCCGGCAAGCGCGGCGGGGGTGATGCCGTCATCGCTGAGCTTCATCGCCTGCACGACCGCGCCGATCGCCTTGGCGCTGCCGGAGGAGCCGTAGGCGTCCTGCCAGCCCGATTCGCGGTAGTCCTCGGCGAACTGCTGCAGCAGCACGCCGATCTCGCCGCGCGCGCGCTGCCAGCGTTTGCGGTTGAGCTTGCCGCCGGGAAAGAAGCGCAGCGTGGAGGCGATGCAGCCGGCCTGCACGCTCTCGGTGTGCAGCGGCGCGAGGCCGCGGCCGATGATGAATTCGGTGCTGCCGCCGCCCACGTCCATCACCAGCCGCGGTTCGCGCGAGGCAGGCAGGTCGTGCGCGGCGCCGAGGAAGATCAGGCGGCCTTCCTCGCGGCCGGACACCACTTCGATCGGATGGCCCAGCGCGGCCTCGGCGGCGCCAAGGAAGGCCTGCGGCGCGGCCAGCCGACGCACGGTGTTGGTGGCCACCGCGCGCACGCGCTGCGAAGGCAGGCCGGCGATGCGCTGGCCGAAGCGGGCCAGGCAATCCATCGCGCGGGCGCGGCGGTCGGCGTCCAGCGAACCGTCGCTGCGCAGGCCCGCGGCCATGCGCACACTGTCGCGCAGACGGTCGATCACCCGTGGCTCGCCGTGCTCCATGCGCGCCACGATCAGGTGGAAGCTGTTCGAACCCATGTCCACCGCGGCAAGCAGCTCGCCATCGCGGATCGGGGTCTGGTCGGCTTGGCTCAAGCGTGGGTTCCTTGCGGCGCGGGTGTGCTGTTCAACACGCATCATGCCGTATTCGTGCGGGGCTTGGCATCGTGGCCTTGCTTCCGGTGTTCGGCCGCGGCCGCGGCCACCGCCGATCGACATCCATTGCCGTTGGCGGTAAGGTCTCCTTACTTGAGGATCTTGCCATGCTCGCCAAGCTGACCACCAAGAACCAGCTCACCCTGCCAAAGGCCGCGGTCGAGGCCGCCGGTAACGCGGAATACTTCGAAGTCGAGGTGCGTTCGGGGCAACTGCTGCTGACGCCGGTTCGCATTCAGCGCGCGGATGCCGTGCGCGCCAAGCTGGCCGAGCTCGACTTGGGCAACGACGATCTGGCCGCCGCCGTGGCGTGGGCGCGCAAGCTGCCCGCAACTGCCAAGCCTTCACGGGTCGCCGAAGTGCAGGGCGCTTATCGCGGCAAGGCCACGCGCAAGCATGGGCCTGCGAAGCCGCGGAAGCCGTGAGCGCATCCGTGCGCAGGGATCTGCGCTGGGTGCTCGACACCAACGTCGTGCTGTCGGCGCTGATCTGGCCCGGCGGCGTCAGCGGACGGTTGCGTCTTGCCTGGCAAGGCGGGTTGTTCACGCCGCTGGTCAGTCGCGTCACGGCGTCGGAATTGATCCGCGTGCTCGCCTATCCGAAATTCAAGCTGACGCACGCGGAGCAACACGACCTGCTGGCGGATTACCTGCCGTGGACGCAGGCGGTGCGCGTCCCCGACCCGCCGCCCGCGACGCCACCGTGCCGCGACCCGCACGATTTGCCGTTCCTGCAACTTGCCCTGGTCGCCAAGGCCGACGCGCTGGTCACCGGCGATGACGACCTGCTTTCGCTGGCACCATGGTGCGCCATCGCGCTGCTCACGCCGGCGCAGGCGATCAAGGCGCTGGAGTAGGCGATGGACGATGCAGCGTTTTGTACGCTGCATCACTCCCTCACGGACACAGCTTGTCCAGCAGCGCCTGCTGCGCGCTGTAGGGCGCGTGCCGGCCCGGCGTGGCGCGGTGGTAGCGGCCTTCGGTATCCAGCAACCAGGCCTGGGTGTTGTCGGCGAGGCCGTTGGCGAGGGTTTCCGCGTACACGCGCGCGGCGAGTTCGGGGTCGCGGATGGGGAAGGCGATCTCGATGCGGCGCATCAGGTTGCGCTCCATCCAGTCGGCGCTGGCGCAGTAGAGCTCCGGCGCGCCATCGTTGCCGAACCAGTACACGCGGCTGTGTTCGAGAAAGCGGCCGACGATGGAGCGCACGCGGATGCGTTCCGAGACGCCGGGCAGGCCGGGGCGCAGGGTGCAGGCGCCGCGCACGATCAGGTCGATCTCCACGCCGGCCTGCGAGGCGCGGTACAGCGCCTCGATCACGTGCGCCTCGTTGAGCGCGTTGAGCTTGGCCACGATGCGCGCGGGGCGGCCGGCACGGGCCAGTTCCGTCTCCCGCTCGATGCGTTCCATCACGCCGGTGTAGAGCGTGAACGGCGAATGCAGCAGGCGCTTCAGCGCGATGCGCGGACCCAGGCCCGAGAGCTGCTGGAACACCTTGTGCAGGTCTTCGCCGATCTCGGGATCGGCGGTCATCAGGCCGATGTCGGTGTAGGTGCGGCTGTTGATCTGGTGGTAGTTGCCGGTGGAGAGGTGGGCGTAGCGGCGCAGCGTGTCACCCTCGCGGCGCACGATCAGCATCATCTTGGCGTGGGTCTTGTAGCCCACCACGCCGTACACCACCTGCACGCCGGCCTCCTGCAACCGCGTGGCGAGGCGGATGTTGGCCTCTTCGTCGAAGCGCGCGCGCAGTTCGATCACCACGGTGACGTCCTTGCCGTGGCGTGCGGCTTCCACCAGCAGGTCCACCAGCGGGGTGTCCTCGCCGGCGCGGTACAGCGTCTGCTTGATCGCCAGCACCTGCGGATCGGTGCTGGCCTGGCGCAGCAGGTCGATCACCGCGGCGAAGCTCTGGTAGGGGTGGTGCAGCAGCACGTCACGCTGGGCGATCAGCTCGAACTTGTCGCGGCCGGTCTCCAGCCCCGCCGGCAGTTGCGGCGTGAAGCGCGGGTACTTCAGCTCGGGGCGGTCCACCCAGTCACAGATCAGCCCGGCGCGGATGATGTTGACCGGGCCGTCGCAGCGGTAGACGTCAGCCTCTTCCAGCTGGAAGTTCTGCGTCAGCATCGCGGTGATCGCCTGCGGGCAGTCGGTGGCGATCTCCAGCCGCACCGGCCGCGCGTAGCCGCGCCCCACCAGCTCTTCGCTGAGCGCGCGGGCGAGGTTGTCCACCTCGGCCTCTTCCACCATCAGCTCGCTGTTGCGGGTGACGCGGAACTGGTAGGAGCCGACCACCTTGAAGCCGGGGAACATCAGGTCGACGAAGGCCTGCAGCAGCTCGGCGAGGAACACGAAGTGCTCGCCTTCGCCGCACACCTCGGCCGGCAGGCGGATGATCCGGGGCAGCGAGCGCGGCGCACGCACCAGCGCCATGTGGCCCTCGTGGCCGAACGCGTCGCGGCCCTTCAGCACCACCGCGATGTTCAGCGTCTTGTTGAGGATGCGCGGGAACGGATGCGCCGGGTCCAGCCCCAGCGGCGACAGCACCGGCAGCACTTCGTGCTCGAAATAGCCTTGCAGCCAGCGCCGCTGGCGCGGAGTCCACTGCTTGCGGGTGAGGATGTGGATACGCTCCGCATCCAGCTGCGGACGCAGCTCCTGCTGCCAGATCTGGTACTGCTCGGCGACCAGCTCCAGCACGCGGGCGCGGATGCGCGCCAGCAGCTCCGGCGGCGACAGGCCGTCCGGCCCCGGCGCGGCCGAGCCATAGGCGTGGTGGTGCTTGAGCATCGCCACGCGCACTTCGAAGAACTCGTCGAGGTTGTTCGCCACGATGCTGAGGAAGCGCAGCCGTTCCAGCAGCGGCACCGCGCCGTCGCGGGCCATCGCCAGCACGCGGAAGTTGAACTCCAGCGCGGCCAGCTCGCGGCTGAGGAAGAGCTCGGGTGCGGCGAGGTCGGGGTGCGTGGGCGGTTGGGCGACAGGGCGTGACATGCGTGCATTCTGGCGCAAGCGCGCCGGCCGGTGCGCGACGCACCGCATGCTGCTTCAGCTTTCGTCGTGGCCGTTGGAGGGTGCGAGCAGGCGCTCGGGGCCGAAATGGCAGGCGAAGGTGGAGCCGCGGCCCGGCTCGCTCGCTATGCTCAGTCGCGCCTGGTGCAGGTTCAGCACGTGCTTGACGATGGACAGGCCCAGCCCGGTGCCGCCGCTGCCGCGCGAGCGGCTGGAGGAGACGCGGTAGAAGCGTTCGGTGAGCCGGGCGAGGTGGCTGGCGGGGATGCCGTAGCCGGTGTCGCTGACCGAGTAGGTCGCGCCGTCGTCGCTGCGCCGCCAGCGTATCGTGATGCTGCCGCCGGCCGGGGTGTAGCGCACCGCGTTGCTGACCAGATTGGACAGCGCGCTGTGCAGGTCCTTGGGCGAGCCGAGCAGGTCGAGCCCGGCATCCGCTTCCACCGCGACGTGATGGCGGCCCTGGCTGAGCGCCTCGGCCTCCTTGCGCAGCGTGGCCAGCAGCGGCGCCATCGGCACGCGCTCGTCCTCGACGTGGTGCTGGGTCTCCAGCCGTGACAGGGTGAGCAGGTCCTCCACGATCTGGCCCATGCGCTTGGACTGCGCGCGCATCTCGCCGAGCACCGGCGCCAGCGCGGGCGCGTCCTCGGGATCGATCAGCTCGAGGTAGCCGTGGATCACGGTGAGCGGCGTGCGCAGCTCGTGCGAGACGTTCGCCACGAAGTCGCGGCGCATCTGCTCCAGCCGGGTGACGTGGCTGGTGTCGCGCGCCAGCAGCACCTGCTGGCGGCGGCCGAACGGCAGCAGGCTCACGCTGATCTGGCTGTCCGGGCGGCCCGGCGCCACGGTGTCGTGCAGCGGTTCGCGCTCGTCCTGGTGCAGCCAGTCGACCAGTTCGGAAGCCGGCAGGCGCTGGCCCAGCGGCGCGCCGCGGTCGTGCGGGGAACGCAGGCCCAGCAGGTTTTCCGCGGCATGGTTGAACCAGCGCACGCGCTGGTCCGCGTCGAGCAACACCACGCCGTCGGGCAGCTGGCTGGCGGTGCGGCGCAGGTCGCGCAGACTGGAGGCGAGGCGGCGGGAGCGCGTCATGAGTCGGTTGTGTTTCGCAGCAACGGTTGACGCCATGATGGGGCGCGCCGGGTGACGGTCGCGAGTCAGCAGCAAGACGATTTCCGCCACGGCGACGAGCGCCACGCCAGTCGCGACGTGGCCGCCGGCCAGCCAGCCGAGCAGCGCCCCGGCGAGCAGGGCGGCGAAACAGGCGGCGGACAGTTTCCAGCGAGGAGTGGTGGGCATCGGATGGCTGGGCAGGGGCTGGTGCGAAGAGCTTACAGGCGTTCCCCCCTTGGCCTGATCCTCTCCCCCGGCAGGCCGGGAGACCAGGCGGCTGACCCTTGCCGAATCCCGGCCCTCAGGCACTCAGCGAGAAACGGTAGCCGCTGCCGCGCACGGTCTGCACCATGTTTTCCAGCTTCCACGGTTCCAACGTCTTGCGCAGGCGGCGGATGTGCACGTCCACGGTGCGCTCCTCCACGTAGACGCTGCCGCCCCACACGTGGTCGAGCAGCTGGGCGCGCGAGTACACGCGTTCGGGATGGGTCATGAAGAAGTGCAGCAGGCGGTATTCGGTGGGGCCGATCGTCACCGGCTCGTCACCCGCGTAGACGCGATGCGCGGGGCCGTCGATGCGCAACCGGCCCAGCTCCACCACGCCGTCGCCGTCGTCGCCGTGGCTGCGCCGCAGCACCGCCTTGATCCGCGCGATCAGCTCGCGGGTGGAGAACGGCTTGACCACGTAGTCGTCGACGCCGGCCTCGAGGCCGTTGACGCGGTCCATCTCCTCGCCGCGCGCGGTGAGCATGATGATCGGGATCTCCCGGCTCAGCTCTTCCTTGCGCAGGCGGCGCGCCAGTTCCAGCCCGCTCATGCCCGGCAGCATCCAGTCCAGCAGGATCAGGTCGGGCACCTGCTCGGAAATGGCCAGCTGGGCGGAGCGGGCATCGGCGGCCTGCATCGCCTCCATGTCCGCCTTGCGCAGGGCGAACGCGATCATGTCGCGGATCGAGGTTTCGTCTTCGACGATCAGGATGCGTTTGTGCACGCGTCAGCGTCCGTTGGCCTGTGACCGTGATATTGCAGTGCAGAAATGTTACGCGGCGATGACATCGCTTGTGCGTTCGTCCGTGAGTGGTTACCCGTGCACTCGTCCATGAGTGCAAAATCAAACGGGCGGCCATCCATGGCCGCACTATTCACAAAAGCGGCCATCCTTGCCGAACTTTTAGTGAGAGCTTGTATCCAGGCCGAAGCACAATCGTCCGGCGCACTGCTGATGCTGCAACTGCTGCGAGCCGTCGCGGGTGGCGGGGTTGTCCGGGGTGGCGATCTTGCGCTTGCGCAGCTCCAGCACCAGCGGGGTGAGTTCGGCGATGCGCGCCTGGATGCGCGCGCGGGCGTAGTAGCTGAGGTCGTCGCGCTTGAGCAGGCGTTGCAGCTGTTCCATCGCGTCGAATGGACGGCCGGAGTAGTAGCTGGCGTCGGCGAAGGCCTCGCCGGCGCGTTCACCGTCGCCGGCCTTGTCGCTGGCACGGGCGTAGGCGCTGTAGATCTCGGGCTGATCGCTGTCCTGCAGCAGCGGGCGCAGCAGGTCCGCCGCGGTGGCGGCCTGGGTCTTGTCGCCGTGTTCGGTGAGCGCGGTGGCATAGGCCAGCGCCACCGCGCGGTTGCGCGGCGATTGCTCGTTGAGCTGGTGGTACAGCGCCAGCGCGGCGTCGCGCCTGCCGGCCTGCAGTTCGGCGTCGGCCTGCGCCAGGGTGAGGATCAGGCTGCCCGGGTGCGTCTTGAGCAGCGGTTCGAGCTGCGTCATCGCTTGCGCGCCGCGGCCGCTGCGGGTGAGCGCCAGCGCATAGCCGTAGCGGTTCGCCGGCGTGTCGAACTCCGGGTGGTCTTTGAGGTTGCTGCTGTACCAGGTGGCCAGCCGTAGCGCGTTGCCGGACAGCACGCGCACCCGCTCGCGCATCAAGGCGTAGGTGTCGAGGCCGTTCGGATCGGCGGCATGACGGTCGAGCCGGAGCGGTGCGCGCACGAACGGCATCGGCGCGGTGATCTGCTCCCACTGGCCCTTGAGCAGGGTGTCGCCGGAAGGGCGCAGCTTCTGCGCGGCGATCAGCGCGCCGGCCCGCGCCTTGGCGTCGGCGATGCGGTCGCTGGTGACCGGGTGGTCCTGCAGGAAGGATGGCACCTGGCCGCCGGCGCCGGCGCTCATCACGTCTTCCATGTGGCCGAAGAACGCGGCCATCGCGTTCGGATCGAAGCCGGCGTTGGCCAGCGTCTGGATGCCGGCGCGGTCGGCCTCGATCTCGTCCTTGCGGGTGAAATTGATCTGCTTCTGCGCGAGCAGGCCTTGACCCGCGGCAAACACTGCCGTCGGCGCGTCGCCGGCGCCGCGGCCGGCGGTGCCGGCGGCGATCGCGCCCAGCAGCACCAGCGCCATCAGCGGGGCATCTTTCTTCGAGGCCTCGAACGCGCGCTGCAGGTGGTTCTGGGTGATGTGGCCGATCTCGTGCGCGATCACGCCGGCCAGCTCGCTCTCGTTGCGGGTGATCGTGATGAGGCCGGAGTTCACCGCGATGTAACCGCCGGGCGCAGCGAACGCGTTGATCTCGTCGTCCTTGACGATGAAGAACGCGAAGTGGTCGCGCGGCTTGGCGCAGGCGGCCACCAGGCGGAAGCCGAGATCGTTGATGTAGTCGTCCAGCAGCGGGTCGTCCACCACCATGCCCAGCGCGCGCATCTGGCGCAGCATCGCAGCGCCGTAGTCCTGCGCCTCCTGCGGCGAGATCAGCGCGTTCGCCGAACTGCCGAGGTCGGGCAGGCGGTCCTGCGCCCCGGCGGCGAAGGCGAGGCCGGCGAGGATCAGGGCGGTCAGCAGGCGCTTGGCGGGGCGTCGTGGCGACATGGGCATGGGTTTGCGGGACAATGAGCGACTGCTGCGATCATCCTTGATCGCGAGGATCAAACGGGCGGCCATCCTGGCCACACTATTCAATAGATGACCGCGTGCGGCGGTGTCGGTTCACCGTACAGCGGCTTGTTCCAGGGGCTTTCGCCCCCATTTTGCGGCGCAGGCAATCGGAGTTTCGTGATGTCCAAGATCGAAGTCTATTCCACCGCGGTCTGCCCGTACTGCGTGGCGGCCAAGAACCTGCTCAAGGCCAGGGGCCTGAGTTGGGAAGACATCCGCGTGGATACCGATCCGGCGCAGCGCGACGCCATGCTGGCGCGCAGCGGCGGCCGCCGCACGGTGCCGCAGATCTTCGTCAACGACCAACTGGTGGGTGGCTACGACGACCTGGTGGCCGCCGAGCGCAGCGGCAAGCTGGCCGAGTTGCTGGGCGAGACCGCATGAGCGGGGTCCAAGGCGACGGCAAGGACGGCGGCAAGGATCGCCTGGCCGAGTTCACCGCGTTCCGCCAGCGCATGAACGAGCGCATCCTCGCCGAGGACAACCAGGTGGTGCGGCGCTTCTTCGCGCTGGACACGCAGACCTACAAGCCCGGCGCGCTGGACGTGAAGACCAAGGAGCTGCTGGGCCTGGTCGCCTCGATGGTGTTGCGCTGCGACGACTGCATCAGCTACCACGTGGCGCAGTGCAAGGACGCCGGCGTGACGCGCGAGGAGTTCTTCGAGACGTTCAGCGTCGGCCTGGTGGTGGGCGGCTCCATCGTGATCCCGCATCTGCGCCGCGCGGTGGATTTCCTCGACCAACTGGAAGCCGGTGACGCCGGTTCGGCTGGTAGCTGCGCCGACCACGCCTGACGCGCTTTTCTCCCTCTCCCTGCCGGGGGCGAAACCATGTTGCTTGCGAGCCACTGGCTCGCACATGGTTGAGCGCCCGAGCGCCGGAGCGAGGGCCGGGGTTGATTGGCGAGGAACGAGCCTAGCAACGGGCTGGGGTGAGGGGCGGGTCTTGCGACAGAGTCGGTGCGAAGCCCGCTTTGATCGGGCGTCGCCGCAAGATTGACCCCTCACCTCGATCCTCTCCCCTCAAGAGGAGAGGAAGACGAGCCGGGCATGCGAGTTCCCGCAACGCTGCGTGCGAGGATTTTCAACGCCTTGCGCACGCTCCCGGCTGTTCGCTGCCGTACGGATGGGCGATAATTGCAGGGTTATCGATCCCGTGCGCCGCTCTCCCGGCGCCGATCGACGGTTTCATTCCCCAAGGAGTTTCCCCCCATGAGCAAGACCATCGCGGTGATCCCGGGCGACGGCATCGGCCCGGAGATCATGACCGCCACGCTGCGCGTGCTCGACGCGCTGGACTGCGGCCTCAAGTACGACTTCGTCGACGCCGGCATGGTGGCGCTGGAGAGGCACGGCGACCTGCTGCCGAAGGCCACGCTGGACAAGATCGCCGAGCACAAGGTGGCGCTGAAGGGCCCGCTGACCACGCCGATCGGCGGCGGCTTCACCTCGATCAACGTCACCCTGCGCCGCCATTTCGACCTGTACGCGAACGTGCGTCCGGCGGTGAGCTTCCCCGGCACCAAGGCGCGCTTTGAGAACATCGACATCATCACGGTGCGCGAGAACACCGAGGGCGCGTACCTGTCCGAGGGGCAGAGCCTGTCCGAGGACGGCGAGACCGCGATCTCGATGGTGCGCAATACCCGCAAGGGTTCCAGCCGCATCGTGCGTTACGCGTTCGAGCTGGCTGTGAAGAAGGGCCGCAAGAAGGTCACGGCCGTGCACAAGGCCAACATCATCAAGACCGCCTCGGGCCTGTTCCTCAACGTGGCGCGCGAGATCGCCAAGGAATACCCGCAGATCGAGTTCAACGAGATGATCGTGGACAACACCTGCATGCAGCTGGTGATGAAGCCCGAGCAGTTCGACGTGATCGTCACCACCAATCTGTTCGGCGACATCCTGTCGGACCTGTGCGCCGGACTGGTCGGCGGCTTGGGTCTGGCGCCGGGCGACAACATCGGCGAGCACGCGGCGATCTTCGAGGCGGTGCACGGCTCCGCGCCCGACATCGCCGGCAAGGGCATCGCCAATCCGTGCGCGCTGCTGCTGGCCGCCTCGGACATGCTCGACCACCTGGGCATGGTGGACAAGGGCGACAAGCTGCGCGCCGCGATCCGCGACACCATGACGAACGACCGCGACAGCGTGACGCCGGACCTCGGCGGCAAGGGCAGCACCGAGAGCTTCGGCGCGGCCATCGCGAAGCGCGTCGCGGCCTGATTCGCCCGCGACGCTGATACGCAAGGCCGCGGCTACGCCCGCGGCCTTGTCGTTTTTGGAGCACGCGCCGGCGGTTGCTAGCATGGGCGTTCCGAGCCTGCCGCACGACCCTCCGATGGACATCGCGTTCTGGGTTTACGTCTACATCGCCGCCGCCGTGCAGGCCGCGCTGCTGGCGCTGGCGCTGTGGCGCCGCTCCGCCAACCGCGAGGCGAACCGCCTGCTCGCCGTGTGGGTGGCGTTGACCGGCCTCGACCTGGCGGTGAAGGCGGCCTACTGGCACACGCTGGCGCCGGAGTGGTTCCGCGCCTACCGCTTCGTGGCGTTGTTTCCGTTCCTGTACGGCAGCCTGTTCTTCCTCTACGTGCGGGCGCTGACCCGGGGCGTCGGTTTCCGCTGGCGCGACCTCAGGCACCTGCTCGGCTTCGCCGCGATGCTGCTGGTCACCGGCCACGTGCTGCTGGCGAGCCCGGCGCGGCTGCAGGCGATGTCGGCGAGCTGGATTGCCGGCGAGCGCTCGATCGGCCACTGGTTCGACATTGCGCTGTTCGTCTACAGCCTCAGCTACGTGGCGGCGGCGCTGGTCCGGGTGCATCGCTATCGGCGACGCCTGCGCGAGCGGCGTTCCGACGCGGATCGCCTGTCGCTGCGCTGGATCGACGCCATGGCGGCCTGCCAGGTGGTGATCTGGTGCATCGCCATCGTGCAGGCGCTGGTCTACCTGCCGATCCTCAACTACGGCCTGCTGTTCGGCGCCATCGCGGGCTGGATCTGCGTGGTGGGCTGGTTCAGCCTGGGCCAGCCGCCGGTGGCGATCGAGCCCGAGGCCGCTCCGGCGGACGAGGCGACGGCAGCGCCCGCTGCGAGCGCCGAGCCGGACGATGCACGCTACGATGCGGTGCAGACACGGCTCGCGGCGCTGATGGACGGCGCCGCGCCGCTGTACCTGGAGCCGGCGCTGGGCATCGGCCAGGTGGCCAAGCGCAGCGGCTATCCCGAGTACCTGGTGTCGGCGGTGATCAACCGCCGCTTCGGCGGCACGTTCTGGGACTACGTCAACCGGCTGCGCGTGGAGGCGGCGCGCGCCTGCCTCGCCGACGCCGGCGACACGCGCAGCATTCTCGACATCGCCTACGCCTGCGGCTTCACCTCCAAGTCCACCTTCAACGCCGCGTTCAAGCGCCAGGTCGGCGACACGCCCAGCGCCTACCGCAAGGTGCAGTCGCTCACGACGACGGCCGGGCGTGCAGGGCCTGGATGATCGCCGCGACCAGATCGCCGGTGTGGTCGCCGTAGTCCAGCGAGATGCCCATGCGCACCACCACGAGTTTTTCCGAAGGCACGATCACCACGTACTGCCCGAACGCGCCGCGTGCGTAGTACATGTCCCTCGGCAACTGCGGCATGCCCCAGGGCGCGTTCCACACCGGCACCCGGGTGTCGTGCTTGATGTTCAGCCAGAAGCCGGCGCCGTAGCCGGTGTCCAGCGTCTGCGAATGGCTGTAGGCCACCCAGCCCTCAGGCAGGATACGCCGGCCGTCGACCACGCCGTCATCGAGGTAGAGCTGGCCGAAGCGGGCGAAGTCGCGCGCCGTGCCGTAGCTGCCGCCGAAGCCGGCGAGGCTGCCGGTGGCGTCGGTCTGGATCACGGTGTGCGCCATGCCCAGCGGCGCGAACAGCTCGCGCCGCGCAAAGCGCTCGGCGTCCACGGCGCTGCCGCCGGCGGCGTCGGTGACCACGCGGCCGAGCAGCATGTAGTCCAGGTTGCCGTAGGCCCAGTGGGTGCCGGGTGGATGCGCCAGTGGCGTGCCCGCCGCATAGCCGGCGATGTCGCGCGTGAGGAAGGCCATGCGCGTGAGCGGGTTCACTACCCCATCGGTCTCGTCGAACGGCAGGCCGCTGTCCATGCGCAGCAGCTGGTCGACGGTGACGGCGCCATGCGGGTCGCCGACCCGTCGCCAGGCGGGAATCGGCGCCGGCTGGTCCAGTCGCAGCTTGCCTTCGCGCACCAGGATGCCGATCAACGCATGGCTCAGCGACTTGGTCAGCGAGTGCGTCCAGATCGGCGTGTCCGGCCCATAGCCCGGTGCGTAGCGTTCGGCGATCAGCCGGCCGTCGTGCAGCACCACGACGGCCTTGGTGTTGCGCGGATGCGCGGGATCGGGCTCGGCGAAGGCGCGGTCGATCGCGGCACGGATCGCGGGGTCGTCCGACCCGACCACGCGGTCCGGATATGGGCTGGCGATGGGCGCGGGTTCGAAACCCGCGGCCTCGGGTACGGGGCCGTCACCGTGGACCAGCAGGCAGCCCAGTCCGGGGCGGAACGCGGCGCGCGCACCGAACGCGCCCAGCACGCTGGCGCGCGCCTCGCGCCGTGTGCGATCCACGTGCCGATGGACTGCCCAAGCCAGGCCGCGCATCTGCGGCGCGTGCTGCTCGCGGAATACGCGGTCGGGGTCGACATGGCTGACGAAAGCCGCTTCGCACAAGCCTTGGCTGGTCGAGCCGGTGGCGATGAGCAGCAGAGGACGGCCGGCGGTGCCCAGCCAAGCCGCGCCCATGAGCACGACGAACAGCACCAGGCCAAGGATGGTTTTCAGGATGCGTGTGGTCATGGCGTTCTTCCCGTGTTTCACGAATGCAGGGTCAGGGCGATGGCGAAAGGATGCGGGCGGGTGCTGCGTTGGCGCAGCAGCCGCTCGCACACGGCGAGGTTGATCGGCCAGCAGGCCCAGGTGGCGAAGACGTAGACGGACAGGGGCGGCAGGTGCAGCGCAACACCGATGCCCAGGATCAGCCGCAGGGTCACCGCGGCGAAGGTCAACGCGGCGGTACGGCACATCCAGCGACGATGGCCGGCGACGTCGTCGGCCACGATGCGGCGGATGCCGTTGCCCATGCAGAACAGCCAGGCCAGGGCCAGCACCGCCAGCGGCACGCCGCTGGCCGCGCCGCCCTGCGTGTGCCGTGACATCGACAGGGCGGCGAGGGCCGCCACCAGGATGCCGCTGGCGGTGAGCCAGCCGCTCATCCGGTGCAGGCGAGGCGCGAGCCGGCGCACGGTCGCACTCAGCTGCAGCGGGGTCAGCAGCAGGGCGAGGCCGGCGCCGAAGAAGTGCGCCGGCACGTCCAGTCCGGATACGGCGAACTGGGCGGCGAAGCGGTTGTACGGCGAGTGCTCGCGATAGAGGTAGGCGAGGGCGTAGGTGGCGACCGCGATCGAAAGCACGGCGAATGCCAGGATGGCCAGGCCGCGCAGGAGCCTGGCGGATCGTTCGTGCATGTGACTGTCCCGCTCGTCGGAAGGAGCGGCCAGCATGCGGCGATGGGCGCCCGGCCTCGTCCGGGGCGGCGGAACCGTACGGTCTGACGGTCCGTGCGGGTGCGATCCGGCGGATTCGTACGTGTCCGGCCCCGGCTTGATGGCGGGTGCTGCCGCTAAGATGCGCGTTCGCCTGCCGCTACGCCGCTGGCGCTGGTTGCCGGTCGACGGGAGAGTGCATGAGGGCGAGGGAGTGGCTGTCGGATTTGCGAGGCGGCTGGCGCGGTCCGGCGATGCGGCGCATCACCACCGCGGCCGATGGCCTGGCCGTGGGTCGCGACAATTTCCTGCTGCTGCGGCTGCTGGCGGCGAGCCTGGTGATCTACGGCCATGCGCCTGCCATCACCGGCGGCCGGGGCTGGCCGGACATCTTCGTCTGGCTGGGCTGGGGCAGCTATTCCGGCGACCTGGCGGTGAACGTGTTCTTCGTGGTCAGCGGCTTCATGATCGCCGGCAGTTACCTGCGCCGGCGACACCTTGGGGATTTCCTGTGGGCGCGGCTGCTGCGCATCTATCCCGCCTATCTGCTCTGCCTGCTGGGCACGGCCGTGGTGCTCGGCGCCGTGTGTACCGGCCTGCCGCTGCACTACTACTACGGTAGCCACGAAGTGATGCGCTACGTGTCGAAGAACGTCCAGCTGGGCAAGGGGCTGGTCTGGGAACTGCCGGGCGTGTTCACCGGCAATCCGAAGCTGGCGTACGTCAATGGCTCGATCTGGACGCTGCCGGCCGAGGTGCGCATGTACCTGTGGGTAGCGCTGGCGGGCGTGCTGGGCATCCTGTCGCGACGCTGGTGCTGCCACCTGCTGCTGGCGGCATTGTTCGTTTGCGGACTGCTGGCTCCCGCACACGTGCCGCTGGTGCCGCTGGCCTCGTTCCTGCGGCTGGCCGGCTATTTCGCGCTGGGCGTGTTCTGCTGCGTCAACCGCGAGCGCATCCCGACGGGCTGGTGGTGCGTGGCCGTGCTGGCCGCGCTGGCGTGGCTGCTGCACGCGACGCCGCTGTATCCGTTTGCGTTCGCGCTGGCGCTGACCGCCTTCGTGTTCGCGTTCGCCTATGCGTCGCCGTGGCTGGGTTGCCTGCGTTTCGGCGACTACTCGTATGGCCTGTACCTGTGGGGCTATCCGATGCAGCAGTTGGTGGCGCATCTCGCCCCGCGGCTGACGCCGGCGGGCAACATCCTGCTGGCGTGGCCGCTGGCCATGTTGCTGGCGGTGTTGTCCTGGCACCTGGTCGAGCAGCCGGCGTTGCGGCTGAAATCCTTGCCGGGTGCCATGCAGGCGAAGGCGCGAGGGATGTTCGCGCGCATCCGCGCAGGCGGCTGAGGCCTGCGCGGATGCGCGCATAACCTCAATGCGACGCGGGCTTGTAGTGGCCGCCTTCCGTGCGCACGGCGATGTTGAGGCGGTTCCAGGTGTTGATCAGGCCGATCAGCAGAATCAGGTCGATCACGGCCGCGTCGTCGAAATGCTGGTGCAGCCGCTCGTACAGCGCGTCGGACACCGACTCGTGCGAGGGCAGCTCGGTGAGTTCCTCGGCGAAGGCCAAGGCGGCCTGCTCGGCCTCGCTGTACAGCTTGGTCTCGCGCCAGGCGGGCAGCAGGTACAGGCGCTGCTCGGTCTCGCCGGCGGCGCGGGCGTCCTTGCTGTGCATGTCCAGGCAGAACGCGCAGCCGTTGATCTGCGAGCAGCGCATCAGGATCAAGTCGGCCAGCTTCGCATCGAGGTGGCCGCGTGCGCGGATCTCCTCGCCGAGCTTGATCAGCGGCTGCATGGCGGCGTAGTGGCGCTGGATGGAAATGCGGGTCATGGGGTGACTCCTTCGGTGGTGGGTAATGACGACCGGATCGGGCCGCTCAATGCAAGGACGCGCCGGCCTGCGGATTCGTGACCGTCGCCGCCAGGCGCGCCAGCTTGCCCGGATGGCGCAGCGCGTGGATGGCAGTGATGTGCTCGCCGTCGCCCTCGATCCAGATCGCGGTGGTCAGCGTGTCGCCGGCCCAAGCCAGCAGGGCCGGCGCGCCGTTGAGCGTGAGCAGGCTGTAGCGCAGCGGCTGCAGGCGGGTGTTGTGGGCGATCTGCAGGTACAGCCGCGCCAGCCGTTCGGCGCCGTGCAGCGGATGCAAGGTGGCGGCGACCACGCCGCCGCCGTCAGAGATGTGGATGGCATCCTCGGCGAACAACGCCTGCAGCGACTCCAGCGTGGGTTGCTCCATCGCGGCCACGAAGCGTTGCAGCAGACGCTGCTGGGCGCGCGCGTCCACGCTGTAGCGCGGGCGATCCTCGCGCAGCCGCGCCCGGGCGCGATGCACGCGCTGGCGGCAGGCGTTCTCGGCGATGCCGAGGATGGCGGCCGCCTCGGCGTGGCTGTAGTCGAACACCTCGTTGAGCAGGAAGGCGGCGCGCTCCTCCGGGCCCAGCCGTTCCAGCAGGGTGAGGAAGGAGAGCGTGAGGCTCTGGTCGCGTTCCAGCAGGGCTTCAGGTGTCTCGGCGCCGGTGTTTGCGGCCGGTGCGGTTTCTTCCACCAGCGGCTCGGGCAGCCATGGGCCGGGATAGTGTTCGCGCTCGGTCTTGGCGCGGCGCAGCTTGTCCAGCGCGATGCGGGTGGTCACGGTGACCAGCCACGCCTCCGGGTCGTCCAGCGCCGCGGTGTCCTGCGCGTGCCAGCGCAACCAGGCGTCGTGCAACACGTCTTCGGCGTCGGCGGGCGTGCCGAGCATGCGGTAGGCCAGCCCGAACAGTCGTTGGCGGTGTTGCTGGAACAGGGCGGTTTGCGGATCCATGGCGGTTTCCTCGAAGGGATCGCAGCAAGGACGCGCGGGCGGGCCTTGGCGTTACCGCGTCAGCGGACGAACGGCCACGGCGCGCAGACGATCAGCCATGCCAGCACCAGCATGCCCAGGTATTTCAGCGCGCGGAACAGCTTCGGGTGCTTCTTCTTGAACGCGCGGTTGCGCTCGCGGTTGCGCTGGTTGAGTGCGAACACGCGGTTGACGAAGCCGGTCTTTTCTTCCGGCGACTCGGTGTTCGGCGAGGCGGTGATCTTGCCCATGAACGCTCCCACGCGATGGTTGATCGCGCTCATCCAGCGCGTGCGCAGCGGGCGTTCCACATCGGCGAACAGGATCACCCGGGTCTGGTCGGTCTTGTTCTCCACCCAGTGCACGTAGGTTTCGTCGAATACCACGTCCTTGCCGTCGCCCCAGGCGTGCTCCTCGCCGTCGACGAAGATGCGGCAGTCGCGCGAGTTCGGCGTGATCAAGCCGAGGTGGTAGCGCAGCGAGCCCGCGAACGGGTCGCGATGCGGATTGAGCCGGCTGTTCGGCGCCAGCGTGGCGAACATCGCCGCCTTGATGCTGGGGATGGATTTCAGCAGCGCCACGGTCTTCGGGCACAGCGCCTCGGCCGAGGCCAGGGGCTCGCCGTACCACTTCAGGTAGAAGCGCTTCCAGCCCTGCTTGAAGAAGCTGTTGAAGCTGGCGTCGCTGCCGTTCTGCGCGGCGCGGATATGCCCTTCGTCGAACAGCGACAGCGCCTCCTCGCGGATGGTCTGCCAGTTCGCCTGCAGCAGATCCAGCTGCGGGAAGCCGCGGCGGTCGAGGATGGGCCGCGCCGGCACCGCCGAGAACGCGTACATCAGCAGGTTGTATGGCGCGAAGATCGCCGAGTGGTCCACCAGCTGGCGGTCGAAGCGCAGTCGTGCGCGCCCGCGCAGGTGCACCAGCAGCACGCACAGCGCGAACAGCAGGATCAGGATCAACAGGACGAGGCGCGGGGTCATCGGTTCAGGCGGCAGGGCAAAGCGTCATTCTACTGCGCCGGCCGTGAATGAGCCGGGTGTCGGTTTAGTGCGACAACACGCGCAGTGGCGCGCCGCCGGGCTGGTAGCCCCGCGCCAGCGCGCGCTGCACGTAGGCCACGGCGCGCCGCACGGCGCCACGCGGCGATTGCCCCTTGGCCAGTTCGGCGGCGATCGCCGAGGCCAAAGTGCAGCCGGTGCCGTGGGCTTCCAGCTTCAGCCGCGGGTGGCGCAGTTCGAGCACGCCGCGGGCGTCGAAGAATCGATCCACCACCTCACGGCCGCTGCCGTGGCCGCCCTTGAGTAGCACGGCCTTCGCGCCCAGCGCGCGCAGCTCGTTGCCGGCGCGGGCGCAATCCTTCGCGTTGCGGATCGGATAGCCCAACAGCGCCTCGGCTTCGGGCAGGTTGGGCGTGAGCACGTCGGCCAACGGGATCAGTTCGTCCACCAGCACCGTGATCGCGCCCTCGTCGAGCAGGCGCGCGCCGCTGGTGGCGATCATCACCGGATCGACCACCAGCCATGCCGGTTTGCGTGCTGCCATTTCGCGCGCCACCAGCCGCACGATCGCCGCGCTGCCCAGCATGCCGGTCTTCACCGCGCCGATCGGGAAGTCCTCGAACACCGCGGCGATCTGGCTGCGGATATGCGCCAGCGGCACCGCATGTACCGCGCTAACGCCGCGCGTGTTCTGCGAGGTGATCGCGGCAATCGCCGACAAGCCATGCACGCCACGCGCGTGGAAGGTCTTCAGGTCGGCCTGGATGCCCGCGCCTCCGCCGGAATCGGAGCCGGCGATGGTGAGGGCGATGGGTGGTGCGTTTCTCACAATGCCTCGGATGCGAAATCCGCCAGCCGCGAGCGCTCGCCGCGACGCAGGGTGACGTGCGCCGAGTGTTCCCACTGCTTGAAGCGGTCCACCGCGTAGGTGAGGCCGGAAGTGGTTTCGGTGAGGTAGGGCGTGTCGATCTGCTCCACGTTGCCGAGGCACACGATCTTGGTGCCGGGGCCGGCGCGGGTGATCAGGGTCTTCATCTGCTTGGGCGTGAGGTTCTGCGCCTCGTCGATGATGAGGTAGCGCGACAAGAAGGTGCGTCCGCGCATGAAGTTCAGCGAGCGGATCTTGATGCGCGAGGCGAGCAGGTCGTTGGTGGCCTGGCGCCCCCAGCTGCCGCCTTCCTCCGGGTTGGCGAGCACTTCGAGGTTGTCGGTGAGCGCGCCCATCCACGGCGTCATCTTCTCCTCCTCGGTGCCGGGCAGGAAGCCGATGTCCTCGCCGACCGAGACCGTGGCGCGGGTCATGATGATCTCGCGGTAACGCTGCTGGTCCATCACCTGCGCGAGGCCGGCGGCGAGCGCGAGCAGGGTCTTGCCGGTGCCGGCGGTGCCGAGCAAGGTGACGAAATCCACGTCCGGGTCCATCAGCGCGTTGAGCGCGAAGTTCTGCTCGCGGTTGCGCGCGGCAATGCCCCAGACGTGGTGGTTCGCATGGCTGTGGTCGTCCATCAGCGCGAACGTGGCCTTGTCTTCCTCGATCTTGAGCACGCGCAGTTCCACGCCGCCCTCGCCGGGCAGGTAGAGGCATTCGTTGGGGTACCAGTCCTCGTCCTCGTGGCGGTCGAGCTTGTAGTAGGTGCGGCCGCGCTCGTTCCACGACTGCACTTCGGGGTGCCTGTCCCAGAAGTCCTCGGGCAGCGCGGCCGAGCCGGTGTAGAGCAGGGCGAAGTCGTCCAGCGCGCGGTCGTTCTCGTAATCCTCCGCATCGATGCCGTAGATCTTGGCCTTGATGCGCAGGTTGATGTCCTTGCTGACCAGGATCACCGCACGGTCGGGGTTCTGGTCGCGCAGCTCGATCACCGCGGCGAGGATCAGGTTGTCCGCCTTGCCGTGGTTTGCGCTGGTGCGCTGCTGGAAGTACAGCCGGCCCACCGCGCCGCCGCGCTTGAGCTTGATGCCCTGCGGGCTGGCCAGCTCCAGGCCGTTCGAGATGCCGTGACCGTTGCCGCGCACGATCAGCTCGTTGAGGAAACGGCTGACCTGGCGGCCGTTGCGCGAGACTTCCGAGGCGCCTTTCTTCTTTTCGTCCAGTTCCTCCAGCACCGTCATCGGGATGAACACGTCGTGTTCCTCGAAGCGGAACAGCGACGTCGGGTCGTGCAGCAGCACATTGGTATCGAGGGCGTAGATGCGCTTGCTTCCGGTCATGCGGCTGGAACCTCGTGAGTGGAGATGCAACGGGACCGCGGCATGCGGGATGCCGCGGCGACAGCGACGAAAAGGGCGCCGGTCACTTGGCGGGGATGGCGTCGAGCACGGCTTGGGCGTGGCCCGGCACCTTCACGCCGCGCCACTCGGCGGTGAGCTTCCCATCCGGATCGATCAGGAAGGTGCTGCGCACCACGCCCATGTGGCGCTTGCCGTAGAGCACCTTCTCGTGGATCACGTCGAAGGCGCGGCACCAGGTCTCGTCCGGGTCGGACAGCAGCGGGAACGGCAGTTCCTGCCTGGCGGCGAAGTTGGCGTGGGATTTCGCCGAATCGCGCGAGACGCCGACGATCTCGGCGTGGCGCTTCCTGAACTTCGGGTAGAGGTCGCGGAAGTCCTTCGCCTCGTTGGTACAGCCGGGGGTGGCATCCTTGGGGTAGAAATACAGCACTACCCATTGGCCCTTGAGGTCGGCGAGCTTGAGCGTGCTGCCGTCGCCGGTGGTGCCGCTGAGGGCGGGGGCCTTCTTTCCGAGGTCTGGCATGGTCTCTCCGGAAACCCGACGGGGTTTCGCCTGTGTTCGGACAGAGACTAGCGCGATGAATGTTACGGATGACAGCCTTGTCAGACCGTCATGGGCGGAGCATCCTAGAACTTCACCGGATCCATGATCGCGTCCAGGTTCAGGCCGTCGCACAGCTCCAGGAAATCGTCGCGCAAGGCGGCGATGTGGATGTCGGCAGGAATGCCGATCGTGAACTGCGCCTGGAACATCTCCGCGCCGGTCTGCATCGCGTGGTAACGGGTGGAATGCAGCTGCTCCACGCTGATGCCCTGCTGGCTGAAGAACTCCACGATACGCACCACGATGCCGGGGCGGTCCGCGGAGATGATCTCGACCATGTAGGGCAGCAGGTGCGAATTCGGCTCGCGCGGCGCCGTGCGATAGTGGCTGAGCCGCAGGTTCTCGTCGCGCGCCAGCTTGTTCAGCGCCGTCTCCAGCTTGGCCAGCGCGTCCCAGGCGCCGTTCGCCAGCAGCATCATCGATACCTCGTTGCCGATCGTGGCCACGCGCGATTCGGCCAGGCTGCAGCCGGCGTCGGCGATGCGGCGGGTCAGCGCGGTGAGCGGTGAGTGGGTGGCGGAGGTCAGCGCGTGGATCAGCAACTGGTTGTCGCTGCCCGAACGGGCGGAGGGCGTCGGTTTCAATGGGATGGCCTGTGCCGGATCCCGCGCGGCGCGGGAATCGCGCCGGCCAGCTTACTTGCCGCTCCGGCAAGGCCGCAAGTAACATGGCCGGTCTGAATCTGCAGCGGAACCGAGCCTTGGATATTCGCGGAAGCATCTGCGCGCTGGCGACGCCGTTCGCGCCCGATGGCACGCTCGACCTGCCGGCGTTCGCGCGCCTGCTCGACCATCAGCTCGCCGGCGGCACGCAGGCGCTGGTGGTGGCCGGCTCCACCGGCGAGGCGCACATGCTCGAGCACGACGAGTTCGACCGCCTGCTCGCGTTCGCGGTGGAGCACGTCGCCGGCCGCGTGCCGGTGATCGCCGGCACCGGCGAGGCGGGCACCGCGAAGACCGTCGCGGCGACGCGTCGCGCCAAGACGATGGGTGCCGATGCCGCGCTGGTGGTGACGCCGTACTACGTGCGCCCCACCCAGGAAGGCATGCGCCGGCACTTCCTCGAAGTGGCCGAGCACGGCGGCCTGCCGCTGGTGCTGTACAACGTGCCCAGCCGCACCGCCTGCGATCTGCTGCCGGAGACGGTGGCGCAGCTCGCCGGGCATCCGGCCATCGTCGGCATCAAGGAGGCGCGCGCCGACGCCGAACGCATCGCCGCGCTCGCGGAACTTGCGCGCCCGGATTTCGTCTATCTCTCCGGCGACGACGGCACCGCCGGGCAGGCGATGCTGGCCGGTGCGGCCGGTACCGTGTCGGTGGTGGCGAACCTGGTGCCCAAGGCGTTCCGCGCGCTGTGCGACGCGGCCACCGGCGGCGATCGCGCCGCCACCGCGCGCTGCGGGGATGCCTTGGCGCCGTTGCTGCAAGCGTTGGACTGCGCACCGAACCCGATCGCGGTGAAGGCCGGCCTGCCGGAGCTGGGGCTGGGTTCGGCGCTGCCGCGGCTGCCGCTGGTGGAACTCGCCGAGGGGCCGGATCGCGCCCGTTTGCGCGAGGCGCTGTCCAGTCTGGCATCCTTGGCGCATGCCGCCTGACTGAATTCGATCCTGGCTGTGCCGTAACCGACCTTTCCACGGAATCCCTTGCATGAAGAAATCCTCGCTCCTCGTGACCCTGCCGGCGCTGGCCTTCGCGGGCCTGCTGCTCTCCGGTTGCGGCATGTTCCGCTCCACGAAGGCGTGGGAAACCGCCAAGCAGGAGTCCCCGCTGGAAATCCCGCCGGGCTTGGACACCCCGCCGGCGAATGCCGCGCTGGTGATTCCGCCGCCGGGCTCGAACCAGCCGCAGGCCGCGCCCGTGCCCGGCGCGATCTCCGACGCCTTCGTGGTGTCCGATACCGTCGACGGCACCTACCAGAAGGTGGGCCAGTTCCTGGCCGGTGGCGGCGCGGGCCAGGTGACCGGCCATGACGACAGCGCGCACAGCTATGCGGTGAACGTGGTGGGCGGCATGGCGCCGGCGCAAAAGCGGGGCTTCTTCGGCCGCATGTTCCATCACGGCAAGAGCAAGGCCAGCTCCGACACCGCCACGCATGCGGTGCAGGTCACCGTGAACCCCAGCGGCAGCAGCGCCAGCGAAGTGCGCGTGCAGGGTGACGAGGGTGCGGTCGCCAAGCTGATTGATGCGCTGAAGAAGGGCATGGGCAGCTGATTCCACCGCCATTCCCGCCCATGAAAAATGCCGCCCGATGGGCGGCATTTTTCGTTGCGATGCCTTGAAGGGGCGGCTTGCGGCGTTCTGCCGTCCCCCGATTCCGGCCCTCAGCGCTCCAGCAGCTTGAGCTTGTCGGGCTTGCCTTCCCAGTCCTTCGCATCGGCGAGGCCGTCCTTGCGCTCGGTGATCACCGGCCACGCCTTCGCCAGTTCGGCGTTCAACGCCACGTAACCCTCCTGGCCGGCGGGCACGTCGTCTTCCGGGTAGATCGCGTTGATCGGGCATTCCGGCTCGCACAGCGTGCAGTCGATGCATTCGTCCGGATCGATCACCAGGAAGTTCGGGCCTTCGTGGAAGGCATCGACCGGGCAGACTTCCACGCAGTCGGTGTACTTGCACTTGATGCAGTTGTCGGTGACGACAAAGGTCATGGGGCGGGGCTCTAGCGTTGTGGCGTTGGCAAGTATGACTGCAACGCGCGCCGGGTGAGAAGTCGCCGATGGCAGTGCCGGCCGCTACCCGGGCATGGCCGATGCGTCCACGTGCACAGGCTGGAGGGCGGTTGCCGTGGTTATCGCTGCAAAAGCATTGGCACTGCGCAAAAGCAACTGGCACGACCGTTTGATCGTGCCGGTTGTTCCTGAGGAGTGCGGCCATGGATAGCCGCGGTTGGCGCTTGGGCAAGGCGAGTGCTTGAAGCTTGTCGCATTGCCGCGCCGAGCAGCGATTCCGGACGAATCGCATAGATAATGGCGCTCCCAACGAGGTTCGAACTCGTGTTCCCGCCTTGAGAGGGCGGTGTCCTGGGCCACTAGACGATGGGAGCGGATTGACGCGGAGCGCGGTAGTATAGCGGAAATGTTTCGCCCGGCAATGCCCCGGCGAAGGCAGGTAAGATGAGCGGCTGCAGGCCGTTGCGCCGCCGCCTTGGCTGCGTGCCGGACCCGATACCCGCAAGGACTCCACACGCTTGAATTCCGAAGCCAGGAACGACGCCAGGCCCGCGCTGCGCATCATCCCGCGCGAGCAGCACACGATTTCCCGCAAGAACATCAGCAAGGCCGCACTGCGCGTGCTGTACCGCCTCAACGAGGCCGGCTACGACGCGTTCCTGGTCGGCGGTGCCGTGCGCGACCTGCTGCTGGGCGGCCGGCCCAAGGATTTCGACGTGGCCACCAGCGCCACGCCGGACGAGGTGAAGAAGCTGTTCCGCAACTGCCGGCTGATCGGCCGCCGCTTCCGGCTGGCGCACGTGGTGTTCGGGCCGGAGATCATCGAGGTGGCCACCTTCCGCGGTACCGGCGAGGAGGAGGGCGCGGAGGGCGAGCGCCATATCGTCGACGGCCGCATCGTGCGCGACAACGTGTGGGGCTCGATCGAGGAGGACGCGCTGCGCCGCGACTTCCGCGTCAACGCGATGTACTACGACATCAGCGACTTTTCGGTGCGCGATTACGTGGGCGGCATGCAGGATCTGCAGGACCGCGTACTGCGCCTGATCGGCGACCCGGACACGCGTTACCACGAGGATCCGGTGCGGATGCTGCGCGCTGCGCGACTGGCCGCCAAGCTCGGCTTCAGCATCGATGCGCCTGCGGCTGCGCCGTTCGAGGAGCTGGGGCCGCTGCTGGCCGAGGCAGCGCCGGCACGGCTGTTCGACGAATCGCTGAAGATGTTCCTCGCCGGGCACGGGCTGAAGAGCTTCCGCATGCTCGAACAGTGCGGCCTGCTGAAGTTCCTGTTCCCGGCCACCGCCCGTGCGCTGAAGCGTGGCGACGAGGCGTTGCGCGCGCTGGTCGAGCAGGGCCTGGCGAACACCGACGCGCGCGTCGCCGAGGGCAAGTCGGTGACGCCGGCGTTCCTGTTCGCGGTGCTGCTGTGGGGCGAGGTGCGCGACCTGGCGCAACAGCAGATCGCCCGCGGCAAGGACGCCACCGAAGCCTGGGCGCGCGCCGCGCTGCAGGTGGTGGGCGAGCAGTGCCAGCGCGTGGCGATCCCCCGCCGTTTCACCTTCACCATGGAGGAGATCTGGTCGCTGCAGCCGCGCTTCGAGCAGATCCAGCGCAAGAAGGTGCTTCGCCTGCTGGCGCATCCGCGCTTCCGCGCCGCATTCGATTTCCTGCTGCTGCGTGCGCACGAATCGCCGGCGATCCGCGAGCTGGGCCTGTGGTGGGATCACGCGCAACAACTGCCGCACGAGACGCTGGCGGCGGCGCTGCCGGCACACGGCGGCGGCAGCGAACCCGAGGCGGCCGCGCCGACTGCCGGCCCGGCGCGCAAGCGGCGCCGGCGCAAGCCTGCGACGAAATCGAAACCGGCGTGACCGCAGCCTACGTCGCGCTGGGCGGCAACCTGGGCGATCCACGGCGGCAGTTGCTGGAGGCCATGGATGCGCTGGCGCATCTGCCCGGCACGCGCGTGCTGCGCCGCTCGCGCCTGTACCGCACGCCGCCCTGGGGCGTGCTGGAGCAGCCGCCGTTCCTCAATGCCGCGGTACTGCTGGATACCGACCTCGCGCCACAGGCGCTGCTGGATGCGCTGCTGGCGATCGAGCAGCGCGCCGGCCGCGTGCGCGCCGAGCGCAACGGCCCGCGCACGCTGGATCTCGACCTGCTGCACATGGACGACGTGCAACTCGACGACGAGCGGCTGACCCTGCCGCATCCGCGCATCGCCGAGCGCGCCTTCGTGCTGCTGCCGCTCAACGATATTGCGCCGGACCTGCGGCTGCCGGGGCAGGGCCGCGTGGCCGACCTGCTCGCCGCGGCGGATACGCAGGGCTGCGAATGCCTGATCGAAGACCGGCTGGCCGAATGATGCGGTGCAGCGGATAATCGGCCGATCCCTCGCCTTCGAGACGACGCCGTGTACGTGGACCCCGCCAACATGCCCGCCCGCAAACCGGTCACCGTGCCCGGCCTGCACGCGATGAAGGCCGAAGGCCGCCGCATCGTGATGCTCACTGCCTACGACTACAGCCTCGCCGCGCAACTGGAACTGGCCGGCATCGACGTGGCCTTGGTCGGCGACTCGCTGGGCATGGTGGTGCAGGGCCACAAGAGCACCCTGCCGGTGACGCTGGACCACATGGTCTACCACACGCAGGCGGTGGCGCGCGGGCTGTCGGCCACGCTGCTGGTCGCCGACCTGCCGTTCATGGCCGACCGCGACCTGCCGCACGTGCTGGAGGCCGGCGCGCGGCTGGTAGGCGAGGCGGGCGCGGCGATGGTGAAGATCGAGGGCGCCGCGCCGCACGTCCTCGACGCGATCGCCGCGCTGGTGGCGCGCGCGATCCCGGTCTGCGCCCACCTGGGCCTCACGCCGCAGTCGGTGCACAAGTTCGGCGGCTTCCGCATCCAGGGCCGCGAGCAGGAGACGGCCGACCGCATTCTGGCCGAGGCGCAGTCGGTGCAGGCCGCAGGCGCCGATCTGCTGGTGCTGGAAGGCGTGCCCGTTGCGCTGGGCGAACGGGTGACCAAGGCGCTGAAGATCCCGGTGATCGGCATCGGCGCGGGCCCGCACTGCGACGGCCAGGTGCTGGTGATCCACGACATGCTGGGCATCACGCCCGGCAAGCGGCCCAAGTTCAGCAAGGATTTCCTCGTCGGCCGCGATGCTGTGGCGGCGGCGATCGCGGCCTATGCGGCGGACGTGCGCAGCGGGGCGTTTCCCGCGCCCGAACACTGCTTCAACTAGACAACGGCGACCTTATGCAAACCGTGCAAGACCTTCCGGCCCTGCGCGCCGCGATTCGCAGCTGGCGGAGCCAGGGCCAGACCGTGGGGCTGGTGCCGACCATGGGCAACCTGCATGCGGGGCATTACTCGCTGCTGAAGTTGGCGCGCGCACGCGCCGATCGCGTGGTGGCCAGCGTGTTCGTGAACCCCACCCAGTTCGGCCCGAACGAGGATTTCGCGCGCTACCCGCGCACCCTGGCGCAGGACCAGGCCGGCCTGGCCGAGAACGAATGCGACCTGCTGTTCGCGCCCGAGGTGGCGACGATGTATCCGTTCGGCGCCGAGCAGGGCGCGAGCATCCACGTGCCGGGGATCACCGACACGCTGGAAGGTGCGCATCGCCCCGGTCATTTCGACGGCGTGGCCACCGTGGTGTGCAAGCTGTTCAACATGGTGCAGCCGGATCTGGCGGTGTTCGGCCAGAAGGATTTCCAGCAGCTCAAGGTGATCGAGCACATGGTTGGCGACCTGGCGCTGCCGGTGAAGGTGATCGGCGCGCCCACCCTGCGCGCCGACGACGGGCTGGCGCTCAGCTCGCGCAACCAGTACCTGTCGGCGGAAGAGCGCGCGCTGGCGCCGCAGATCCACGCCACGCTGGCGCAGATGCGCGAGCTGGTCGGCAAGGGCCATGCGCGACGCATCGTGGAGGAGGCGGCGCAATCGAAGCTGGAGCGCGCGGGTTTCGCGCCCGACTACGTGGCGATCCGCCGTGCGGAGGACCTGTCCGAGCCGGCCGACGGCGAGGGCGAAGGACTGGTGGCGCTGATTGCCGCGCGATTGGGCACGACACGATTGATCGACAACTTGCAGTTCGACTGAAGCGCCCGCATTTCCACGCTGAACGGCCGATGTTGCGGTGCAATGTCGGCAGTTCGATAATGCGCAGCCACGCGGGCCGTTCCCGCAGGAACCCGAAGTCATGCAACTGAACATGTTCAAGGCGAAGATCCACCGCGCCACCGTCAGCCACGCCGAGCTGCATTACGAGGGCTCGATCGCGATCGACGGCAACCTGCTGGATGCCGCGGGCATCCGCGAGTACGAGCAGATCCATGCCTGGGACATCAACAACGGCGAGCGCTTCGTCACCTACGCGCTGCGTGCCGAGGAAGGCTCGGGCATCATCTCGGTGAACGGCAGCGCCGCGCGCAGCGTGGAAGTGGGCGACCTCATCATCATCGCCGCGTTCGCCCAGCTCGACGAGAAGGAACTGGCGCAGTTCCAGCCCACCTGCGTCTACGTGGATGCGAACAATCGCATCACCCACACCAACCGCTCGATCCCGAAGCAGATGGCGGCCGCCTGAGCCTGCTGATGTAGGAGCGCACCCTGTGCGCGAATGCGCTTGGTTTCGATCAGGCGCCAGGGCACTCGCGCACAGGGTGCGCTCCTACAGGTGAATCAGAACGCCGGCAGCACCGCGCCCTTGTACTTCTGCTCGATGTAGGCCTTGATCGCGGGGCTGGTCAGCGCCTGCACCAGCTTCTGCACGCGCGGGTCATGCTCGTTGTCGGGGCGGCCCACCAGGTAGTTCACGTAGGGCGAGTCCTTGCTCTCGATCAGCAGCGCGTCCTTGACCGGGTTCAGGCCCGCCGCCAGCGCGTAGTTGGTGTTGATCAGCGCCAAGTCCACCTCGTCCAGCGTGCGCGGCAGCATCGCCGCCTCCAGTTCCTTGAACTTCAGCTGCTTCGGATTCGCCGTGATGTCCTTGGGCGTGGCCAGCGCGTTGGCGGGATCCTTCAGCGTGATCAAACCGTGCTTCGCGAGCAGCAGCAGGGCGCGGCCCTCGTTGCTGGGGTCGTTCGGCAGCGCCACGGTGGCGCCCACGGGCAGCTGGTCGATGTTCGTGTATTTGCGCGAGTAGGCGCCGAACGGCTCGATGTGCACGCCCGTGATCGGCACCAGGTGGGTGCCGTGCTCGCGGTTGAACGCGTCGAGGTAGGGCCCGGTCTGGAAATAGTTCAGGTCGATGTGCTTCTCGACCACCTGCGTGTTCGGCTGCACGTAGTCGGCGAACACCTTGATCTCCAGCTTCACCCCTTCCTTGGCCAGGATGGGCTGCACCTGCTTCAGGATCTCCGCGTGCGGCACCGCGGTGGCGGCCACGGTGAGCGTGTTCGCGTCCTCCTTCGGCGCGGAGCAGCCGGCGAGCAGCACGGCAAAGGCCGCGGCGCCCAGCAGTCGCTTCACGAGGGCTTGCGGGCGATGCCGACGAGCAGCAGCAGGGCGAGGATGGCGGAGATCGCGGGGAGCAGCAGCATCGGTCATGGCGGGTTCCAGGGGGAGTTCCAGACTAGACGTCCAAATCTTGGCGGGGAAATAACCGGATCAGTGGCGCTTATAACGCGCCACGATGCGGTCGCCGATCATCTGCAGCAACTGCACCAGCACCACCAGCAGCACCACGGTCACGACCATGTAGTCGGACTTGTAGCTGAGGTAGCCGTAGCGGTAGGCGAGGTCGCCGAGGCCGCCCGAGCCGATCGCGCCGCCCATCGCGGTATAGCCCACCAGGGCGATCGCGGTCACCGTGATGCCGGCGGCGATCCCGGCGCGGGCCTCGGGCAGCAGCACGTGGTGCACGATCTGCCAGGTGCTGGCGCCCATCGCCTGGGCCGCCTCGATCACGCCCTGTTGCACCTCGCGCAGCGCGGTTTCCACCAGCCGTGCGAAGAACGGCGCGGCGCCGATCACCAGCGGCGGGATCGCGCCGCGCACGCCGAGCTTGGTGCCCACCAGCACGTAGGTGACCGGCATCAGCACGATCATCAGGATGATGAAGGGCACCGAGCGCAGCACGTTCACCACCAGCGAGGCGACGCCGTACAGTTTCGGCATCGCGCGCAGCTGGCCGCGGCCGGTGAGGTAGAGCAGCACGCCCAGCGGCAGGCCGATGGCCACGGTGAGCGCCAGCGCGCCGCCCAGCATCAGCAGAGTGTCGACGCAGGCGTGGCCCAGTTCGCCCCAGTCGTCGATGTTCGGGAACAGGGAGTGCAACGGGTTCATCGGGACAGCTCCTCGATCTCGATACCGGCCGCGCGCAGCGCGGCCAGGGCGGCGTCGGTGTTTGCGCCTTCCAGCGTCAGGGTGAGCTGGCCGTAGGGCAGCTCCTTGATGCGGTCGATGCGGCCGGCGAGCAGGTTGAAATCCACGCCGCTCTCGCGCATCACCCGGCTCAGCACCGGGCTGAGCGTGGTGGCGCCGCGGAAGGTGAGGCGCAGCACGCGGCCGGCCACGATCGGTGCCTGCGTGCTGGCGGCTTCCTCCGGCAGCGCCTCGTTGACGAAGCGCCGCGTGGTGGCGTGCCGCGGGTGCAGGAACACGTCGGCCACCGTGCCGTTTTCCACGATGCGGCCGGCATCGAGCACCGCCACGCGGTCGCAGATGCGGCGCACCACGTCCATCTCGTGGGTGATCAGCACGATGGTGAGCTTGAGCTCGCGGTTGATCGCGGCCAGCAGGTCGAGCACGGACGCCGTGGTCTGCGGGTCGAGCGCGCTGGTGGCCTCGTCGCACAGCAGGATCTCAGGCCGGTTCGCCAGCGCGCGGGCGATGCCCACGCGCTGCTTCTGGCCGCCGGAGAGCTGCGCGGGGTACTTGTTCGCGTGCTCGGTCAGACCCACGCGCTCCAGCAGCTCGCCCACGCGGGCGCGGATCGCTGCCTGATCGCGCTCGCCGGCGAGCCGCAGCGGGAACGCGACGTTGTCCGCCACCGTCTGCGAGGCGAGCAGGTTGAAGTGCTGGAAGATCATGCCGATGCGCCGGCGCTGCGCGCGCAGCGCGGGCTCGTCCAGCGCGGTCATCTCGGTGTCGCCGATCAGGATGCGCCCGCCGCTGGGGCGCTCCAGCAGGTTGATCAGCCGGATCAGGGTGGACTTGCCGGCGCCGGAATGGCCGATGATGCCGAACACCTCGCCATCCAGGATGTCGAGGCTGAACGGCTGCAGCGCGGGGATGTCCTTGCCGTCCACGCGGTAGGACTTGTGCACGTCGAGAAAGCGGATCACGGCGGTTCGAGCGGGGGCGGGCGAGTATTCTAGCGGTTCACGGACTTCCATACGGCCATACCGGAGTTTTCGCCATGAGCAGCGTCCACGACTTCAGCGCACGTGACATCGACGGCAGCGAACGCTCGTTGTCGGAATGGCGAGGCAAGACCTTGCTGATCGTCAACGTGGCCTCGAAATGCGGCTTCACGCCGCAATACGCCGGCCTGGAAAAGCTGTGGCGGGACGACCGCGACCGTGGCCTGGTGGTGCTGGGTTTCCCCTGCGACCAGTTCGGCCACCAGGAGCCGGGCGATGAGACGGCGATCCGCGAGTTCTGCGACACCAGCTACGGCGTCACCTTCCCGCTGTTCGCGAAGATCGAGGTGAACGGCGAGCATGCGCACCCGCTGTACCAGTGGCTGAAGCACGAGGGCAAGGGCATCCTCGGCAGCGAGGCGATCAAGTGGAACTTCACCAAGTTCCTGGTCGACGGCCATGGCCAGGTGGTGAAGCGCTACGCGCCCACCGACACCCCGGAGAAGATCGGCAGGGAGCTGGATCGCCTGCTGGCGGATTGAGCGGGGTCAGTTGGCGCCGCGGTATCCGGCCAGCAGCTCGACGATGGCGTCGATGTCGCGGCTGGCACTCGGGCCACCGTCGCCGCGATCATAGTTGTTGAGCAGGATCGCGAAGGCCAGTTGCCTGCCGCCCGCCGTGGTGGCATAGCCGGCGAGGCTGTGCACATGGGTCATGCTGCCGGTCTTGGCCTGCACCTTGTCGGTGGCCGGGCCGTCGCGCATGCGCCATTCCAGCGTGCCGTCCACACCGGCCACCGGCAGCATGCCGCGCAGCGTCTCCGCGTATGGCTGTGCGGCGAGGTATTGCAGCAGCTGCACCATCGCCCCGGGCGTGGCCAGATTGCCGCGCGACAGCCCGCTGCCTTCCTCCAGCAGCACCGACGATGGCGGGATGCCGATGCGTTCGAGCAGCGCCTGCAGCGCGCGCAGTCCCCAGGCTTCGCTGCTGAGGAAGCCGGTGGGGGCGTCGGGCTGGCTCGCCGCCGCGGCCTGCGCGCTGACGCCGTCGATCTGCAACAGGTTCTGCAGGTACAGGTTCTGCGAGCGCTTGAGGCCCTGGGCAAGGATCTCGCTCACCGGCGGCGACAGCACTTCGGCCAGCACCTGCGCGTTCGCGCGCAGCGCATCGTCGCGCTCCGGCCATGCGAGTACGCGCAGCCCGCCGGTCAGTCGCACGCCGTGGCGTGCCAGTGCCGCACGCAACTCCTCGCCCGCCTGCCGTGCCGGGTCGGGAATGGCCAGCTGGTAGGTGCGCGCGGGTGTACCGGCAGCAATGCCGCCGAAGGCGTGCAGCAGCGTGTCGCCGGGCGTGCGGTAGAGGTTGATGTCGTCCGGAGTGTGTGCGGGCGTGGTGGTCAGCGTGTTCGCCAGCGGCGGCGTTGCCACGTCGGGTGTGAAGCCCAGTTGCGGCGGCTGGCCGGTGACGGTGGCGGGTGTCAGCGTCAGTGCCACGGTGTTCTCGTGCACGCTCAGCGCGGAAGCGGGCGCGGCGAACCAGCCCAGCAGGTCGCTGGCCTCCCAGCCGTTGCCGAGCGGCGGGCCGGAAAAATACGTGGTGTCGGCAATCAGGTCGCCGCGTACCTCGCGGATGCCATGCGCGGCCAGTTGCGCGGCCAGATCATCCGCCCAATCGGGATTCGCGCCGGGCGTGCCCAGCGTGGGGTCGCCCATGCCATACAGCAGCAATGGGCCATCCAACCGACCGTGGCGGATCGGTGAGGCCGAGAGCAGGCGCGTGGGAATCCGGTAGTCGGGAGCCAGCGTGGCCAGGCTCAGCGCCGCGGTGAACAGCTTGGCGGTGGAGGCGGGCTGGAACAGCATGCCGGCCTGGTGCGCATACAGCGTGCGGCCACTGTCCAGCGCCATCACGGCGATGCCCCAGTCGGCGGCGGCGTAGCGCGGCTGGCGGATGATCGCATCGATCTGCGCGGTCAGCGCAGTTCGATCAGGCGGTGCACCGGATATCGGTGCAGTGGCTGCCATCGACAGGTCGGCGACCAGCAGAGGGCACAGCAGCAGGACGATTCGGGTTGCGATCCGTTTCATCCGCCGAGTATCGCGCAGACGCGGGCCGCTTTCGGCGGCCAAGCCGGGTGATCTGTTAAACTTGCCTGTTCCTGCCGGTGCGATGCCGGTGCTCTTCCCGTTACCGGAACCCGTCATGCAGATTGCCGCCAACGCCGCCGTTGCCTTCCACTACACCCTCACCGACGACGACGGCCAGGTCGTCGACAGCTCCGCCGGTCGCGAGCCGCTGGCCTACCTGCACGGCCAAGGCCACATCGTGCCGGGTCTGGAGAAGCAGATGGAAGGCCGCAAGGCCGGCGACAAGTTCGACGCCCACGTGGCGGCGGAGGAAGGCTACGGCGTGCGTCACGAGGAGCTGGTGCAGGAAGTGCCGCGCGAGGCCTTCCAGGGCGTGGCGGACATCCAGCCCGGCATGCAGTTCCAGGGCCACGGTCCGCAGGGCGTGATCAACGTCACCGTGACCAGGGTCGAGGACGACAAGGTCCACATCGACGGCAACCATCCGCTGGCCGGCAAGGCCCTGCACTTCGCCATCGAGGTGACCGAGGTGCGCGAAGCCACCGAGGAAGAGCTGGCGCACGGCCACGTGCATGGCGCGGGCGGCCACCACCACTGACCGCATGGCGGTGGCTCGCCGCCACCGCGCGACACAACGAGGGCCCGGCAGTGCGCTGCCGGGCCCTCGTCGTCAGAACAGTTTGCGGTAGACCACGAAGCCCGACTTCTCGGCCACCTGGTCGTAGAGCCGCATCGCGGTGGCGTTGGTTTCATGGGTTTGCCAGTACACGCGCGGCGCATGGGCCGCTCTGGCGCATTCGCAGACCTGCTCGATCAGCGCACGGCCCACGCCGCGGCCGCGCGCGGCGGCAACGGTGAACAAATCCTGCAGGTAGCAACTCGGCTCGATCTGGATCGTGCTGCGGTGAAACAGGTAGTGCGCCAGGCCCAGCAGCGAGCCGTCGCGTTCGGCGACCAGCGCATGCACCGGTTCGGCCGGATCGTGGAAGCGGGCCCACGTCGTGCGGGTGATTTCCTCCGGCAGGGCCGTGGGTCCGCTGCGGCCGTAGAACGCGTTGTAGCCGTCCCACAGCGGTTTCCAGGCGGCGTAGTCGGCGGCCGTCGCTGGCCGGATCAGGATCGTGTCGCTCACGGCGGTGCTCGCATGCATGGGCGGGGATGGTCGGCGTGCTCAATACCAGTCGAGCAGCGACACGCCCAGCCCCAGGTAGGTGGCGTTGTGGTTGTAGTCGATCAGGCTTTCGCCGTAGCCCTTGAACAGCTCCATGTAGCCGCGCAGGTTGCCGGCGATCGGGAAGCTCCAGGTGAAGCGCGCGGCGCCGTGGCTGCGGCTGCCGCCGCGTAGGGAGTGGCGCAGCATCATGCCGAACTCCTGGCCGCGCCATTCGTGCACGATCTGCATGTCGGCGCGGCCGATGTAGTCGCTGATGTCGGGATTGTCGTCGTCGCGACGCGCCTCGGGGATGCGCCACCACGGGCGGAACATCACGGTCCAGCCGTCGCGCTCGAAGCCGACGTCGGCGATCACCCGGTTCCAGCTGCGTGACAGCGGGTTGCCGCGGCCGTTGGACTGGTGGTCGACGCCGATGCCGAACAGGCGGCCGTCCCAGCCCAGCACGCGGTAATGCGTGTCGAACACCAGCAGCGCCTCGGGTTCGTAGTTCGTCTCGCGGAACGGGCGCGAGGCCTGCGCGTTGTAGACCTGCCAGCGCGAGCTCTGCGTGTAGCCCAGCCACAGGTCGCCGGCATCGCCGAACACACCCTGCCAGACCTTAGTCTTCAGGCTGAGCTGGAACTTGCCCTCGACGTTCTGCAACGGCTGCGGCGTCTGCACGGTGTTGTCGGGATTCGGGCTGTGCGGCTCGCGGTTCTGGTTGCTGGTGGCGAACAGCGGCATCGCGTACACCGGCCTGTAGCCGCGCAGGTTGAAGGTGCCGAGATTGCTCTCCGGCGACAGCTCCCAGCGGCTGTCCAGCAGCGACAGCGGCGCGGCCACCTGCGGCTCGGCCGCGGCGACGACGCTGGTCTGGCGGTCGTGTGCGAACATGCCTTCGTTCGTCGTGGCGGGCTGCTCGTTGCGCTTCTGCGCGGCCGGCAGCTGGTCGCGTCCGGTGGCGCGGTCGTAGCAGGCCAGTCGTTGTGCGTCGCTTTCGATCGCGGTGCAGGCGCGGATGTCCATCGGGTCGGGATTCTGCGCATGGCAGATGCCGGCGACGAGACAGCCGGCCAGCAGCAGGATGCGGCGACAAGGCATGGGGACTCCGGCGCGTGGGGCGTGGAATGACCGGAGTCTAGTCGATCGAGCAGTTCGCCTTTCCGTCGACCGTCGTATTGCCGCGATCATGGAAGATCGCATCGGTAAAGCCAAAAAACGGCCACGTCGTCGACGTGGCCGTTTGCTTCCTTGCCTGGTGCTTTACTGGATCTGCTTCACCCACGCCTCGTACTGCGTCTTGCTGACGCGCTTGCCGTCGTGGCTGGCGTTGAGGAAGTCGTTCGCCAGCGGCGGATAGGCCGCTGCCTGCTCCTCGGTGATCCACTTGCTGTTGCCGGCGAGCTGGTTGAACGGCGGCGGCGTGGCGATCTGCGGCGCGGCAGGCGGCACGCTGCGCACGGTCACGTCGGGCGGCGGCGTCTGCGTGGGAGCCGGTGCCGACGGCATGGTGTTCTGCGGTGGTGGCGGCGCCTGGCCGGTGGTGTCCTGGGCGAAGGAGGCGCCAGCGAAGATCAGGGCGCCGGTGACGAGTGCGGGCAACAACACATTGCGTGCTTTCATGATGATTACTCCATGCCAGAATGTCTGAGGGAGTGCGAGCCTCGCGGGCGGTGAAGGGGATCCGCGTTCCGCGAGGCCTGTGATGGACGCTAGCAGAGGCTGCATAAATGTCGCCGCAACATTCTTGTCGAGCCGGTGTGAAAACGACGTGCCGTTGAACGCAGCTTCAGCGAACACTGCAGCATTGAGCCTGCCGCAGGCGCGCGCGCTGCAGCTGCATGCGCAAGGCCTGCTGCAGGCGCCACGGCGCAAGCCGCGTCGCGCCGACGTGGTGGCGGCGATCGAGCGCATGCGCCTGTTGCAGATCGATTCCATCCACGTGGTCGCGCGCAGCCCCTACCTGGTGCTGCATGCGCGCCTCGGCGATTACCCGATGGCGTGGCTGGACGAGGCGCTGGCCGATGGCCGCATCGCCGAGTGCTGGGCGCACGAAGCCTGCTTCGTCGGCGCGCGCGATCTGGCCGCGCATCGCGCCTGGCGCGAGCGCGGCAGCCACTGGGCGCAGCGCCACGCCGAGCGCATGCATCGCGAGCACCGTCCCGCGATGGACGCGCTGCTCGCACGCATTCGCGAAGGTGGCCCGGTGCTGGCGTCGGATTTCCCGCGCGAGGATCGCGGCGTCTCCGGCTGGTGGGAGTGGAAGCCGGAGAAGCGCTGGCTGGAAGCCTGGTTCGCGCTGGGCGATCTGATGGTGCCGCGGCGCGAGCGCTTCCAGCGCGTGTACGACCTCGCCGAACGGGTGCTGGCGAAACTCGACCCGCCGTTCGCGCCCAGCGCGCTGGATTCGGCGCAGTTGCGCCGGCACTTCATCCTCGACGGCGTGCGCGCGCTGGGCATCGCGCAGGCGCGCTGGATCGCCGACTACTTCCGCCTGAAGCCGACGGTGACCGCGCGCGAGCTGGCGCCGCTGCTGGCCGAAGGCGAACTGCTGGAGGTGGCGGTGCGCGGCTGGGACGAGCCGGGCTACGTGCATCGCGTGCATGCCGCAGAACTGGAACGTACGCGTGGCGGTCGCCTGCGCGCCACCCATACCACGCTGTTGTCACCGTTCGATCCGCTGGTCTGGGATCGCGCCCGCGCACTGGCGATGTTCGATTTCGATTACCGCATCGAGTGCTACGTGCCGGCGCCGAAGCGACGCTACGGCTATTACGTGCTGCCGATCCTGCATCGCGGCGCGCTGGTCGGCCGGCTGGACGCGAAGGCGCACCGCGACGCGGGCGTGTTCGAGATCAAGGCGCTGTACCTCGAGGACGGCGTGGAGCCAGCGCCGCGGCTGGCGAGCGAGCTGGCTGCCGCGATCGCGCGCACCGCGCGCTGGCACGGCACGCCGCGGATCCGCCTCGCGCGCTGCCGGCCGGCGGTGCTGGCGCCAATGTTGCGGGCCGCGTGGAAGGCGGAGTCCGCCTGAATCAGTGCGTGCCGGGCACCGCGGCCGTCGCGCCGGGCGGACGCCCCGGCGGGCTCTGGCTCAGCTGGCTGGACAGCAGGCGGCAGCGGGCATCCAGATACGGGCGGGTCTGCGGATCGCTGGCGGCCTGCAGCAGGCTGTCGCGCATGCTCTGGTAATGCGCCTGCAACTGGTCGGCCGGGAAGACCGCCGCGGCGCGATGGCCGGCCAGATAACCGGCCAGATAGGCATCGCAGGAAGGCACGCCGGTGACCGTGGCCGGTGCGGGCGGCGCGGTCGGATGCGTCGGCCGGGTGGTGGCGCAGCCGGCCAGCAGCAGACCGGCGCACAGCGTAAGCAATAGGCGGGTGCTCATGCGGGGAGTCCTCGGGGAAGGGCGACACGACATGATATTCGCGCTCCTCGCATCCGGATATCCGCTGCGGTTATCATGTGCGGGCTGAGTTTGCCGGGGTCGCCAAGCACCGGTGACCCGATGCAGCCGATCCGCGATCTGCCTCATCTGTTCACCCCGGGGTTGTTTTCCTTTGCACACCAGTAAGCCGGCCGCCGCATTCGCGGCGGTCGAGTCTCCTTTCATGCAATACCCAGTGGAGTGATTCAATGTCTGATCGTCAGATCGGTACCGTCAAGTGGTTCAACGACGCCAAGGGCTTCGGCTTCATCGCCCGTGACAATGGTCCGGACGTGTTCGTGCATTTCCGCGCGATCTCCGGCAATGGCTTCAAGAGCCTGCAGGAAGGCCAGCAGGTCAGCTTCAAGGTGGTGCAGGGCCAGAAGGGCCTGCAGGCCGACGAAGTGATGCCGGCCTGAGCCAGCGCTCATGCGTCATCCGAAACCGGGCAGCGATGCCCGGTTTTTTGTTTTGAGAAGTGCGGCCATGGATGACCGCCCGTGTGATTCCCGCGATCAGGGATGATCGCAAGGATGTACACCATCCATGGCAAGCCCCCTGCGGGCCATTGCCGTGCGATGCCATGTCGTTCCAGGCGATTTTGTGCCTTGCATCCATGCCGGATGCCCATTTGGGCCATTGCTCACGGCGATTTAGTGTCCGCGGACACTTTCCGGCGATGACGCTTGACATATCGCTTGCATTCGTGAAATTCCGTTATGCTTTGCCCACTGCGTCTGCTTGGCCACGTGCGTGCCCGGTATGGAACCCCTGTCGATTCCATGTCGCTACACCCGACCCCGGCATGCCCAGTAAGTCGTCGGCCCGCGGGGTCGGCTCGTCTCAAGCGTCTGGAATGGATCGGAGTGAGTCATGTCGGATCGTGAAACAGGTACCGTCAAGTGGTTCAACGACGCCAAGGGGTTCGGCTTCATCAGCCGCGAGAACGGCCCCGACGTGTTCGTGCATTTTCGTGCCATCACCGGCACGGGCTTCAAGAGCCTGCAGGAAGGCCAGAAGGTGACGTTCAAGGTGGTGCAGGGCCAGAAGGGCCTGCAGGCCGAAGAAGTCGCTCCGGCTTGATGGCGATGGCGCATGTGGAAAAGGCCGGCGCAAGCCGGCCTTTTTCTTTTGCCTTTGCGATCCCTTGGCTTTGCGATCATCCCTGATCGCGAATATCACACGGGCGGCCATCCATGGCTGGTCTTGCTTTTGCGATCGTCCCTGATCGCGAGGATCAAACGGGCAGCCATCCATGGCTGCACTTTTCGATGAGCATCATGACAACCACCTCGGAACCCACCGTGCTGCCGTTGGCGATGACCGACGGCGCGCGTGCGGAATTGCTGTGCGTGGCGCCGGATGGCGTGCCGCGGGCGGCGGTGTACTGGCTGCCGGCGATGGGCGTGGCGGCGAAGCATTACCTGCCGCTGGCCACGGCGCTGGCGGCGCGGGGCGTGGCGGTGGCGTTGCACGAGTGGCGTGGCATCGGTTCCAGCAGCCTGCGGGCCGGCCGTCGCAGTGACTGGGGCTACCGCGAGCTGCTGGAGATCGACCTGCCTGCCGGCTTGGCCGCGATGCGTGCGCGCTGGCCGCAGGCGCGTCCTTGGCTCGGGGGGCACAGCCTGGGCGGCCAACTGGCCTGCCTGTACGCCGCGCTGCATCCCGACGAGGTGACGGGTCTTGCCCTGGTGGCCAGCGGTGCGCCGTACTGGCGGCGCTTCCGCCGCGGCGCCGTGATCGGCCTGGCCTACGCGCTGGCACCCGTGCTGGCGACGCTGCTGGGGCATTTGCCCGGTCGTCGTATCGGCTTCGGCGGCAACGAGGCGCGCGGTGTCGCGGCCGACTGGGCGCGCAGCGGCCGTACCGGCCGTTACGCCGCGGCGGGCATGGACACGGATTTCGAGCAGCACCTGGCCGCGCTGGAGCGGCCGGTACTGGCCCTGCGCCTGCGCGACGACTGGCTGGGCCCGGCCGCCTCGCTGGACTGGCTGCTGGGGAAAATGCCGCACGCGCCGCGCCGCCATGAATTGGTGCTGCCGGACGAACTGGCCGGCCAGCCGGCCGACCACTTCGGCTGGATGAAGGCGCCGGCCGCGGTCGCCGCGCGCCTGGCCGACTGGATCGCGGCGCACGACGCGGCGCGCGTGGCGCCGGCTCGCCCCGCCCCTTGATGCGCGGGCGAGGCGCCTGCACTGTAGGTGTCTCCCTCTCCCGGCCGGACGACCGATGAAATTGTTCGAACCCCTCCCGCAGCGCAGCCTGACGCTGCGCAACCGCATCGTGGTGTCGCCGATGTGCCAGTACTCGGCCATCGACGGCATGCCCGACCACTGGCATCTGGTGCACCTGGGCAGCCGTGCGGTGGGCGGCGCGGCTGCGGTGATCGCCGAGGCTACCGCGGTGTCGGCGCAGGGGCGCATCTCGCCGGGCGACACCGGCATCTGGAACGACATGCAGGCCGCGGCTTGGCGGCAGATCGCCGCCTTCATCGCGGCGCAGGGTGCGGTGCCCGGCGTGCAGCTGGCGCATGCCGGCCGCAAGGCCAGTGCGCACCGGCCCTGGGACGGCGGTGGCGCGCTCACGCCGGCGCAGGGCGCGTGGGCCACGGTGGCGCCGTCGGCGCTGCCGTTCGACGCGGGCTGGCACACGCCGCTGGCGCTGGATGCGGCTGGCATCCGCCAATTGATCGCCGATTTTCGGGCGGCGGCGCAGCGTGCGCTGGCCGCCGGCTTCCAGTTGATCGAGTTGCACGCCGCGCACGGTTATCTGCTGCACCAGTTCCTGTCGCCGCTCAGCAACCGGCGCGACGACGGCTACGGCGGCAGCTTCGAGAACCGCACGCGGCTGGCGCGCGAGGTGATCGCCGCAGTGCG
>Ga0209455_1000337_pt1 | contig 44758 bp, 49 predicted proteins | sample AraplaCol_mCL_r2_FD_184275 | JGI IMG/M metagenome (GOLD analysis project Ga0209455, IMG submission 184275) | Arabidopsis root microbial communities from North Carolina, USA - plate scrape CL_Col_mCL_r2 (SPAdes) (version 2) | ecosystem: Host-associated > Plants > Roots > Endosphere | place: USA... | reverse complement strand
GCCCGGTTGGGGTAGGGGAGATTCCTCAGCACAAGTTGGCCTGACCCGAGACCCGTTGGGCCTTAACATGGACACGAAACACAATGACTTCTCCTCGCATTGCCGACCGATTTGCGTTCCATCGTTCTACGCCACAGATCACGGTCGATGAGTACGAGCGACGCCGTGTGATCGAACTCGGCGAGTGGGTGGCTGCGCGGGATCGCATCTATCTCGACAAGTGCTTCTGGATTCACCTGCACGAATGTTGGGCACAGCGTTCATCCATTGGAACACTTGGTCTGGTGACCTGCCCCCGGAAAATCCGTACAGGTCAAAACTAGAGGTAAGGTTGCTTCTCTGCTTAGCCCGCCTTTTTAACTGTCCAACTTCTGGGGGGCAGTTCACATTGCGGGCTTTTTTGCGATTTGATCCGGCACTGCCGACTACCGATTACAGGCGGGCGGCGCTGCTGTTCGCCCAAGGCCTGGGGCGCGGACCTGTACAAACCGATCCGCGAGCGCTATCTCGGGCCGCGATATTTCACCCGTTCGGCATGGATCGCCTGCCTGCCGCAGCCGCGCCTGCGCTCGTTAAAGCGGCCTCCGGAGCACACATGTTAAAAAGATTAAAAAATAAGCTTGAAATCACGCGTCGTGAAGAAAGTGAGTATGTGAAATGAAGCAAATCTACCTGGGAAATCACTCTCAGCATGTTCAAAGCGAAGAAAGCTGCACCGTGTGCCGTGACGGAGCGCAGTTGGACTTCGATTTCAGCTACGCCTTTCAGCCCATAATCGATATCCGGGCTCGCCGAGTGTTTGCCCATGAAGCGCTGATACGCGGTCCCGGCGGAGAATCCGCGCTGTCGGTTCTTGAACGCGTAACGCCGGCCAATCGCTATCAATTCGACCAGGCCTGCCGGGTGCGCGCGATAAAGACCGCATCCAGCCTGGGCATGCAAAGCAAGCTTTCCATCAACTTCCTGCCCAACGCCATTTACCGGCCGGAAGTCTGTATCAGCACCACCTTGCGAGCAGCCGAGACCTATGGCTTTCCCGTGGAAAAGATAATTTTCGAAACGGTGGAAGGCGAACGTATCGACGACGGCAAATGGCTCGCTGAAGTATTTCGGGAATACCAGCGGATCGGTTTCAGCACCGCCATAGACGATTTTGGCGCGGGCTATGCCGGACTGAACCTGCTGGCCGATTTTCAGCCGGACATCATCAAGCTCGACATGGGCCTGATACGGGATGTCGACAAGCGCAAAACCAACCGCGTCATCATAGCCGCCGTGGCAGGCATCTGCGCCGAACTTGGAATAAAGGTCGTCGCCGAAGGCGTGGAGACGCGCGACGAACTGCTTTGCCTGCGGGACATCGGCGTGGAGCTCATACAGGGATACTTGCTGTCAAAGCCGCTGTTCGAAGGCTGCATCGCGGACGCCGACATCGTTCTGCCGCTATGAACGCATAATCGAAACCAATACGCCGGCGGCGCGAGGCCGACCGCCAGATGGCCTGGTATCGACGAGCACGAAAGCGCTTCCAAGCCCGTAGAAATGCGGGCTTTTTGCATTTCGCAAGCATGGGTTAACCGGAAGGCGAACGGCCTATCGCAAGCTTTTCAGGCGCGTCCCCAGACCAGCAGCAGATTGTTGGCCGGCAGGGTCAAGGTCTCGCGCAGATGCAGACCGACCGCTGCGGCTTGCGTAGCCACATCGGACAGGCGGCGCAGGCCCCAGGCGAGGTTGCGCGTGCGCAGGTCTGCATCGAAGGCAAGATTGCTGGGTGCAGTTTCCACGCCGTCGACCAGGTAAGGTCCATAGGTAATGAGCACGCCCTGCGGGGTCAGGTGCTGCGCGGCGCCGCGCAGCAGGGCCAGCGTGCAGGCCCAGGGCGAGATGTGGATCATGTTGGCGCAGTAAATGGCGTCGAACTGCCGCGCAATATCGAACCAGTCGGGGGTGAGAACATCCAGTTCGATGGGTGGCAGGATGCGATCCTGCCCGGCGCACCAGGCGGCGATGGAGGGCAGCGCGGCGGCTTCGCAGTCGCTGGGCTGCCATTGCCAGCCAGGCAGTCCAGCTGCGCAAAACGCGGCATGCTGGCCGGTGCCGCTGGCGATCTCCAGCAAGATGCCTTCGGCAGGCAGCAGACGTTGCAATTCGGTCAGGATGAACGGGGCGTTGCGCTCGGCGGCCGGGCTGCGGCGGCGTTGATCTGTATTGGGCTGCATCGCAATGTCCTGGGCAAAAAAGGCGGGGATATGGATTGTGACCTGATCGGACGGCAAGGCCGAGCAGCCCAGGACCGGAGTGGCCAGGATAGAAAAAGCCGCCGATCCGATTTTCGCAGGCAAGGGCCGGGACGATTAAGCCAGGCTCACTTCGCCGCGCCGACCAGGGCGAAGGCATCGTACTTCGGATCTATCGGCGTGTGCGGCATATGCGTGAGCGCTTCTTCGACGAGCGGCTCGCACGCGCCGTAGTCCGAACCGATGCTGTCGCTGTGGGCCTGCGGGAAGTTCACCGCGACCACCTTGCCGCCCCAGCGATCCACGGTGGCCGTCATGCTGCATTTGCCGGCGCCGCCCACTTTCAGCTGCAGCAGGATCAAGGTGAAGTCGATTGCCGCATCCGAATTCGAGAAATTCCACTGCACGATCATGCGGTCGTCGGGGCCGCCGGTGTTGACTATCTTCATCGTTTTATCGGGGATGCCGACCGATTGCATCAGATCGATAACGTTGGAGCCGACGAGCTTGCCTTCCTGCACCTCCCGCGCCTCGTGCACTTTGTAGGTGGCGCAACCTGAAAGCAGCGGAAGAAGGACAACGGCGGCCGTCAAGGTCCGCAAGACAACCCCCCCGATGGGGCGCATAGACCGCATATCGCGCGACTCAGCTATGTCAGTCCTACCGGTCATCTCGATCTCCTGGGAAAGCCGAAATACTAAAAGGTACTCCCTCGAAACCGCGCGAGACCGTCGTCCTGAAATATGTAGAGAGGGTGATTGCATCCGCTAGCAATACTCATGCTCGCGGCACCATCGAGATATGGCTGGTTACCATTCGCGATGTCTTGCCTCGGCGCGAGTATCACCAGCGTTCGCGTGTTCACGAGCGGTGCGCGCGGTCTCCGAGCAGGTAATCGATCGAAACCCGGCCGGGGCCCCAGGCGGCGATGCCCAGCGCCATGGCGGCCCAGGTGATGTGGATCGGCCAGCCGTCGGGTATCGTCAGCTCGATGATGCAGGTCATCAGCAGCAGGCCCGCGGCGGCGAAGCGCGTGCCGAGTCCGAGCACGAGCAGCACCGGGAACGAGACCTCGCCGCACGCGGACAGGAATGCGAACAGGGCCGGCACTGGAAACGGATAGGGGCCGCCCGGCAGGTGGAGCTTGAATTCGTCGGAGAAGAGATAGACGGCCGTGTCGTTGAGCTGCAGGAAGCCTTGCCATTTGAGAATGCCGGATTTCCAGAACGGCACGGCCAACGCGAGGCGCAGCGCGAGCTGCACGAACGACGGCTGGGCGAGCCGTTCGATGAAACGCCGCGCGCAGCCCACTGCACGTGCGACGTTGCCGGGAAAGGACAGCGTGGTGTCTTGTTGAGTCGACATGTCGATTACCTTCATGGTTGAATGGCGGCGAAAACGCCGGCCGAAATCATCGCGGCAAGATTGACCGGCAGATCGAAGGCGCCGGATTCCTCGAAAGCCGTCTCGGCGGCGGCGCCGAGCGGCGCGCCCGCGATCAGCGCGCCGAGAAAGGCTGCGCCACCCTGGGGCAGGCGCGAGACGGTCACCTCGTCGCCGGGCCGGGTGACGAGGGCGTCTTCGGCGTCGCTCGAGCGGAGCGGGGCGACGGGGCCGTCGGCCCGGTTCATGACGAAGATGGCGACGGCCGGGTAGCGCGAACGCACGATGCGCGCGGCAGGATGCGCGACGAAACGCACCTGGGCGAGGGCACCCGGATCGATGTTCGCGAAGGCCTCGGCCGCCAGGGGCGCGGCGTCCGCGGCGTGATACGCATCGAGCCATGCGCGCTCGATGCGCGCCGTATCCGCAAGCCAGGGCATGTCGCGGGCATATTCGTAGGTTTCGATGAACGATGGAAAACCGCGGCCGTACTCGAACAGCAGCGGCGAGGAGGGCGGCGTCGCACGCACATGAAAACGGGCCATCGCCCGGAAGAAATCGACGCCCGTGATGCGCTGCACGGCGGGATAGATCGCGGCCAGGGCGTCGATGAGGCTGACCGTGACGTTGTTGCGATAGACGTTGTAGCGCGCGGCGACGCTCCTGCCGTGCACGACTGCCGCGTCTTCGGGGGCCGCCAGATCGGGGTTCGTCAGGCCCGGCGAGAAGGCGGCCGCGTAGTCGCTTGCACGAAATTCAGGCTTCATGGCCGGCATGCTCCCGGTGTGCGGCTTCGGATTCCGGCGTCTGTTCGACGGCATGGGCCGCCAATATTCGCCGGGCTGCCAGCGCCTGCGCGCGCAGCTCAGGCCAGGCCGGCAGCCGGCTGTCCCACTCGATGAGCGTCGGTACCTGGCCGGCTTGCGCGATCACGTCGCGGTAGAGCGCCCACACGGCATCGGCGACAGGCCGGTCGTGGCTGTCGATGAGCAGCGGCGCCTGTTCGTCGTCGTGCTGCTCGCTGTGACCGGCCAGGTGAATCTCGCCCACGTATTCGAACGGAAAGTCCGCGAGATACCCGTGCGCCGAATAGCCGTGATTGACCGCCGATACGAACACGTTGTTGACGTCCAGAAGCAGTCCGCAGCCCGTGCGCTGCGCGACAGCGCGGATGAACCCGGTTTCACTCATCGTGGATGACGCGAAGGCCAGATAGGTGGCTGGATTTTCGAGCAGCATTGGACGGCCTATGGCCTCCTGCACCTGGTCGATGTGGTCGCAGACCTTGTCCAGCGTCGTCCTGGTGTAAGGCAGGGGCAGCAGATCGTTGAAAAAGGCGCCGCCGTGCGACGACCACGCAAGATGTTCGGAGACGAGCGCCGGCTCGCAGCGTGCGACAAGCTCGCGAAAACGCACCAGATGCTCGTGATCGAGCTTGTCCGGTCCGCCTATCGACATGCACACGCCGTGCAGCGAAATCGGATAGCGCTCGCGAATGGCGCTCAATGCGCGGTGCGGCGCGCCGCCCGCGCCCATGTAGTTCTCGGCGTGCACTTCGAAAAAACCGTCCTGAAGACCATCTTCGAGAATCGCCGCAAGATGCTCGTGCTTGAAACTGGTGCCGACGAGCCCGCTTGTTCCGGGCGTCGCGGGGCCGGGACGGGCCCATGCATGGGCGGTCGCCGATCGGTTGAAAGTGTTCATGGCCGTCCCGTTACGTCGTCGCGCGATCAGGACTTGATCGGCGTGAGCGAGCCGTGGCCGCCGCCGGGCACGACGATGCTCGCGCAGGTGCCGCCCTGGACGAACTTCCACGAATTGCCCTGGAAGTCGACCGCCGACGTGCCCTGGCAGGTCGTGCCCGGGCCGGCGGCGCAGTCGTTTTGTCCTTTCAGCGCGACGCCGTAGCACTTCTCTTTGTGCGCGGCGATGGCGGCACTCGCTTCCGCCTTCGTCAGCGGCGCCGCATGCGCGACCGAAGCGAGCAGGCTGGCGACGGCGCCGGCGAGGAGGGCGGAACTGACGTTGATCTTTGCAGACATGGGTGTTCTCCTGGAGATTAAAGGGAAGGTATCCGTGGCGGATACATTGACTAGTTCGGGCATTGCCCGGCATCGGTTACGGCTGGCGGATTTTTTCTGCACAGATCCGTATGCGCACGAAATTTCGCCGCGGTGTAACTATCCGGCGGGCAGCGACGAACTGGTAAGAAGAGGTTCCCTCGCTATGGTTCTGGAGATCGGCCATGCTCGCACGTCTTGTCGCCGCTTCCGCCCTTCTTTTCGCCGGACAGGCCGCGGCGTTGGCCAGGCCCGTTGTCGTCGAGCTCTTCACTTCGGAGGGGTGCTCCTCGTGTCCGCCTGCGGAGACCTATCTGTCCGAGCTTTCCCGTAACCGGCAGGACGTGCTGCCGCTCGCGTTTCATGTGACGTACTGGAACGGCCTGGGCTGGATGGATCCGTACTCTCTCGAATCCGCGACGCGGCGGCAGGCGGACTACGCCGCGCGCTTCGGAGAGGGTTCCTACACGCCGGAAATGGTGATCGACGGCCGCAAAGGGTTGGTCGGCTCCAATCGCGGCGCGGTGGAAGCGGCGATCCGCGCCGCGCAGCGTGCCGGCGAAAGGGGAGTCGAAGTCGACGGCGTGCGGCGCTCGGGGAAGCTGTCGGTTCGGGTAGGGGCCGGGTCCGGCCGCGGACAAATCCTGTTGATCGGCTACGACCCGGAACGCACGACGGTCGTCAGGCGAGGTGAAAACTCGGGGCGCACGCTCCGGGAGTCGAACATCGTCCGTTCGATACAAGCCATCGGCAACTGGACCGGGGCCGCGTTGACGCTGGAGCCCGCTGCGCCGGCCGGAGAGCAGGCGGCGGTAATCGTCCAATCGCCGGATGGCGCGATCGTCGGCGCGGCGCGCATTGCTGCCGGGGAAAACAGCGCGCGGCCATGACGGCCGCCGCCGGGTGGAGCGCCGCGGATCCCCAGGCGAACTCACCCGCGCCGAGCAGCCAGCCTTATCCAGGGCGCCACATGGATCGCGCTCATGAGCAGATACATGAGGCTCATGCTGTTCCACGACGACGCATCGGCGATGCCCATGCAGTGCATCTGATGCGCGCCGCCGTCCTGCATGGCCGTCAGCAAGGCCATGAGCGCGAAAGCCGGCGCGGCGGCAAGGTACAGGCTGACCGCCGCGCCGCGGGCGATTGCGCGCCAGCCTTTTGAACGGCGCTCGTCGCCCGCGCGGATTTCGGATCCGATCTCGTTCATCTGGCTGCTCCCTTGCAAGGCATCAGTGGCAGCACTCGTGCTTCAAGGCGCTAAAGAGGTTCTCGACCGAACCGGCCGCGGGGGCTTGAGCGGCCGGCGCCGTTTCGTAGCGGTCGTGATGGCGCACCCACTCCATCTTGTATTCGACCTCTCTCTCGTCGCGGCCCTTGGGCGTGAGGTCGAGCAGGTTGTAGGTGCCCATCATCACTTCCACGCCGCGGCCATAGCGCGAGTAGGTGTGGAAGATCTCTTGCGCGTCGTTCTTGAAGAAAACGCTGATGCCGGGCCATTCTTCCTGCGAGTAGGGCCAATCGCCGTAGTTGTAGTCGAGACCGCCCTTGGCGACTTCTTCCGGAGTGAAGCTGACCTTGAAGTCGTAGTTGAAGTCGGTGCCATGCGACGAGGCCCACTTGAACCGCCAGCCCATGCGCTGGCGAAAGCGCTCGATGTCGGCGATGGGCGCGCGCGAGATGGCCACCAGCGTGGCATCGCGGTGCTCCAGGTGCACCGTCATGCCGTCGTTGTGGTCGGCCATGAAAGAGCAGCTCGGGCACCCTTGCTCCCAGCCCGGGGCGAACATGAAATGCTGGACGATGAGCTGCCGGCGACCGTCGAACAGGTCGGCGAGCGTGCGCCTGCCTTCGGGGGTGTCGAAAACATAGTTCTTGTCGACGCGGATCCAGGGCAGGGCGCGGCGCTCGGCGGCGATCCGGTCGTTCAGGTGGGTGAGTTCTTTTTCGCGCGCCAGCAGCGCCTTGCGCTCGGCGATCCACGCGTCCCGGGGGACGATGCGGTGGCCTTCGGCGCTTGCCGGCGAGCTTGCGGCCATATGGTCTAGAGTCGCTTTCATGATTTCGATTCCTGTGTTGAAGTATTGACAAATTTCTCTGCGTCCTCGACCGTCATCGGCCGGTAGACGTATCTTCGCGTCGGAGATCGAAACGGTGAGAGTGACAAATATGGCGGGAATCGAATGGACTCGCTGATCCGGGCCGCGGCGGTGGCGCTTGCCGACGGCGACGTCCTGGGCGCGCTCAAGCACGTCGCCCTGCGCGACGATCCGCCCGCGCTGGCGCTGCGCGGCATCGCCATGGCGCAGCTCGGCGATTTCGAACGGGCCAAGGCGCTGCTCAAGGGCGCCGCGCAGGCCTTCAGCCAGAAGGACGAGCTGGCCCGCGCGCGCTGCATCGTCGCCCAGGCCGAGATCGCGCTGGTCTCGCGCGACCTGAGCTGGCCGAGCCATGCGCTCGATGCCGCATGGGCGACGCTCGCGACCCATGGCGACGTCATGAATGCCGCCCATGCGCGCAATCTTTCGGCCCGCCGCCTGTTGCTGATCGGCCGGCTGGGCGAGGCCGAGCATCTGCTTGCCGAATTCGACCCCGCGCCGCTTCCCCCGGCTTCGCGGGCGGCCTACGAGCTGACGGTCGCCGGCGTCGCCATCCGGCGCCTCAAGACCAAGCCGGCGAGCGCGGCCTTTGCTCGCGCGGCCCGCGCGGCGCGGCAGGCGAGCATCCCCGCGCTGACGACCGAGGTCGAGAGCGCGGCTCGCGTTCTGCATGCGCCCGCCGCGCGCGCGATCGCAGGCGGGCAAGAGCGCTTCGTCCTCCTCGAAGAAGCCGAAGCGCTGCTGGCGTCCGATGTCCTCGTCGTCGATGCCTGCCGCAATGCCGTGCATGGCCGCCAGGCATCGATTCCGCTCGCAACGCGCCCGATCCTGTTCGCCCTGGCCCGCATCCTCGGCGAGGCCTGGCCCGACGACGTCCCGAGGGAGGCGCTGCTCGCGCGCGCGTTTCGCGCGAAACGCATCGACGAGTCGCACCGCGCCCGGCTGCGGGTCGAGATGGGGCGCCTGCGCGCGGAGCTGCACAGGCTGGCGCAGGTGAACGCCACCCAGGGCGGCTTCGTGCTGGCGCCGCGCCACGCGCAGAAGGTGGTCGTGCTGGCGCCGCTCGTCGACGAGCAGAACGCGGCCGTGCTCGCCTTGCTCGCCGACGGCGAGGCCTGGTCGAGCTCGGCCTTGGCGATCGCGTTGGGCGCGAGCCCGCGGACTGTGCAGCGCGCGCTCGAGCAGCTCGCCGCGGCCGGCAAAGCGCAGTCTTTCGGGGGAGGCCGCGCGCGGCGCTGGACGGTTTCCTCGGTGCCGGGATTCCCGACAGCCTTGTTACTCCCCGGTCCTTTGCCTGGAGGCTAGACTAATGCGCATGAAACACGCCCAAGCCGAAATCATCCGCGAATACGGTCCTTTCGCCGGAGCGGACGCCGTGCACGGCGTCACCTTCGACGGCCGGCATGTCTGGTTCGCCTCCGGCGACAAGCTCAACGCCCTCGACCCGGAAACGGGCGAGATCGTGCGCACGATCGACATCGCCGGGGATGCGGGAACCGCCTTCGACGGCAAGCATCTTTTTCAGATCGCCGCGGGGCACATCCAGAAGATCGACCTGGCGACCGGCCGCGTGCTCGCCACCATTGCGTCGCCCGGCCAGGGCGGCGATTCGGGGCTGGCCTGGGCCGAAGGCTCGCTCTGGGTCGGCCAGCATCTGGGCCGCAAGATCTACCAGATCGATCCGGATACAGGCGCCATCCTGCGCACGATCGAGTCCAAGCGCATCGTCACCGGCGTCACCTGGGTGGACGGCAAGCTCTGGCACGGCACATGGGAAGGCGAGGAAAGCGACGTGAGGCGCATCGACGCCAAGACCGGCGAGATCATGGAGGCGCTCGACATGCCTGAGGGCACGGGCGTGTCCGGCCTGGAGTCCGACGGCGCCGGCCGCTTCTTCTGCGGCGGCGGCAGCAGCGGCAAGGTGCGCGTGGTCCGCTTGCCGAAATGACCTCCGCGGGCGGCCGCAGTCGCGCGGCTTGCAAATAGCAAGAATCGGAGTTTCAGATACCGGGGAAATGTCTATTCTGTTGCTCATGACGTCGAGCGATTTCGACGATCTCTTCCGAAAGATTTTCGAGGAGCTTGCAAATGGGCAAGGACAACAAGGACGCCGTCGACCGCTGGCTCGCCGAGTTCCGGGACAGGATCGCCGATCGATTCCCGGAGGTCGTGCTGCTCGCGTTGCTGCAATGAAGGCCTCGGCGAGCCGTCACGGCGTCATGATGCTGGCGGCATACGACTGGGCGGACATCGGACGTTCGCTCGATATCCGCGGCAATGCGGTGCTGCCCGGTCTTCTGAACGCGCAGCAATGCGATGAACTCGCGGCGCTGTATTCCCGGGACGCGGGCTTTCGCTCGCGCATCGTCATGGCCCGCCATGGGTTCGGGCGCGGCGAATACAAGTACTTCGCGTACCCGCTGCCGCCGCTGCTCGACGAGCTGCGCCACGAGCTGTACCCGCGGCTTGCACCGATCGCCAACCGCTGGAACCTGCAACTGGGCCTGGGCGCGCGGTATCCGGACGAGCTGGACGCATTTCTGCGGCAGTGCCACGAGGCCGGCCAGAGGCGGCCCACGCCGCTGATCCTGCAGTACGGCGAGGGCGACTACAACTGCCTGCACCAGGATCTCTACGGCGAGCACGTCTTTCCGCTGCAGACGGCCATTCTGCTGTCGGAGCCCGGCAGGGATTTCACCGGCGGCGAATTCGTCATGACGGAGCTTTCCTCGCAGGGCCAGCGCGCGGACGTGGTCGCGCTGCGCCAGGGGGACGCGTTGGTGTTCACCGTCAATCAGCGGCCGGCGACGGGCCGGCGCGGCACGCGCAAGGTGGCCATGCGGCATGGCGTCAGCCGCATCCGCGGCGGCAAGCGCCATACCGTGGGCCTCATCTTCCACGACGCGACATGAATGGGGAAACGCTCGACCGAAGGCCGCCATGGCCGGCCAGGCCATGCATCGATACGACGCCATCCATGGGCTCGATGAGCGAACCGGCGCAAGCGCGCCGTCGGGTCCAGGCCTACTGCCAGTCGCTGGTGGATATCGGCCAGGCGCAATGGCGGGTGAGCGACGACGGCGATACCGAGCTGCATATGGCAAGCGGCGAGGCTTACCTCTTCGGCGAGCTGGGTTTGACGCGGTTGAGATGAATGAGCGGATCGCTCGATGCCGGGGATCGGATTCATGCAATGAGGAATGCATCATGAAAATGTTTTTGAGCCATCTGGACACGCTGCCTGTGGCGACGGCCGGCTCGGAATTGCAGCGCCGTGTCTGGGCTGCGCTGCGCCGTATCCCGGCAGGCACGACGACGACCTACGGCAAGCTGGCCAGGCAGCTGGGCTTCGATGATCCGCGCGCGGCCATGCTGCCCGGGTTCTGACCCGCAGCCGAACATTTGGAGAAGCGTGCGGTGACTTCACGCGATGCGAGGATCGAGCGCCTCGATTGGGCGGATATCGCCGATCAGCTGGATATCGAGGGCTACGCCCTGTTGCCCGGCCTGCTGGACGCGGATGCCGTGCGCGGCCTGAAGCGCCAGACCGAGATCATGAGCGCCGCGCGTCGCGTGCCCCTCGCCTCGGACGACGTGGGGAGCGGCGAGCTGTTCTACTTCGCCGCCAATCTGCCGGCGCCGCTGCATGCGTGGCGCGCGGATTTCTATCGCCATCTGGCGTTCGTGGCCAATCGCTGGAACGAAACCTTGGCAATCGGCGCTCGCTATCCGGAGGAGCTGGGCGATTTTCTCCGGCGCAATCGGGAGGCGGGCCAGACTCAGGGGCAATCCCATTTGAGCCGGCTGGGCGTGGATGATTATCTGCCGCTGCATCAGCGCAGCGCCGGCGAGCAGGTGTTTCCCCTGCAGATCGTCGCGCTGCTGTCCGATCCGGAAGAAGACTTCCAGGGCGGTCAATTCGTGATGACGGAACAGCGCCCGCGCATGCAATCGCGCCCGATGGTGCTGCCGCTCGGGCGGGGCGATGCGGCGATCATCGGCACCGCCGAGCGTCCGTTCAAGGGGGCCAGGGGGTATTACCGGGTCAATCTCAAGCACGCCGTCAGCCGCGTGCGCAGCGGGGAGCGCATAGGCCTGGAGCTGTTCTTCCACGATGCTCGTTAGGGCGCGCGGCGCCCGTTAAAATCGGCGCATCCGCCAGTCGGCGATTACGGCAAATGCCCCGAAGCAGCCGGAAGGCCCATTCATTCATGACCCCGCTCCCAGCGACCCCGCCGCCGCCTTCCTTGCGCCTGTCCACGCTGCTCATATTGCGCCCGGCCGGCCGGCGCTGGCCCTTCGCCATACGCGCCTGCCTTTGCATGGGCGTGCCGGTATTGGTCGGCTGGGCCGCGGGCGACGTGGCCGCGGGGCTCATGGCCACGATCGGCGCGTTCACGGCGCTCTATGGCGGCGATCGCCCGTATCTGAACCGTGCGATCCATCTGGCCGCGATCGCGGTCTCTTTCGCCTTGGCGGTCATGCTCGGCGTCTGGGCCGCCGGCACGCCGCCGCTGGTGGTGCCCGTCGTCGTCCTGATCGCCATGGCGGCGACCTTTCTGTGCAATGCGCTGCGCGTCGGGCCGCCGGGGGCCTATATGTTCGCGCTGGCCTGCGCCGCCGGCACCGGCATGCCCATCGGCCATTTCTCCATTGCGCACGTCGGCCTCCTGGTCCTGGCGGGGGGCTCGTTCGCCTGGCTGGCCCATATGTCGACGGCGCTGGTCTGGCCTCGCGGGCCGGAAAGAACGGCCATCGCTGCCGCGGCGCAGGCCGTCGCGCGCTTTGTGGCGACCGTCGGCACGCCCGGCGAAGATGGCGCCCGCCACGCGGCCGCGCTGGCCATGCACCACGCCTGGGCCACGCTGGTGACGCGCCAGCCCGCGCGGCCGCGGCCCAACGGCTCCCTGAGCCGCCTGCGCTCGCTCAACCGGGAATTGCACCTGCTCTTCGCAAGCGTCATGAACGCTTCCATTTCCGGCGGCGCGCCGCCGGCGGCCGCTGCCGAAAAAGCGCGAGCTATCGCCGCCCAGGCAATGGATACGACGAGCCAGGCGGAACGCACGGAACCCGCTCACATTCCGCTTGGCCATCATCGGGTGTCGGAGCTGCTGCGGGAAGGCCTGAGGCCATGGTCGCCGGCCTTGCTGGCCGCCGCCCGCGTCGGCGTTGCGACGGCGATCGCCGGCACGATAGGCGCAACCCTGGGATTGGAACGCGCCTATTGGACGATGGCGGCGGCGGTCCTGATCCTGCATCAGGGGCTGGACTGGGCGCGCAGCCTGCAGCGCGGCGTCGAAAGAATGAGCGGCACCATCGTCGGCCTGGCCTTGGCCGGCGCGATCCTGGCGGCCCATCCCGGCGGGCTGTGGCTCGCCGTGACGCTCATGCTGCTGCAGTTCGTCATCGAGATGACCGTGATCCGCAACTACGCGCTGGCCGTGGTGTTCATCACGGCCGCGGCGCTGACCATCGCCACGGGCGGGCACCCGACGCCTCACGTCGAACATGTGCTGTGGGTGCGCGGCGTGGATACTGTCATCGGCTGCGTGACCGGGTTGGCGATCCTGGCGCTGACGACGCCGCGCGCCGTGGCGCTGCGCATTCCGCAGGAGCTCGCCAATACCCTGGCGGCGTCGAAGAGGGTGCTCGATCATGCCGCCGCGGGAGACGTGACCGCGCCCGAGGCCCGGCAGGCGCGCCGCGATCTGCAGCATCGCACGATCGTCCTGCTCGATGCCTACGATTCCAGCGCCGGCGCCAAGCCATGGCAGCGGGATGCGGCGGTGCGGTCATGGCCTGCGGTGATGGCGGCGCAGCGCCTCGCCTACCGCGTGCTCTCGACTTGCTGGTCGCTGGAGGAGGCCGGCGCGCAAGCCGTCGAGAGGGCCCGCGCCTTGTTCGGCCCCGATGGACCCGCGGAGATCGGCGATGCGCTGGCGGCGCTGTCCGAGGCCGTGCGCTTGGGGGCCCGGCCCGAGCCGCTTCCCCTCGTGCCGGAATTTCTCGGCATGGAGATGCGCAACCTGCACGACTCGCTGGTGTACGCCGGCAACGGCGGTTCGGGCGAGCCCGGCGCCCGGCACTCGGACTCGGCGTCCGCGTAACGGCAACGCCGGCCGCTTCAGGCGCGCCTTTGATCGAGCCAGGACGTGTCCAATCCGAACGCCTGGCTGAACTCCCATGCCGGCATGGGCCTGCCGAAGAGATAACCCTGCCCCTGGCGGCAACCGAACCGGCGCAGCTTGTCGAGTTGCTCCGCGGTTTCCACGCCTTCGGCTATGGTTTGCAGATCGAAGCTGCGCGCCATGTCGATGATCGCGCGCACGACCGAGGCGTCCTGGTCGGATTGCACCATGCCCATGACGAACGACCGGTCGACCTTGATGCGGCTGAGCGGGTAGCGCTTGAGCAGGCTCAGCGATGCATAGCCGGTGCCGAAGTCGTCGAAGGCGATGCCGATGCCGATTTCGCGCAGGCGCTGCAGCGATGCCAGCACCACGTCGTCGTCGAGCACGATGTTCTCGGTCACCTCCAGTTCCAGGGCCTGCGGCGGCAGGCCGTGGCGCCTGAGCGCGGCCTGAATGGTTTCGCCGAGCTGGCCGATGCGGAATTGCGCGCCGAAGAGATTGACGCCTATCTGGAAATCCGGCGCCCCGCTGCGGCGCCAGAGCGCGGCCTGCGCGCAGGCTTCTTCGAGTATCCACGCGCCGACCGTCGGGGCCAGCGGGCCGAGCTCGAGCGAAGGCAGGAAAGTTGCCGGCGACAGGAGCCCGCGCCGCGGGTGCCGCCAGCGGATCAGCGCCTCGGCGCCGATAAGCGCATTGGTGGCAAGATCGATTTGCGGCTGATAAAACAGCACGAACTCGCCGTCGTTGACGGCACGCTGCAATTCCATGCTGTACAGCCGGCGCGTCACCACTTCCATGCGCAGGGCCATGGCGAACATGAAGATCTGGTTGCGCCCGGCCCGTTTTGCCTTGATGAGCGCCAGATCCGCGTCGCCGATCAGTTCCAGGGCTTCCTGCGCGTGCCGCGGGGCCAAGGCGACGCCGCAGCAAGCCGTGATGTGCATCACGTCCAGGCCATCGGCAACGACGGGTTGCGCAATGGCTTGCGCCACGGTCTGGGCAAAGCGCCGCGCTTCTTCGGCATCCGTCACGCCGGGCAGCAGCAGCGCGAACTCGTCCGCGCCCATGCGCGCCACGGTGTCTTCCGGCCGCGCGAGTTTCTGCAGGCGCTGGGCCACTTCGCGCAGGACGATGTCTCCCACCGGGTGCCCCAGCGTACCGTTGATGTCCTTGAAGCCGTCGAGATCGATCATGATCACGGCGGCGGGGCGCGCGTCGACCAGCGAGGCCTGCGTGTGGCGGTAAAAGTGGGTGCGGTTGGCGGCGCCGGTGAGCACGTCCGTGTTGGCCAGCTGGCGCAGCAGTTCTTTCTCGTGGCGCAGCGAGGACAGATCCTGAAAATGCGCATTGAAGATCAGCTTGCCTTGCTCGCGCCAGCAGAACAGCGAGAAACCCAGCAGGAACTCCGTCCCGTCGCGCCGCAGCCCGCGCACTTCCGACGGCACCTGTATGCCCTCTACGGAGCCGGCCGCCGCGGCCAGCGCGATCAATTCGCGCTGGGCTTTGCGGCCGCGCTCGGGCGTGAGCATCTCCATCGGACGGCCCAGCCCCTCGGCCACATCGTATCCGTACAACGCGGCGGCGCTTTCGTTCCAGTCGAGAATGAGGCCGCGCGAGTCGAAGCGGATCATGGCGGTGGGAGACCGCCACTCGGGTTCGTAGGCGGGGAGGGGAACCCGCTCCGAGCACAGCTCGATGCGGCGCAATTCCAGCCTGTCCGTGGCCATTCTCGCGAGCTCGCGCAGGCGCTCCGCGTCCTCCGAAGAAAAGTCGGGATTGGGCTTCGTGTCTATCACGCACAATGCCCCGAGCGGGTAGCCCTGCGCGGACAATATCGGAACGCCGGCATAAAAGCGCACGTGGGTCGGCCCCGTGACCAGCGGGTTGTCGTGAAAGCGCGCATCGAGCGTCGCATCGGGCACGACCATCACCTTGTCCTGCAGGATGGCGTGCGCGCAGAACGATGCGTCGCGGCTCATGTCGACATTGGCGGTGCCGTCGAAGCCGGTCGCCGCCGCAAAGAAGACGTGGTCGCTGCCGATCATGTTGACTGCGGCGACCGGCATGTCGAACATGCGCGCCGCGATTCGGACGACGGGATCGAGACTCGGCAGAGGGGCGTTGTCGCCGAGCTCGTATTCGGACAACGCTGCAAGTCTTTCCGTTTCCACCGGTGACGCAGGAGGGCACTTCACGGACGGTCTCCTTTCCTGGCGCGGGCCTTATGGGAACAGGGTCATCTCATTGCGCGATTGACGCTGTGCCGTTCATGGGCCGGTCAAACGATCCTGGTCAAGCGCGGCATGCCGATCGACTTGCTGGCGCCGGGTCGATTCCTGGGCGCCACAAATACTTACTATTTTCTGATAGTACAAAAGGATTGCGAATTATTCACGGCTTTTTACAGAAATGGGCTTAGATCACGCCATTTGCCTTGTCTTCGATGAGTTTCACAAGCGTGTGCAACAGCCGGTTCGCGGGGGTCGCCACGCCGAGCGCTTCGCCGCGTTTGACGACGAGACCGTTCAGATGGTCGATCTCGCTGCGCTTGCCGCGCGCCACGTCCTGCGCCGTGGAGGAATATTGCCCCGGCATGGATTCGGCGATGCGGTGCACGGCCTGTCCGACGTCCGGCGGCAGCGTCACGCCGTCGGCCTGGGCGACGGCGATGCATTCGGCCACGACGTCGCGCATGCAATCGCGCACGCCGGCGCCCGCCACGAGCCGGCCGTAGGGCAGCTGCGAGATGGCCGAGAGCGCGTTGTAGGCGCAGTTGATGATCAGCTTGGCCCAGAGCGCGCCGCGCACGTTGGCCGATACCTCCGTGGGCACGCCCGCCGCGGCGAGCGCCTGCGCCATGGCCTCGCTTTGCGAAGAAGGCTCGATGACGAGCTCGCCCCGGCCGTGATGGCGCACGTGGCCCGGTCCCGCCATTTCCGTGGCCACGTACACCACGGCCGCCGCGACCTCCTGCGCGATCGCGCCGCGCAGGCGCTCGGCGTTGTCCACGCCGTTCTGCAGCGTGAGCACGAGCGTATCGGCGGCCAGGTGCGGCCCGATGGATGCGCCCGCGCTTTCGGTGTCGGGCGACTTCACGCAGAACAGCACGAGCTGCGCGCCGGCGACGGCAGCCGGATCGACGCTGGCCCAGAGGCGCGGCCGGCCGACGCGTTCGTCGAACTGCTGCGTCTGCAGGCGCAGGCCGTCGCGCTCGACGGCCTCGACGTGCTGGGCGCGGCCGATGAGCACGACTTCGTGCCCCGCGCGCGCCAGCATGGCGCCGTAATAACAACCCACCGCACCCGCGCCCATGACTGCGACCTTCATATCGGACTCCTATTGCCGGCCATTGCGCCGGCGCACTCGGTTGTAAGGCACATCACGCATGCGATGAAGTTTTCTTCATCGACAGCGACTTTGAAATACTAAACCGCCGGGCCCTCGGGCGGCTCCTTGCAAAAGAAGCTGGCCCACGGTTGCAAAAGCCGCGAGCAACGCCATGATCGCCAGCTCTTCGAGCGTCGGGGTCCGCCAGGCAAAGAGCAGCGAGGCTCCCGTCAGCGCGGAAATCGCATTGCGCAGAAACAGCTGTTCTCCAAGCAGAACGGGAGCGAGAACAATGACGAAAAGGGTTTCCGAATAAACGATAGCCACGGTTTCGCTCAAGGGCAGGTAGGGCAGGCCCGCGAAGAAAAAAGCCGAGGCCCCGAGCAGCGCCAGGGCGCGGATCGCCTGCCCTCAAAAAAACATGGAAACCAGTATCAGCGCAATGTTTCGGTGCTGGGCCGTTCGATTGGCAAGTACGGATTCGAGACGCATAGGCGCACCAATGTACCGCACCGGAGCTGTGCGGACTGAGCGACGGCCGCCCGCTCGGCATCGCCGGCGCGCATTTGCCGGGCCGGCGCAATAAACTTGCCTCTGCGCGCCGGCGGCAGGGCTCCCATGGCCCGGTGCAGGCGCTCTGGCAACATCTGCAGGATCGGCCGCCCCTGGCCGCCGCGGATGCCCCGACTCGGCGTAAAACCGGGAAAAGAAAATGAACGGCACGAGCATCGACATCAGGCATTACTCCGGCGAGATCGAACAGCACCGGCACGACTACCATCAGGTCGTCATGCCGTATCGGGGCCTGCTCGAGATCGAGGTGGGTAGCGAGGCAGGGCGGGTCGGCGGGAGCATCGGCGCGTTCGTCCCGGCGGGTTGCCGGCATGCGTTTATCGCCAGGCAGGCCAATGCCTTCATCGTGCTCGATGTGCCGACGGACGGGCGGGCTCAGGTCCTGGACGACGCCGAAGTGCCGGTTTTCTTCGCCGTCGATCCGCGCGTCCACGGTTTGCTCGACTATATGCACGCGCTGGACTCCCGGACGCTGCTCGCGCAGGCGTATCAAGAGGCCTGGTCGACCTTGCTCCTGGGCAGCCTTGCCTATGGCCGCCACGGCAATGGCCGCCACGGCACCGGCCGCCGCACGGACGACGCCGAGTCGATCGTGCAGCGCGCCACTTCGTTCATGCTGCGCCGATTGGCCGATTCGATCCGCATCGACGATATCGCGCGGGCCGCGGGAGTCAGCTCGCGCCGGCTTCACGAGGCCTTTCTCAAGCGGCGCGAGACCACGCCGCATGCCCGGCTCGTGGCCCTGCGCCTGGACGCGGCCGAGCGGCTCCTTGCCGATCCGGCGCTGTCCATCGCCGACATCGCGCTGCAAAGCGGCCATGCCGACCAGAGCGCGCTGACCCGCGCCATGCGGCGCGAACGCGACACGACGCCGGCCCAGGTGCGCAGCTGCCTGCTTGGCAGGCCGCGAGAAAAAGCCTAAACCCCGGCAGGATTCGACAAGACCGCAACGCCGCGCCCGTGTTCTTCTCGGTCTTTGCGAACCGGAAGGAGCAGGCGGTGGGTAAAGGAACGGGCAGGGCGACGGTTATCGGGCTGATCGCGATCGGGCTGTGGTCCGCGCTTGCGCTCTCGACCGTGGCGGCGGCGGGGATCCCGCCGTTCGAGCTGCTGGCGCTCAGCTTCGGTGTGGCCTTCGCCAGCGGGATGCTCGTGTTGACGATGCAGGGGCGCCGCGCGCTCGCCAAGCTCAGGCAGCCGCCGGGCGCCTGGCTCCTCGCGTTCGTCTCGATTTTTTTCTTTCACGCGCTCTATTTCTTCGCGCTTGCCGCCGTGCCGCCCGCGCACGCCAGCCTCATCGCCTATCTCTGGCCCTTGCTGATCGTGCTGCTCTCGGCCTTCGTTCCAGGCGGCGACAGCCTGCGGCCCCGGCACCTGGCCGGCGCCGCGCTCGGCTTCGCGGGGGCCGCTCTCATCTTCATGACACGCCAGGGCGGGCCGGCGCAGCCGGCCCATATGGCAGGCTACCTGGCCGCGCTCGGCTGCGCGGCGATCTGGTCGGGCTACTCGGTCGCCAATCGCCGCTATGCGCAGGTGCCGAGCGAGATGCTGATCGGCGTGTGCGGGGCGGTCGCCTTGGCCGGCGGTGCGGCGCACAGGGTGTTCGAGCGCGGCGTCGCGCCCGATCCCACGCAATGGCTGGCGATTCTGTTCCTGGGCATCGGCCCCACGGGCCTGGCCTTTCTGGCCTGGGACCACGCGACCAAGCACGGCAACGTGCCGCTTCTGGGAGCGCTGTCCTACTTCGCGCCATTGATTTCCATTCTGCTTCTGGTGCTGGCCGGACAGGCGCAGGCCAGCGTCTTTCTCGGCGTTTCCGTCGCGCTGATCGTCGCCGGGGCGATGCTGGCCAGCTATCGGCCCAGAAAAAACGCAATTGTTAAATAATTAAAAAATCATTCTTGCGGCGATCCGTTTGCCGTCGCCGGTTCGTCCAGGAGGTGCCTACATCAAGGAGAGACACCGATGGCAACCCAACCTACTATTCTCGTCAACGTTCTGAAGACCGAGCCCGCCAAGCAGGCGGCATTGGTCGCGCTGTTGAAGCAGAACATCGAAACGGTGATCCGCACGCTCCGGGGCTGGAAGGCGACCCGGCTGATCGCGGCCAGGGACGGCGCCAGCGTCGTCATCTACTCCGAGTGGGAGACCCCGGCCGACATCGAGGCCATGCGCGACGATCCGCGCATGATGGATTATTTCCCGCGGATCGCCGAGCTGGCGAGCCTGGATTCGATGACGGGCGCGGCGGTATTGAGCGAAACCCGATAAGGAAGAGGATGGACACGCACGAGTTCGAAGAGAGCCTGAAAGCGCTGCGGCCTCGGTTGCATCGCTACTGCGCGCGCATGACCGGCTCGTCCGTGGATGGGGAGGACGTGCTGCAGGATGCGCTGGTCAAGGCATTGCTGGCGCGCGGGCAGGGCGCGGCGGTGGAGAACCTGGGAGGCTGGCTGCTGCGCATCGCGCACAACACCTGCCTGGATTTTCTGCGGCAGCGCTCCCGCAGCAACATCGTCCCGCTGACCGAGGACATGGACGCGGCCAAGCTGCCCGACGACGAGATCGTCATGGTCGGCTTCCAGACCTTCATGCAGCTGCCCGAGCTGCAGCGCTGCGCGGTGATACTCAAGGACGTCCTGGGCCATACGGTCGAGGAGATCGCGGCCATCGCCGATTGCACGCCGGCCGCCGCCAAATCGGCGCTGCAGCGCGGCCGCGGGGCGCTGCGGCAACTGGCCCGGCGTTCCGAGGCGACGCGGCTGCCGCTGATGCCGGACGGCGACCGGGAAAAAATAGCGGCCTATGTCCGCTTCTTCCGGAGCGGCGACTTCGACGCGATCCGCGCGCTGCTGGCCGAAGACGTGAAGCTCGACCTGGTGAACCGGCTCAAGCTCGAGGGTCGCCGGGAAATCGGCCTTTATTTCACGCGCTATGCGCAAGAAACGAAATGGAGCTTCGCCTTGGGCGCGGTCGAAGGGCGGCCGGCGATGCTGGTGTTCGACAACGCGGGCTCGATGGACAAGCCCGCGCACTTCGTCCTGCTCGAATGGCGCGGGGATCGCATCGCCGCCATCCGGGACTTCCTGTTTGCTTCCTATGCGCTCGAGGCTGTCGATTGGGTGCGGCTGGGGTAGCCGGCGCAAGCATTTGAGCGATACCGCATGGCGCCAGACCTGTAAGGTGGCCGCGATCATGCAGGCTGCGATGATGAACGTGCCGCCGCCGCTCCCTGATCCGCGCTGCTGTATCCTGCGGCACAACCGACCGCTTCCTGAATTGCAATGCCCCAGTCCGTTTCCTTTCCTGCCGCCGACGGTTATGCGCTGCGCGGGTTCGCGTGGCGCGGCGCCGATGCGGCGGCGCAGCCGCGTCCCATCGCCATCGTCAACTGCGCCACCTCTGTGCGCTGCCGTTATTACGAGCGGTTCGCCGACGCACTGCACGCACGGGGCTGCGACGTGCTGACGTACGACTATCGCGGCATCGGCGAATCGCGGCCGGGTTCGCTGCGCGCGCTCGGTGCGTCGTGGCTCGATTGGGGCGCCAACGACTTCGAAGGCGCGCTGCGCTACGCCATGGCGCATTTTCCCGGCCAGCCGATATACGTGGCCGGCCATTCGATCGGCGGCTTCGTGATCGGTCTGGCGCCATCGGCGCATCGCATCGAGCGGATCTTCACGATGGGCGCGCAATTCGCCTATTGGCGCGACTACGCGCCGGGCACGCGCCTGGGCATGTATCTGCGCTGGCATATCGCGATGCCGCTGATCGCGCGGCTGTGCGGCTACGTGCCGGCCAAGCGCCTGGGCTGGATGGAAGACACCCCCAAGGGCGTGGCCCTGGATTGGGCGGGCATGGGGCCGCGCTTCGAGGCGTCCCTGCTCGATGCGAGCGATGCGCCGGGCCGCTTCGCCCGGGTGCGCGCGCCCATCCTTGCCCTGGGCATCGACGACGATCCTTTCGGCACCGTTCCGGCCATCGATCGGCTGCTGGACTATTACACCGGCAGCGAGCGGCATCATCTGCGCCTGGCGCCGGACGCCGTCGACGTGGCCGGAATAGGCCACTTCGCTTTCTTTCACAAACGCTTCGAGAAATCGCTCTGGCCGCTTGCGCTGGATTGGCTGCTCAGCCAGCGGCTGCCCGCGCCCTTGCCGGGGACGCTGACGCGTTATCCCGCGCGGTAGGCGGGAAAGTCCCGGAATCCGCATGGCTGTTGCATCGGGTTCGATCCTTCATTATGATTCGATAATCGTTGAATTATTGAATTCATAAGGCCATGACCGAAGATCAAGCCGTCTCGTCGCTGACGGCCCTGGCCCACGCCCAGCGCCTGCGCATTTTTCGCGCCCTGGTCGTCGCCGGCCCCGACGGGCTCGTGCCCAGCCTCCTGGCCGAGCGCCTGCACGTGGCTCGCAGCGCTTTGTCCTTTCACCTCAAGGAGCTGGCCCATGCCGGGCTGGTGACGGTCGAGCAGCAGGGCCGCAACCTGATCTACCGGGCCGATTTCTCGCGCATGAACGGCCTCCTGAGTTATCTGACCGAGCATTGCTGCCAAGGTGGCATCTGCGAGGTCAATGCCAGCGAAGCGGGTTGCCAAACCTGCTGAGGAGAGTTCCATGAAACGCTTTCACGTCCATCTGTACGTCGACGATCTGAGCCGCAACATCGCTTTCTATTCCGGTCTCTTTGCCGCGCAACCCGCCCGGGTCGAAGCGGACTACGCCAAGTGGATGCTGGAAGACCCTCCGGTGAACTTCGCCATCTCCGCGCGCGGCCGCGAGGCCGGCCTGGATCACTTCGGCATCCAGGTCGACAACGACGCGGACCTGGCCGTCCTCAAGGCTCAGGCCCGGACCGCCCAGGCGCCGATACTCGACCAAGGCCAGGCCACCTGTTGCTACGCCCGCAGCGAAAAGCACTGGGTTACCGATCCCCAGGGCATCGCCTGGGAACACTTTTGCACCCTGGAAGGCATCCCGACTTTCAATGAGTCGGAGCCGTCCGCCGCAGCTGCCTGCTGCACGCCCGTCGTGGCAGGCAGCCCCCATAAATCCTGTTGCTGAGAACCGCCGTGCCGGAAAAGGTCCGCAACGCGTTGTTCATCCGCACCGACAAGCGGGAAAGATCATGAGTGTCTTCGAGCGCTATCTGTCGGTCTGGGTTTTCCTGTGCATCGTCGCCGGCGTCCTGCTGGGCCAGGTCGCGCCCGGCGCTTTTCAGGCCATCGGCCACATGGAGATCGCCCAGGTCAATCTGCCGGTGGGCCTGCTCATCTGGCTGATGATCATCCCCATGCTGGTCAAGGTGGACTTCGGCGCGCTGGGCCAGGTGCGCCGGCACTGGCGCGGCATCGGCGTCACGCTGTTCGTGAACTGGGCCGTCAAGCCTTTCTCGATGGCGTTCCTGGGCTGGCTGTTCATCCGGCAGGTGTTCGCGCCGTGGCTGCCCGCCGCGCAGCTCGACAGCTACGTGGCCGGCCTCATCCTGCTGGCCGCGGCGCCGTGCACGGCCATGGTGTTCGTGTGGAGCCGGCTCACCGGCGGCGATCCGCTTTTCACCTTGTCCCAGGTGGCCTTGAACGACACCATCATGGTGTTCGCCTTCGCGCCCATCGTGGGATTGCTGCTGGGCCTGTCTTCCATCGCCGTGCCGTGGGCCACGCTGCTGACCTCGGTGGCGCTCTACATCGTCATCCCGGTTCTTCTCGCCCAGGCCTGGCGCGGTGCGCTGCTGCGTCGCGGACAAGCCGCCTTCGATGCCGCGCTGGCGCGCATCGGTCCGCTGTCCATCGCCGCGCTCTTGCTGACGCTGGTGCTGCTCTTTGCCTTCCAGGGGCAAGCCATCATCGGGCAGCCCTTGGTGATCGCCATGCTGGCCGTGCCCATCCTCATCCAGGTGCTGTTCAATTCGGCGCTGGCGTATTGGCTCAACCGGCGCCTGGGCGAACAGCACAATATCGCCTGCCCGTCGGCCTTGATCGGCGCGAGCAACTTCTTCGAGCTGGCCGTGGCCGCCGCCATCAGCCTGTTCGGCTTTCAGTCCGGCGCGGCGCTGGCCACCGTGGTCGGCGTGCTGATCGAGGTGCCCGTGATGCTGCTGGTGGTGCGCGTAGTCAACCGCAGCCGCGGCTGGTACGCCTGCAATACGACAACACCTATTTGAAAGTCCGCCCTATGAACACCACGATCTATCACAACCCCGACTGCGGCACCTCGCGCAACGTGCTGGCCCTGCTGCGCGCGGCCGGTGCCGAACCCACCGTCATCGAATACCTCGCCGCGCCGCCCGATCGCCAGAGCCTCGCAACCCTGATCGCCGACGCCGGCCTGACCGTGCGCGGCGCAATGCGCGTCAAGGGCACGCCGTACAAGGACTTGGGCCTGGACGACCCGGCGCTCACCGATGCGCAGCTCATCGACCACATGCTGCGGCATCCCATCCTGATCAACCGGCCTTTCGTCGTCACCGGGCGCGGCACGAGATTGTGCCGCCCCTCGGACCTGGCGCTCGACCTGCTGGAGCCCGACCTTGCCGTCGACATGAACAAGGAAGAGGGCTCTGCCTTTCTGCGCGACGAACGGATCGCCGGCGACGATCCCGGTCTGGCCGCCGCCTTGCTCGATGCCGGCTTGCCTGCGGACGATCTCGCCCACGCCGGCCGGACCTTCTACGTCTATCGCACGTTTGCCGGCCGCGTGATCGGCTACGGCGGTTTCGAGCGCCATGGGCAGGACGCGCTGCTGCGATCCGTCGTCGTGCCGTCGGCCGACAGAAGCCAGGGCATAGGCCGCAATCTGGTGGCGCTGCTGCAGCGCCGCGCCTACGACCAGGGAGCGCGCCAGGCCTGGCTGCTGACGGAAACGGCTGCGCCGTTCTTCGAGCGGGCGGGATTCAAGACCGCCGCCAGAGAGCAGGCGCCGCAAGCCATCCTGGCTACCCGGCAAGCCCAAGACCTGTGCCCGGCCAGCGCCGCGCTGATGACGCGCGCGATTTCATTCTGATAAGGGCGCGCCGCCTTTGGGGCCGGCGCTCCCCGCGTCCCAGGCCTGCAGTCGGAACTCGCGCGGCGATCTGCCTGCCGCCTTGCGGAAGAATCGCGTGAAGTGGGCCGGCTCCGAGAATCCCAAGGCATCCGAGATCTCGCCGATGGTCATCGAGGTATAGACCAGGCTGCGGCTGGCTTGCAGCGCCAGCCGTTCGTGGATGAGCTGCAGCGGCGATTTGCCGGCATGCGCGCGGGTGACGACGTTCAGGTGCGCGGTGGTGATGCCCATCTGGCCGGCATACCAGGCGACGTCGTGATGCTCGGCGTACGAGGCTTCGAGCAGGTCGCCGAAACGGTTGCGGTGGTCCAGGCCCCGGGTGCGAGGCGCGCCGGCGCCCGCGCCGGGGTGGTGGCTGCGCAGCCGCGCATAGATCAGCGTGAGCCACGCCTCGATGCGCGCATCGCGAAAGGCCTCCCGCGATAGATATTGGGCATTCAGATGCGCGAAGGCATCGCGCAGGCCCGCGCCGGCGCGGCGGTCCAGGGCATGGATGGCGGGCCGCGAGGGCGGGGCGGCCTGCGTTCCGAGAAGCTGGGCCAGGTGCGCGAGCAGCGGGTAGGCGATCGTCACCACGTGGCCGGCGCAGTTCTCGTCGAACTCGAACCCGTGCACGAAGGCCTGGGGAATTTCGACGATGGCCGGTCCGCGCACGCTGTGCCGCGCTTCGTCCAGGCATACGACGGCCCGGCCCTGATGCAGGTAGAGGATCTGGTAGAGCCCGGAATGGCGATGCGGCCGGATATGCCAATTGTGCAAGCGGCTGCGCGCGGCGATGGTCTCGCAATGCACCCGTTCCGGCCCGGTCCATTCGTCATGGCCGCCGTAGAGCTTGAAGATCGGGGCTCGGTCGATATATTTCATATTGGCAATTTTAAGCCGCAAAAGTTCATTCAAAAGAAGATCCGCCGGGCGCACTATCAGCGCCATATCCGGAGTTCGAGCGCCAGGAGAGCGCGACGGCCGGAACGGAGGAGAACATCATGAAGACGCAAGTCGCCATCATCGGCGCGGGCCCCTCGGGGCTGCTGCTGGGCCAATTGCTGCACCGCTGCGGGATCGACAACGTGATCCTGGAACGCCAGGCGCCGGACTACGTGCTCGGGCGCATCCGCGCCGGCGTGCTCGAGCATGGCTTCGTGAACCTGATGCGCGAGGCGGGCGTGTCCGCCCACATGGACGAGCAAGGCCTGGAGCACGACGGCTTCACGCTGGCGTTCCAGGGCCGCCGCCATCGCGTCGACATGAAGGCCCTGACCGGCAAGTCGGTGCTGGTCTACGGCCAGACCGAAGTGACGCGCGACCTGATGGCGGCGCGCAAGGCCAGCGGCGCCCCGATCCATTACGAGGCCGCCGACGTGCAGCCGCACGGTTTTCTCGACGGCAAGCCGCGCGTCACGTTCACCCACCAGGGCAAGGCCATGACCCTGGAGTGCGACTACATCGCGGGCTGCGACGGCTTTCACGGCGTGTCGCGCAAGTCCGTGCCGCAGGACCGCATCCGCCACTTCGAGCGCGTCTATCCCTTCGGCTGGCTGGGCCTGCTGTCCGACACGCCGCCCCTCGAAGACGAGCTGGTCTACGTCAACAATCCGCGCGGCTTCGCGCTGTGCAGCATGCGCTCGCACACGCGCAGCCGCTATTACCTGCAATGCAGCCTGGCCGAGCACGTGGAGGACTGGTCCGACGACCGCTTCTGGACGGAGCTGGCCGCCCGGCTGCCCGAAGACATGGCCGGCAAGCTGGTGACCGGTCCTTCGCTCGAAAAGAGCATCGCGCCGCTGCGCAGCTTCGTGGCCGAGCCGATGAAATTCGGCAATCTGTTCCTGGTGGGCGACGCCGCGCACATCGTGCCGCCCACGGGCGCCAAGGGCCTGAACCTGGCGTCCAGCGACGTCTACACGCTGTATCACGCGCTGCGCGGGGCCTTGCTCGACAAGCGGCCCGATCTGCTCGAGCGCTATTCGGAGATATGCCTGCGCCGCATCTGGAAGGCCGAGCGCTTTTCGTGGTGGATGACCACGCTGCTGCATACCTTCGACGACGACCCGTTCAGCCGGCGCATCCAGAAGGCCGAGCAGGACTACTACACCAGCACGCAAGCCGGCTTGACCACGATCGCCGAGAACTACGTCGGCCTGCCGTACGAAGCGGTGGTCTGAGCCGCGCGGACCGGCTCAGTCCATCTGGATCATCGAGGCGGGATACACCTGGCGCGCGGTGGCGCGGATCATCTCGAGCATGGCTTTCTGCGTCAGGGTCGTGATGCGGCCCGACGCCGTCGCCAGGTACAGGCGGCTGCGCAGCTCGGGCTGGACGATCTGGCGGATGTGGTAGAGATCGGGCTGGGCCGAGGTCAGGATGGCGTGCTCGGTCAGGACGGCATAGCCCGCGCCGTCGGCCACCAGGTCGAGGATGGCGGGCACGCCGTCGATTTCCAGGCGGATGTTCGGCTTGCAGCCGATCAGGGCCATCTGCGATTCCAGCAGCATGCGTATGGTGTTGGGCCGGTTGGGAATCACCAGCGGGATATTGGCCAGCGTGCGCAGCGGCATCGGCTGGTCCGACGGATGCGGCCCGCGCGGGCCGACCAGATACAGCAGCTCGTTGGTCAGGGGGCTCAGATCCAGGCCGGGCGAGGGCGAGGGGTTGTAGAGCAGGGCGATGTCCAGGCGCCCCGCCAGCAGCCACTCCTGCATGACCAGCGACAAGCCCTCGCTGATCGACAGCGTGGCGTTGGGCAGCTGCTTGCGGAACTGCCGCGTGAGCTGCACGGTCATCATCTTGGAAGCGCTGGGCGCGATGCCCAGCGCCACGCGGCCGGCCAGCGCGCCTTGCACGCGGCCCATGTCTTCCTTGGCGCGGTCGACCTGGTGCAGGATGCCGCGGCAGTGCTCCAGCAGCAGCTTGCCGGCCTCGGTCGTGGTGACGCCGCGCCCGTTGCGGTTGAGCAGGTTCTGGCGCAGCTCCACTTCCAGCATGCGGATCTGGCGGCTGAGGGCCGGCTGGGCGATGTTCAAGGCATGCGAGGCCTGGGTGAAGCTGCCCAGCTCGGCCACGCGCAGGAAGTATTCGAGCTGCTTGAGATCCATATCAGGGTTTACCCAAAATCGGCATGGGATGCTGTCAGTTATATCGTTTAAGCATAACTGATAGTAGGCCCGGGCTCTTATTCGCGGCGCCGCCCGCGCTCATAATTTGGCCATTGTCGTAGTCATGGATGGCATGATGCAAAAGCCTATTCCGGCCCTGTTCATGCGGGGCGGCACCTCGCGCGGGCCTTTCTTTCTCGAGTCCGATCTGCCGGCCGACCTCGCGGCGCGCGACCGCGTGCTGCTGGCCGTCATGGGTTCGCCCGACAAGCGCCAGATCGACGGCCTGGGCGGCGCGCACCCGCTGACCAGCAAGGTCGGCATCGTGCGCCTGGGCACCACGCCGGGGGTCGACCTGGAGTTTCTCTTTGCCCAGCTGCAGCCCGAGAGCGACAAGGTCGACACGACCCCGAACTGCGGCAACATGCTCGCCGCCGTCGTGCCGTTCGCCCTGGAGCGCGGCCTGATCCCGGCCCAGGGCGACACCACCACGGCCCGCGTGCTCACGCGCAATACCGGCATGCTGTGCGACGTCACCGTCTCCACGCCCGCGACGCCCGAGGGCGGGCGGGCGGTGGCTTACGAGGGCGATGCCCACATCGACGGCGTCCCCGGGCATTGCGCGCCCATCACGATCAACTTCCTGGACACCGCCGGCTCGGTGTGCTCGGGCCTGCTGCCCACTGGCCGCGTGCGCGACACCGTGCGCGTCGAGCCGCCGGCGGGCGCGGATTTCGCGGCCTTCGACATCGACGTGACCTGCATCGACAACGGCATGCCGCTGGTGCTGTTCCGTGCGCAGGACGTGGGATGCACGGGCCAGGAAACGCCCGCCCAATTGAACGCCGACAAGGCGCTCAAGGCCCGCATCGAGGCCCTGCGGCTGCAGACCGGGCAGCTCATGGGGCTGGGCGACGTGTCGGCGCGCAATTATCCCAAGATGACTTTGATATCCGCGCCGCAGGCGGGCGGGGCGATCAACACCCGCAGCTTCATTCCGCACGTGTGCCACGAGGCCATCGGCGTGCTGGCCGCGGTCACGGTGGGCACGGCCTGCGTGCTCGAAGGCTCGGTGGCCGAAGGCGTGGCGCGCCTGCCAGGCGGCGTGCGCAAGTCGGTGTCGATCGAGCACCCCAGCGGCGAATTCACGGTAGAGCTGGAACTCGATCCGCAAGATCCCCAGAAAGTCGCGCGAGCGGCTTTGCTGCGTACCGCGCGGCTCATCATGCGCGGCGACGCCATGGTGCCGGCGGCGGCATTTTGACTACACAGGAATCATTCGACATGAGCAGAAAGCCCCTGATTATCGATTGCCACGGGCATTACACGACGGCGCCGCAGACGCTGGCCGACTGGCGCGACAAGCAGGTCGCGGGCATCAAGGATCCCGCGGCCAGGCCGCGCGTCTCGGATCTGCGCATCAGCGACGACGAGCTGCGCGAGAGCATCGAGACCAACCAGCTGCGCCTGATGCGCGAGCGCGGTTCCGACCTCACGATCTTTTCGCCGCGCGCCAGCTTCATGGCGCATCACATCGGCGATTTCGAAGTTTCCAGCACCTGGGCGGCGATCTGCAACGAGCTGTGCCACCGCGTCGCGACGCTGTTTCCCGATTCGTTCGCGATGGCGGCCATGCTGCCGCAATCGCCGGGCGTGGACCCTGCCACCTGCATTCCCGAACTGGAAAAATGCGTCGAGCAATACGGCGCGGTCGGCATCAACCTGAACCCGGACCCGTCCGGCGGCCATTGGACTTCGCCGCCCCTGTCGGACCGCTCCTGGTATCCCATCTACGAAAAAATGGTCGAGTACGACATCCCGGCCATGATCCACGTGTCCACGAGCTGCAACGCGTGCTTTCACACGACGGGCGCGCACTATCTCAACGCCGACACCACCGCCTTCATGCAATGCCTGGAGTCGGACCTGTTCAAGGATTTCCCGACCCTGCGCTTCGTGATCCCGCACGGCGGCGGCGCGGCGCCTTATCACTGGGGGCGCTTCCGCGGCCTGGCGCAGGCGCTGAAAAAGCCCTTGCTCGACGAACATCTGCTCAACAACGTGTTCTTCGACACCTGCGTCTATCACCAGCCCGGCATCGACCTGCTCACGCGCGTGATCCCCGTCAAGAACGTCCTGTTCGCTTCCGAGATGATCGGCGCGGTGCGCGGCATCGATCCCGAGACCGGCCATAATTTCGACGACACCAAGCGCTATATCGAAGCCACGGCAGAGCTGACCGACGCCGACCGCTTCCAGATCTACGAAGGCAACGCCCGCCGCGTCTACCCGCGCCTGGATGCCGCCCTGAAAGCCAAGGGCCTGTGAACGGCCCACGGAGAAATACGAAAATGACTACTCCCTTGAACCAGCTCGGTGTCGTCCATCGCACCATCGAGCGCGCCGATCCGGCCGTGGTCGAACACCTGTCGCGCTTCGGCGTGGCGACCGTGCACGAAGCCATGGGCCGCGTGGGCCTGATGAAACCTTATATGCGCCCGGTCTGGCGCGGCGCTCGCCTATGCGGCACGGCCGTGACCGTGCTGCTGCAGCCGGGCGACAACTGGATGCTGCACGTGGCGGCCGAACAGATCCGGCCGGGCGACGTGGTGATCGCCGCCTGCACCACCGACAGCACCGACGGTTTCTTCGGCGACCTGCTGGCCACGTCCTTCAAGGCGCGCGGCGCGTGCGGCCTGATCATCGACGGCGGCGTGCGCGACGTCGACACGCTCGAGTCCATGGCGTTTCCCGTGTTCAGCCGGGCCATCAGCGCCAAGGGCACCGTGAAAGGCACGCTGGGGTCGGTCAACGTGCCGGTGGTGTGCGCCGGGGCCGCGGTGATGCCGGGCGACGTGGTGCTGGCCGATACCGACGGCGTGGTGGTCGTGCCGTCCGCCGCCTGCGCCCAGGTGGCCGCCCAGGCGCAGGCGCGCGAAGACAACGAATCGGACAAGCGCGAACTCTTCGCCTCGGGCGTGCTCGGGCTGGATTACTACAAGATGCGCGCGGGCCTGGAAAAGGCCGGCCTCAAGTACATCGACTGAGAGCAGCGCATGACGACCGCAGAAACTTTCGTGAAGACCCCGGGCTGGCTCGACTACTACGCCGGCCCGAGCCGCCCGCGCTTTCGCCTGCCGCTCGGCGCGGTGGATGCCCACTGCCATGTGTTCGGCCCGGGCGCCGTGTTTCCCTATGCGCCGCAGCGCAAGTACACCCCTTGCGACGCGCCCAAGGAAGCCCTGTTCGCGCTGCGCGACCACCTGGGGTTCGACAAGAACGTGATCGTGCAGGCGACCTGCCACGGCACCGACAACCGCGCCCTGGTCGACGCGCTGGCGGCGTCCGGAGGCCGCGCGCGAGGCGTGGCCACGGTGTCGCAGGACGTCACCGACGCCGAGCTGCGCGCCATGCACGAGGCCGGCGTGCGCGGCACGCGCTTCAATTTCGTCAAGCGCCTGGCGGACTTCACGTCGCGCGAAGTGCTGGCCGACATCGCCGCGCGCATCGCGCCGCTGGGCTGGCACGTGGTGGTGTATTTCGAGGCGCAGGACCTGCCCGAGCTGTATGATTTTTTCACGACCCTGCCGACGACCGTGGTGGTCGATCACATGGGCCGGCCCGACGTGAAGCTGCCCGTGGACGGGCCGCAGTTCGAGCGCTTCGTGGGCATGATGCGCGACCATCCGAACGTCTGGAGCAAGGTGAGCTGCCCCGAGCGCCTGAGCCAGTCCGGCCCCGCGGCGCTCAATGGCGAGCAGCATGCCTACCGCGACGTGGTGCCGTTTGCGCGGCGCCTGGTGGAGACCTTCCCCGACCGCGTGCTGTGGGGCACCGACTGGCCGCATCCCAATCTTAAGGACCACATGCCCGACGACGGCCTGCTGGTGGACTACATCCCGTCCATCGCCACGACCGCCGAGCTGCAGCGCAAGCTGCTGGTCGACAACCCGAACCGCTTGTACTGGAGTTGAGCCATGTCTCTGAACAAGCCCTATACCGATGTTCCCGGCACGACGGTCTTCGACGCCGACCAGTCCCGCAAGGGCTATCACCTGAACCAGTTCTGCATGTCGCTGATGAAGGAGCAGAACCGCGAGCGCTTTCGCGCCGACGAGCGCGCCTACATCGACGAGTGGCCCATGACCGAGGAGCAGAAGCAGGCCGTGCTGGCGCGCGACCTGAACCGCTGCATCCTGCTGGGCGGCAACATCTATTTCCTGGCCAAGCTGGGCGCCACCGACGGACGCTCCTTCCAGTACATGGCCGCCAGCATGACCGGCATGTCGCAGGAAGACTATGCCGCGATGATGCTGGCCGGCGGCCGTTCCATCGAAGGGAACCGCAAAATCGGAGAACGCAAGCCATGAGCAAGCAGCACGCCCGCATCACCGCCAGCGTCTACACGTCGCACGTGCCGGCGATCGGCGCCGCCCTGGACCTGGGTAAATCGGACACCGACTATTGGGCTCCCCTGTTCAAGGGCTATGAGCCGTCCAAGCAGTGGATGCGCGACAACCGTCCCGACGTCATCTTCCTGGTCTACAACGATCACGCCACGGCCTTCAGCCTGGAGATGATCCCGACTTTCGCGATCGGCTGCGCGGCCCAGTTTCAACCCGCCGACGAGGGCTGGGGCGCGCGCCCCGTGCCGCCGGTCACCGGCCATCCGGAACTGGCCGCGCACATCGCCCAGTCCGTCATCCAGCAGGACTTCGACCTGACCATCGTCAACAAGATGGACGTGGATCATGGCCTGACGGTGCCCTTATCGCTGATGTGCGGCCAGCCGCAGGCCTGGCCGTGCCCGGTCGTTCCCTTCGCGGTCAACGTGGTGCAGTATCCCGTGCCTTCGGGGCGGCGCTGCTTCGAGCTGGGCCGCGCCATCCGCCGCGCGATCGAAAGCTACGACGAACCGCTGAACGTGCACATCTGGGGCACCGGCGGCATGAGCCACCAGCTCCAGGGGCCGCGCGCCGGCCTGATCAACCGCGAATTCGACAATGCTTTTCTTGACCGCCTGATCGCCGATCCGGCGGGGCAGGCCGCGGTGCCGCATATCGACTACGTGCGCGAAGCGGGCTCCGAGGGCATCGAGCTGGTCATGTGGCTCATCGCGCGCGGCGCCATGGCCGACGTGGCGGGCGGCCCGGCGCCGCGCGTCGTGCATCGCTTCTACCATGTGCCGGCCTCGAACACCGCGGTCGGGCATCTGATTCTGGAGGAACAATAATGCCGCAGCAAACTTTGAAGGTCGCCCTGGCGGGCGCCGGCGCCTTCGGCATCAAGCACCTGGACGGCATCGCCCGCATCGACGGCGTCGAGGTCGTGTCCCTGGTGAGCCGCGATCTGGACAAGACCCGCGCGGTGGCGCAGAAATACGGCATCGGCCACGCGACCACGGAGCTCGACGAGGCGCTGGCGCGCCCCGAAGTCGATGCCGTGATCCTGTGCACGCCGACGCAGATGCATGCGTCCCAGGCCATGGCCTGCCTGCGGGCCGGCAAGCACGTGCAGGTCGAGATCCCCATGGCCGATACGCTGGCCGACGCCCAGGCGCTGGTCGCCCTGGCGCGCGAATCGGGCAAGGTCGCCATGTGCGGCCACACGCGCCGCTTCAACCCCAGCCACCAGTACGTGCGCCAGCGCGTCGCAAGCGGCGAGTTCCACATCCAGCAGATGGACGTGCAGACGTATTTCTTTCGCCGCACGAACATGAACGCGCTGGGCGAGCCGCGCAGCTGGACCGATCATCTGCTCTGGCATCACGCCGCCCACACGGTGGACCTGTTCGCCTACCAGTGCGGCAGCCCCATCGTGAAGGCCAACGCGTTGCAGGGGCCCATCCATCCGGAACTGGGCATCGCCATGGACATGTCGATCCAGCTCAAGGCGGCCAACGGCGCGATCTGCACGCTGTCGCTGAGCTTCAACAACGACGGCCCGCTGGGCACTTTCTTCCGCTACATCGGCGACACCGCCACGTACATCGCGCGGTATGACGATCTGGTCACCGGCAAGGACGAGGCGATCGACGTGAGCCGCGTGGCGGTCTCGATGAACGGCATCGAGCTGCAGGACCGCGAATTCTTCGCGGCCATCCGCGAGGGGCGCGAGCCCAATTCCAGCGTGGCGCAAGTGCTGCCGTGCTACCAGGTGCTGCACGATTTGGAGCGACAATTGCGCGGTTGAAAACCGGGCGCTTTTTTTATTCGCAGTACCCATCCATCAGGAGCGAGACATGAAACTTATAAAGACTCTGGGGACGCTGGCCTTGGCTTTCGGCACGGCGGCCGCAACCGGCGCGGCGCAGGCCAAGGACCTGAAGATCGGCGTCGTGGTGCCGATCTCCGGACCGTTCGCCGCGCACGGCAAGCAGATCAAGCACGGCATCGACCTGTTCCTCGCGGCGCACGGCGATACGGTCGCCGGACGCCACGTGCAGATCATCTACAAGGACGACACCGGCATCGCGCCGGCCGTGGCCAAGCGCCAGGCCCAGGAGCTGCTGATCAAGGACAAGGTCGACATTCTGGCCGGCTTCACGCTGACGCCCAACGCCTTCTCGGTCGCGCCGCTGGCCACCGAAGCGAAGGTGCCGATGGTGGTGCTGAACGCCGCGACCGCAACGATCACCGAAAAGTCGCCCTACATCACCCGCGTGTCGATGACCACGCCGCAGGACACGGCGCCCATGGCGCAGTGGGCCTATGCCAACGGCATCCGCAAGGTCTATACCCTGGTGTCCGACTACGGCCCGGGGCATGACGCGGGAGACCAGTTCAAGAAGACCTTCACCAGTCTGGGCGGCCAGGTCGCGGGCGAGATCCGCACGCCGGTCAGCACGCCGGACTACGCGCCTTTCCTGCAGCGCGTGAAGGACGCCAAGCCCGATGCCGTGTTCTTCTTCGTGCCCAACGGCGAGCAGGGCGTGGCGCTGGCCAAGGGCTATAAAGAGCTGGGCCTGGAAGCGGCCGGCATCAAGGCACTGGCCACGGGCGACGTGACCGACGAGGACGTGCTCGATGCCATGGGCGACGCGGCGATCGGCATGATCACCTCCTTCCACTATTCGGCCGCGCACGACTCGCCCGAGAACAAGGCCTTCACGGCCGCCTACGCCAAGGCCTTCCCGCACGACCGCCCGAATTTCGTGGCCGTGGCCGGATACGACGGCATGGACCTGATCTACAAGGCCCTGGCCAAGACCAAGGGCGACGCCAGCGGCCCCGCCTTCATCGCGGCGGTCAAGGGCATGAAGTGGACCAGCCCGCGCGGTCCCGTGGAAATCGATCCGCAGACCCGCGACATCATCCAGAACGTCTACATCCGCAAGGTCCAGCGCGTGAACGGCGTGCTGCAGAACGTCGAGTTCGACAAGATCGAAGCGGTGAAGGACCCGGTCAAGCAAGCGCAATAATTCTTGCTGCCCGGATCGACGGGCATGGCGCGGACTCGCGTGTTTGCGCCATGCCCGAACTCGTCGCACCTGGATGGATCATGACTATTTTTTTCGATGGCATCGCCCTGGGCATGCTGTTGTTCCTGATCAGCGTCGGCCTGTCGGTGACGCTGGGCCTGATGAATTTCGTCAACCTGGCCCATGGCGCCTTCGCCATGCTGGGCGGCTATGCCTGCACGATATTGCTCAACCGCTACGGCGTGCCGTTCCTGGCCACGCTGCCGGTGGCGATGATCGTGCCCGCCATCGCCGGCGTGATTCTCGAGCGCACGCTCTATCGGCGCCTGTACGCGGCTTCGGACCTGGACCAGGTGCTGTTCTCCATCGGCCTGGTCTTCATGGCGGTGGCCGCCGCGCACTATTTCTTCGGCTCGCAGCAGCAGCCGCTGCATCTGCCGGCGTACCTTTCGGGCCAGATCCATCTGCCGGGGCTGGACATCGGCGTCTATCGCCTGTTCCTGGTCGTGGTCGGCCTGGTGGTGGCCGTGTCGCTGCAATGGTCGGTGATCAAGACCCCGTTCGGCGCGCGCCTGCGCGCGTCCGTGGACAACCAGCGCGTCGCGCGCGGCATGGGGATCGACGTCAACCGCGTCTTCAGCCTGACCTTCGCGCTGGGCTCGGCGCTGGCCGGCCTGGGCGGGGCGCTGGGCGTGCAGATGCTGGGGCTCGATCCGGAATTTCCGGTGAAGTACCTCGTGTACTTCCTCATCGTGGTGTCCGTCGGCGGCAACGGCAACATCCTCGGCTCGCTCTACGCCGGCATTCTGCTGGGCGTGGCGGACGTGGTCGGCAAATATTACGTGCCGCAGATCGGCGCCTTCATCATCTATGCGGTCATGGTGGCAACCTTGATCTTTCGCCCTCACGGCTTGTTCGGACGCGCTCATAAATGACGACACCCACCATGACCGCTCCCGCCGCGCTGGACCGCTTCCGCCTGGCCGCGCGCGCCAAGCCGCTCGAATACCTGTTCTGGTGCCTGCCGGTTATCGCGTATTTCGCCTTCCCGGGAAATTACCTGCTGCTCAGCCAGATCGCCATCACGGGCCTCTTCGCGCTGTCGCTGGACCTGATCTTCGGCTACGCCGGCATCATTTCCCTGGGGCATGCCGCTTTCTTCGGCGCGGGCGCCTATACCGTGGGACTGCTGGGCACGCATGGCCTGGGCGATCCTCTGCTCGGCCTGGCGCTGGCGGCCGCCTGCGCCGGCATCCTGGGGTTCCTGAGCAGCTTCCTGCTCTTGCGCGGCACCAACCTGTCGCGCCTGATGGTGACGCTGGGCGTGGCGCTCATGCTCTACGAACTGGCCAATAAATTCACCAATATCACGGGCGGCGTGGACGGCATGCCGGGCGTCGAGGTCAAGCCGGTCCTGGGCCTGTTCGACTTCGACATGTTCGGCCGCGTCGGCTACCTCTATTCGGTCGCGGTGCTGTTCGTCATGTTCTGGCTGGCCCGCCGCCTGGTGCATTCCCCCTTCGGCCAGAGCCTGCGCGGCATCCGCATGAATACGCTGCGCATGTCGGCGCTGGGCGTGCCGGTGCACAGCCGCCTGGTGACGATCTACACCATCGGCGCCGCCTATGCGGGCGTGGCCGGGGCGCTGCTGGCCCAGACCAACCAGTTCGTCTCGCTCGATACGCTCGGCTTCCAGCGCTCGGCCGATTTGCTCCTCATACTGATCCTGGGCGGGGCGGGGCACTTGTACGGCGGCCTCATCGGCGCCATCGTCTACGTCGTCATGAATTATTTCCTCTCCGACATGAACCCGCAGTACTGGCAGTTCTGGCTGGGCCTGATCCTGGTGCTGATCGTGCTGTTCGCGCGCGGCGGCATCCTGGGCACCGCGATGCAATGGGTCGAATCGAGCCGCCAGCGCGCCCGCACGGAGAACTCAGCATGAGCATGGCGCTGCAAACCCACGATCTGGTGCGCAACTTCGGCGGCTTCGTCGCCACCAACCAGGTAAGCCTGAGCATCGCACAAGGCGCGCGCCATGCGCTGATCGGTCCCAACGGCGCGGGCAAGACCACGCTCATCAATCTGCTGACGGGCCTGCTGGAGCCGACCTCCGGCCGCGTCGCGCTGCTGGGCCAGGACGTCACCCGCATGCCCCAGCACGAACGCTGCCGCCGCGGTCTGGTGCGCACCTTCCAGATCAACCAGCTGTTCATGGACATGACGGTGCTGGAATCGGTGGCCCTGGCCGTGAGCGAGCGCAGCGGCCTGGGCACGCATTGGTGGAAGCCGATGGCCTCGCACGGCGAAGTCGCGGACGAAGCCGCCGCCATCCTGGCGCAGCTCAAGCTGCTGCCCGACGCCTACGCCACCACGCGCAGCCTGGCCTACGGCCGCCAGCGCCTGATCGAAATCGCCCTGGCGCTGGCTCTGCGGCCCAAAGTGCTGCTGCTGGACGAGCCGGCAGCCGGCGTGCCCACCGGCGAGAGCCGGGAACTGTTCGAGACCATCGCCCAGCTGCCGCGCGAAGTCACGATTTTGCTGATCGAGCACGACATGAATCTGGTCTTCCGTTTTGCCGAGCGCATCTCGGTGCTGGTGTCCGGCGCCTTGCTGGTCGAGGACACGCCCGAGGCGATCGCGGATCACCCGCGCGTCAAGGAAGTCTATCTGGGAGACGCCCATGTCTGAGCTGCTGCGCCTGGAAAACGTATGGGCGGGCTACGGCGACGCCGTCATACTCGAAGACATCTCCCTGTCGCTGGCCGCCGGAGGCAGCCTGGCCTTGCTGGGCCGCAACGGCATGGGCAAGACCACCTTGCTGGCGACCTTGATGGGCGCGGCGCGGCTGCGGCGCGGACGCATCCTCTACGAAGGCGCCGACATCGCCCAGGTGCCCAGCCATCGCCGCGCCCGGGCCGGCCTGGGCTGGGTGCCGCAGGAGCGCGACATCTTCCGTTCCCTCACGGTAGAAGAAAACCTGGCCGTGGTCGCCCGGCCCGGCGAATGGACGCTGGCGCGGGTCTACGAGATGTTCCCGCGCCTGCAGGAGCGGCGGCTGAACCTGGGCAGCCAGCTCTCGGGCGGCGAGCAGCAGATGCTGGCCATGGGCCGCGCCCTGATGCTGAACCCGAAGGTCCTGCTGCTGGACGAGCCGCTGGAAGGCCTGGCGCCCAGGATCGCCCAGGAACTGCTGGGGATCATCGACCGCATGGTCAAGGCGGGGCGCATGGCCGTCATCCTGGTCGAGCAGCATGCGCGCCAGATCCTGCCGATCACGCGCCAGGCGCTGGTCCTGGAGCGCGGTCGCGCCGTCTATACGGGCGACAGCGCCGAACTGCTGCGCGTCGGGTCGCCCCTGGACCGCTGGCTGGGCGCCGGCACGACGGCCGACGGCGCGCTTGCCTGACCGCCCGCCGCCGGGCGGGCCCCCTCCCGGATCGATGCGCGCATCGGCGGTATGATCGACCGTGGTCCCGAAGGTCGGCATACGGCCGGGCGGCTTCCATCATTTCGCTGACATAAAAATCCGAGACTAATCATGTTCGAAAACGTCACTGCCTACCCGGGCGACCCCATCCTCAGCCTGAACGAAGATTTCCAGCGCGACCCGCGGTCCGGCAAGGTCAACCTGAGCATCGGCATCTACTTCGACGACAACGGCAAGCTGCCGGTGATGGAAGCCGTGCAACAGGCCGTGCAGCAAGTGCTGGCCGGGCCCGGCGCGCGTCCCTACCTGCCCATGTCGGGCCTTGCCGACTATCGCGGCGCGGTCCAGTCGCTGGTCTTCGGCAACGACTGCGCGGCCCAGAAGGCAGGGCGCATCGCCACATTGCAGACGCTGGGAGGCTCGGGCGCCCTCAAGGTGGGCAGCGATTTTCTCAAGCGCTACTTCCCCGATTCGCAGGTCTGGATCAGCGATCCCTCGTGGGAGAACCATCGCGTGATCTTCGAAGGGTCGGGTTTCAAGGTGAACACCTACCCCTATTACGACAGCAAGACGGGCGGGCTGCGCTTCGACGAAATGCTGGCCGCGATCAAGGGCCTGCCGGCGCGCAGCGTCGTCCTGCTGCATGCGTGCTGCCACAACCCGACCGGCGTCGACTTGAATGACGAGCAGTGGCAGGCGCTCATTCCGGTGCTGCGCGAGCGCAATCTGATCGCTTTCGTCGACATGGCCTACCAGGGCTTCGGCGACGGGCTCGACGAGGACGCCTACGCGCCGCGCGTTCTGGCCGATGCCGGCATCACCTGCCTGGTGGCGAACTCGTTCTCCAAGAATTTTTCGCTCTACGGCGAGCGTTGCGGCGGCCTGAGCGTGGTGTGCGCCGACAAGGACGAAGCCCAGCGCGTCCTGGGCCAGCTCACTTGCACGGTGCGGGCCAACTACAGCAACCCGCCGACCCACGGCGCCCGCGTCGTCGCGCAGGTGCTGAACACCCCGGCGCTGCGCTCGCTTTGGGAGTCCGAGCTCGGCGCGATGCGCGAACGCATCCTGGCCATGCGCCATGCCATACACCAAGGCTTGCAAGGCCACGTGCATGGGCCGGCCCTGGAGCGCTATCTGAGCCAGCGCGGCATGTTCACCTACACCGGCTTGAGCGCCGGGCAAGTGGACCGCCTGCGGGCGGAGCACGGCGTCTACCTGCTGCGTTCGGGGCGCATGTGCGTGGCGGGCCTGAACAAGAACAACGTCGGCGTGGTAGCCGGCGCGGTGGCGGAAGTCTTGCAAGAGACGTCGAAAGCCTGATTCGGGCACGGAGCGCACGCCCGTGCCGTGCCCGCATGCAATGCCGCAGGCGGGCACGGCCGGGTAGCGGCTACTTTGCCTGCCTGGCCGGCGATTGGTTAAATACCCCCGGGGTGCCGCACGGAAGAAAACGCCCCGCGCCGCGCTCGCCGACGAATCGGCCTTCCTCGCAGACGATCTGTCCGCGCGAGAGGGTCAACACCGGCCATCCTTGTACCTCCCGGCCTTCGTATGGCGTGTAGTCGACGGCATGATGCAGATTCTGATTGCGTATCGTGACTCGCCGATGCGGATCCCACAGCACGAGATCCGCATCGGCGCCCACGGCGATGGTGCCCTTGCGCGGGTACAGGCCGTATAGCTTGGCAGGCTGCGTCGAAGTCAGCGCGACAAAGCGGTGGATGTCGATGCGACCCGTCATGACGCCGCCGGAGAACAGCAGCGGCAATCGGGTCTCCAGGCCGGGGATGCCGTTCGGAATATGCTGGAACGGCTGCTCCTCGCCGTGCAGCTTCTTGCCGTGCGGGTCTTCGTAGTTGAAGGGGGCGTGGTCCGACGAAAACACCGTGAACAAGCCGTCGGCGATGCCGTTCCAGACGACTTCCTGGTTGCTTGCATCGCGCGGCGGCGGGCTGCACACGCATTTGGCGCCGTGATAGTCGTGGTCGCCGAGGCCGAGGTCGGCGGCGGTCAGATATAGATACTGCGGGCAGGTCTCGGCGAAAATGCGCAAGCCTTGACCGTGCGCCCAGCGGATCTGCTCGATCGCCTCGCGTCCGGACACGTGCACGATCAGGATCGGCACGTCGACCAGTTCGGCGAAGGTAATGGCGCGATGCGTCGCCTCGCGCTCCACGGCGCCGGGCCGTGCCAGCGCGTGATAGCGCGGCGCGACGTGCCCGGCGGCGCTGAGTCGATCGGTGAGCCAGCCGATGCAGTCGGCGTTTTCCGCGTGCACCATCACAAGCGCGCGATGCTGTCGCGCCACGTCCAGCACTTCCAGAATCTGACGGTCGTTCAGCTTCAGGTCGTCGTAGGTCATGTAGATCTTGAACGACGTGTAGCCGTCGGCGATCAGCCGCGGCAGCTCCTGGCCCAGCACCGTCGGCGTCGGGTCGCTCACGATCAGGTGAAAGGCGTAATCGACGGCGGCCACGCCATCGGCGCGGCGATGGTAATCGTCCACCGCCTGCGCAAGCGATGCGCCCTTGGCTTGCGCGGCGAAAGGGATCACGGTCGTCGTGCCGCCGCAGGCCGCCGAGCGCGTGCCGGTGAAGAAATCATCCGCCATGCGCATGCCGTCGGGCATGGGCTGGTCCAGGTGGCAGTGCGCATCCACGCCGCCCGGCAGCACCAGCCGTCCTGCCGCGTCGATTTCGCGGCGTCCTTCGGGCAGGCGCGTGGCCAGGGCGGTGATGACGCCATCGCGCACTCCGATGTCGCAGGTAAAGCGATCCGACGCCGTGGCGACGTCGGCGTTGCGGATGACGAGATCGAAAGCCTCTTCGGCGGTGTGCGCGCAAGTCATCGTCGACTCAGACCACTTCCTGGAACAGCCGGCCCCAGCCCTTGACGGTGGTGGTGTCGAAGCCGGTCATGCGCAGCGCTTTCCAGACCACCGTGGTGATCGTGTCGTAGACGGGGATGCCGGTTTCCTGTTCCAGCTCCTGCGCCAGGTGGGCGGCCTTCAAGTTGGTGCAGAAAGTGGAGATGGCCTGCGGGCGCGCGCGCGCCACGTCGCGCACCATGTCGCGGATCTGGTCCTCGGTCACTTCGGAGAAGCTGAAGTTGACGTGCAGGCCGAGATGGCGCTCGGCAACGCACTTGAAGCCTTCGCTGTCGTAATTGCTGACGATCTTCTCTTGCACGTCGTCGAGGTACGGCGTCGCCAGGCCGAAGCTTCTGACGCCGGTTTTCTGCAGGATTTCATTGAGCGCCAGCACCGAGGTGGTGGCGGCAATGCCGGTCGCCTCGGTGATCCGCTCGCACAGGCGGCGATCGGCCTCGAAGCCGAGCCAGCCCGACGAGGTGCCGTTCCAGCAGATCACGTCCACCTTGGCGTCGGCCAGATGCTTGGCGGCCTCGATGATCTTGCTGTCGTCGAACTGGCCGAGCGCGCGGTCTTTCAGCGAGATTTCGGTGACGGTAAAGCGCGCGAAGTGGGCCGAGACGCCGGGTAGCCCGCTGACCATGGCGCTCGTCAACGGTTCGAGCGACGTGTTGGACGAGGGGGTCAGCATGCCCAGCAAAATACGTTTAGTCATTTAACAAATACTCTGGTGTAGTGAATGGATGCTCGCGCTCAAATCGGCAGTTTGCGTTCATAGTCGATCAGTGTGGAGCAGAAAAGCAAGCCCAGGCCTGCCGCCGCGAAGAACATCAGGGCGAGAAAATACGAACCGGTGGTTTGCACGATCACCCCTACGATGATCGGCACCGATACGCCGGCGATGTTGCCGCCCAGATTCATGGTGCCTCCCAGGAAGCCGACTTTGTTGCGCGTGCCCAGCTGCGACGGAATGCACCAGTACATGCCGCACCAGCGCAGGAAGAACAGCGTCGAGGAAAGCAGCGCTACGACCATCATCGGGCTTTTCGTATAGGGCACCGAGAAGATGGAGACGGTCGCGATGAGCGCGGCGATGCCGAACAGGGTGCGCAGCACCCGGTTGGCGCCCGCGCCGCGGGAACGCCAGCGGTCGGCCAGCCAGCCCCCGACGAGTTCGCCGATGAATCCGGCGAAGAAGATGACGAAAGTCGCGCCGCCCATTTGCTTGATGTCGAAACCCTGCACTTTGTTGAGGTAGGTCGGCATCCAGGTCAGCAGGCCGTAGAACAGCGTGTTGAAGCACATCCAGCCGAAAATCATGCACCACACCGAGCGGTACTTGAAAAAGTCGAGGCTGCGGCCGCTGAGGTTGGGCGGCTCCTGGCTGTGCTCGTGGGCTATCGCCGTTTCGATGTGGCTGGCCTCGGCATCGTTGACGCCGGGATGGCTGCGGGGATCGTTGCGGATGTAGAACCACGCGAGCAGGCCGACCAGCATGGTGCCGATGCCGGCCACGATGAACGACAAGCGCCACGAATCGAGCAGAGTGATCAGGCCGGTGATGATGACGGCGCCGAGCGCCGCGCCCAGGGGCGCGCCGCCGTCGAGCAGGGTCGCGCCGCGGCCGCGTTCATGTGGCGTCATCCACATCGCGTTGAGCTTGCCGCCGGCCGGGTAGATCGGCGCCTCGGCGGCCCCGAGTCCCAGGCGAGTCAGAACCAGCGTAAACGCGGTGCTGCAGCCTGCCGCTATGGCTTGGAAGAATCCCCAGAACACCGTCGCCAGGGTGATCACGATGCGCGGCTTGAAGCGGTCCGCCAGCATGCCACCGGGAATCTGCATGAAGGCATATGTCCAGAAAAACGAACTCAGGATGAGCCCCTGCATTGTCGGGCTCACTTCGAATTCTTTCGAGATCAGCGGCATGGCGACCGATAGCGATGCGCGGTCGACATAGTTGACCGTGATCAGCATCAGCATGATGAAGAAAATCTTCCACCGCACGGTGGTCTTGCCCTGTGTTGACGTTGCAGCGAACGATGTATTCATGTCTCCCCCTTTTTTCTCGAAACCTGGGATGTTCCAGCCGACGAAGCTGTGATGGTTTCTGGTGTGGTGGAAAGTATAGTATTACTAATTAGTAATTACAAAGCATATAACTAATTGATTTATATAGATTCTACAAAAAATAAGGGTTTTGCCTTATGCTTCCATGGAAATGAAAGCAGAGAGGATGCCAGGCATGGATGCCAAGGCCGATGCGGGGATTGTGCGGCGCGCCAGCTTGCGTCGCAGCGGCATGTATGAAGACATCGCGGAGCGCCTGCGGGAAATGATCCGCGAGGGTGAACTGGCCCCGGGGCAGCATATCAACGAGCGCGAGGTCTGCGAGGTGTTCGACATCTCCAAGACGCCGCTGCGCGAGGCGCTCAAGATCCTGGCGATCGAAGGGCATGTCACGCATCGCCAATACATGGGCTTTCGCGTGGCGACCATCGATCTGGATGAACTCGCTTGCGTGTTCGAAGTGTTGCACGGCCTGGAGGAAATGGCCGGTCACCTGCTCGTCAAGCGCATCGACGACGCGGTGATGGCGCGCCTGGAAGCGCGCCATCAAAGCATGGTCAGCTATCACCGGGACGGCAAGCGTTCGGCGTATTACCGCTCCAACCAGGAGACGCACTTGCTGCTGGTCGAGGCCACGGCCAATCCCATACTCTCGTCCATGTATGCCGCATTGATGGCCAAAGTCCATCGTGCCCGCGGCGTCGCCAATGCCGATGTGCTGCGTTGGCACGAGTCGCTGGAAGAACACGAGGCGATCATGACGGCGTTGCGCTCGCGCGATGGCGAGCGTCTCGCGTTGCTGCTGCGCAGCCATTCGGAGCACACCGCCGCCGAGGTGCTCAAGACTCTGCGCAGGTCGTTGGAGGCGAGCGCCGGTAAAGCGGCCTAATGCCGCTCGCAGCATCCCCCTGCGGCGCCTTCCTGCTTGGACGGGCACTTGTTGGTGCCGTAAGAGCAGAAGACGCAGCAGTCGCCGGGCTTGGGCTTGAGTAATTCATGGCAGGCCGGGCATTCGTAAAAA
>Ga0209455_1000335_pt1:17500-45110 | contig 45110 bp, 38 predicted proteins | sample AraplaCol_mCL_r2_FD_184275 | JGI IMG/M metagenome (GOLD analysis project Ga0209455, IMG submission 184275) | Arabidopsis root microbial communities from North Carolina, USA - plate scrape CL_Col_mCL_r2 (SPAdes) (version 2) | ecosystem: Host-associated > Plants > Roots > Endosphere... | reverse complement strand
ACGAAGCGTGGCAGCATGCCGAACATCGCCGGAACGCTGAAGCCATGGATCGCTCCCTGCAAGGCGACCAGGACTGCCAGCCACCAGATCGTCAGCTGGCCCGAAGCGGCGAGTACGGTCAGCGCCAAGGCCTGGAACAGCGCCAGTGCGGCGGTGACCTGGTTGATCCACAGCCGGTCGACGCGGTCGGCCAGTACGCCGCCCCAGGGCAGGATCAGGACGTTCGGGACGATCTCGATCAGTGCGACGATGGCGAGCCAGGTGGTGGAATGGGTCAGTTCCCAGGCGGTCCAGGACACCGCCACTTCCTGGATGAAGAAGCTCAGCCAGGAGGCGATCGACCCCACGGTATGGATGCGGAAATTGCGATCCGCAAAAGCCTCGCCGATGCCGCCCAGACCGATTTTCACGCGCCGCTCCCCATGCCCTGACCGCTAGCATCGGGCTTCACCGGCGATCGGCAAAGCGCTTTATCGTCAAACGACGGGATTAAATCAGGCAGCGGGTTTGCGCGCCTTTTCCTTCGCATACAGGAAGGTGCCGAGCAGTAGCCAGCGTCGCGCTTGTGTCTCCTTGCCCGGCAAGGGGGTGAGCGGTGTAGTGTAATGCCAGAAGGGCAGGCGGTAGATGGTGAGGCCGCCGAGGCTCGCCACCGGCACGATCTCAGTGAAATGCCCGCCCTTGGCATAGACCAGGTACTGGTGCTGCACGGCGCGGTTGGCGAGCGACAGATGGATGTCGAGATAGCCCTGCGCCGCCTGCTTGTTTTCCGGATGGTGATCGTTATGCGGGCCGGCATAGTCGCCCGGCCCATAGCACAACACCTGCTGGCCGCCCTTGGGGTCGAGCTTGCGGCCGACCACGGCTTCGGCAAAGGCAATGAAGCTATCGCTGGACAGGAGATCGATGAGGCCGATCTCGCGGGCGACCGCCATCGCCTTGCCACGGCGATTCTCGAGATAGGCCGTCATCACCCGGGCCGTCTTCGGCAGCCATTCCTCGTAATCCTGTTGCATCTCCCAGATGGTTTCCGGCGGGATCGGCGCTTCCATGCGGGTGAGATGCGGCAGCATCTGCGCCTCCAGCACCCGGCGCAGGTTTTCCGCCTGTTTCCTTGCCACCATGCCGTCGAGGGCAATGAAGCGCCGCCTTGGATCGGCGAGCGCCCCGCAGATTGCCTGGTCCCTGCCTGCCAGCACCCGGCGCCCGGCGGGGCTCAGGAGGTCTTCGAATTCTCGGGGGATCTGCAGCATGACGGCGCCTGGCTCTGTTCCACCTCGCGTCTATAGCCCGGCTTTCTGCCGATGGTCAAAACGCCCCGGCAATACGGTGCCGGCAATACGGGGCCGGCTTCGTCGCATTTGTCACAAGCTTTGATTATGCTCTCGCGGGCCTGAAACATTGAGAAGGGGCTGCTGGAGATGCGATTGCGCGGAGCGAAGCCGGTTGCTGCCACAGGCATTGTCGGCGCGATCCTGCTGCTGCTCCTGATAGGGACGCCGCGTCTCGCCGCTGCCGGCGGCCAGAGCGGCGATTTTGATCTTTATGTGCTCAGCCTGTCCTGGTCGCCGGAATATTGCGCCGGCCATCAGAACGATGCCACGCAATGCGCCGCCGATAAGCATTTCGGCCTGGTCGTGCACGGGCTCTGGCCGCAATACGTGACGCCCCGCCCGGATCCCGTCTCGGGGAAGCAAAGCGGCTGGCCGGACAATTGCCGCAGTTCTGCCAATCCCGCCCCGCCGGAGGAGGCCACCGCCGTCTGGCCCAGCCTCGGCCTCTATCGCCATGAATGGCAGACCCATGGCACCTGCACCGGCCTTGCACCGGGCAGCTATGTCGATTTGACCAAGGAATTGCGGCAGCGTTTCCAGATGCCCGCCGCCTTGCTGCCGGAAGGGCGTGACCAGATGATCGGCGTCGATCAATTGCGGGCCGCCATCATTGCCGCCAATCCCGGCCTCGCGGCCGCGGGTCTGGCCCTGGTCTGCCACCGCAACCGGCTGGCGGAAATCCGCCTCTGCCTCGGTCGCGACGGATCGCATGATTATGCCGGCTGTCCGGCGACCGTCTCCAATGACGATCCCTGCCCGGACACGGTCCGGATTCGCGGACTTGGTAACTGACCTGCTTTGCGCTCTATCTCATTGAATAGAGACAGATTCACGTTTTAGACAGAATCGCGGAGCGATTCTGTCTAAAACGATCCGGCTCTAAAACGCGGAAAACCGGGCAGTGACGAGCGGCATTTGAGTTCGAGCGGCCCGATCCGGTAAGATCGCGGCCACCTGACCGGCCGATTTCCAGCAAGAGCGCGTGATGACCCGATCCCTGGCGAGCAATACCCAAGACGCCCTCTGGCTGGAGAGCGAGCGCCTTATCCTGCGTCCCCTGGCGCCGGGCGACGCCGATCCCATCACCGCCTTGGTCAATGACTGGGACGTGGTGCGCTACACCGCCATGATCCCCTTTCCCTATCAGCGGCAGATGGCGGCGGATTTCATCCAGTCGCAGGCCGCGGTCGATCCCGCCGGCTCCTTCAACCTCGCCATTGCCCGCAAGACGGATAACGCGCTGATCGGCTGCATCGGCCTTATCCGCGGGCAAGAGGCGGCGACGGCCGAGCTCGGCTATTGGCTCGGCCGGCCGTTCTGGTCCCAAGGCTATGGCAGCGAGGCGGTCCGGCGCCTGGTCGATTTCGCCTTTACCGAGCTTGGCCTCGCGCAGCTGATCGCCAGCGCCGTGCCGACCAATCTCGCCTCGCACCGAGTGCAGGAGAAGAACGGCTTCGTCATCGATGGCGCCGAGGAAATCGCCGCGCCCGCTCGCGGTCATCCGCTGCAGGTGATCCGGCGCCGGCTCGATCGCGCCGACTGGCCGCCGAAGGCGCCGATGCGCATTGTCACCGTGGTGGCGGTGGCCCTGGTCGATGTCGATGGGCGCATCCTGCTGGCGCAGCGGCCGGCGGGCAAGAGCTTGGCCGGCCTATGGGAATTTCCCGGCGGCAAGCTGGAGGCGGGGGAGACCCCGGAAGCCGCCCTCATCCGCGAGCTACATGAAGAGCTGGGAATCGACGTCAAGGCAAGCTGCCTGGCGCCGCTCACCTTCGCCTCGCATACTTATGAGCGCTTTCATCTCCTGATGCCGCTTTATGTCTGCCGTCGCTGGCATGGCAGCGTCAGCGGCCGCGAGGGCCAGAAGCTGGCCTGGGTGCGGCCGCAGCAGTTGAAAGACTATCCGATGCCGCCGGCCGATGAGCCGTTGATCCCGATGCTACTTGACCTGCTCTAGCTGCACGACCTCAGAGGGTCAGGCCGGGTGGCAGCGGTCTGTTGAGTTGCGCCTGGACGCGCTCATGGGTGGCGAGGTCACGCACCCATTCGTAATAGACACCCTTGAGGGCTGCGATGATGGCACCCGCGACCTGCAACCGGCTGATGCCGGCAGCATGGTGCGGCGGTGGTGAGGCTGTCGCATCCTCAATGACAGCAACGCGATGGCCGAGGCTGAGCAGGCCGATTGCCGACTGGCCGACGCAGACATCGGTTTCGAGGCCGACGAGAACGAAATCGCGTCGCCCCGTCGCGTCGATCGCGGCGCGGATATCCGGCTGACCGCAAAGGCCGAAGACCATCTTGTTGAAGACAGGGACATCGGCCGGCAATTCCTTGAGGAGGTCCGGCACCAGGGAGCCGTTCGCCGGGATATCTTCAGCCGTCGCGATGATGGGGATGTCGAGGATGCGGGCAACCCGCATCAACCAGGCGATGCGCGCCGCCAGCGGTTGGCGCTGATCAAGCGGCAGCTTATCGAGGAAGTATTGCTGGACGTCGATGACGACCAGACAGCTGCGGTCGCGCTCCAGCAAATCCTGCGACCGGTCCATGATCCATTCCCCAAAATGCTTGTTGCTTGATCGGATAACGCCTTCTTCAGCGCGATCCTGAGGGCTGGGACGGGCCTTGGCAAGGCCCGGGCTGATGCCTATCGCTGCAGCGGATCACTGGCGCGGCGCGTCGAGAAAATCCCTGAGATTGGTCTTGCCGCTGCCGGGCCGGAGCGGCTGCTGCTGCGATTGATGCGGGGCCCATCCCGTCAGGAACAGGATCTGGAAGGTGGCGACCAGCCGGCCGTCACTATTCGTATGATCCTGGGCATAGAGTGCTGCTGCATGGGCAAGCACGCTGCGCCGCGTTGGCCGGCGCAGCCGGTCGACCACCAGATTGGCTTCGCCCATGCCGCGGAGATCGCCGAGCAGCTTCATGAAGTCGCCATAGGTGACGGTGACGGTCTCGCTATCGACCACCGGCAAGGCGAAACCCGCCCGTTGCATCAGCGCCGCGGCATCGGCGACTTCGGCGAAAGGCGAGACCCGCGGGCTGATGCCGCCGGTCTCGGCCAGTTCTGCCCGCATCAGGCAGTCGCGCAATTCCTGCAAGGTGCGGCCGCCGAACATGGCGCCGAGAAACAGGCCATCGGGCTTCAGGGCGTCGCGAATCTGCAACAGGGCACCCGGCAGGTCATTGACCCAGTGCAGGTTGAGATTGCTCATGATGAGATCGAGCGCGCCTGGCTTGAACGGCAGCCATTCCTCATCGAGGATCACCGCCGGGCCGTTGCGGCGCGCCAGTTGCAGCATGGTCGGCGAGAGATCGGCCTGCAGCAGGGTCTCGATGCCGCCGCGCCCGCCGCGCAATTCGGCGAGGCTGCCGATGCGACAACCGAGATCAAGCGCCAGCGGGAAACGGTGCGTGATGTCATCGAGCCGGTCGAGCAAACGCTCGGCGATCTCGGCAATGAGAAAACCGTGATCGTCGAAGCCTGCGGCTGCCCGGTCGCGCCGGCGGCGCAGGAGCTGACGGTCAAAGATGCGGGCTTTGGCTGGAACCGTCGACGACAAGGCGGCGGCGGTCTCTGGCGGCTGCGGAGACTGGCTCATGCTTTTTCACTAGGCCAGTCGCGGTCCCGATGCAACGATACAATGGGTGCAATGGCAGCGTGCGTGCGGATGCTCACAGACGCGACATCTGGCATGGACTGGTGTAGCGCCGGGGCCGGCAAGAAGGGCGCCAGCTTGACAAGCGAAGCGACCCGATGCGCCAATGGCCCATGCTGAAAGCCGTTGCCGCGACACCGCTGATCCGGCCCTTGCTCGACGTTTCCGGGCGGGTGGGCCGTTATCTGGTCGATGCCGTCCTGCCGCCGCGCTGCTTGAAATGCGGCATATTGATCGACGCACCGGAAAGCCTTTGTCCCGCCTGCTGGGCGGGATTGCGGTTTCTCGCGGCACCCCAATGTGCCTGCTGTGGCTATCCCTTCGAGATGGCGGCGGAGGCGGGCGCACTTTGCGCCGCCTGCATGGCCGTCCGGCCGCCCTATCGAAAGGCACGGGCCGCCTGGGCCTATGACGATGGTTGCCGCGACCTCATTCTCGCCTTCAAGCATGCCGACCGGCTGGATCTCGCCAAGCCCTTTGCCCGCTGGATGGCGCAAGCCGATGCGGAGCTGCTGTCGGAAGCCGATCTCATCACCCCGGTGCCGTTGCATTGGCAGCGCCTGCTGTCCCGGCGCTACAACCAGGCGGCGTTGCTGGCCCAGGCCCTGGCAAGGCTCGGGGATCGGCCGCTGGCGCCCGATCTACTGCGCCGCCGCAAAGCCACCCAGAAGCAGGGCCATCTCAGCCGCCTCGGCCGCCGCCGCAATGTGCAGGGGGCTTTCGAGCTCACGCGCCAGGGGCGGCAACTTGTCGCAGGGAAGCGGGTGCTGTTGGTAGATGATGTCGTTACCACCGGGGCGACCATCGAAGGCTGCTGTCGGATATTGCTGTCTGCTGGTGCCGTTTCGGTCGATATCCTGGCCCTGGCCAGGGTTGTGCGGCCCCGCTAGCCCGGTTTTGGCCATCCTCTTACATATGTTTCGCGAGCGCCGATTTCTGTGCGCAGGCTCACAATTGGGAACTTTTCGGGAACTTTGCTGCCTCAAGCCAGCCTTGCGGCAGACGCAAGCAGGATGTCCTTGCCAACCTCGCATTAACGTCCAAATGATACTGTGACGCTTCGGTTGCGACGGACTCGGGAATGTATGGCTCGAGCACTTCGTCAGTTTGCAGAAGCCGCGAAGGAGCCCTTGAACCCATCATGGCGCAGGTTGAGATCTACACGACAATGATTTGCCCGTATTGCTACCGGGCGAAGAAGTTGCTCGATACGAAGGGCGTAACTTACACGGAAATCGATGTCATGACCGATGGCAAGCTGCGCGCCGAGATGCGCGAGCGGGCCGGCGGCCGGACCTCGGTGCCGCAGATCTTCATCAATGGCCGGCATGTCGGCGGCTGCGACGATCTTTATGCCCTCGATCGCCAGGGCGGCCTCAGCCCGCTGTTGCAGCAGGCGCCAGTCTGATCCGCGCTGATCTGATCCACGCCGGGGACGTGCCCGCCTGATCAGTCCCAGCCTGTCCTGCTGATGGATCAGCGGTCGGTTTTGCTGCTATCCTCGCCGGCAGATGATCAGGGCTGAACAGCCCAGCTAGCAACAGAGCGAGGGCAATCATGACCAGTTCCACCTCCGCCTCGGCCTTCAAGGCTGCCTGCGTGCAGATGACATCTGTGCGCGATGTCGAGCCCAATCTGCCCCTCGCGGGCGATCTCATCCGTGAAGCCGCCGCCGCCGGTGCCAAGCTGGTGATGACGCCGGAAAACACCACCATCATCGAACCCGACCGCAAGCTCGCACTCGTCAAGGCGCTGCCCGAGGATCGGCATCCCGGCCTGCCCTATTTTTCCGACCTCGCGCATAAGGAAGCGATCTGGCTGCTGATCGGCTCGATGCCGATCAAGCTCGATAACGGCAAGCTCGCCAATCGCAGCTTCCTGTTCGGGCCCGATGGCAAGGTCAAGGCCCGCTACGACAAGATCCACGTCTTCGATGTCGACCTGCCGAATGGCGAGGTTTATCGCGAATCCGCCACCGTGCAGCCGGGGGATCAGGCGGTGGTCGCCGAGACGCCGTGGGGCGCTCTCGGCATGACCATCTGCTACGATCTCCGCTTTGCCTATCTGCACCGGGCCTTGGCCCATGCAGGCGCCATTTTCCTCACCGTACCTGCCGCTTTCACGGTGCCCACGGGCGAGGCGCATTGGCATGTGCTGCTGCGGGCGCGGGCGATCGAGACCGGCTGCTTTCTGTTCGCGCCGGCGCAGTGCGGCACCCATGCCGAGGGACGTCGCACCTATGGCCATTCGTTGATCATCGCGCCCTGGGGCGAGATCCTGGCTGATGCCGGCAGCGAGCCCGGCATCATCACTGCCGAGATCGATCCGGCCAAGGTCCTGGCGGCGCGCCATGCCGTGCCGGCTCTGCGCCATGACCGCGATTTCCGGGCACCGGCCAAGCTGGTGGCGGCCAGTTAAAGAGCTGGGATGGCCGGTCTCACCCGATCGGCTTTTTCGCCGCGATATGCTGGATGACGGCCGGACGCGGCACCGTCACTTCGCCATGCTCGTAGGCGGCGACCGTCAGGCCGGCCGCTTGAGCTACCCGGAGCAATTCGCCCGGTTGCAGCAGGAAAGCCGGATTGCTCGGTTTGCCGAATCGTTCATTGCCGATGGCGAAGGTCTCGTAAAGCAGGACGCCGCCTGGCATCAACGCGCCGCCGAGGAACGGCAGCAGCGGCCGGTGTAGGTAATTGGTGACCACGATGGCGGCGAATTGACGGCCCGGCAGTGGCCAGCCCCGGTCGGTTTCGAGATCGCCAGCCATTACCTCAATACCGGCAGCCGCCTGCAGGTCGAGAAGGCTGCTGATATCCCGGTCGATTGCCAGCACTGCCCGCCCTAACTCACTGAAAAACCGCGTATGTCGGCCGGAGCCGGCAGCCAGATCGAGAACCTGCCCGGTTGGCGGCAGCAAACCGGCATGGCGGGTGATCCAGGGGCTGGGTTCGCCGATCGCCAAAAGGGGTGCCGTGCCGCTCATTTTCCTAGCGCCTCACCTTGTCAGCCGGAGGATCTTCGCCCGCTTTGCTAGGGCTCGGCCGCAGCGTGACGATTATTGCATGCCCCGGCTGCGCATCCTGTTCCCACGACGCATCTTGTCTGTCGCCTTGAAATGACACATCTGTTAACGAGGAACAACGACTGGCGTGATAGAATTGTCATCTGACCGCCTGCAGACCGACGTGACCGATCATGATTTTGTATCAGCTGAAGTGTCAGAAAGAGCATCAGTTCGAAACCTGGTTCAAGGACGGACAGACCTGCGACAAGCAATTGGCGCGAAAATCCGTTGAGTGTCCGGTTTGCGGCAACAAGTCCGTCAGCAAGGCCTTGATGGCGCCGCGCATCGGCGGTGGCGAGAAGGCCCGCGCCGATCAACAGAAGCAGATGGCCGTCGCGGCCGCCGAGATGAAGCGCCAGCTGCAGGAAATCCGGGCCCAGGTTGAAGACAATTGCGACTATGTCGGCGATCGCTTTGCCGAGGAAGCACGCAAGATCCATTACGGCGAGACCGATGCCCGCGGCATCTATGGCGAGGCCAGCGACGATGACTTCCAGGAGTTGAACGAGGAAGGTATCGAGGTTTCGCGAATCCCCTGGGTGCCGCGCTCCGACGCCTGATAGTCTAGCGCCTGATAGGCGGCTGCTTCCTTATGCCGGCCGCAGCTCAGCGGCTGGCGCACAGCATGTAATTGACATCGAGATCATTGCTGCGTGACCACAGGTCGCTGAGCGGCTGATAGGTCACGCCGGCAATATTGTGGACCGTTAGGCCCGACTGGCGCAGTGGCCGGGCGATCTCCGACGGCCGCATGAATTTGCGCCAGTCATGGGTGCCGCGCGGCAGCCAGCGCATGACATATTCGGCGCCGACGATGGCCAGGGCATAGGATTTGACCGTGCGGTTCAAGGTTGCCACGAACAGCAGGCCGTCGGGCTTCATCAATGCGGCGGCGGTGGCGAGAAAGACCGTCGGGTCGCTGACATGCTCGATCACCTCCATCGCCATCACCACGTCGAAGCGCTGCGGGCCGCTTACCAGGTCCTCGGCCGCGCAGGGCAGATAGGTGACCTTGACGCCGGCCTGCTCGGCATGAGCCCGGGCGATCGAGATATTGCGCTCGGCTGCATCGATGCCGGTGACCTGGCCGCCCAGCCGGGCCAGCGGCTCCGCCAGCAGGCCGCCGCCGCAGCCGATATCCAGCAGGCTGAGACCTGCCAGCGGCGCCGTATCGGCGCCTTCCCCGGTGGCGATGCGGCCGCCGAAATGGGCCTTAATCATGTCGACAATATAGCTCACCCGCACCGGGTTCAGCCGGTGCAGCGGGCGGAACTTGCCGTGGGGGTCCCACCAGGCTTCCGCCATGGCGGTGAACTTGGCCACTTCTTCGTGGTCGATGGTGCTGCCGTGCGACTGCAGGGGCGCGGAGGCGGGGTGGCTGGTGCCGAGGCTCATGATGGCTGACTGACCCTGAAAAGGCGAAAAAACCGGGGGTTACCCTTGCTTCATTGGGCGCAAATGAGTATGGATAGCCGCCGCCGGTTACTCAATTGTTTTGACACTGTCAAATCGTCGGGCCGGCGAGGGATCCCGGACCACGATGAATGCCCCGCAAATGACCGAAAACGCCCGTAAAACTCGCATTGTCATGAAATTCGGCGGTACCTCCGTCGGCACCATTGAACGTATCAAGGCGGTGGCGCAGCGGGTCAAACGCGAGATTGATGCCGGCCACGAGGTCGCGGTGGTGGTCTCGGCCATGTCCGGTCAGACCAATCAGCTGGTGGCCTGGTGCAGCGAGCTGTCGCCGCTCCATGACGCGCGTGAATACGATGCCGTGGTGGCCTCGGGCGAGCAGGTGACCTGCGGCCTGACCGCGATCGCGCTGCAGGAGGCTGGCGTCGACGCCCGCTCCTGGCTCGGTTGGCAGATTCCGATCCGCACCGACGATGCCCATGGCAAGGCCCGCATTACCGAGATCGACACGACCGATATGCTGGCCCGCATGGCCAAGGGCCAGGTGGCGGTGGTCGCGGGTTTCCAGGGGCTCGGCTCCGATAACCGGGTGACGACCCTGGGTCGTGGCGGTTCCGATACCTCTGCGGTGGCGCTGGCGGCGGCCTTGAAGGCCGATCGCTGCGATATTTTCACCGATGTGGACGGGGTTTACACGACCGATCCTCGAATCGTGGCGAAAGCCCGCAAGCTTGATAAGATCACCTATGAGGAAATGCTGGAAATGGCGTCTTTGGGCGCCAAGGTCCTGCAGATCCGCTCGGTGGAAATGGCGATGAAGCATCGCGTCCGTTTGCAGGTCCTCTCGAGCTTCGAGGACAAGCCTGGCACGATGGTGGTTGATGAGGAAGAGATTATGGAACAAGAGCTGGTAAGCGGTATCGCCTATAGCCGCGACGAAGCGAAGATCACCCTGTTGCGGGTGCCGGATCGTCCGGGTGTCGCTGCCGGCATCTTCGGTCCGCTGGCTGACGCTAATATCAATGTCGACATGATCGTGCAGAACGTCTCGGAAGGCGGCGATGCCACCGACATGACCTTCACCGTTTCGAAGGGTGATTTCGAGCGCGCCAAGCAGGTCATCGAATCGAACAAGGCCGAGCTGAAATATGCCGGTCTGATCGCCGATTCCAATGTGGTGAAGGTATCTGTGATCGGCGTCGGCATGCGCAGCCATGCCGGCATCGCCCAGCGCATGTTCCGCGCGCTGGCGGAAAAAGGCATCAATATCCAGGTCATCTCGACGTCCGAAATCAAGATCAGCGTCCTGGTCGCCGAGGAATATACTGAACTGGCAGTGCGCAGCCTGCACACAGCTTACGGGCTGGATGCCGCCTGAGACTGCCGAATCGAGATTAACGAGGCGCGGCTCCGGCCGCCGGCACGAGAGATTGCCTGGTTGATGACGCAGAGTGAGGACGTCCAAACAGCTGAGTCTTCCGAATCGGTGGCGCGTGCCCGTGCCATGACCGAGCTGGACCGGCTGTGGCAGCGCGGCACGGAATTTCTCGGCACCCGCTACGCCATCATGGGCGGCGGCATGACCTGGGTCTCCGAGCGTAACCTGGTCTCGGCAATCTCCAATGCCGGTGGTTTTGGTGTGCTGGCTTCCGGCTCGATGACGCCGGAACTGCTGGCGACCGAGATCAAGGCCACCCAGGCGCTAACCAAGGCGCCGTTCGGCGTCAACCTCATCACCTTGCATCCGCAGCTGCTCGACCTCGTCGATGTCTGCCTGCAGCACCGGGTCAGCCACATCGTGCTCGCCGGTGGCCTGCCGCCGGCGGCGGCCATCACCCGCGGCAAGGAAGGCGGCGCCAAGGTGCTGTGCTTCGCGCCAGCCGTGGTGATCGCCAAGAAACTGGTGCGTGCCGGGGCCGATGCCATCGTCGTCGAAGGCATGGAAGCCGGTGGCCATATCGGTCCGGTCTCGACCAGTGTGCTCGCTCAGGAGATCCTGCCGGTCATCCGCGATGTGCCGGTTTTCGTTGCTGGCGGTATCGGCCGCGGCCAGGCGATGCTGGGTTATCTCGATATGGGCGCCGCGGGCGTCCAGCTCGGCACGCGCTTCGTTTGCGCGACGGAATCGATCGCACATCCAAATTTCAAGAAAGCCTTCATCCGGGCGGCAGCACGCGATGCCATGCCCTCGGTGCAGCTTGATCCGCGCTTCCCGGTGATCCCGGTCCGCGCCCTCAACAATGATGGCACCCGCCGCTTCATGGAGATGCAGCGCGATGTCGTCGACCGCTTCAATCGCGGCGAAATCGACCAGAAGGCGGCCCAGCTCGAGATCGAACATTTCTGGGCCGGTGCGCTGCGCCGCGCTGTCATCGATGGCGATGTCGAGAACGGCTCGTTGATGGCGGGCCAGAGCGTCGGCATGGTAACGCGCGAACAGCCCACGCGAGAGATCATCCAGGAACTGATTGACGAGGCCATCGAGGCCTTGCTGCACCGCCAGGCGACGTCGCGGTCCTCCTGATGACACAGCAGCTCGGACAATCTGGCGCGCGCATGCTGTTGAAACGCTTGCGCAACGTCATGGCGCGCGGCGGCACAGCCGAGCAGCGCCTTAATCAGATCGTCAAGCTGATCGCCGCCGATATGGTGGCCGAGGTGTGCTCGACCTATGTCATGCGCGCCGGCGAAGTCCTGGAACTCTTCGCTACCGAGGGTCTGAAACAGGACGCCGTCCACAAGACGCGCCTCAGGGTCGGTGAAGGTCTGGTCGGCGATATCGCCAGCCACGCGCGGCCGCTTGCTCTGGCGGATGCCCAGCATCATCCGCAATTCGCCTACCGGCCGGAAACCGGCGAAGAGATATTCCAGTCGCTGATGGGTGTGCCGATCCTGCGCAACGGGCGCGTGCTTGGCGTGCTGGTCATTCAGAATAAGAGCCGGCGGCAATACAGTGACGAGGAAGTCGAGGTCCTCGAAACCATCGCCATGGTGGTGGCCGAGTTGGTGGCGAGCGGCGAGCTCGTCAACACCGAGGAGCTGCGACCGGGCGATGGCAACGCGCTGTTGCCGGTGCGGATCGAAGGTCTGGTCCTCAGTCCCGGCCTCGCCATCGGTACCGCCGTGCTGCATGCACCGGAATTGCGGCTGCAGCAGCTGGTCGCCGAAGATACCGATATCGAGACTGACCGGCTCAACCAGGCGGTCTTCGCCATGCGCCTCGCCATCGATGAGATGCTGGCCTCGAGCGATCTCGCCGGCGGCGGCGAACATCGCGAGGTGCTGGAAAGCTACCGGATGTTTGCCGAGGACAAGGGCTGGGTCAATCGCATGACCGAGGCGATCGGTACCGGTCTTACCGCCGAAGCCGCCGTGCAAAAGGTGCAGAACGACATGCGCGCCCGCATGCGCGATGTCAGCGATCCTTATCTGCGCGAGCGCCTGAGCGATCTTGACGATCTCGCCAACCGCTTGCTGAAGCATCTGATCGGCGGCGATGCCATGCAGGCGGCGCGCGAATTGCCGGATGACGCCATCATCATCGCCCGCAACATGGGGCCGGCGGAACTGCTTGATTACGACCGCAGCAAGTTACGCGGCCTCGCACTCGAGGAAGGTGCGGCAGCCTCGCATGTGGCGATCGTCGCTCGGGCGCTCGACATTCCCGTGCTTGGCCGCTGCGCCGGTCTGCTCGGGAAAGTGAGCGAAGGCGATTCATTGGCGCTGGAAGGCGATCACGGCCAGCTCTTCGTCAGGCCGCCCGAAGATATTCAGCAGGTTTTTGCCACCAGCCTGCAGGCACGGGCGAAGCGTCAGGAAGCTTATGCGGCAGTGAAGGATTTGCCGGCAGTGACCCTGGACGGCGTCGGTATCACGCTCAGCATGAATGCCGGCCTGTTGATCGATGTGCCCCAGCTGGCCGCCACCGGTGCGGCCGGGATCGGGCTTTATCGCACTGAGATTCCTTTCATGGTGGCGCATGAATTCCCCGACACCAAGCGCCAGGCCGATATCTATCGCAAGGCGCTGGACAGTGCCGGCGGCAAGCCGATCGTCTTTCGTACCCTCGATATCGGCAGCGACAAGGTGCTGCCCTATTGGCAGCGGGCGGAAGAAGAGAATCCGGCCATGGGCTGGCGCGCCATTCGCATCGCGCTCGACCGCCCGGCTTTGTTGCGCCAGCAGTTGCGGGCACTGATCATCGCCGCCGACGGGCGTGACCTCCGCGTCATGTTCCCGATGGTGACCGAAGTCGCGGAATTCGACCGCTGCCGCAGCCTGCTCGATCTCGAATTGCAGCGGGCTAAGGAGCGTGGCCTTACTTTGCCGGCGCAGTTGCAGGTAGGGGCGATGGTCGAAGTGCCGGCGCTCCTGTGGCAGCTCGATGAACTCCTGAAACGCGTCGACTTCGTTTCGGTTGGCAGCAACGACCTGAAGCAGTTTGTCTATGCGGCCGATCGGGGGACGCCCAGCGTCAATGACCGCTATGATATCCTGTCGCCGGCCATGGTGCGGCTGCTGGGCGCCATTGCCGTTGCCACCAAACAATCCGGCAAGGCCCTCAGTTTGTGCGGTGAAATGGCGGGCGATCCGATCGGTGCCATGGCGCTGCTCTGCCTCGGCTACCGCAACCTCTCGATGACGCCGCCCTCGGTCGGCCCCCTGCGGATGATGATCCGTAGCTTGCATTTGCGCCAATTGCAGGATTATTGGGCGACGCTGAACGGCCTGCCCGGCAGCGCCGTGCGCAGCGCCCTGGTGGCTTTCGCGCAGGACCACGCGATCCAGCTCTGAGGCCGGAAATCCCGGCGTGACGGGGCTTTAGCGATTGCCACCCAAGAGCTGCGCCGATATAACCAGCGACGACCCGACCCGCGATCGAGACGCCTTGAGTCGTGACGCGCCATCGGGGCGTCGTGGCGCTGCCCTTGGGTGGCGGCAAGTGACCCCCGCCGCTGGCAGTGCTGCGAGATGAGCTTGCGGGCAAGATCGCTCTGGTCGCGTCGCCCTATTCTTTCCAGGACGGAACCGGTTGGCCGGTAGACAGACAGCATGATGCAGAACGCAGGTGTGAGTGTTGGTGCCCTTTTGCGGAACAGGCGCGAGGAATTGGGCCAGGACACGGAAACTGTGTCGCGGCAACTGCGCATCCGATCCATCTATCTGCGGGCCATCGAAGAAGGCCGCATCCAAGACCTGCCGGGTGCCACTTATGCTGTGGGTTTCGTCCGCTCTTACGCCGATTTCCTTGGCTTTGACGGCAACAGTGTTGTCTCCAGCTTCCGCGATGAACTTGGCCAGCGCGGCCGGGCGGAAACGGTCAGCTGGCAAATCGATGACCGCGATGGCGGTTTCCCCTTCGGCAAGATCCTGATTGTCCTGCTGGTGATTGCCGCTGCCGGCTACGGCCTCTGGTACTACCTTGCCAATACCCAATCGGGCTCCGGTCTCATTGAGGCGGTGCCTGAGTACCTTAAGAAGAGTACCAACGCCGAGAAGCCGGCTGCGTCCAGCCCAGGCGAGGCGCCGGCTGGCCAGGCGCCGGCCAACCAGTCCGGCAATGCTGCCCAGACGACCGGCGGGGCGACCGATGGCCAGCCGGCAGGTTCCGCGGCACCGGCCACTCCCGGAAGCTCTACCGCCACGACTGAGGGGCAAGGGGCGACTGCCGGCACTGGCACCACGCCACCTGCCAGCAGCGGCGACCAAGAAGCTGAAAACAAGGCGACTGGTCAGACCAGCAACGCCACCCCTGCGCCGGCCACCACCGCACCGGCGACCACGACTCAGCCTGCCGTTGCACCGGCCACTGCCGCCACGGCGACGGGCCAGGCGAATACAGCGCAGCAGGCATCCGAGCAGCCGGCGACGAATCCGGCGGTGCCAGCGGCGCCCGCGCAGGCCTCGACCACCCAGACGTCTACCGCCCAACCTTCTGCCGCCCCGGCGACGGCACAGGCGGCCGCGGGCTCGGAAGCAGCACCTGAAGTGGCTGCCGCCGCCAATAGCACGGCCACCCGCGTCAGCATCCATGCCAAGCTGGAAAGCTGGGTGCAGATTACCGACAAGGACGGCAAGCCGGTTCTCTCGCGCGTCTTGCGGGCCGGCGAAACCTATGCGGTGCCGGATGAAAAGGGCCTGACCATGAATACCGGCAATGCCGGCGGTATCGACCTGCTGGTTGATGGTAAGGCCTTGCCGAGCCTGGGTTCGGTCGGGCTGGTGAAGCGCAATATCGTGCTCGACGCCGATAAGCTGACGACCGGCACGGTGCCGACCAAGGCGCCGGAGACCAAGACGAATAATGGCAACGAGGCGCCCGTGGCCCCGACTGGTGACTGATCGGGCCGGCGGGCATGTCCCGGCAGTCACCCGATTGTCAGGAAATGACAGCCTATTTTCGAGTTATTTCAATGGTTTGCCTTCAGGGCTTCCGGCTTGATCTTTTGCCCTCCACAGCGCATCTTTAGCCTACAGATGATATTGCCGTCGGCCGCGCGCTTCGAAACAGCGCTTTGCGTGAGAGACGGCTGTGCCAACCGCCACAGAAAGACCCTGTCATGAGCGTTCGTGCTTACCGAGACATCATCCGCCGCAAGAGCCGCCAGATCCGAGTTGGATCGGTGCTGGTGGGCGGCGATGCGCCGATCTCGGTGCAGACCATGACCAATACCCTGACGCCGGACGTCAAGGCGACGGTCGAGCAGATCCGCTTGGCGGAAGCCGCCGGCGTCGATATCGTCCGCGTCTCCTGTCCGGATGAAGACTCGACCAAGGCGCTGAAGGAAATCGTGCGCCAGGTGAACGTGCCGGTCGTCGCCGACATCCACTTCCACTACAAGCGCGGCATCGAGGCGGCGGAAGCGGGCGCTGCCTGTCTCCGCATCAATCCTGGCAATATCGGCAGCTCGGACCGCGTCCGCGAAGTCGTCAAGGCGGCCAAGGATCATGGCTGCTCGATGCGCATCGGCGTCAATGCCGGCAGCCTGGAGCGCCACTTGCTGGAAAAGTATGGCGAGCCCTGTCCGGAAGCGCTGGTGGAATCGGCGCTCGATCACGCGCGGATCCTTGAGGATCACGACTTCCGCGAATTCAAGATCAGCGTGAAGGCGTCGGACGTGTTCCTGGCCGTCGCTGCCTATCAGGGTTTGGCCGAGGCTTGTGACTATCCGCTGCATATCGGCATCACCGAAGCCGGTGGCCTGCGCACCGGCACGGTCAAGTCCTCGATCGGGCTTGGCATGCTGCTGTGGTCGGGTATCGGCGACACCGTCCGTGTCTCGCTCTCGGCCGAGCCGGCGGAAGAGGTCAAGGTCGGCTTCGAGATGCTGAAGTCGCTGAACCTGCGTCACCGCGGCGTCAATCTCGTCTCCTGCCCATCCTGCGCGCGGCAGAACTTCAACGTCATCAAGACGGTGGAAGAACTGGAGAAGCGCGTCGCCCATATCATGACGCCGATGACGGTCAGCGTGATCGGTTGCGTGGTCAATGGTCCGGGCGAGGCGCGTGAGACCATGATCGGCCTCACCGGTGGCGGCAACAACACGCATATGGTCTATGTGAACGGCGAGCAGCATCACCGCATCAAGGACGAGGATATCGTCGACCATCTGGCGGCGATGATCGAGAAGCGGGCCGCGGAGATCGACGCGGCCGATGCCGCCGCCAAAGCCGAAGCCGAGAAGGCCAAGGCCACGGCCGCCGAATAATCACGGCTAAAAAAGCCGTCACATAGATCAAGAGTCATCAGAGGTTTCCCGTGTCAGATTTGCAGCCGGTCCGCGGCACACATGATCTATTGCCTGATGAGATGCGCCGTTTCCGTCAGGTCAGCGACACTGCGCGCCTGGCGGCCGAATGCTACGGCTTCCTCGAGATGGCGACGCCGATTTTCGAATTCTCCGACGTCTTCAAGCGGACGCTCGGCGATACCTCGGATATCGTTACCAAGGAGATGTATACCTTCACCGATCGCGGCGGCGAGATGCTGACCCTGCGACCGGAAGGAACGGCGGGTGTTGCCCGGGCGCTGATCTCCGGCGGTCTCACCCAGAACCTGCCGCTGAAATATTTCTATGCCGGCCCGATGTTCCGCTATGAGCGTCCGCAAAAGGGACGCATGCGGCAATTCCATCAGACCGGCATCGAGTTGCTGGGTGTCAAGGAACCGCAGGCAGATATCGAAGTCATCGCCACCGGCGCCGAATTCCTGCGTCGCCTTGGTGCCTGGGATCGCTGCGTGCTTGAGCTTAATACCCTTGGCGATACCGAGAGCCGGCAGAATTATCGCAAGGTACTGGTCGAGTATTTCTCCAGCTACCGCGACCAGCTCAGCAAGGACAGCCTGGAGCGCCTCGAGCGCAATCCGTTGCGCATCCTGGATTCCAAGGATGAAGGCGATCAGCGCCTGGTGGCTGAGGCGCCTGTCTATGGCGACTACCTGAATGCTGCCAGCCAGGACTTCTTCGCTGCCGTGCGCGAAGGCCTGACTGCGCTCGGCATCGCTTACATGCACAATCCGCGTCTGGTGCGGGGCCTCGATTATTATTGCCACACCTGCTTCGAGATCACCTGTGCCGATCTCGGCGCCCAGAAGACCGTACTCGCCGGCGGCCGCTATGACGGGCTGATCGGCATGATGGGCGGTCCGGAAACGCCCGGTGTGGGTTGGGCCAGTGGCATCGAACGCTGCGGTCTGATGCTGAACGACGTGCCGGCGGCACGTCGCCCGATTGCCATCGTGCCGGCCGGCGAGGCGGCACAGCTTCCAGCCCTGCAGCTTGCCGAGAAGCTGCGGCGTCTCGGCTTCGCGGTTGATCTCGGCTATTCCGGCAATGTCGGCAAGCGGCTGAAAAGGGCCAACAAGGTTGCGGCCCGCATCGCTCTCATCCTCGGCGAGGACGAGCTTGCCAAGCAGGTGGCCACCCTGCGCGATCTCGATAGCGGTGAGCAGCAGGAGGTGGCACTCGATGTGCTGGCCTCGGCGCTGGAAACCTATCGCTGAGGTGGCTGAAAGCGACGTATTCGAGATGGGGTAGCTGAGCGCACATTCCTGGTCGTCGGCGTCAATCACAAGACGGCGCCCGAGCTGCTGCGTGAGCGTCTCCAGGGCGATGACGCCGATGTCTTCCGCTTGCTGATGCGCTGCCGCGATATCGGCCTCGATCAGGCTCTGGCGATCGTCACCTGTGATCGCTGCGATGTCTGGGCCTGCGTCGAGCCGCAACAGGCCGAGCGGATGGGGCAGGGCATCGCCGGCCTGTTGGCGGAAGCAGCCGATCTCGATATCGCCGAGATTATTCCGCGCCTGCAGGTAACGGAAGGCGAAGGCGCCTTGCGCTATGCCTTTGCCGTCGCCGCCTCGCTGGAAAGTGCTGTTATCGGCGAGCCGCAGGTGCTGGGCCAGGTAAAGGCCGCCCATCACCTGGCGACCAAGGCGACGATGACGGGGCCGGCGCTCGATCACGTGATGGACGCCATCTTCCAGACCGCGAAGAAGGTGCGTCACGACACCTCGATCGCCGCGCAATCCGTCTCCATGGCGGCCTGCGTCGTTTCGGTCGCCCGCCAGCTGCATGGCGACCTGCAGGCCCTGACAGGCTTGCTGATCGGCGATGGCGATATGGGCGAGCTGATGCTCGAGCACCTGCAGGGGGCCGGGCTGCAACGCTGGACATTGATGCATCACAATGACCGGCATGGCCGTGCGGCTGCCGAGCGGCAGAAGCTGCATTGGCGCCCCTATGAGGAATTGGCGGCAGCGGTGACGGCATCGGATCTCGTCATCGCGGCCCAGGATTCGCCGCGCGTGCTGATCGCGCCGCCCCTGATCAAGGCAGCATTGAAGGCACGGCGGCGGCGCCCGGTCCTGCTGGTCGATGCCGGCGTTCCCGGCGATATCGATCCGGCGGTGAATGACCTCTATGACGCCTTTCTCTACACGCTCGATGACCTCGAGCGTTTGGCGATGGCGGGGCGGCGCCAGCGCGGTGATGCCACCAGCGAGGCCTGGACCATCATCGATGCGGCCTTGGCCGGTTATCGCCAGCATCAACAAGGCCTGGCGGCCTCGCCCCTGATCACCGATCTCAGGGCGCGTTTCGAAGCTGAGCGGCAGGAAATCCTGGCAGCGGCCAATGGCGCCGATGCCGAGGAGATCACCCGCCGTCTGATCAACCGCCTGCTGCACCAGCCATCGGTGACACTGAAACAGACGGCCGGTGACACGGCCACGGAACAGGTGGTGCGCCGCTTGTTCGATTTGCCCAAGAACGAGGAATAACGTGAGTCTCGACGACACGCTGAACCGCATCGTCAAACGCCATGACGAGCTGGCAGCCCTGATGGCGAGTCCCGGCGGCAACGAGCCGCAGGAATTCGTCAAGCAGTCCAAGGAATATGCCGATCTGACGCCGGTGGTGGAAGCGATCCGCGCACTGCAGGACAGCCGCCGGCAGATCGGCGATCTGCGCCTGATGGTCGCCGATGGCAAGGACGATCCAGAGATGCGGGCGCTGGCGGAGCAGGAGCTGGCCGAACTGGAGGAGAAGCTGCCAGAGCTGGAACAGCGGGTAAAGGTCCTGCTGCTGCCGCGCGACGAGGCCGATGAGCGCAACGCCATCCTCGAAGTGCGCGCCGGTACCGGCGGCGAGGAAGCAGCACTCTTTGCCGCCGTGCTATTCCGCATGTATGCGCGCTACGCTGCCTTGCATGGCTGGCGCTTCGAGGCGATGGATGTGAGCGAGACCGGTCTCGGCGGCTACAAGGAAGCGACCGCCTCGATCACCGGTCGCAACGTTTTTGCCCGACTGAAGTTCGAATCGGGTGTGCACAGGGTGCAGCGGGTGCCGGAGACGGAAGCCTCGGGTCGCATCCATACCTCGGCGGCGACCGTTGCGGTCCTGCCCGAAGCCGAAGAGGTCGATATCCAGATCGATGAAAAGGATCTGCGCATCGATGTCTTCCGTTCCAGCGGCCCCGGCGGTCAGTCGGTCAACACGACCGACAGTGCCGTGCGTATCACCCATCTGCCGACCGGCCTGGTCGTGCAGCAGCAGGATGAGAAGTCGCAGCACAAGAACAAGGCGAAGGCGCTGAAGGTATTGCGCGCGCGGCTCTACGATCTCGAGCGCAGCCGCAAGGATGCCGAGCGTTCCGCCAATCGGAAGACACAGGTGGGCAGCGGCGATCGCTCCGAGCGCATCCGTACCTACAACTTCCCGCAGGGCCGCTGTACCGATCACCGCATCAATCTGACGGTCTACAAGCTCGATCGTATCGTCGAAGGCGAAGCCCTGGACGAGATCATCGAAGCCCTGATCGCCCATGACCAGGCCGAGCGCCTGGCCGAGGTTGAATGAGCGACTCGGTCGATATCGCCACCTTGCTCGCGCGCGCCACCAGTGTACTGGCCGCGGCCGGCATCGACAGTGCCGCCCGCGAGGCCCGGTTGATCCTGCAGCATGTCGCAGCGATTCCGATTGCCACCCAGATTGCGTTCTCCGAGCGTCAGGTTACTGCCGATGCCGTCACGCGCTTCGACCAGGCCGTGGCCCGGCGGCGGCAACGTGAACCGCTCTCGCATATCTTGGGCTATCGCGAATTCTGGTCACTGTCCTTCCGCGTGACGCCGGATACGCTGGATCCGCGGGCCGATAGTGAGACTTTGGTCGAATGCGTGCTCGATGAACTGAAGAAGACAGGCGCCGACTGGCAGGCGCGCGATATCCGGCTGATCGATTTCGGTACCGGCACGGGTTGCCTCTTGCTGGCATTGCTCAGCGAATTGCCGCGGGCAAGCGGGCTCGGCATTGACCTCAATCCCGGCGCTGTCGCGGTCGCATGCGAGAATGCAGCACAGCTCGGCCTGGCCGGTCGCGCGCAATTCCAGGAAGGAAACTGGGACCAGGGCCTGACGGAAAGCTTCGATGTGGTGATCTCCAATCCGCCCTATATTCCCAGCGACGATATCGCCGGCTTGCAGCCCGAAGTCGCGCGATATGAGCCACATCTGGCGCTCGATGGGGGCAAGGACGGCCTCAGTGCCTATCGTCGTCTGGCCGAGGTGCTACAGCGGCGAATGAAACCGGGGGCCATCGCTGCCCTGGAAATCGGTGCCGGCCAATGCCGGGACGTGGTCGCTTTGATGCAACAGGCAGGCCTGCACTATGTCCGTGAGGCGCGGGATTTGCAGGGGCATGAGCGCATTGTCGTGCTCCATAAATCCTGACAAATCAGCCCTTCGCGAGACGCATAGCAGGCTGGGCTTCCGGGGAAAAAAACTATTGGAAAGGTCCGGCGAAGGGTTTAGGGTCTGCTCCGGCAGTCGGGGTTGAGACGACGCGGACCAGTGAGTTTCTGGCAGCGCCCCCTGGTATTGGCCTCCGGACATAGTCAGCAACAATGCGTGAAAGCGGCACCTGTAGCCGCGTCCTGTGATTGTTGTGACGGCGAGCGCCGTTATCGGCCGAGTCCCTCAAGACGCGATCTATCGGAACGACGAAGTGACAATGTGATGAAACAAGGCAACAACAACCGCCGTGGCCGCGGACGTGGCCCGCGTAAACCTCATGGTATGGGCGGTTCACATAATGGTGGGGCCGGTAAGGGTAATCAGACCTATGACAGCAACGGCCCGGATATTCGCGTCAGGGGCAATGCGCATCAGGTCCTGGAAAAATACCTGCAGATGGCGCGCGATGCCGGTGTTGCCGGTGACCGTGTCGCAGCGGAAAACTACCTGCAGCATGCCGAACATTATTACCGCATGATCGCGGCGCAGACTGAAGGCCAGCGTCCACGGGTCGGCGGTCGCGAATTGTCGGTCGCCGATGTCAATGTGCAGAATGTGAGCCAGGGCCTCTCGGCGGCACTCTATGCTGCGCCGGTATCGGCCGATTCTGTGCCCGGTTCCGGTGATCAGGCAGTGCCCGCTTCCGGTCCCAACGGCAATTATGCCGATGAAGACGGGGATCAGTTCGGCAACTTCAATCGCCAGGGTTTCAATGGCCAAGGCAAGCGCGACCATCACAATGGTCGCGACCAGGGTAACCGTGATCAAGGCAGCCGCGATTACAATAACCGCGACCGCGGCAACCAGGATCAGGCGCCGATGGAAGGCCGGTCGAATGAGGGCCGCGAAGATGGACGGCGTGACGATGGACGGGGCGATGGCCGCGGCCCGCGCCGGAACCAGCGCGGATCCGGGCGCGATGGCCAACGCTATGACGGTCAGCGCCAGGATGGCCAACGCCAGGACGGACAGCGTTTCAGCGGTCAGCAGATAGCCCACCAGGATGGCGCCGCGGCTGAGCCGCGGGTTGAAAACCGTCCGGCTGATCAGGTCGGGCCGGATCGTTCCGGCACCGAACGTGCCAGTGTTGACCGAGCCAGCGTCGACCGCGCCGGCGGCGAGCAGCCGGATTATCCCAGTGAACTTCTGGCGCGACCGATCATCACTGAACCGGCCGTGCAGCAGCCCGAGGTGCAGCCGAACCTCAGCCAGCCAAGCCCGTCCCAGCCAAGCGCTACCCAGCCGAGCCTTGATTTGGCCGCGACTGACGAAGCGCCCGCTGCTACCGAAGGTGACGCCGCAGCGCCAGCGCGCCGTGGCCGTGGCCGGCCCCGTGGCACGACCACCACGCGCCGCCCGCGGACAGCAGCCGCGGCGGAAGGCGAAGCGCCAGCCGCTCCGGTCGACGCCGGCGAATAAGGGCAGATACATGCGACAAACCGCCCGGCGAGACGAAGTCTCCCGGGCGGTTTCTTTTTTGGCTACTAAGCAGTTGAAAGCCAGGGTAAATTCCAGCCCTGCCCAAGGTCACCGGCAGCTTGCCCGGGCATCGTGTCTGTTGCGGGCCGAACTTGGCCGCGGGAACCGTCGGCGCCTCTTGTTTACCTCGATTTCTTGCCCATATCTTTCGTGGGGTTACGCCGGCGGATAGTGCGGCGCTCCAGATATATTAATCGCCAATTTCCAGGCATCGACGATTGCGGGCCTCCTGAAGGACGCATCGAGAGAGGGCAAAAGAATGGATTTGGAAAAATTCACCGAGAGATCGCGTGGCTTCTTGCAGGCTGCGCAGGCGCTCGCCTTGCGCGAGGGCCATCAACGGCTCACACCTGAGCATCTGCTAAAAATTCTGCTCGACGACAAGGAGGGCATGGCCGCCAATCTGCTGACGGCTGCCGGTGCCGATCCGAAGCGCGCCTTGGCTGCGGTCGAGCGCGACCTTGCCAAACTGCCGAAAGTCGAAGGCAGCGGGGCGGGACAAGTTTACATGTCGCCTGAACTGGCGCGGCTCCTTGAGCAGGCGCAGGAAGTGGCGACCAAGGCCGGGGACGGCTTCGTGACTGTCGAGCGCCTGCTGCTGGCCTTGACGCTGAGCCCCAATACGCCTGCAGGCAAGGCGTTGAAGGACGCTGGCGCCACCGCCCAGGGTCTCAATACTGCCATCAACGATCTGCGCAAGGGACGCACGGCGGACAGCGCCTCGGCCGAGGACGGCTATGACGCGCTGAAGAAATACGCCCGCGACCTCACCGCCCAGGCCAAGGCCGGCAAGCTCGATCCGGTCATCGGCCGTGACGAAGAAATCCGCCGGACCATCCAAGTCCTGGCGCGGCGCACCAAGAATAATCCAGTGCTGATCGGCGAACCCGGCGTCGGCAAGACGGCGATCGTCGAGGGCTTGGCTCTCCGCATCATCAATGGCGACGTGCCAGAGGGGCTGAAGAACAAGCGGCTGATGTCGCTCGATCTCGGCGCCTTGGTGGCGGGTGCCAAGTTCCGTGGTGAGTTCGAGGAGCGCCTGAAAGCCGTGCTGCAGGAGATCTCCTCGGCGGCCGGCGAGATCATCCTCTTCATCGACGAATTGCACACGCTGGTTGGTGCCGGTGCGGCGGAAGGCTCGATGGACGCCTCCAACATGCTGAAGCCGGCTCTGGCGCGCGGCGAGCTGCATTGCGTCGGGGCGACCACGCTCAACGAGTACCGCAAGCATATCGAAAAGGATGCGGCGCTGGCGCGGCGCTTCCAGCCGGTCTTCGTCAGCGAGCCGACGGTGCAGGAGACGATTTCGATCCTGCGCGGCCTCAAGGAGAAATACGAGCTGCATCACGGGGTCCGTATCACCGATGGTGCGATCGTGGCGGCCGCCACCTTGTCGAACCGCTACATCACCGACCGCTTCCTGCCGGACAAGGCCATCGACCTGGTCGATGAAGCCGCCAGCCGGCTGCGCATGGAAGTCGATTCCAAGCCGGAAGAGATCGATGAGATCGATCGCCGCCTGATCCAGCTCAAGATCGAACGCGAGGCACTGAAGAAAGAGACCGATACCGAATCGAAGGATCGCCTGGCGCATCTCGTCGAGGAGATCGAGGATCTCGAAACCCAGTCGCGTCGCCTGACCGAGCAATGGCAGGCGGAGAAGCAGAAGCTGGCGGGTGCCCAGAAGCTGAAGGAGCAGCTGGAGCAGGCCCGCGGCGAGGCGGAAGCGGCACAGCGCAATGGCAACTTCGCCCGCGCCGGTGAGCTTACCTATTCGATCATCCCGGCTCTGACGCGGCAGCTCGACCAGGCGGAGAAGGCCGAAGAGCATCGCATGCTGAACGAGGTGGTGTCCGACGAGGATATCGCCGCGGTGGTCTCGCGCTGGACCGGCATCCCGGTCGACAAGATGATGACCGGCGAACGCGACAAGCTCCTCAAGATGGAAGAGGCGCTGGGGCGCCGTGTCATCGGTCAACGGGAGGCGCTGGTGGCGGTTTCCAATGCTGTGCGGCGGGCTCGTGCCGGCTTGCAGGATCCCAACCGGCCGATCGGCTCCTTCCTGATGCTGGGCCCGACCGGCGTCGGCAAGACCGAGCTCTCGAAGGCCTTGGCCGACTTCCTGTTCGATGACGACCAGGCCATGGTGCGGATCGACATGTCGGAGTTCATGGAGAAGCATGCGGTGGCGCGCCTGATCGGTGCCCCGCCGGGCTATGTCGGCTATGAGGAAGGTGGCGTGCTGACCGAGGCGGTCCGGCGCCGCCCCTATCAGGTCATCCTGTTCGACGAGGTGGAGAAGGCGCATCCGGATGTCTTCAACATCCTGCTGCAGGTGCTGGACGACGGCCGTCTGACCGATGGCCAGGGCCGCACCGTCGACTTCCGCAATACGCTGATCCTGCTGACGTCGAATCTCGGCAGCGACTATCTCACCAATCTCAAGATCGGCGAGACGGTCGAGGATGCGCGGGATGATGTGATGGCGGTGGTGCGCCAGGCTTTCCGACCGGAATTCCTGAACCGGTTGGATGAGGTCATCCTATTCCACCGGCTGTCGCGCGACGACATGACCTCGATCGTCGATATCCAGCTCGACCGCCTGCGCAAGCTGCTGGCGGATCGCAAGCTCGATATCGCGCTCGACGACAAGGCCAAATTGTGGCTGGGCGATGCCGGCTATGACCCGGTCTATGGCGCCAGGCCATTGAAGCGGGTGATCCAGCGCGAGCTGCAGAATCCGCTGGCCGTGCTGCTGCTCGAAGGGCGCTTCAAGGCGGGCGAGACGATCCATGTCTCGGCCGGCGAGGGTGGCCTGACTATCGACGGGCAGAAGCTCTCGGAAGCCGCCTGACCGCTTGAAGGCGGCGAGTCAATCGCCGGGCTGTGCACAAACAAGAAGGGCCGGATCTTGGGATCCGGCCCTTTCTCGTTCCGCCTGAGGCGGCTTAGTTTTCACACCCATTCGGGCCGCGGCATTCGTTGCCGTCGCTGGCCGGCGTCTGAGCAACCAGCGGGCTGCTCTGCTGCTTGGCCATGTCGGCATCGATCTTCTGTACCTGCGCCTTGAAGGCGGCGAGGTCCTTGCCGGTCAGCTTGTCACCGCCGGCGACCTTGACCGTCGCCGGATTGACCTGCTGGTTGTTGACGAGGATCTCATAGTGCAGATGCGGGCCGGTGGCGTCACCGGTAGCGCCGACATAGGCGATGACTTCGCCCTGTTTCACCCGGTCGCCCTTATGCAGGCCGGCGGCAAAGCGGCTGGCATGCGCATAGGCGGTGCTATAGGTGTCGTTGTGGCGGATGCGGATGTAATTGCCATAGCCGCTATGGACGCCGATATCGACCACCACGCCATTGCCGGCGGCATAGATCGGCGTACCGGTTGGGGCGCCGAAATCGATGCCCTTGTGCATCCGGGTATAGCCGAGCAGCGGATGCAGGCGCATGCCGAAGCCCGAGGTGATCTTGGCGCCATCGACCGGCGTGCGGAGCAGCGACTTGCGGACCGATTCACCGTTCGGGCTGTAATATTCGCCGTCACCGTCATGCTCGAAATAGTACATCGGGATCTTCTTCCCGCCGAGCGTCAGCGAGGCGTAGAGCATGGTGCCGGCCTTGGCAAAAGCGCCATCGGCATTCTCGAAACGCTGGTAATAGACCTCAAAAGAATCGCCGTCATGGATGTCGCGCTGGAAGTCGACATCATAGGAGAAGGTCTTGATCAGATCGCTGACCACCGCGACCGGCAGGCCCGCTTCCTGGGCCGCCTCGAACAGGCTGCTGTCGATCGTGCCGGTGACGCGGCTGTTCTTCTGGGTCAGCGGCTTGTCGATGCTCTTGGCCACGAAATCGCCGTCGCTGTTGCGCTTCAGCGTCACGTCCTGGGTGACGCTGGGCTCGAAGGAGAGCGCCACCAGCTTGGAGCCATTATTGCTGCTTTGATCGTCGGCGGCGTTGTTGAAATTGAGAGTGATCTGCTGGCCGACCCGCAGCGCCTTCGGGGAGAAGACGTCGGACAGCGCGCCGACCGCATCCTGCGCCTCGTTCTGGTCCATGCCGGCATCCACCAGGACGCCGAACAGGGTATCACCGCGGCGGACCGAAATCGTCCGCTGGAAGCCGACGGTATTGTCATTGTCGCCACGGGCGGCCGCGCTGGCGGTGGCCCAAAGCGCATTGCCGGTCGATCCATCGAGCTGGAAGGCGTTGCTCAGCTCTTCCGTCGTCAGGCTCGGGGTATCGACGTGATCATCGCGTTCGAATGGCGGCGTGCCAGGGGCCGATGAGGCGCTGGCTTCGGTTTTTGTTGCATCGCCACCAGTCGAAGCCGGTGAGGTATTGTCAGGCTGCACCGCCGCCT
>Ga0209455_1000335_pt1:0-12500 | contig 45110 bp, 38 predicted proteins | sample AraplaCol_mCL_r2_FD_184275 | JGI IMG/M metagenome (GOLD analysis project Ga0209455, IMG submission 184275) | Arabidopsis root microbial communities from North Carolina, USA - plate scrape CL_Col_mCL_r2 (SPAdes) (version 2) | ecosystem: Host-associated > Plants > Roots > Endosphere... | reverse complement strand
GGATTGCCGGGGCAACGAAGGACTTCCTGGAAATAACTCCAGCTTATAGACCGTACCCCAAACCGACACAGGTGGGCTGGTAGAGTATACCAAGGCGCTTGAGAGAATGATGTTGAAGGAACTCGGCAAATTGCCCTCGTAACTTCGGAAGAAGAGGGCCCCATCTGTACGCAAGTATGGGTGGGGGGCACAGACCAGGGGGTGGCGACTGTTTAACAAAAACACAGGGCTCTGCGAAATCCATAAGATGACGTATAGGGTCTGACGCCTGCCCGGTGCCGGAAGGTTAAGAGGAGGGGTGCAAGCTCTGAATCGAAGCCCCGGTAAACGGCGGCCGTAACTATAACGGTCCTAAGGTAGCGAAATTCCTTGTCGGGTAAGTTCCGACCTGCACGAATGGCGTAACGACTTCCCCGCTGTCTCCAACATCAACTCAGCGAAATTGAATTCTCCGTGAAGATGCGGAGTACCCGCGGTTAGACGGAAAGACCCCATGCACCTTTACTATAGCTTTGCAGTGGTATTAGGGAATGAATGTGTAGGATAGGTGGGAGCCTATGAAGCGCTGGCGCCAGTCAGTGTGGAGGCAACGTTGAAATACCACCCTTTTGTTCTCTGATATCTAACCGAGCTCCCTGAAGCGGGAGCCGGGACCCTGCATGGTGGGTAGTTTGACTGGGGCGGTCGCCTCCCAAAGAGTAACGGAGGCGCGCGATGGTAGGCTCAAGCTGGTCGGAAATCAGCTGTTGAGTGCAATGGCATAAGCCTGCCTGACTGCGAGACTGACAAGTCGAGCAGAGACGAAAGTCGGTCATAGTGATCCGGTGGTTCCACGTGGACGGGCCATCGCTCAACGGATAAAAGGTACGCTGGGGATAACAGGCTGATCTCCCCCAAGAGTCCATATCGACGGGGAGGTTTGGCACCTCGATGTCGGCTCATCACATCCTGGGGCTGGAGCAGGTCCCAAGGGTATGGCTGTTCGCCATTTAAAGTGGTACGTGAGCTGGGTTCAGAACGTCGTGAGACAGTTCGGTCCCTATCTGCCGTGGGTGTTGGAGTATTGAGAGGATTTGCCCCTAGTACGAGAGGACCGGGGTGAACGCACCTCTGGTGTACCGGTTGTCGCGCCAGCGGCATCGCCGGGTAGCTATGTGCGGACGGGATAACCGCTGAAAGCATCTAAGCGGGAAACCCACCTCAAAACGAGTACTCCCTATGAGAGCCGTGAAAGACCATCACGTTGATAGGCCGGGTGTGGAAGCGCAGTAATGCGTGCAGCTAACCGGTACTAATTGCTCCATTGGCTTGATCCGCTCATCGCATGCAGCGATAAGCAGATGATGGCTTAACTCACACAACCAATGCGCACTTCTTCGTTCACATCCTTTGCTGGCTTTGATGACCTGGTGGTTCTGGCGAGAGGCAATACACCCGATCCCATTCCGAACTCGGCCGTGAAAACTCTCAGCGCCGATGGTACTCCGTCTCAAGACGTGGGAGAGTAGGTCGCTGCCAGGTCTTCTAAGCCAGCAAACAAAATCAACAATCACAAACACCAACAAGGCGCCGATACCAACGGCGCCTTTGTTGCTTCAAGAATGCGATTGAAAAAGGCGGAGCTCGTTCGAGCAGCCCGCCCAGCGGAGGGCAAAGCCCGGAGCGCACATCAACGTGCTACCGGGCCTACTCTCCAAAGCCACAGAATAACGCGGGGTGGAGCAGCCCGGTAGCTCGTCAGGCTCATAACCTGAAGGTCGTCAGTTCAAATCTGGCCCCCGCAACCAACAAATCTAAAGCCCCTGGAGCCAGCCTTCAGGGGCTTTTGCTTTGGGTCGGAAGCTTTCCATCAACCCTTATCGGCAATCTCGCGCAACGCCTGTTCGAAGGCCTCGGGCGGCTGACCACCCGAGATCAGATACTTGTCGTTGATGACCACAGCCGGCACACTGTTGATCCCCTTGCTTTGCCAATCGTGCTCTTCAGCGCGAACCTCGTCGGCATATCGATGCGAGGCCAGCACCGCGCGTGCCGCCTGTCCATTGAGGCCAGCCCGCTCGGCGGCAGCGACGAGGACGTCATGATTGCCAGGATCCTGCTGCTCGGTGAAGTTCGCGGTAAACAGGCTGCGCTTGAGGTCGAGCTGCTTTCCGTGCTCCTTCGCCCAAGCGAGCAAGCGATGCGCGTCGAACGTATTGTAAATACGGCTCGCATCCGAGGTTCCCATGTCGAAGCCAAGTTCCGCGGCGCGAGCGCGGATCCTTTCCCGGTTGATGCGGGCCTGGTCGGGGCCGATGCCGTATTTCTTGCCGATATGCTCGATCACGTTCTCGCCGCCGGCAGGCATGTCCGGGTTGAGCTCAAAAGGATGAAAGGTCACATCCGCCTCGACCTCACCCTTGGTTCGCTCCAACGCCCGCTCAAGCCCTTTCAATCCGATGACACACCACGGACAGGCGATGTCCGAAACAAAATCAATCTTCAAGGTCTTGTTCATGGGGGCATACTCGTTGCTGCTAAGGAGCCTGATATGAGCATTCAAGGCGCATTTGCCATCCCCCGCAAGGCGGCACATAGTCTTTCATTAGCTGCCTCAATCCGAGAAGCTGAAACGGCTGCTCGGACCAAGGCCGAAGGCCGAGCGTCAATGCGAAGGGCATCGCCCGGTAAAGCTGGCTTACGCAATCAATCAGAAAACCCTGGCGCGATGACCGGGTTTCTTATTTACGCCGGACCGAGCCGGCGGTAGCAGATCGACATCTCCCCGTTCAATCAGATAGAGAATAGAGATTGACCAAGCGGCAGCTGAGTTTACCTCGCCGCAGCGCAGGGAGTTCTCATGCTTGGACTGCATCCGGAAATCGTGCTGGTGCGACATGGTGAGACTGCCTGGAGCCGATCGGGCCGACATACCGGCCGCTCGGACATTCCCCTGACACCGGAGGGTGAAGAGGCTGCACGGCGCCTCGCTGTTCGCCTCCAAGACCGCAGCTTCGCCAGCGTCTGGACGAGCCCGTCACAGCGTGCGCGGACCACCTGCGCTCTCGCCGGTTTCGGCGCAGCATCAGAGGTGAAGCAAGATCTGGCGGAATGGAATTATGGCGCCTATGAGGGCCGTACCACCAAGGACATCCAGCAAGAGCGCCCGGACTGGCGCCTCTTTCGCGACGGCTGCCCCGACGGCGAGGCCGTGGCGGATGTGGGTGCCCGCGCCGACCGCATCATCGGCGCCACGCGAAGCATGGACGACGATCTTCTTATCTTCTCAAGTGCGCATTTCCTGCGCGTACTGGCGGCCAGATGGATCGGCATGCCACCAACCGGCGGCAGCCTGTTCTTCCTCGGTACCGCGAGCATCAGCACCCTCGGTTACGAACACGACCGGACAGAGCCGATAGTGCGCTCCTGGAATACCTAAAATAAAAACGCCAGCGCACTGACGGTCTTAGGGTTCGCCAGGCGTCCAGTCCGGGCTGAAACCACCCAGCGCAGGATGATACATCTCATCACCTGTGTGCTGGGTGAACTCGACATTGAGCCTGTCCGCACGCAGCCCGAGAATCTCGACGCAATGCGCGCAAAGCGCCTTCGCCAGCTCCATGCGCAATGCCGGCGGCCTGCCGCTGCGAATATCCAGCATCATGAGGGAGACGAGCACCGGATCGCCGCCGGTCTCGGCAATCCGCCAGATGCCGCCATCGCCTAATTCGCGGATCGCAACGCTGATCCGCCGGATATCGACGGACATCATCAGGGCATAGGTATCGCTCATCTTTGCAGCCAACTGCTGCTTCCGGGCCGCCGGATAATGTCCGTTCACATCGAGCTGCAAATACGGCATTCAAACCTCCCATATGCTGTCGCGCCCCGCCACACCGCGCTTGGCCGGCGTGGCGGAACGCTAACCGCGACGTTACTCGTTATAAGTCTGCTGCCTAAATCGAGTGATCTCGGCCCAACTATTACGCTATGCCGTACCGCGGTGCCGGCTTCGCATTGCGGAATTTCGGCGAGATGTTCTGGCGGTCCGCCTCCCAGCGCGTCCACAGCTCGCCATCATGCAGGCCGGGGATCGTGACCAACTCGCCGGCATCGAGACCCGCCAGCGCCGCATCGACCAGATATTCGACCGACATGGTGATCTCGGCGGTCTTTTGCGGCGGATAGCCGGCGATGTCCCAGAACTCCGTGGCGGTGGCACCCGGCAGGACCGTCTGCACGCGCACCCCCTTGTCGGCCAGATCCTTCTGCAGGGAGTGGCCGAAGCTCAGGACATAGGATTTCGACGCGCTGTAGACGCCGTTCAAGGCCTCGACCGCGATGCCCACGACCGAAGAGATGTTGATGATGGTCCCGGCGCCGCTTGCCACGAAGCCCGGTGCAACGGCGTAAGTGAGCCGGGTCAAGGCCGTGATGTTGAGGTCGATCATCGCCTCCATCGTGTCGACATCGGCCTGCAGGATCGACGCGACGGAACCGATGCCGGCGTTATTGACGAGTGCGGTGATGGTCAGATCGTCCCGCAGCACGGCCTCGACTTTCGCGAGGTCGGCCTTGTTGCCGAGATCGGCCGGCAGCACGGTGATCTCCCGGCCGGTTTCGCCCCGCACCCGGTCGGCGACGCTCGCCAGCCGCTGCGCATTGCGGGCCACCAGGATGAGATCATAGCCCCGTTTGGCGAGGCGGTCGGCATAGACCGCGCCGATGCCGGTGGACGCTCCGGTAATGAGGGCGACGCCTTTGTCAGAAAGCTTGCTCATGATTGTTCTCCATCTGTGGACGGCTCAGGATTGAGCTCTGCGGATAGAGATACGGTTGAACAGTCTCGTCTTAAACGTCATATATCCATAGATTTAGGACATGGAGACTTGGTCATGCGGGACATCGCATTCGTTGTCTATCCGGGCTATTCGGTGATGGCGCTGGCCGTCGTTACGGCTTTTGAGGTCGCCAACAGTATGACCGGTGAACCGATCTATGACCTCCATTTCGTGTCCGAGACGGGCGGGAAGGTCAAAACCTCGGCCGGCGTCATGCTCGACACCGAGCCTTTCACCGACAACCCGTTCGACACGCTAATCGTTGGGGGCGCCACGATTCCGGAACCGTCCACGCCGGGCATGATCGCTTTCATCAATGACGCGCCGAAACGGCATCGTCGTATCGCCGCCATCTGCACCGGTGCCTTCGTCCTTGCGGAAGCGGGACTGTTGAACGAGCGTCACGCGACAACACATTGGCTGCATGCGCGCGATCTGCAGCGGCAGTTTCCGAAGGTCAAGATGGATGAGGATCGGATCTTCGTGAATGACGGACCGATCTGGACCTCCGCCGGAATGACAGCGGGACTGGATCTCGGCCTGGCGCTGATCGAGAACGATCTTGGTCCCGAGCTGGCCAAGTCCGTGGCTCGTAAGCTCGTCATCTACCATCGCCGGGGCGGAGGGCAGTCGCAGTTTTCCGTACTGCTCGAACTGGCGCCAAAATCGGATCGCATCCAGACGGTGCTCGCTTACGCACGGGACAATTTGCACAAACCGCTGACCGTTCCCGTGCTCGCCGATGTCGCCCATCTCAGCCCCCGGCAATTCAGCCGAGCCTTCCAGGCTGAGACAGGACAGTCGCCGGCGAAGGCGATCGAAAATCTGCGGGTGGAAGCGGCGCGAAGCTTGATGGAGCAAAGTCGTCATCCCATCGATGTCGTCGCACGACAGACGGGATTCAGCGATCGCGACCAGATGCGCCGCGCCTTCCTGCGCGCTTTCGGGCAGCCGCCACAGGTACTGCGGCGCAATGCCAGGCTCGATTCAATCGACTATCAGGAGACTGAAACCGCGGCTGAGCCGGCGGGAGCGGCGTGACTTAGACCGGCTGCGTGATAAGCCGCGTAGTTGATTTTTCAGATTATCAAATATCGATCAGTGGCGATTTGAACTGTCTGTGGTCTCTGCCCCAACCAATAAGAAAACCCCGATGCGAAGGCAGGGGCTTTCTTATTGGTTGGGGCGGACCGAGAGGAAGTGAGCGTTCGAACCATTTCACGCACCACGCCGAGCAGCTTCAGCGCGCAGGGCAACAACCCGGACCGGCCTATCTAGCGGCCGGCCGCCACAAGCCGCTGAGAAGCCAATGGAATGATCTGGGCGACCATTGGACCAACCCATAATCCATCAATGCCATCGCGATAGGGATTGACCCATTCACCGTGGAGCCGGAAGAACTGTTCGCGGTCCTGTCGGCGTTTCAGGGCCGGCATGAAGGCGAGGATCTCGGCCTCGGTACCGGAACGATCAGTTTCGCTGGTTCGCATGATCTTGATCCCTCGATGAATGCTCTGCCGTCATCGCCAAAGCCACATGTTACAAATGGGGGATATGCCCATATTGTTAAAGGACCCCTACCGATATCTTCTGTGATCCTTGTCACAAAGGGGCATATACCCCATATTAGCCTGGAACCGGAGGATCTGATGGCGAAGGCTCCCTCAACGGCCGGCGAAGCCAGCCCCTGTCACGCGACGGCGATGCGCAAGGCGTCCCGGCGCTTGACGCAGCTTTATGACAATGCCCTGGAGCCGAGCGGCTTGCGGTCGACGCAATTCGCGATCCTGGCGGAGCTCGATCGCTGGGTGTTGTTTCCGCCAACCCTGGCGGAACTGGCGCAAGCCCTGGTCATGGACCGGTCCTCGCTTGGCCATAATTTGCGGCCATTGGAGCGTGACGGGCTCATTGCCCTGCAAGAATGCGAGGAAGACCGCCGACGCCGCCATATCGTCCTGACCCAGTCCGGCAAGGCGAAGTTGGCGGCGGGGCAGCGCCTTTGGTCGGCGGCCCAGGAAAAGTTCAACGCGGCATTCGGGGAACCTCAGGCGGAGCGCTTGCGCGCGACGCTGCTTGCCATAGCCCATGATGAACGGCTGGGGCGGCTCAAGGAATGAGAGCCGCCTGCAGAGGGGTCAGGCAGCTTCCTGCGATTCCCGCGTCGCCACCAAGGTAGCCCGTTGGGCACGGCCCCAATCGCGCATGGCAATCAGAACCGGGATCAGCGAGCGGCCGAATGGCGTCAGACTGTATTCGACCTTGGGCGGCACCTGCGGATAAACCGCGCGCTTGACGACGCCGTCTCGTTCCAGCTCACGCAATTGCAACGTCAGCATGCGCTGGGTCACGCCGGGAAGTTTTCGGCGCAGCTCACCGAAGCGCTGCGTGCTGTCCATCAGGTGAAACAGGATGACGGCCTTCCAGCGCCCGCCGATGACTTCGAGCGTCGTGGCGACCTCGCAATAATGCCAATCCGGCCGAACCTCACGCGCCACGGTATCCTCCATGATACTACTGCACAAAATTGTGCGTACTTATCAACTGAGCTGCTGCACACTACCGTTCCGCCATCGGCAATGCCAGGAGATGTAGCGCGATGCGTGCAGCCTATTACCAAGAGAACGGCCCGGCGCGCGCCGTTCTGAAAATCGGCGAGCAGCCGACCCCGGAACCTGCTTCGGGCGAGGTACGCGTGCGGGTCAAGGTATCCGGCGTCAATCCCTCCGATGTGAAGTCGCGGCGCGGCGGTGGCCGGGTGCCTGGCTTTCCGCTGACCATTCCGCATAGCGATGGCGCCGGCATCATCGATGCCGTTGGCGCTGGCGTGGATCCGGCGCGGATCGGCGAGCGGGTATGGTTGTGGAATGGCCAGTGGCGGCGCCCGTTCGGGACCGCCGCCGAGTTCGTCGCGTTGCCGGCCGCCCAGGCGGTGCCACTGCCCGCTTCCGTCCCGTTCGAGGTCGGCGCTTGCCTGGGCATCCCGTTTCTGACCGCCTGGCGCGCGGTGCATTGGCGGCCGATGCGTCCCGGTGAGACCAGGGCTGAAACCATGCTGGTCGCCGGCGGTGCCGGCTCGGTCGGCCATTATGCTGTGCAATTGGCCAAGCGGGCCGGCTATCGCGTGATCGCCAGCGTCAGCTCGGCTGAGAAGGCAGCGGTAGCCCGCGCTGCCGGCGCCGCGGCAGTGGTCGATTACCGCAGCCAGGATCTGGCGGCAGAGGTGCGGAATTTCACCGGCGGTGCCGGCATCGATCGGGTCGTCGAGGTCAATCTGTCGGCCAATGCCGGGCGCTATGCCGAATATCTGCGGCATGAAGGACTGGCCGTGGTCTATGGCTCCGACGACTGGACGACCCAGTTGCCGCTCGGCGCCTGGCTGGTGCATGGCATCGAACTGGCGCTCTTCATCGTCTATGAATTGCCGCCTGCGATCCGCGCCGCCGCCATTGCCGCAACGACCGAACTACTGGCCGATCCCGGCTTCGACCATCGCATCGCCGCGCGGTTCCCGCTCGATCGCATTGCCGAGGCGCATGAAGCGGTGGAGGGGGGCAAGCTGATCGGCAATGTCGTCGTCACCCTTGATTGACAGGACGCGTCATGCGCGCTGACATGAGGGCGGGCTGGTAGTGCCAATCTGGTGGGGGAGTTGCCGATGGTCAGAGTGGATCATCTCGTCTGGTATTGTGCCGATCCCGTTGCCGGCGAGACCTATTTCGCCGACAGAATGGATCAGCGGCCGATCTATGGCGGAGTTCATCCCGGCGAGGGCACGCGCAACAGCCTGCTCTCGCTCGCGGACAGCACCTATGTGGAAATCCTCGGCCGCGATCCTGCCCAGCCGGCCAGCAGCCTTGATCCGGAACTTCAGACGCTCACCGGAGCAGGGCTCTACCACTGGGCGGCCGGCGGCGTCGATCTCGCGGCCCTGCGGGTGAAGGTGTTCGCGGCGGGCCTTGAGGGCAGTGACCTGGTGACGGGTGGGCGCACATTGCCGAACGGCAATTGGCTCGGCTGGAAGCTGTTCGGTATCAAGAATCACGGCTTCGGCGCGCTCGTGCCGTTCTTCATCGACTGGATGGAGAGCGTGCATCCGGCGAAATCGGCACCCCGCGGTGGCAGTTTCGTCAAGCTCGAGGCACGCTCGCCGGAACCGGAGAAGCTGCGCGACTTATACCGGCTGCTCGGTCTCGACATAGCCGTCACTGCCGCCGCTGCGCCGGGTCTTTCGGCCACGATCGCGAGCCGCAGCGGACAGCATGTGCTGCGCATGGTCGAGCCAATGCCGCGCGGCTTCGTCATCTGAAGGGGAGAGATCGATGGCCAGATTGGACGGTAAACGGGTGATCGTCACCGGCGGGACCACCGGCATCGGCGCAGCGGTCGCCCGGCGCTTTCTCGACGAAGGGGCGAAGGTCTGTGTCTGGGGTAGCAGCCTCGATCATACAGCGGCGATCAAGGCGGAATTGCCGCGCCTCACGGATGTCGTGCGGGTCGATGTGGCCGAGCCCGCGGAAGTCGATCTCGCTTTCGCGCGCTCATTGTCCGCCCTCGGCGGCCTCGATGTCCTGATCTGCAATGCCGGCATTTCGGTGCGTCGCGATTTCCTGGAGATAGATCGGGCGGATTTTGACCGCATCATGCGGGTCAATGTGCATGGGGTCTTCTATCCCAGCCAGCTTGCCGCCCGCCATATGATGCAGGGCGACGGCGGCGCGATCCTGATGACGGCCTCCACGGCCGGTGTCGTCGGCTATCGCCGCTATACCGATTACAATGCCAGCAAGGGTGCGCTCCTGGCGATGATGCGAACCATGGCCATCGAACTCGCCCCGAAGGTCAGGGTGAATGCGGTCAATCCCGGCTATACGATGACGCCGATGCAGGAAGCCGAATACAGTGCGGAGATGCTGCAGCAGGTGAACGGCATCATCCCCATGCGGCGTCACGCGCGTCCGGAGGAGATGGCGAGCCTCTATGTCTATCTTGCTTCCGACGAGGCGGCCTATGCCTCCGGTGCCATCTTCACGCTGGATGGTGCGGAAAGCGTGGGATCGGGGGCGACGACCTTGTAATATAGGCGCCTGACCGCAAGATCTGCTCGATTACCTCGGCTTAATTTTTGATGCGCTCGAGCACGCGGTTCAACGCTTTTGTCAACGCCGCCGTACCGCCGCCGGTGTCGAAATCCCGGAACACCTGCTCGTTCAGGCCGCCCTTTGTCGAGAACTCGGCGCGGAGGGCCGCGTAGGTGCTCGTGGGGGCGCGGCTGGCGACATGCGCCAGGCCGGCAAAAAGCGGGGTCAGGTAGCTGCGCGCCTTTGCCTCTTCCATGCCTTTGCCGGCCAGCCAATCCGATGTCCGCTCGAGAATGCCGAAATAGGATCCCATCAGGGCAGTCAGGGCGGCAAGAAGATCGAACTCCTCCTTGGAGCTGCAGGGAACCGCCGTGCCGAGCGCTGCGAAAAGCTGCTCGGTTCTGGCGTCCGGCGGATAGATCGCCGTCGCGCCCTCGCGGAAGGCGACGAAAGGCAGGGGAATGGCCCGCACGAAATTACTGGTCTCCAGGCCGGTCCAGGCCGCCAGTTTCTCATGGCTGGTGGCGGCAATCAGGCTGATGATGCGCTGCGTCTGCGGGATGGAAAGCTGCGTGAGGGCCCCTTCGGCCACCTGAGGCCGGATGGCAAGGACGAGGATTTCCGCGGCGTCCACTACCGCCTGGTTCGACGCGGCGATCTCGACCTGCGTAAATCGCGCGGCAAGCCGGGCGGCGATGTCGGCGTTTCGCGGCGAAACGACAACTCTCCTGATCGGCAGATCGGATGACAACGCGCCGATGATGATGGCCTCGGTGATGGTGCCTGTTCCGATAAAACCATAATCCATGACGGTTGCGTCGCTCCGCTAAAGAACCAGTAATGATGATGCGGCCATGTCGCGCTGCAACGTCGCCGGAAGGCCTGTTCAGACCGCGGCAAGGCCGTGTTCAAGCAGCCGGTCGAGTTGCTCGATTTCAGCCGGAGAGAGGCTGATCCCGTCACGTGCCGATTTCGCCCGGGCCTGGAAGCGGCGCTGCGAGGGCAATCGGGCGCCCTGGCCGAGGATCGCGTCGAACAGGATCTCGGCTCGGGCCAGAGGATTTTCCGATCGACCGGCGGCGAAGGCCTCGGGCGAGAAGGCGATCACCAGTTCGCCGTGCACGGGGGCCAGCGTCGTGGTGCCGATGAAATCCAGGGCCTCGCGGCTGGTCCGGTCGCCGATCATGATGCCGCCCAGCAGCTCGATCATGGTGCCGATAGCGGAGCCTTTGTGCCCGCCGAAGGATAGCATGGCGCCTGCCAGGGCCTTTTCCGGATCGGTCGTCGACTGCCCGTCGGCATCGATCGCCCAGCCTTCGGGCAGCTGCTTGCCGGCACGGCGATGCAACTCGATCTCGCCGCGTGCCGCAACGGAGGTCGCGAAATCGAAGACGTAAGGCGGTTGCCCCGTGCGCGGCCAGCCGAAGGCGAAGGGATTGGTGCCGAGCAGCGGCTTGTTGCCGCCGGCGGGTGCGACGGTCGAATAGCTCGGGCACATGACCATGCAGGCGAGACCGCGCTCGGTCAGGGCCTCGACCTCCAGCCAGAGTGCCGAGAAATGTACGGCGTCGTTGATGGCGAGGGCGGCGACACCGACCTCGCGGGCTCTTTCGGCCAGCAGCGGCAGGCCGATCTCGCCTGCCGCGTTGGAAAATCCGCCTTTGGCATCGACCTTGACGATGCCGGATACCGTACCCGGCAAAACCTCCGGCACGGCGTCCATCCGCGCCTTTCCGGCCTTCATCGTGCGCAGGACACCTTCGATGCGATAGATGCCGTGCGACTTGCAGGCATCGCGCTCGCCGGCAACGATGACCCGGGCGACGGCGCCGGCTTGCAGGGCATTGAGGCCGGCCTTGCTGAGGATTGCTTCGACGCGATTGTGAAGCTCGTCAATGCTGATGATCGTCATTTTCCATTTCACGCTGCTGATTGACGACCAAAGTATGGGGTGGCCGCCATTCTTCGGCCCAGTCTACCTATTCAGCCGGGGGAAACAACAAAGCGATCTCAATGCAACGTCGTCAATCTTCGGTGGGATAGGCAAGGGGAAAAGCTGGCAGAAGCGTGCTTGCTTTGGCGAGTCCCAAAATGGCGCGTCGAAGAATTTGGATCCGCTGCATAATTGCACTGGACGGCGATATTTTTTCGCGGACACATAGGGCCACCGTTCCCGGTGGCCATTCCGGGGAACAATGCTGGGCCGGCGAGGCGATGCATCCGTGTTGCGCTTATCGCCGGCCGTCACCACGGCTTGGAGCCGCAGTCTTTCAGGTTCGATCATCGGTATTCGTCGAAGGGGAGCAAGATGAACAATGCCGCGTTGGAACAAGCCGTCGAAGCCCTGCCGGGCCGCTATCCGGGGCCGGGCGGTGCGGTTGCGGTGGTCAAGGATGGCATCCCCGTGGTCCGCCATGGCTGGGGCTTTGCCAATCTGGAAACACGGCAACCCTTTACATCCGAGACGCTGACGCCGATCTGTTCGATCACCAAGCAATTCACCTGCGCGACATTGTTGTCGGTTGCGCCGAACCCTGCCGACTGCGATGCCCTCATCGCCGATCAATTGCCGCGCCTCGAAGGTGATATGCCGCGGACGATC
>Ga0209455_1000334_pt1 | contig 45267 bp, 41 predicted proteins | sample AraplaCol_mCL_r2_FD_184275 | JGI IMG/M metagenome (GOLD analysis project Ga0209455, IMG submission 184275) | Arabidopsis root microbial communities from North Carolina, USA - plate scrape CL_Col_mCL_r2 (SPAdes) (version 2) | ecosystem: Host-associated > Plants > Roots > Endosphere | place: USA... | reverse complement strand
TAGGCATCGGCATTCCGGGACGCCTCCAGCAGCTCCTGATCGCTGCGATAGGGATAGGCGAGATTGGATCCCGTCGTCGTCGTCGTTGGCACCGTTGCAGCCATCGCCGGCGCGGCGGCAATGCAATTGAACGTCACCTCCTTGTCGCCATTCTCGGCGTTTTCGATATCGCCGGTCTGAGGCACCGCATGATATTGGCTGCAATAAGTTACCGCCTTGTCATTTGCTGCCATCAATTCGCGGTCGCCCCGGTACTTATACGTGACGCGGGGCGTCTGCGACGCCACCTCTCGTGGTGGGGAAGTGCGCTCCGCGCAGGATGCGACGAGAAGGCAGCTGGCCAAAACGAGGGAAATGGTGGTCAGGTTGGCGAATAGGGTGCCTGCTGCTGGGGATTTGTGAGGCTGAAGATTCATTGGAAGGCCCTTTCAGTCGTGGGATCGCTTGCCGGATCGCGCGATCTGCAAATTCTCTTTTGACCAATAAGGGAAGCGACACCAGCGCTGGATGTTGCCGGCCGCTGCTTCAAATCTATGTTAGCTGTCAAGCCTCGCGAGGCTTAAATACCGCGCATCATGCAAAAAAGTCATGGTCACTCCTGCTTCGCTGCGCTGCTTTCGCCTATACCTTTTGGCGCTGGCCGCCTATGACAGAGGGGCCGTCGCTTGGCAGCGGATATCGCGTAGCGACCGATCAATAGATGGGATCTATCATGAGCAATAACCTGAAGTTTTATATCAACGGCGCCTGGGTCGACCCGGTGAAGCCGGCGACACTCGACGTCATCAATCCGGCGACCGAGGAGGCTTTTGCCACCATCTCTGTCGGCAGCGCCGCCGATGTCGATCGTGCGGTCGCGGCTGCCAAGGCTGCTTTCCCGAAATTCACCAAAACCAGCAAGGCCGAGCGCCTGGCGCTGTTGAAGCGCATCCTGGAAATCTACAACCGCCGCTCGGAAGACATCGCCAAAGCGGTGTCCGATGAAATGGGCGCGCCGATGGGCTGGGCGCGCGATGCCCAGACCTGGGCTGGCCGCGCACATCTGGAAGCGACCATCGCGGCACTCGAGGAATTCGAGTTCGAGCATCAGCGTGGCAACAGCCGCATCGTCAAGGAAGGCATCGGTGTCGTCGCGCTGATCACCCCCTGGAACTGGCCGCTCAACCAGATCGTCTGCAAGGTGGCGCCAGCCATCGCCGCCGGCTGCACCATGGTGCTGAAGCCGAGCGAGATCGCGCCGATGAGCGGCCTAGTCTGGAGCGAGATCATGGACGAAGCCGGCGTGCCGGCCGGCGTCTACAACATGGTCAATGGCGACGGTCCCTCGGTCGGTCAGGTGATGGCTGGCCATAAGGATGTCGACATGGTCTCCTTCACCGGCTCGACCCGTGCCGGCATCATCGTCGCCAAGACGGCGGCCGATACGGTCAAGCGCGTCGCCCAGGAGCTGGGTGGCAAGTCGGCCAACATCATCCTCCCCGATGCCGATTTGGAAGTCGCCGTCACCAAGGGTGTCGAAGGCTGCTTCGGCAATACCGGCCAGTCCTGCGACGCGCCGACCCGCATGCTGGTCCCGTCTAAGCTGCACGACCAGGCCTTGGTCATCGCCAAGAAGGCCGCCGAGACTCATAAGGTCGGCGATCCGAAGGCGGAAGGCACCGTGCTGGGCCCGGTGGTCAGCGAGCTGCAGTTCAACAAGGTGCAGCGCCTGATCGAGGCCGGCATTGCCGAGGGTGCGACCCTGGTCACCGGTGGTACTGGTCGTCCGGAAGGCCTCAATCGCGGCTATTATGTGCGCCCGACCGTGTTCGGCAATGTCCGCCCGGACATGACCATCGCCCGGGAAGAGATCTTTGGCCCGGTCTTGTCGATCATCCCCTATGAGACCGAAGAGCAGGCGATCGAAATCGCCAATGACACGGTCTATGGCCTTGCCGCTTATGTCCAGTCGAAGGACATCAAGCATGCCCGCAAGGTAGCCCGCGAATTGCGCGCCGGTCAGGTCAGCATCAACTACCCGGATTGGGACACCTTCGCGCCCTTCGGCGGCTACAAGCAGTCAGGCAATGGTCGCGAATATGCCGATTGGGGCATCCACGACTTCCTGGAAGTGAAAGGCATCGTCGGCTACGGCGAAGAATAAGCGCCGGGGCACGTCGCAGAGAAAAGGGGCGCCATCATGGCGCCCCTTTTTGTTGGTCCAGGCTGCGCTGGTTACCCGCCGAGCGCGACCCCGCACAGCCGGCCGATGCCATAGGTGACGGCCGCCGCCAGCAGGCCGGTGCCGAGCTGGCGCAGCGCCGAGAAGACGATGCCGCGCCCCGTGAAGAGCGAGGTGCCGGCGCCGACCAGCGCCAGCGCCACGCCGCTCGAGGCGAGGCTCGCCGCCTGGGCCTGCCAGCCCTGCAGCCAGAACAGCGGAAAGACCGGGAAGATGGCGCCGAGGCTGAAGAGGGCGAAGGAGGCCGCTGCCGCAGACCAGGCGGAGCCGCCGAGCTCGTCGGGGTCGATGCCGAGCTCTTCGCGCACCAGCGTGTCGATCGCCGTTTCCTTGTTCGCCATCAGCTTCTCGGCCAAGGTCCGCGCCTGCGCTTCATCGAGCCCCTTGGCTTGATAGATCAGGATCAGCTCTTCCTTCTCCTCCTCCGGCATGCGTTCCAGCTCGTCGGTCTCGACGGCGATCTGCTGTTGGTTCAGTTCGCGCGAACTGGTCACCGACAGCCATTCGCCCAGCGCCATGGAGCAGGCACCAGCGACCAGGCCGGCCAGCCCGGTCAGCAGGATGGTGCGTTCGTTGCCGACGGCACCGGCGACACCCATGACCAGGCTGAGGTTGGAAATGAGGCCGTCATTGGCGCCGAGGACGGCCGCCCGCAGCGCATTGCCGCCGGTTCGATGGCGGCCTTCGAGGCGGGCAAGGCTGCTGCCGGAAAGGCCGCCCGGCAGGCTGGTGGCGACTGCCTGGACAACGCGGTCATGCGATCTCTCGGCGGCGTCCAGGCCGGCGGCGACGGCTTCCGGCTGGTTCTCGTATTGCCCGCTGTCGCGCTGCTCCTGGGCCATGATGGTGGGCAGCACGAATTGCGGGCCGAAGCGGCGGGCCAAGAAGGCGAGGGTGCGGGTGCGCCAGCCTGGTCGGAGCTTCACCTGCTTGGCGCCGACGCGCTGCAATTGCGTGCGCCAGAATGCGGCATGCGCCTCCTCGACGCCGGCGAGGCGACGATAGACCTCCTGCAGATGCGGATCCTGCTCGGCCTCGGCCAGCGCCTTGTAGAGGTCGGCGCTATCCACCTCGCCCTGCAGGTTGCGGCGAAATCTGAGTGACGCCTGGGTTTCCGCCATGGTCTGTCCTCCGGTCGCGATCTTGCGGCGCTTCGTTCCACCCGTTCATATAGCACGCCCGGAGGTCTCGGTCGAAAATATCCCAGTCCACCATAGGGGAAGGGTTTACTGGGGAAGCCGTCTCCAGGATACGGTCTTGCAAAGCAGCCCGAGGAAGACGCAGCCGCGTGTCGTCATCTTGTCCGGGCTAACGGTCATCACGATCGAGTAGCTGCGACCGCGCTTCGGGTCGTAAGCATCGCCGGCGAAGCCGCCGGTGGCGGTCGGATGCATCGTCATGATCAGCCTGTCGCCCACTTCCTCGCCTTTGGTCGTATCCCCGATCCATAGATTCGTTGCGCAGAGCTTGGTGCGTCCGTCGATCTCGCATGGACCTATATCGACTTTCGCATTTCCGTCGCCGCGCAGCCAGATGCCGTCCGGATTGGTGCCTGTTGCTTCGGCCGGGGATGCCAGCAGAGCCGACAAAGCTGTCGCTCCAAGTCGGAGAGCGCATGTCAAGCGGCGGAAACGTCTCATGTGACAGCTCCAGGGCCAAAATTAAGGTCGGCATGCGGGAGGGCCATAACCGATACGGCCGCGGGCCGGCTTTGGATCGCCGCTGCCGAAGGCGATGGCGCTGAACCAGGAAGGCAATCGCCGCGTAACAGATATAAAATTCACCTCGTGGAAACGGTCATGCGCATCCATGTCTTCGCCTATATCGTCACGGCTCTCGTATTCCTCGGCATAGATTCGGTCTGGCTCACGCTCATGGGGCGCGGCTGGTATAGGCAACGCCTCGGCCACATTTTGCTCGAGCAGTTCAATTTCATGCCGGCCCTGGCCTTCTACGGCATTTATATCGGCGGCATCGTCCTGTTCGCCATATCGCCGGCGCTATCCGGCGATCGCTGGACGATAGCGGTGACGCACGGAGCGTTGTTGGGGCTGGTGGCCTACGGGACCTACGACCTCACCAATCAGGCCACTATCCGCGGCTGGCCCATGTCCATCACATTGCTGGATCTCGGCTGGGGCAGCTTGCTGACCGCCGCCGCGGCGACGATCGGCTACGGTTTCACGACCGCTTTCGCAGGCCGGCTGTAAAGTCCCGCCTCACAGTGACGCTGTTTAGACGGTGGGGCGCAGCAGATAATGGCTGACGCCCCATTGCTCGCCTTCCGCGCAGCCGAACAGCCCCGCCGTAGCCAGATAGAAAAGCCGCCAACGCCGAAGCCATAAACAAGCTTCGCGGCCATGGATCTCGCTCAGGATGGAGCTGATCTCCGCCGCGTTGGCATCGAAATTCTCCAGCCAGTGCAAAGCTGTTTTCTGATAGTGCTGGCCGTTCCAGCGCCAGCTCTGCTCCACTGCGAAACTGTCGGCGAAGGCATGAATCAGGCCGTGGCTGGGCATAATGCCGCCGCTGAAGAAGTGGCGGGCGATCCAATCCGCTTCATTGCTATGGTCGAAGCGGTAGGGCTGCGTGCGATGGCTGAAGATATGAAGGAACAGGCGGCCCGCCGGTCGCAGCCACGACCTCATACGACGCAAGAGATCGCGCCAATTCGACATATGTTCGAACATTTCGACGGAGACGATCCGATCGAAGCTTCCAATGGGAACGTAGGTGTTCATGTCGGCGGTGATCACGGTGACATTGTTCAGTTGGTGCAGTTGCGCTGCTGCTTCGATATGACGGCGCTGCGCCGCGGAATTCGAGACGGTGACGATCTCGGATTCCGGGAAGCGCGCGGCCATATGGAGCGTCAGTGAACCCCAGCCGCAGCCGAGTTCCAGAATGCGCTGGCCGTTGGCAAGGCCTGCATGTTCGGCGGTTGCTTCGAGGGCAAACAGTTCCGCTTCCGCTAGGCTCTCGCGGCCGGTCGGATACAGGCAGCAGGAGTATTTGCGCCGCGGCCCGAGCGTCAGGGCGAAGAAATCAGGCGGCAATTCATAGTGCTGCCGGTTCGCGGCATCGACATGCAGGGCGATGGGATATGCCGCCATCGCCTGCGCGAAGGCTTGGTCCTGATCCGCGGCCAACCGGGCGAGGCGTCTGCGGGTCCGATCAACCAGCAACGCGATTCCGCCCCGGGTGATAAGATCGGGGACGGGGATGCGTTCGACTGCTCCGATGGCGGTAGCGATCAGGCTCATGCTGCCTCCTCGATGAAAAGGGTCAGGCCTAATGCCGGCGCGGCCACGGCCAGAAAGCGTTCACATTGCCCCGGTAGCTGCGATAGCCCTGTCCGCGCGACCGCAACATATGGTCCTCCAGCGGCGGTATCCCGGAGACATGGACAAGCAGCCAATACATCAAAGCTGGAGCAATACTGCCAAGCCAGCCCCAGTGATAGGCTCCCGAGACGTCGAAGCCGATGACGGCGATGCCGACCCAGAAGAGCCATTCGCAGAAATAGTTTGGATGCCGCGACAGGCTCCAGAGACCGTTGGAGCAAGTACGCTGATACCCTTCGGTTTGATCACCAGCCGCAGCCCGGAAATGCGCCAACTGCCGGTCGGCGATATGCTCGCCAGCGATCGCCAATGCGGCGATTGCAAGGCCGAACCAGTCGCCGAGATCGAATGTTGGCGTCGGACGGCCCGCGGCAATCCCGAGGCTGAAAGCAAGCGCCCAGGCGATGGCGGCTTGAACCTGGAGGAACCAGAACAGCCGTCCCGGGAAGGACCTACCCCAATCCGATTGCAGTTGGACATAGCGCGGGTCATTACCCCCGGCGAGGCTGCGCCGCGCCAGATGCAGGCCGAGGCGGAGAGACCACCAGGTAGCGAGCGATGCAATCAAGATCCGCCGCGGGCCGATCGTCTCTCCGGTCGCAGCCGGGATGGCCAGCACCGTCACCGTGCCGCAGCCGCCGACGGCAAATGACCAGATCGCGTCGACCCAGCTGAAACGCCCGGTGGCGATCGCAATAAGCCACGCAACCGCCATCACGACAGTGGCCAGGGCGGCGGTCAGAGCAAGGCCGGTGATCATCTCGACGCGGACGCTTTCAGAACCCGACGACCCGCTGGATCAGCCGTCCGAACCCGCCTTCGAGACGAATGCCGGCTTCCAGCGCCGCCAGGCAAACGCATTCCGAACCGGGATCGACCACAGGCCGATGGTGAACTTCCTCATCCGCCTCATCGAGGTCGCCTGCGGAATATCGCCCGCGCTCGTCCGAGAACGATCCGTAGAGCACCTGGGTGAGCTCAATCCCCTGGTGCGTATGTGCAGGGAGGCGCCTTCCGGCTCCCACGCGCAGCAGGATAACCAGGGCCCCTGGTTCTTCCGGCAGAATGACACGGCTCCACTGCCGTCCCGGGCCAAGCCACCTCCAGGGCCCGATCCGGCAGCCCTTCAATGCGGCCGGGGCCGTCAGCTGGTCGGTCAGACGCTGCACCGGCGGCGACGACTGCTGTGTGCCGGCCGGCGCGGTGTCGATGCGTGCCATGAGCTTGACGAAGGCGCCGGGCTCCATTGCGACCGGGTCGGTCTCGTCGAGCAACATCCCGCCGACCGCTTCCAGCCGGGCGACATGGGACCGGCAGGCCGGGCAGCTGGCGAGATGCACCGATACAACCAGGCGCAACCCAGCAGCGAGGGTGCCGGCGGCATGACGCAGAAGCGTCTCGTCGTTGGGATGATGTCTGATCGTCATGACAGGCCACCCAGCAGTGCGCGCAGATGCCCCATCGCCAATCGGACGCGCGACTTAACCGTGCCCAGGGGCAGGCCGAGCTCCCGGGCGATGTCCGAATGGGGCTTTTCCATAAAGAAGGATAATCTGAGGATCTGAGCCTGTTCCGCCGACAGCGTCTTTAGGGCCGCATGCAGACGGCTCGCCTCCTCGCTGGATACCATCATGGCCTCTGCCGAAGGTTCCTCGTCCTGCTGCTCGGACCCAAGATCGGAATCCGCATGGTCGCGCGTTCGCTCGCGCTCCCGCCGCAGCCGATCGATGCGCTGGTTGCGGGCAATGGTGAATATCCATGTGGATACCCCCGCCCGACCCGGGTCGAAATAGTCGGCCTTTTGCCAAACCGCCAGCATGGTTTCCTGGATGATTTCTTCTGCCAATGGGTCGGTTATTCCTGATCTCAGCAGGAAGCCTTTCAGACGGGGAGCAAAATAGGAAAATATCGCCGCAAAAGCCTGGCGATCACGCTCATTGGCGACCGCCAGCATCAGCCGGCTAAGCTCTTCCGAGGAAAGGGAGGGCGAGCTCTGAGCGGAAGGAGTCACAAGGTAAATCCTCGATTCCGCCGCCAACCTATGGCTCCGCCCCTCGATCTGGTCTGGTCTGGCACGTTCCATACCCCTGATACGCGCCGGTTCCTCTGCTGGATCACGGCCGTCGTGCTCGGTTGTAGGTGATCTGCCGCCGTCCGAGAATCGTAAACTGCACACGCGCTTGTCCAGTTTCTATAAGCTAGGGGTGATCTTGATGGAAGAGCAGCGATGGGCGATGGCCAAATAGGGGCGAGGACGGAAGGGCGGTTGAACATCGCGGTCATTGGCAGCGGCATTGCTGGTTTGTCGGCAGCCTGGCTTTTGGCGCGGCATCACGACGTCACCCTGTTCGAATCCGATCAGCGCCTGGGCGGGCACAGCCATACCGTCGATGCGGCCGGCATGCCAGTGGACACGGGCTTCATCGTCTATAACGAGTTCACCTATCCCAATCTCAGCGCTCTCTTCAACTATCTTGATGTCGATACGCAGGGGGCGCCGATGTCCTTCGCGGTATCGCTCGATGCCGGGGCTCTCGAATATTGCGGCAGCGGGATCCGCGGCCTCCTGGCGCAGCCCGCCAACGCCCTGCGTCCTCGTTTCTGGCGCATGATGCTGGACCTGCTGCGCTTCTACCGCTCGGCTCCCGGCGATTGTGCGGCAATGGCCGAAGCGGGCGAAGATCTCTCGCTGGGGAACTATCTCGACAGGCAGGGCTACAGCAGCGCCTTCCGCGACGACCACCTGCTGCCAATGGCTGCGGCGATCTGGTCGACCCCGGCAGCAGAGGTTGGCCGCTACCCGGCCGCTGCATTCGTCCGTTTCTGCCAGACCCATGGGCTCCTTCAGCTGCGCGACCGGCCTTTCTGGCGAACGGTGGCCGGCGGCTCCCGTCAATATGTGCAGCGCCTCGCCGCGGCAATTCCAAAAAAGATCATGGGCACACCAATTCGCGCTGTGCGCCGCTTGGGCGATACGGTGGAAGTTCTCGATGGCGGGCGCACCGTCCGGAGGTTCGACCATGTGGTTATCGCGACTCACGCGGACCAGGCTCTGGCACTCCTCGGCGATGCGAGCGCAGAAGAACGCCGCCTGCTCGGCGCATTCCGCTATAACCGGAACGAAGCGGTTCTGCATGGAGACGCGCGCCTGATGCCGCGCCGCCGCCGTGTCTGGTCAAGCTGGAATTACCTGTCCCGGACACAGCTGGGTGAACGGAAACTGTCCGTGACATATTGGATGAACCGGCTGCAGCAGCTGCCGGAGAGCCGCGCCCTCTTCGTCACACTCAATCCATTCCATGAGCCGCACGAAGCCAGCGTGATCCGTCGCGACGTCTATGAACATCCGCTGTTCGATGCGGCGGCAATGAGCGCACAAAGGCAATTGTGGTCGCTGCAGGGGCTTCGCAATACCTGGTTCTGCGGCGCCTATTTTGGCGCCGGCTTCCATGAGGACGGGCTGCAGGCGGGGCTTGCAGTTGCCGAAGAATTGGGCGGGGTTCGGAGACCCTGGGTCGTCGCACAGGAATCCGGACGCATCTCGCTTCCGGTGCGTCCGTCGATACGCACGCCGACGCGTGTGGCATGACGACATCCTTCGGTTCTGCGCTCTATCTGGGGCGCGTAATGCACCAACGGTTCCGGCCGCGTCCCCATACGCTGCGTTACCGCGTCTTCTATCTTCTGCTGGATATCGATGAAGTGGAGCAGCTTGATCGGTCGCTGAGATTCTTCTCGCACAACCGGCTCAACCTTCTCAGCTTCTACGATAAGGATCAAGGCGGCGGCTCGGAAGCAACGCTGCGCGCCTATGCCGAGCGTCAGCTCGCGGCGGCAGATATTGGCTTCGATGGCGGGCCAATACGCTTGCTCACTATGCCACGCATCCTCGGCTATGTCTTCAATCCGCTCAGCATCTATTTCTGCTACCGGCGTAATGGCGAAGCGGCCGCGATCATCTACGAGGTCAATAACACGTTCGGCGAACGTCACAGCTATGTCATTCCCGCTGGCGGGGCGACCGGCAAATTCATTTACCAGGAAAGCGCCAAAACGCTGCATGTCTCGCCCTTTCTCAGCCGTGACATGACCTATGATTTCGCCATCAGCCTGCCCGACGCGACAATTTCCCTCTCGGTCACCGCTTCCGCAAATGAGGTGCCGCAGCTGGCGGCAGCCTTGACCCTTGATCGGAGAGAGCTGTCCGATGTGACCCTTCTGCAGGCTTTCTGCTCCTATCCTTTGCTGACATTGAAGGTGATCGCCGGAATCCATTGGGAAGCCCTGCGGATCTGGCGCAAGGGGGCGAAGGTCCATGCACGACCCGCTGCACCGGGGCAGTCGATAACGGTCGGGCGCCAGGTTCCGCGGCGCAAATGGCACTGGAGCAATATGCGTGGAGAGGAGAGCCCCGACTATGTTCGAGACTGAAACCAACCGGCGCAGCGGGGCTTGCGGCGGTTTGGGATCTCATGCGGTTCGGTTGGCGAATGCCTTGAGTGCCTGGTTATTGCGGCGGCTGCTCGGGCAGATCGACATCGGCCAGATAACGATCTGTCTGCCGGCCGGCGAGGTGATCGTGCATACAGGAGCCAGACCGGGGCCTAAAGCGAAGGTGACCTTCCATCGCTGGCGCGGGCTGTGGCGGCTATTGTCGGCGGGTTCCGTTGGCTTCGCCGAAGCCTATGCGGTGGGGGACTGGTCGACCCCCGATCTGCCGGAACTCCTCGATCTGCTGGCGCAAAATCTCGACCGGTTGTCGAGCCGCATCGGCGCGTCTGCACCCGTCAGAGCCGCCAATCGGCTTAGGCATGCACTGCGGGCAAATACGCCAGAGGGCAGCCGGCGCAATATCGCCTTTCACTACGATCTCGGGAATGATTTCTACCGAACTTGGCTCGATGCCGATCTGATCTATTCCGCCGCTCTCTATAAGACTGCCGAGGATACCCTCGAAGCGGCGCAAGCGGCGAAAATCCGCCGCATCATCGACTGGCTTCGGCCGCGTCCGGAGGATGAGGTTCTCGAGATCGGTTGCGGTTGGGGAGCGCTGGCGCGTGAACTGGGCCGATGTGGCGCGCACGTCACCGGACTTACGCTCTCTTCCGAGCAGTTTGCGCATGCGACGGGGCTGATCGCGCGCCACGACTTGCATGAGAGGGTCAGCATACGGCTGCAGGACTACCGTACCGCGACGGGGGCGTTCGACAAGATCGTCTCCATCGAGATGATGGAAGCTGTTGGCGAAACTTATTGGCCGACTTATTTCGGGGTGCTACGCGATCGGCTGAAGCCGGGCGGCCGGGCGGTTCTGCAGGTGATCACGATCGGCGAGCGGCAATATGCCCGGTATCGCAACCGACCCGATTTCATCCAGCGTCATATCTTCCCTGGCGGCATGCTGCCGACCAAGGCGCGTATCGCCGCCGAAGCCGAAGGCGCCGGCCTCGCACTTGCTGCTGTTGAGGCTTTTGGCCTCAGTTATGCCGAGACCCTTAAAGCGTGGCGTAAGCGTTTCCTGCAAGCTTGGCCCAAGCTGGAATCACAAGGCGTTTCCCAGCACTTCCGTCGGATGTGGGAATATTACCTGTGTTATTGCGAGGCGGGTTTTCGCTCGGGTGCGCTGGATGTCGGCCTATACGTGCTGAACAAGCGCCTAGATCCCGGCAGACCTGGCTAGGCGCCAAGCCCATCTGACCGGTCGCGGCCGGCTGGCGCCGCATTTTCTTGCGATGGTTGCGGGGGCACCCGAACGGCAAGATGCTCCGGCAGGGTTTTGCCGTATCTCTCCCTGCCTTTCCAGCTCACCCGCCCGATGCATCGAATTCCATCGAAGGAAATGGCTGAAACCTGTCATCGCCAGCTTCATTGCTGCGGCGCGCGATAATTCCGATTGCAATTTCAGAAATGCCAATTAACCTGAGGGAAATAAAAAATCATTACATGAAATATCGGGAGGACTTATGGCGTTAAGTTGGCGCTTTTCCGTTCTGAACGACCGTCACCGGGCGCTCGGCTCCAAGCTTGAAGACTGGAGCGGCATGGGGACCGCGTGGACTTACGACTCGGACATCCTTGATCAACATGTGGCGGTTCGCACCAAGGCCGGCCTGATGGATGTCTCGGGTCTCAAGAAGGTCCATCTGGTCGGACCGCATGCGATCCATATTCTCGACTACATCACCACCCGCGATGTCAGCAAACTCTATCCCGGCAAGGCCGTCTATGCCTGCATGCTGAACGAGCGCGGCCATTTCACCGATGACTGCATCGTCTATCGCACCGGACCGAATTCCTGGATGCTGGTGCATGGCTCGGGTTCCGGCCATGAAGAAGTGGTGCGGCAGGCGGCGGGGCGCAATTGCGCCGTGCTGTTCGATGACGACCTGCACGATCTCTCGCTGCAGGGACCGCTGGCGGTGGATTTCCTGGCGAAGCACATCCCCGGCATCCGCGACCTCAAGTATTTCCATCATATGCCGGCCAGCCTGTTCGGCGCGCCGATCACGATCTCGCGGACCGGCTATACCGGCGAGCGCGGCTACGAGATCTTCGTGCGCGGCCAGGATGCCCATCTTGTCTGGGACACCATCCTCGCCGAAGGCAAGAGCATGGGTATCGTGCCGGTCTGCTTCAGCGTGCTCGATCTGCTGCGGGTCGAGAGCTATTTGCTGTTCTACCCGTATGATAACTCGCAGATGTATCCCTTCCCGGACCAGGCGCCGGGGGATTCACTGTGGGAACTCGGCCTCGATTTCACCGTCAGCCCCGGCAAGACCGGCTTCCGCGGTGCCGAGGAACATGCCCGCCTTAAGGGCAAGGAACGCTTCAAGATTTTCGGCCTGCTGGTCGATAGCGACAAGATGACCGATGCCGGCGACGAGATCTGGGCCGATGGCAAGAAGGTCGGTGTTGTCACCTGTCCGTCCTATTCCAAGCTCACCAAGAAATCGATGGCGATCGTTCGCCTCGACGTGCCCTATGCCAAGCAAGGCACCAAGCTGGAAGTGCGCGGCAAGAATGTGAAGGCGAGTGCCATCGCCCATACGATTACCTTTGACGATCCGGAGAAAAAGAAGCGGACGGCGGTCGGCTGAGTAAGCTGGACGTCAGATACCGCCGGTTCGAGGAGAATATATAAGCGTCCCTGGGGCCCGCTATCGCTGGGCCTCAGGGCAGTCAGGGTCGAACATATGTTGGTGTCAGGTATTAAGAGCAGGCCGGTCTATCACGGGCTGGAAATCGATCCATATGCGCGGCGGCATCTTTTCGCCCTGGGAGGGGAAGGTGCGCAGGCCTTGTTGGAAAAGCCGGAACTGAAGGACGCGGATTTCCGCGCCAGGACCGAGATCCTCTATACCGCCGATGGCAGCTCGCATGCCGCGGCACTGCAAGCAGCGGGCCTGGCCAGTTACTGGCAGGCCCCCACCATTCCGACCTTGCTGACGCGGCTGCAGGTCATCCTGTCGACCGCCCATATGGGGCTGCGGCTCTATACTGCCGGCACCGAGGGCTTCATCGGCCAGGTGATGAAGGTCGGCACCGATGCCGGCATCAATTTCCACTCCATCCGTACCGAACATCGCGGCTCGCTGGCGCGGCGCATGTCTTGCGTCCATTGCAAGGGCATCACCGAGAACGTTACCACCAGCCCCTTCGTGTGCAGCCATTGCGGCCTCACCTTGCTGGTGCGTGACCATTATTCGCGTCGTCTCGGGGCATTCCAGGGGGTCTGCATCAATGCTGAAGTCCCGGCGGAGATTCCTCAGGTGGAGGAACTCTATAAATGACCAGGAATGTCGATCATGAAGTCGAGGTCGCGGCGATCACCCAGGTCGCTGATACCGTCAAACGCTTCCGGCTGGTCCCGGTGGACGGCAAAAGCCTGCCGATCTTCTCCGGCGGCTCGCATGTCGTCGTCACCATGCGCGGGACTGATGCCGCAGGCGCGCCGGTCGTCTATCGCAATCCTTATTCGCTGATGTCCTCGCCGAATGATCCGCGACATTACGAGATCAGCGTCCTCAAGGTGCTGAATTCGCGCGGCGGTTCGCATTTCATGCATGACCGGGTCAAGGTCGGCGACCGCCTCAGCCTCAGCAATCCGGTCAATCTCTTTCCGGTCGAACATACCGGGCGCAAGCATATCTTCATCGCCGGCGGCATCGGTATCACCCCCTTCATGGCGATGATGGACGGCCTCGCTGCGCAAGGCGGCCCCTTCGAACTGCATTACGGTTTCCGCTCACGCGGCCATGGCGCTTATTGGCAGGACCTGCAGGACCGTTATGGCGCCGGCCGGGTAAAGCTCTATTGCGAAGGCGAGGGGCAGATGATCGACGCTGATCGCCTGCTGGAGCACCAGCCGCTCGGTACCAATCTCTATATCTGCGGCCCGGCGGCGATGATCGCCTTCTTCACCAACAAGGCACGCCAGGCCGGCTGGCCGGTGGAGAATATCCATTCCGAGCAGTTCCTGGCCCCGCCATCGGGCAAGCCGTTCCTGGTCAAGCTGAAGAAATCCAACATCGAATTCATGGTCGGCGAGCACCAGAGCATTCTGGAAGCTATCGAGGCGCACGATATCGATGCCAATTTCCTCTGCCGCGGCGGTGCCTGCGGCCAATGCGAGACGGCGGTCTGCGGCAAAGATGGGGAGATCCAGCATAACGACCATTACCTGACCGACGATGACAAGCAGTCGGGCAAGAAGATTATGATCTGTGTCTCACGCTTCAAGGGCGGAGAACTCGTTCTCGATCTTTGAGGCTGATTATCAAGAATGTGACGTTCGGATACGCCACGGCGGAATGCTGGGCGTTCCTGGGAGGGATAGATGAGTATCGCATTCAAGAAAGAAACGTTCCGGGATGATTTCACTTTCCGGAACAGTCCCACGGCCATTCGCCGTTTTCCCTTCCCCTTTGCCGAAGACAGCTACATGTACGCGGTCAATATCGAACCGCATGTGCCAGGCAAGAAGGGTTCCGTCTTCGAGCATCCGATCGATGTCGATGAGCATTATGTCGGCGAGATGGAAGACCGCGCCAAGGTGCTGGCCGAGGACCCGCTGCGCTGCCAGGCCCTGCCGCATATGATGCCGGCGCAATGGGATCTCCTGGAACTGCTGATGGAGAGCAAGGCCAAGAGCTATCCCGATGTCTTCTCGCTGACCAAGGACGGCGACAAATGGCATTGGGTCAACAAGGCGCTCGGCATCGACGACAAGTTCACCTTCGGGGATCACAGCACGCTGCCTTACGAGCCGATGGAATATATTACCCGCCAGAGCCAGGGTGATTTCTGCATGCTCGACCAGCGCGACAACAATCTCTGGATGGATGCCGGCATGGTGACCACCCAGGCCGACTGGTCGCTGGATTTCGATATCGGCATGAATTTCATGGAATGGCATGGCCCGGTGCCACTGGCCCATCAGATGGGCGTGTTCGAGCGGGCGCTGAAATTCATGCTGAACCTGCAGCACGGCCATCCGGTCCGCCGTTTCAACTGGACCATGACGATCAATCCGCGGCTCGATACCAGCCCCGAGAATTATCACAAATGGGGACCGGACCGGACCACGGTGACGCCGGAGAATGTTGGCGAGAAGGTGCATCTCCGGGTCGAGTTGCAATCCTTCTTCCGCCTGCCGCGGTCGAACGCGATCGTCTTCCCGATTCGCTGCTATCTCATCAGCATGCAGGAACTGGTGACGATCCCGAAATGGGGCCGCCGTTTCCACCGGGTGCTGAAAAACCTGCATCCCGACCTGGCCGATTACAAGGGCTTGACCCGCTACCGTCCGACCGTCGTCGAATGGCTGTCGCAATATGACGACGGTGCCCCGACCACACCCGGTTGGGATCCTGAGTAACTGCGCGTATGATGTCGACCGATGCGAGTCCGATCTGGGGAGAACGGCCGCGTCACGGATCAAGTAACAAAATGACCAATAAGCAAATGGGACCTGAAATCAGCTGACCTCTGGGAGGGGTATATGGCGAGTCTTAGTGAAGCAAATACAGGCCAGGGCGAACTCGTCCGGGCCATCAACTGGAAAGGAGCGTTCTGGGTTGCCAGCGGCGTGCCTGCTCTGGTGCTGTTCTCGATCGGCGGCATTGCCGGCACGGTCGGCATTCCGGCTTTCGTGATCTGGACCCTGTCCATGATCATGGGTTTCGTCCAATCCTTCACCTATGCCGAGATCGCCGGCCTCTTCCCGAACAAATCGGGCGGCGCCTCGATCTATGGTGCGGCCGCCTGGCTGCGCTACAGCAAGTTCATCGCGCCCCTATCGGTGTGGTGCAACTGGTTCGCCTGGTCGCCGGTGTTGTCGCTCGGTTGCGCGATCGCTGCCGGCTATATCATGAATGCGCTGGCGCCCATGCCGGATCAGGCGGCGATCGATGCCTATATTGCTGCGCATGCTGGCACAACGGCGGAAGCGGCAACGGCGGCCTTGACGCCCGCTTTGCATACCTTCTCCCTGTTCTCCTTCACGGTGTTCGGGATCGGTTTCTCGTTCAACAGCACCTTCTTCATCGGTGCGGTGTTGATGCTGATCACCTTCGCAATCCAGCATCGCGGCATCAGCGGTACGGCGCGTGTCCAGATGATTTTCGGTCTCCTGGTGATCGTGCCGATGGTCATCGTCGGTATCGTGCCGATCCTCAGCGGCAAGGTCTCGATGGCGAATTTCTCGCCCTTCGTGCCGCTGGCGGCCGCCTATGCCCCGGATCCCGGCAGCTGGAACATCGCCGGCTGGACGCTGGCCCTGGGTGGCATGTTCATCGCTGCCTGGTCGACCTACGGCTTTGAAACCGCGGTCTGCTACACCAGCGAGTTCAAGAATCCGGAAACCGATACCTTCAAGGCAATCTTCTATTCCGGCCTGCTCTGCGTGCTGCTCTTCATCCTGGTACCCTTTACCTTCCAGGGCGTCCTGGGGCTCAAGGGCATGCTGGCGGGTCCGATCGTCGATGGCTCGGGTGTCGCGGATGCCATGGCTGATATGGTCGGCGGAGGTTCGGCGATCCATGCCTTGATGGTGATCCTGATGATCATCGCCCTCATGCTGTCGATCATGACGGCAATGGCGGGTTCGTCGCGCACGCTCTATCAAGGATCGGTGGATGGCTGGCTGCCGCGCTATCTCAGCCATGTGAACCATCATGGTGCGCCCACACGCGCCATGTGGACCGATCTCATCGCCAACCTGATCGTGCTGTCGATCGCCGCGACCGATGCGACGTCGTTCTACTTCATCCTGGCGGTGTCGAATTGCGGCTACATCATCTTCAACTTCCTCAACCTGAACTCGGGCTGGATCCATCGCCTGGACAGCGGTCATGTGAAGCGGCCCTATAAGGCGCCGACCATCATCATCGCTTTGGGTGCCATCTTCGCCTTCGTGAACGCGATGTTCATGGGCGCTGGCGCCAAGGTGTGGAACCCAGTCGCCTTGTGGGCCGGTCTTGGCTTCGCAGCGCTGATCATCCCGGTCTTCTGCTTCCGGCACTTCGTGCAGGATGGCGGGAAATTCCCCAAGCAGATGCTGGAGGATCTGGGTCTGAAGGAAGGCGATCTTGGCCACAAGAAGGCCGGTTTCCTGCCTTACCTGACCTTGGTCGGTGGCATCGCCACTGTCCTGCTCGCCAATTACATCTTCAGCTGATGATGTCACTGGCTTTGAATTGAGTAACCATCCGGAGGCCGGCTCGCAAAGGCCGGCCTCCATTTCTTTGTCGATAATATTCCGCTGCTGGTCGTTATCCGTCAGGTATCGCGCCGCTGATCGAAACAAGATTGCTGTTATGTGCGTAGGGAGAGAGTCATGAAAAAGCGTGTTGCCGTCATCGGTGCCGGCCCATCAGGTACGGCAGTCCTCCGAGCCTTCCAGTCGGCGGCAGCCAAGGGGGCCGAGATCCCGGAGGTCGTCTGCTATGAGAAGCAGGCCGACTGGGGCGGCTTGTGGAATTACACCTGGCGCACCGGCCTCGACGAATTCGGCGAGCCGGTCCATGGCAGCATGTACCGCTATCTCTGGTCGAACGGCCCGAAGGAGGCGCTGGAATTCGCCGATTACACCTTCGAGGAACATTTCGGCCGCCCGATCGCCTCTTATCCGCCGCGCGCCGTCCTGTGGGATTACATCAAGGGCCGGGTTGAGAAGGCCGGGGTAAAAGGCTGGGTGCGTTTCCAGACACCGGTGCGCCGGGTCGACTACTCCAATGATACCGGCAAGTTCACGGTCACCGGCCACGACCTTAAGAACGATCATTTCTCGACCGAGGAATTCGACCACGTCATCGTCGCCTCGGGCCATTTCTCGGTGCCGAATGTGCCGGAATTCCCCGGCTTCCGCACCTTCAATGGCCGCATCATGCATTCGCATGACTTCCGTGACGCCGTCGAGTTCAAGGGCAAGGACATCCTGATCATCGGCCGCAGCTACTCGGCTGAAGATGTCGGCTCGCAATGCTACAAATATGGCGCCAAGTCGATCACCACCAGCTATCGCTCGAAGCCGATGGGCTTCAAATGGCCGGCGAACTGGGAAGAGAAGCCGCTGCTGCAGAAGGTCGAGAACAAGACCGCCTTCTTCAAGGATGGCAGCACCAAGGAAATCGACGCCATCATCCTGTGCACCGGCTACCAGCACACCTTCCCCTTTCTGCCGGATGACCTCCGCCTGAAGACGGCCAATCGTCTCTGGCCGCTCGATCTTTATCGCGGTGTCGTCTGGGAGAAGAACCCGAAGCTGCATTTCATCGGCATGCAGGACCAGTTCTATACCTTCAACATGTTTGACGCCCAGGCCTGGTATTCACGCGACGTCATCCTCGGCCGCCAGAAATTGCCGAGCCTCGCCGAGATGCAGAAGAACAGTGCCGAATGGCGGGCCCGCGAGGAAACGCTGGAAGATGCCGAGCAGATGATCTGGTTTCAGGGCGATTATGTGAAGGAACTGATCGGTCTCACCGATTATCCGACCTTCGATATTGAAGCCGTGAACAAGATGTTCATGGAATGGGAGCATCACAAGGCGGAAGACATCATGGGTTTCCGTAACAACAGCTATCGCTCGGTGATGACCGGCACCCTGTCGCCGAAGCATCACACGCCGTGGCTTCAGGCCATGGACGATTCGCTGGAAAGTTATCTCGGTCAGAAGTGAGAGCTCGGGTGCCTATCGCTCCGGCGATGGGCACCTGTTGCCCGAGCGTGCGATCCGGCACGCAACATCGATGAAGGGATGACATGCTCACGACAGCAGCGCCGAAAATCCGCGTCCGTGAACCCGGACTGCCGCATTTCGATCCGGGGATCGAGCATTATCGCGTGCTGGGCAATGGCGCGGTCATCCTGCATCTTTTTGCCGGTGACCGGGTCGAGGTGATTGACCGGGAAGGCCGCCAGCCTTGCGAGGTCGCTGCCTTCGCTGCCGGCGGCAAAGCTGATCTGGCGGCGCTTGGTCTCAAGGCAACGAAACCGTCGCCCGGTATCAACCGCCTGCTGGCGGGTCAGGCCGGCAGCGACGACTGGCTGACCGGACCGCAGATCGCCGCGCATCTCAGGAAGCGCGGCATTCCTGCAGGTGTCGATCAGGCGGCGCGGATCCTCGAGGGGGATACGCAGCCCGGCGACAAGATCTCGCTCCGGGTGGAACGCGATATCGATGTGATCTTCCATGCCGCCGGGACCGACCAGCCGGGCGGCGATATGCTAGTCGATGCCGATAATCCGCCGACCGATCTCTCCGTCATCGTCTATCGCGCCACCATCGTGCCGGCCGCGACACCGCCCTTGCCGCCGGAACTGGGCGATGTCGTCGCCGAATATCGCATCGATGCGCGGACAGCCTCGGCCTATACAGTCAAGGAAGGCCAGTACCTGCAGATTATCGATGTCGCCGGCAGGCAATGCTCGGATTTCCTCTGCTTCGACGCCAACCAGCTGCAGAAGGGCAAGGAGCGCGGCCTCGATCTCACCACGACGCGGACCCTGATCGGCCAGCTCTATCCAGGGCCGGGCCTGGCCTCGAAATATTTCGACATGGACATGCAGCCGCTTTGTGAGGTGGTGCGCGACACCGTCGGCCGCCATGACAGTTTCGGCCTCGCTTGTACCGCGCGCTTCTATGAGGATGCCGGCTATCCCGGCCATCCCAGCTGTTCGGAGAATTTCAACAACCAGCTCGATCCCTATGGTCTCGACCGGCGGCGCGGCTGGCAGGCGATCAACCTCTTCTACAATACCGGCGTCAACGCGGCGAACGCGATCTTCCTCGACGATCCCTGGTCACGACCCGGCGATTACGTGCTGTTGCGGGCGATGAAGGACCTGGTCTGCGCCTCCTCGGCCTGCCCCGATGACATCGACGCGACCAATGCCTGGAACCCGACGGATATCCATGTCCGCGTCTATGCGGCCCAGAACACTTTCTCACGAGCGGTGGCCTTCAGAATGAACGCAGAATCAGAACCACGCCTCACGCGGGAAACCGGCTTCCATGCGCGGACTTCCGCGCTCACGCGCAACTTCGCCGAATATCGCGGCTTCTGGCTGCCCAACCGCTTCAATAATGCGGGGCCGCAGGCGGAATATTGGGCGGCGCGCGAGAAGGCCGTCATCATGGACCTCTCGCCGTTGCGTAAGTTCGAGGTGCTGGGGCCGGATGCCGAGGATCTGCTGCAGATCGCCTGCACCCGCAACATCCGCCGCCTCGCCGAGGGCCAGGTGGTCTATACGGCGATGTGCTACGAGCATGGCGGCATGGTCGATGACGGCACCGTCTTCCGCATGGGCGCCGAGCGCTTCCGCTGGATCGGTGGCGATGAATTCGGTGGCAAATGGCTGCGCGACCTGGCCGAGCAGCGCGGGCTGAAACATGTCTGGGTCAAGTCGGCGACCGACCAGCTGCATAATGTGGCGGTGCAGGGGCCGAAGAGCCGCGACATCCTCAAGGACCTGGTCTGGACGCCGCCGGCCCGCCCGCGGGTCGATGAGATCCAGTGGTTCCACTTCACCATCGGCCGCATCGGCGGCTATACCGGCATCCCGGTCCTGGTCTCGCGCACCGGTTATTCGGGCGAGCTCGGCTATGAGGTCTTCTGCCATCCGAAGGATGCGCCCGCCGTTTGGGATGCGATCTGGGAAGAGGGCCAGAAGCACGGCATGCTGCCGCTGGGCCTGGAAGCCCTCGATATGCTGCGCATAGAGGCCGGTCTCGTTTTCGCCAATTACGAATTCAACGACCAGATCGATCCCTTCGAGGCCGGCATCGGCTTCACCGTGGCGCTGAAGGGCAATGAGGAATTCGTCGGCCGCGATGCCATCATCAAGCGCAAGGAACATCCGCAGCGCGTGCTGGTGGGGCTGGAGATCGATGGCGGCGAGGTCTGCGGCCATGGCTCCTGCGTCCATGTCGGCCGCGCCCAGGTCGGTGTGGTCACCTCCGGCTGCCGCTCGCCGATCCTCAACAAGAACATCGCGCTCTGCCGCATGGATGTCGCCTATAGCGCCATCGGCACGGAAGTGGAGATCGGTAAGATCGACGGCCAGCAGAAGCGCCTGCCGGCCCGCGTCGTCAAGTTCCCGTTCTATGATCCGGACAAGCTGAAGCCGCGTTCGTAACGGGCCTATCGAGGAGAGGCGAAAGGCGGCACCTGCGGGTGCCGCCCTTTGTTTAGCCGACGATCGCCTCGGCCTCGATCTCGACCGCGTAATCGCCGACCAGGCCGGCGATCTCGATCAGGGTATTGGCCGGGCGGATCTCGCCGAAATAGCGGCCATGCACGCGCGACACAGCTTCCCAGTCATTCTTGTCCCGGAGATAGATGCGGGTGCGCACGACATCTTCCAGGCTGCCGCCTAGAGCCGAGATGCTGGCAGCAATCTTGTCGAGGATATAGACGGCCTGGCTGGCGACATCCTCCTGGCAGACGACCTCGCCTTTGCCATGGGTTGCCGTCGTGCCGCTGACCAGGATGCGGTCATGGTCGCGCACGGCCCGGCTATAGCCGGCCAGCGGTTCCCAGATGCTGCCGGAATCGAGCCGTTGGCGATGGGGCCTGCCCGAGACCGGCGCCGCCTTAAAGACCTTGGGGAAGCTCTCGAGATGGTGGCTGAGATCGCCGGACGCGGTGAGGTAAGGCGGCCGGCGATATTCCTGGCCGCAATCGCCGGGGATGCGCTTCGTCTGCGTCAGCGCAGCATCGATCAGTGCCTTGTCCGCGGCATCGAGCGCGAAGGAGAAGAGCGCGAGGTTATCAGCCCGATGCTCGCTTTCGCCGAGGCGCGCGCCGACGATGACGGCGGCAACCGCCGGCTGTTCCAGCACCCAGCGGGTGGCGACATTGGCGATCGAGACACCATGCTTGCGCCCGACCTGGTCGAGGGCGCGCAGGATCGCCTGCAACGCATCCCAGCCACCGATCTGGTCGACGAAGCGCTTGTACTTCATCTTGCTCCAATCGGTGATGTCGTCGACCTGCGGTTCCGGCTTGCCGAGCCATTTCTCGGTCAGCAGGCCGCCGGCCAGCGTGCCATAGGCGAGCAGCCGCACGCCGTGCTGCAGGCAGAAGGCCGAGAGATCCTCCGCCGCGCGGCGGTCGAGCAATGAAAAGCAGACCTGGTTGGTGAGGATGGGAATGCCCTGCTTCACCAGCAGGCGCAGATGGTCGGTATCGAAATTGGTGAGGCCGAGATGGCCGATCAGGCCCTCGTCGCGCAGTTTGCCGAGTTCCTTGAGGGCATCGAGATAAGCGGGATGCTCGAACATCCACCAATGGAACTGCATGAGGTCGACACGCTTCGTTGCCATGCGATCACAGGCGCGCAGCACATTCTCGCGTACGAGTGCCGGCGTCATCTCGCCGGGTGTCGGGCACCATTTGGTGAAGGCGGCGGGACGATGCCCGGCCAGGGTCTTCACCTTGCCGGCCGCAACCAGGCGGTTGAAGGCGCCGGTGATGAGCTCGGCGCTGCCGTAATGATCTGCCATATCGAAAGTATCGAAGCCAGCCGCCGCATACTCGGCAAGCCATTGCGCCGCCTTATCGGGATCGAGCTGCCTGCCGCCGCGTTCCATATCGGCCACTTGCCACAGGCCGGTGACGATGCGGCTGATCTCCAGATCGGGGGCCAGGCGGATACGGTCGGGGAAAAGCGGCGTGGCGGTCATGTCATCCTCGGCGTGAAGCGATCTCGGTGATTATCTAGCATGGAATTGCATCCAGGCAGCAAGAAGGCGCCGTCTTGCAACGGCGCCTTCGTCTGAAGTCGATCGATCGGATCAGTTGCCGATCTTGGCCTTGATGCCATCGACATCGGCCGTGGTCATTTCGCCGACCGTGGTCACTTCGCCGCCCTTGATCTGCCACAGGCGGAAGGGGCCGGTGATGTCGCCATACTGATCGAACTGTACCGGGCCGATGACGCCTTCATACTTGATCGGCTTGCCAGCCTTGATCAGCTCCAGCGCCTTGGCGAAGTCTGCCTTGCCGGCATGGATGACCGTGCCATTGGGGTCGAGCACCTTGCGCATTGCATCCTTGATGGCACCCGGCTCGGCCTTGCCGGCTTCGGCGATGGCGAGGCCGACGATGGCGCCGGCATCATAGGAACGATCGGCGGCCGGGTTGCTGGGATCGAGGCCGGAGAAGCCCTTGTATTCCTTGTTGAAGTAATCGGTCGAGGGGGTCGGGCTGGTGCCGGACGAGGTGCCATAGGCGCTCTCGAGATATTTGGCGCCGACATTCTTGATGAAATCGGCGCTATTCATGCCGTCATTCAGCAGGAACTTCTGCGGCCCGCCTTGCGAGATCCATTGCCGGGCGATGGTGGCGCCATCGACCGGATAGCTGATCAGATAGAGCCCGTCCGGATTGCCGCCCAAGGCCGCAGTGACTTCCGACTGATAGCTCGCCTGCTTCTCATTATACGGCGTATCGGAGACGATGGTGCCACCTAGCGCCTTATAGGCCTTGGTGAATTCCGACACCATGTTGACGCCGAAATCGTTGTTCACATGGATGATGGCGAGCTTCTTCAGCCCCTGGTCGAGAGCGAATTTCGCGGCGGCGACACCCTGCAGCGCGTCCGAGGTGATGGTGCGGAAGAAGACGCCATTGGTCTTGCCGTCGCGCCCCAAAGCCGTCAGCGTCGGCGATGAGGAGGCGGGCGAGACCTGGACCACGCCGGCCGGCGCCGTCACCGAGGTCAGGATGGGAATCGAGACCGAAGAGATGATGCCGCCAATGATGACCGGCACCTTCTTCACCTGCACGAGCTGGGTCGCGGCATCGACAGCGACATTGCCCTGGCTCTGGGAATCGCGGGTATCGGTGACCAGCTTGCAGCCATTGACGCCGCCGGCATCGTTGAGGTCGCGGAAGGCCATCTCGACCGATTTGGCACCAGCCTGGCCGTATTCGCCAGCCGGGCCGGTCAATTCCATGACCAGGCCCACGGTGATGGAACAATCGGCTGCCTGTGCCGCCGTCGCGGCAACGAGCAGAGCGGAGGCTGCCACCGAGGCAGCCAGCAGGTTCTTCAGGATCACGTCAGGTTCCCCCCTGTTGATAATCGACCCGTTCTATGTTGTGGGCGCCTGCAGCCAGGTCTCCTGCAGATGCCGCCAGACGACGCCCTGGGGCGCCATCGTTGAAAGCGTGAAGAAAGCGGTCGAGCGTCTGCGTGTCTCCCCTGACGCTAGGCCCGCCTTGCTCAGATCCCGACAATACTGTCTCTCGACGTAATCCAGCAATATGGCCGCGTCGTTTTGCCAGACCGGTCGAATGTCCTCGACTTCGAAGATGAAGCCGGCCGGCCGGCAGCCGCGGGCCGCCGCCAGGCGCTGCAGCAGCGTGTCGCGCGGATAGACCTGGCCGTCCGGGCCGATCTGCCGGAAGTCCGGGGCCAGGGCGGCGGCGCAGCGTTCCAGCGCCAGCCCTGCCGTTTCCGCCGTCACTGGGCGGAACCAGGCCGCGAAAAAATCATGCAGCGCGATCACCTCGCGGCGGGCCTGTTCGACCAGATCTGGCGCCCCGCTGCCTGCCATCGCCGTCAGGAAGCCTGTTTGTTGAGGTTGTATTTCATGATCGAGCCATGGCGGCCGTTGCGGTCGCGCTCCAGCGTGAAGGTATCGCCGTCCGGCCCTTGTCGTTGGGCGAGGATGGCGGCGATCTCCGCCTGGTCCTGGGCGCTCAGGGTGAGGTCGGTGATGCGGGCATTGGCGGCGAGATGGGCGCGGTTGCGCGCACCCACGATCACCGCGGCGACCTGCGGCCGGTCCAGCATGGCGCGGCTGGCGATGGTGGCGATATCGACCCCATGCCGGTCGGCGATCTGGCGCAAGGTCCGCAACAGGGCCTGATAAAGATCCCAGCCCCCGAAATCCTCGATGATCAGCTTGTATTTGGTGAGCGAGCGATTCTCCAGCTGGCCTGCCGGTTCGGCCTGACCGAGCCAGCGATCGCCGAGGAAGCCGCCGGCCACCGAGCCGTAGCAAAGGAGGTGGATGTCGTGCCGCTTGCAGTAATCGACGAGCGCATTCTCCGGCCGCGCATCGAGCAGCGAATACTGCACCTGCATGCTGGCGATGGGGACGCCGGCCTCGACCATTTGGCGCGTATGATCGGTGTCGAAATTGGTGCCGCCGATCAGGTTGATCTTGCCTTCCTGGCGCAACTCCTCCAGCCAGGTTGCCGTCTCGACGCAGCCGGGGATGCTGTAATCCCACCAGTGATATTGCACGAGATCGAGCCGCTCCATGCGCAGGCGGCGGAGCGACTGCTCGATCACCTGGCGCACATGGGCGCGGGTGATATGCGCCAGGATGTCGAGATCGGGCACGAATTTAGTATGGACCTTGATCTGGTCCAAAGCCGCCTGGCCATGGCGCGCGGCATATTCCGTGCGGAAGCCGCCGATCAGCTCCTCGACCCCGGTATAGATGTCGGCGCAGTCGAAGGTCAGGATGCCGGCCTCGGCGGTGGCGGCGAGGTCGGCGACGGCGGCCGCCTTATCGACGGCGCCATGCCCGCCGGCCAATTGCCAGCCGCCGCGGATGACACGGGTGATGCGATAGCCGGGGCGAAGCTCGATTTGCGTGGTCATGGAATCCGTCTGCTATTTCGGTTGATCTGACGCGGGAAGCGGTACCGCCGTGGTCTCGGCATGGCTGAAACGTCGCTTGCCGAGGCGGGTGATGCGGAACCGCGTGGGGCAATTGGGATCGGGACAGGCGACCTCGGCATCGGTCGACATCCAGTCATTGGGGTGGGTGGCGCGCTGCTTGGCCGGCAGCAAAGGCAGCAGGGCCGCCAGGGAATAGATGGAAAAGCCCTGGCCCGGCGGCAGATGCAGCATCTCGCCGCGCAGCTCGAAATGATCGCCGGGCTGGCTGCCGCAATAGATCTTCGCCCCCGGCGGCGCCACCACCTCGACCCGCAGGTCATAGAGCTCGAAGTCGCCGTTTTCCGTTGCTGTTGTCAGTCCGCCGGCTGAACCTGCCATTTCCATCCCGTCTTTCCCCGGGGCCGCTCAGAGCATTCCCGGTGATTTATCTTGCCTGGCGGCTGCCGCCACCATATTTTCCCCTACACACCTGCACCACGAACCAAATGTCAAGGCTAGGCTGATTGATCGGCATGTCTTGCTCCGAATGATTGCGAAGACATGCTGGAAGCCCGATCCGTCTCGAAATCCTTCGGTGGTGTCACGGCGGTCGACGACGTCTCCTTTACCATCAATGCCGGCGAGATCGCCGGGCTGATCGGCCCCAATGGTGCCGGCAAGACCACCATGTTCAATCTGCTGGCCGGCAGCCTGCAGCCGAGCCGGGGCGATATCCTTTTGCGCGGCCAGTCGCTTGCCGGCCTGCCCGCTTATCGCCGCCTCACGGCCGGGCTCGGCCGCACCTTCCAGATCCCCCGGCTCTTTGCCGATATGACGGTGGTCGAGAACCTGCTGACCGCGGCCCAGGGGCAGAGTGGCGAGAAGCTTTTGGCGAACTGGCTGCGACCAGGTGCCGTCCGTCGCGAGGAAGAAGCCAATCTTGCCAAGGCGATGGAGCTGCTGCATTTCCTCGGCCTCGCGGCGCTCGCGCGTAAGCCAGCCCGCATCCTCTCGGGTGGTCAGCGCAAGCTGGTGGAACTGGGCCGCGTGCTGATGGCCGATCCGCAGATCATCCTGCTCGACGAGCCGGCCGCCGGCGTCAATCCGACCCTGCTGGAGGCGATCATCGACCGGCTGCAGGAGATCAACCGGCGTGGCATCACCTTGCTCGTCATCGAGCACAACATGGACATGATCGCACGGCTCTGCAGCCGCACCCTAGTGATGGCGAGCGGACGGCTGCTCTGCGCCGGGACACCGGCCGAGGTGGTGGCCGATCCTCGTGTCATCGAAGCCTATCTCGGCGGGGCGGCGGCATGAGCGGCGTGGCACCTGTAAGCGCCCGGGCGCCGCTGCTGGTCGCCCGCGATCTCGTTGCCGGCTATCAGCGCGACCTGCCCATCGTCAATGGTGCCGGCATCGAGGTCCATGCCGGCGAGATCGCCGTCGTGCTGGGGCCGAACGGGGCCGGCAAATCGACCCTGATCAAGGCCATCGCCGGGCTGGTGCCGATCAGCGGCGGCAGGGTCACCTTGGGCGACAGCGACATCACCCATCTACCGGCGCATCGCAAGATTGTCGCCGGCCTCGCTTTCGTGCCGCAGACGGAAAACATCTTCGCCACCATGACCATCGAGGACAATCTCCTCCTGGCGGCGGCGATCCTGCCGAGGACACGCCGCACCCAGCGCTGCCAGGTGATGTACGCGATGTTTCCCGATCTCGCCCGCCAGCGGCGGCTCTCGGCGGGGCGGCTCTCCGGCGGCCAGCGGCAGATGCTGGCGGTCGCCCGGGCGCTGATGGTGGAACCGCGCGTGCTGATGCTGGACGAGCCATCGGCGGGCCTGTCGCCGAAACTGGTGGCGGAAGTCTTTGCCGATCTTGCCCGCATCCGGGAAAGCGGTGTGGGCATCATCCTGGTCGAGCAGAATACCCGTGCCGCTCTCGCGATCGGCGACCGCGCCTATGTGCTGGTCGAAGGCCGCAACCGCCATGAAGGTGCCGCCGCCGACCTGATGAACGATCCGATCGTGGCAGCGCTCTATCTCGGCCACCGTTCTCCCGCTGCGCCGTCAACGGGGACCTCGGCATGAACCTGCAATTCCTCGCCGACGGTATCCTGGTGGGCGCGATGATCGGCCTCGGTGCGATCGGCGTGACACTCACTTATTCGATCCTCGGCTTTGCCAATTTCGTGCATGGCGAATTCATCACCTGGGGCACTTATGCGGCACTGACCCTGGCGGGCGGTATCGGCCTGCTGGTCGGCCAGGATATCGCTCCGCTGGGGCCGTTCTCGATCGGCTGGCCGGTGCTGGTTGCCGGCCTCATCGCCATGCTGCTGACTGGCCTCCTGGCGCTGCTGCTCGATTTCCTCGTCTTCCGCCGCCTGCGGCGCCACGGCAATGCGATCATCATGGTGATGGCGAGCTTCGGTGCCTCCATGGCGCTCCGCAGCATGGCCGAGTTCATCTTCACCTCGGAACCGGCTTATTTCTCCCGCGAGCTGCAGATCGCCATGCCGCTCGGTTTCGGCATCCGCCTGACGCCTGACCAGATGCTGATGCTGGGCCTGACCCTGGTGTTGGTCATCGGCATGCAATTGCTGATTTCGAAGACCCAGCTTGGGCGTTCGATGAGGGCGGTCAGCGAGAATCCGGCTTTGGCCCAGGTCGCCGGCATCGATGTCAGCCGCGTCGTCCGTGTCACCTGGATGCTGGGCGGGGCGCTAGCCTGTGCGGCCGGCATCATGGCGGGGATCACCGTGCAGATCCGCCCCTTCATGGGCTTCGATCTGCTGCTGCCACTCTTCTCCGCCGCCATCCTCGGCGGCATCGGCAGCGTGCCGGGCGCGGTCATCGGCGGCCTCATCGTCGGCCTCGGCGAATCGCTCGCCGTGCAGCTGATCGGCGCCAATTACCGGGCGGCGGCCGCCTTCCTGCTGCTGATCGCCGTCTTGCTGGTCCGGCCTACCGGTCTTTTCGGGAGGCGCGACTGATGCTCGATCTCATCGGCTACGGCGCCTTCTTCCTGACGACGGCCTTGAGCTACGGCCTCATCTGCCTCGGGCTCAATATCCAATGGGGCCAGACCGGCCTCTTCAATGTCGGTGTCGCCGGCTTCGTCGCTATCGGCGCCTATACCTCGGCGCTGCTGACGACACCGGAGACGGCGGGTCGCCTCGGCGGATTCGATCTCCCCATCGTCATCGGCTGGCTCGGCGCCATGCTGACCTCGGGCCTCGCCGCTGCTTTCATCGGCGCGATCACCTTGCGGCTCAGGGCCGATTATCTCGCCATCACCACCTTCGGCATCGCCATCGTCATCCAGCTGATCGCGGTCAATGTCCAGGGCCTAACCGGCGGCCCCTTCGGCATCGGCTTCATCCCGCGTCCCTTCGGTGGACTTGCCAGCAACGCGCTTGCCTTCAACCTCGCCAACCTTGCCGTCGTGACGGTGGTGACCGGCATCGTCTTCCTCGCCTTGCAACGTATCACCCGCAGTCCCTGGGGCCGCGTGCTGCGCGCCATCCGCGAGGACGAGACGGCGGCGGCCTCGCTCGGCAAGAATGCCAATTTCTACCGCCTGCAGGCCTTCGTGCTCGGCAGCGCCATCATGGGCCTCGCCGGGGCGATCCAGGGCCATTTCATCGGCTTCATCGCGCCGGAGAATTATCTCTCCGCCATCACCTTCCAGGTCTGGGCGATGCTGATCATCGGCGGTTCCGGCAATAATCGCGGTGCTCTCCTCGGCGCCGTCCTGGTCTGGGCCTTGTGGAGCGCCTCGGGGCCGCTGATCGGCGCGATCTTCCCGCCCGAGCAGCAAGCGCGGGCTGCCGCCCTGCAGATCGTCGCCATTGGTGTCGTCATGGTGGTGATCCTGCTGGTACGGCCGCGTGGCCTGCTGGGCGAGGCGGCAACTGTCTCGCGCCATCTCGATACGGTGGAAGCGGAAGCTGCCGATAGTGGCGCCTGATCCTAGCCGAACAGTGGCGCCTTATCCGAAGCGACGCAGATTTCCGTGATGCTGAGGCCCGGCTTCACCTGGCGCGAGGGGAAGAGTTTCATCACCCGTTCCTCATGCACCGGCACGATCCGCTTGCGACGATAGCCGACGGTTCGCAACATGGCCTCGGTGGTGAGCAGCAGGTTCTTCTGGCTGCCGATGGCGATGCCGATCGGATGATAAGGCGTTCCCGTGGTGGCCCCGTCACCGATGCCGCCGATATTGTCGTAGGAATAGACGAGATCGCCGGCGATCACCCAGTTATCCTCCGACGGATTCTTGCCGTCATTGCGCACCTCCACCCAGATCGAGGCAAAGGTATGGGTGTCGCGGGCGATATGGAGATCGATTCCCGGAATGACATCGATCCGGTCCTGATCGATCAGGGTCAACCTGCCTTCCTGGGTGAGGCGCGCTGCCTTGATAAGGTCACCGGGATCGATCGCCATCGCCATGAAGTTCAGCCGTTCCGGCAGGCCCAGCGCCCAGACCGAGCGCTCGATCTCCTCGGCGGCGATATAGAAATGCGCCTTGGGGAAAGCCTCGACATTGCCGAAATGGTCGAAATGGGCATGGGTGATGAAGATGCTGTCGATATCGGCGGGACTGAGGCCACACAGTCCGAGCACCTCGACGGGATCATGCCAGCGGTCGACGCCATAGCCTTCGGCCAGCTCGCCGCCGAAATCCGCGTGGTTGTAGCCGATATCAACGAGCGCGATATGGTCGCGTGAGCGCAGCAACACATAGCAATAGGGCATCCGCCGACGCGGCTCGTTGACTTTGCCGTAGAGGATGTCGCCGACCGGGACATTCGGCTGCGAGGCATATTCCAGCAGCAGGATCGAATAGCGGCTCATGTGGTGGCTGTCGGTACGCTATTGTGCTGGCCGCAGCAGCAGCCTGCCGCAAATTGCACCATGCCAAAATGGCAACTCCGCCGGCCGGCCGCCAGCAGCTGATTGCGCAGGCGCTGCAGCTCGTCAAGTGCCGTGGCGATCTCCGTGGCGGAGAAAGGGCCATGGGCGGGGAGGTGCGTGATCCAACGGCGGAGCGCGGCGAGGCGCTCCTGGATCTCCGTCAGCAGATTCCGATCCATGGTCATCGGATTTGCCGCAAGGTAATCCTTCAGGTCTTCGGCGCTGGCGGCCAAGGCAGGCAGATGCCGTTCGACCCGCTGATGATGGCGGTCATGCAGCAGCAACAGCAGCACCCCGGCGATCTGGCTGAGATGGCGACCGGCGGCGATGTAATAGGATTGCCGCACCTGCCGGTCGACGCTTTCGTCCGTCGAGAGTTCGTGTCGCTTTGTCATCGTCATGCATCCGATCGCATTTCCACGACGGCGGAATGCTTCTTCTCCCAGGCCTTGATCAGGCGGTCGGTCATGATGGCGAGCAAGGCGATGGCGAGACCGGATACAAGGCCAAGCCCGGCATCGGCCTTGCCCAGCGCGATATAGACCTGCTGGCCGAGATCGCGGGTGCCGACCATGGCGGCGATCACCAGCATCGAAAGGGCCGCCATGATGGTCTGGTTGATGCCGAGCATGATGACGGGAAGAGCCGCCGGCATCTTCACCAGCCATAGCATCTGCTGCTTGGTGCAGCCCATCTGTGTCCCGGCCTCGACTAGCCCCGCCGGCACGGCGCGCAGGGCATGCTCGCCATAGCGGATCGGCGGCACCACGGAATAAAGCATGATGGCGATGAGGGCGGTGAATTCGCCGACCTTGAAGAACATCAGCACGGGAATGAGGAAGACGAATTGGGGCATGGTCTGCAGCGCATCGCAAACGGCGCGCAGCACGATGGTGGCGCGTTGGCTATGGGCGGCCCAGATGCCGAGCGATCCGCCGATCAGCACCGAGAGCAGGATGGCGAGACCGCAGAGATAGAAGCTCTGCATCAGCGGTGGCCACAATCCGCAGAGCAGCATGAAGGCGAGACTGCCGGCGACCAGCAGCGCCAGGTTGCGCCCGCCGAGGCGTGCACCGAGTGTGATCAGCAGCAAAGGCAGGATTGGCCAGGGCAGGCTGGAGAAGCCGCTATAGAGGATGGCACCGGCGAGAACGAGGATGACAACGACGCGCCAGCTGGCAAAACGAAGCCCCAGCCAGGCGAGGAAGGCGACGCCCGCCCAATAGATCGCTGCCAGCAGGGGCGTCAATGTGATGCCCCAGACATAGGGTGTGGCGACGCCGACCAGGCCCAATCGCAGGGGTAGAAGCAGGGCATAAAAGACGCCATTCTTGATCGCGTCCAGGAGATCGCTGTAGCGCGTCACCAGGCCGAGGATGACGCCGTTGAGGGAATCGGCATTGACCCAGGCGTCCGGCGCCTGCAGCCAGAAACTGTCGGCAGCAAGGCCGAAGCGCAGCAGCAGCGCCAAGGCCAAGGCGGCCAATAGCAGGAGCCAGTATCTGCGCCCCGCCAGCCACGCGGCACTGAGCGGTCGTTCGGCCGGCTTGCGGCTGAAGCCATGGGTGACACGGTCCATCACCATCGCCATGAGGGCGATGACGCCGCCGGAAAGCAGGCTCTGGCCGAACTCCGCCTTCCGCATGGCATCGAGCACGGCCCAGCCGATATCGGCGAAACCGCCGATGATCGAGGCGATGATCACCATGCTGAAAGCAGCCATGGTGGTCTGGTTGATGCCGACCAGCAGCTGCGGCAGGGCGCAGGGAATCTCGACCAGCCAGAAGAGCTGGCGGCGGTTGCTGCCGCTCATGGTGCCGGCTTCGCGGATCTCCGCCGCGACGAGATCGAGGCCGAGGCTGGTATTGCGCACCATCGGCGGGATCGCATAGATGGCGCTGGAAATGAGGCCGACCACCGGGCCAAAGCCGAACAGCAGCAGCAGCGGGATGAGATAGGCGAAGGCCGGCACCGTCTGCATGAGGTCGAGACAGGTCTCGATCGCGGGGCGCCAGCGCGGCAGGCGGAAGCTGAGCACGCCGAGGATAAAGCCAGCCACCACCGACAGCGGCACGGCGAAGAGGATCAGCGCCAGCGTGTTCATGCTGGGCTGCCAATAGCCGGTCACCAGGATATAGAGGCAGGTCACGGCGGCAAAGATCGCCAGCCTCGACCCGCCGGCCCGGCCGGCGATCAGGACGAGGGCGCAGCAGAAGGCCGGCCAAGGCAGCCATTGCAGCACGGCCTGTAATCCGTGCAGGGGACTGTCGAGCAGGGCGCTGAAACCACGGAAGGCCGGTTGCAGGAAAGCGAAGAGCGGTGTCGTCAGCGCGTTGATCCAGACAGCCACGGGGAGGACCCATTTCGCCGGGAAGGCGGCGATGTCCGGCCAATGGCCGGCGAGGATCAGGCAGAGCAGGCAGAGTGCCGTCACCGATGCCCAGAGGATCGGACCGCTTTCCAGCTTGCGCCAGCGTTCGGCGCCTGTGGTGGTAACGTCGATCATGCCGAAGCCCGGCCTTGGGCGCGTGGCTCCAGAGCTGCGAGAGCGGCCGCTGCCGACAAGGTGCCAAGCAGCTTGCCGTCCTCAGCCATTACATTGAACGCGGAGATCCCGGCAGCCAGCTGCGCCATCAGACTTTCCAGCCGGGTATCGGCGGCGATCATCGGCCCTTGGGCCGGAACGGGCATCAGCGCCGCATCAGGGTGAATGAGATCCACGGCCTTCACCACATGGGCCAGCGGGACATCCTCGGTAAAAGCAGCGACATAGGGATCGGCCGGCTTCAGCACGATCTCGGCCGGTCGGCCGATCTGCACGATGCGGCCCTGGCGCATGATGGCGATGCGGTCGCCCAAGCGGCAGGCCTCGGCAATGTCATGGGTGATGAAGACGATGGTCTTGTTCAGCATCCGTTGCAGGCGCAGGAATTCGTCCTGCATTTGTCGCCGCGTCAAGGGATCAAGTGCGGAGAAAGGCTCGTCGAGGAACCACAGAGCCGGCTCGACGGCAAGCGAGCGGGCGATGCCGATGCGCTGCTGCTGGCCGCCGGAGAGCTGATGCGGCTTCGAATTTTCGCGTCCCTTGAGCCCGACCAGGGTCACCATCTCCTGGGCACGGCGCAGGCGCTGGTCCAGCGGCATGCCTTGGATGCGCAGGGGGAAGGCAACATTCTCCAGCACCGTGAGATGCGGCAGCAGGCCGAAATTCTGGAACACCATGCCCATGGCCCGGCGACGCAAGTCGATCAGGCGCTCGGGCGAAGCGCGCAGCAGGTCCTCGTCATCCAGCAGCACGGCGCCGCTGCTGGGTTCGATCAGCCGCGAGAGACAGCGGATCAGCGTCGATTTGCCGGAGCCGGAGAGGCCCATGATGACGAAGATCTCGCCCAGATGGATGTCGAAGCTGGCATCGATCACGGCGGGGAATTGACCGGCCGCGGCAAGCGCGCCGGCGACTTCATCCGGGTGGCTCTTCGCGCGCTCAGGATCGAAAGCGGCCCCAAGATTGCTGCCATAGGCCTTCCACAGATGGCGGCAGGAAAGCTTGACTGGCCGATCCGATTTTTCCTGTTGCGAGGTATCGCGCTGCATGGGGCTTGTCCCCTTAATAGTCTCGTTATCGATCACGGACGACAGCAACCCGTGGCTGCTGGGAGGCGGACCACGGGTTGAGCATGTCACGTTCAGCCGGTTGGTGCAGCCAGCGATTGGCCGGTCCTTCGGCGGCTCCGTGACATGGTCTCGGCAGCGCCATCATGAAGCCCGATGATAGCGCCGTCGGACACGGAGTTCGCGCAAATGCCCGGGACTTCAGGACTGCGCTGCCTGCAGCCAGGCCTGCCAGACCGATTGGTGCTGGTCGATCCAGTCCTTGGTGACCTTGTCGAGGTCTTCATGGTTCTTATCGACCCGCAGCATCATCTGTTGCTGCTCCGTGGCATCGACCTTGAACTGCTTCAGGAAGGCATAGGCGGCCGGCCATTTCTTGCCGAAGCCGGACCACACTGTCTTTTCGACTTCCGGCGGCGTGATACAAAGGGTCTGGTCGGTGCAAGGCGGCATCTTCACCCAGCCGACATCAACCTCGGCCAAAGCATAGTGCGGTGCCCAGAACATCATCAGCAGCGGCTTCTTAGCAGCGGCGGCGGATTCCAGCTCGGCCACCAGGGCGCCTTCGGAACCGGCCGGGACCGAGGTCAGCGGCAGGTTGTTGGCCTGGATGATAGCGGCCCCGCGCGAGCCCCAATCGGCCGGATAATCCAGCAGCCGGCCCTTTGGCAGGGTATCGGGTGTCGCCAGCGCCTGGACGCAACCGGGCTTGGTCAGCGCCGACCAATCGGGCAGACCGGGGCAGATCTGCTCCATATATTTCGGATAGATCCAGCCTTCATTGGTGGAAAGACCGAGCGAACCGACATTCTCGATCTGCTTGGCTTCCAATACCTTCGGGTAGATGTCGCCGACATTGTTGAGCCAGATCTCGACCGAGGCGCTGAGCGAGCCGTCGGCGAGGCCGGAGAATTGCGGGAAATTGCCGGCGGTCACGTATTCGACCTTGTAGCCGAGCTTTTCCAGAAGCTGGCCGGCGATATGGGTGCTGACATGCTGGCCGGTCCATTCCAGCATGGCGAGCTTGATCGGGTCGTCCTTGGCGCCGAGATCAGCGGCGCTGGCGGTGCCTGCAAGGGCCGTTATCAGCCCGGCCGATAAGGCCAGCATGGAAATCAGCTGTTTCATCCTATCATCCTCCCAAAACACCGCCGGGGTGATGAGCAGCCGGCGGATCGGTGGCGGGTTGATCACGGCCACGACGCCGCATTGTCACGGTCCGGGGCGGTCGCGATTCCGTCTCTTTGCATCAAATGGCAGAGCGATTAACGCGTTTAATCGAGATGAGGCTTCACATTAATCAATACGCTCCCGTCCGCTTCTTTCGGCGGTACGGGAAGCAGGATATAAGAGGCAAGGCGGTCCTGCATGATGCCAAAAGGCACCATGCGGTTCGTAGGCATGAGGCGACTGAGGCAGGGCTTGGACGCACGGACACCGACAGAAATTGCCTCCGAGATTGGCGCGGGGACGCCAAGCCGGAACCCGGGCGGCCTGCCGCGGCGCGCCTTCGCCGCTTTCGGCCTGGCCGCCGCCAATATCCTGTCGCCGGATTTTCACACCTATCTGCTGCGTGCCGCTGCCAGCCTGGTGCCGCATGACCTGCTGTCGATCATCCGCTATTCGCGGGTGGCGGCGCCGGATTTCTTTGTCCGCCAGGATTACACGCCGGAATTCGTCGCCCTCTATAACCGAGAATTCTACCGCTACGACCCCTACTACCGATACTGGAAGGAGGGCGGCGCGCCCGGCGTCAAGCCGATGTCACGGATTCTGACCGAGATGAAGCTGCGCGAGCGCTATGTGAATGCCGTCCTGGCCGAGGCCCATATCAGCGATGAGGTCAGCATATTGTTGCCGCCGATCGGCGGAGGCTGCCTCGCCCTCTTCATCGATCTCACCAGCGGCAAGTTCAGCAAAACCGATATCGCCCGGCTGGAGGATGCCTATCCGCTGATCGCCGGTTTGCAGGATGCCCATGTCGCCTCCTTGAACAGCTGTACCTGGTCGGAGAGTGACGAACTCGACAATGTTCTGCCGGCGGCGCGCCCCACCCGTATTCTCGACCGCGACCATGTCGAGGTCTTCCAGAACCCGGCCTGGCAGCAATTATTGGCGCATGAGGGCCAACAGTTCATGCGCGCGGTCGAGAGCCTTCCTAAAGCGGGTGCCGGTCAGGTGACCCTGCACGGTGATCTCGTCCTGCACCGCGCCGCTCTGCCGGCCGGTTTCGGCCTGGCGCCCGGCGGTTGGATCGAGATGGTCGAGCCCCAGGGGCGGTCACCGCGCCATCCCGATCACTTTGCCTTGCCGCCGGAACTCGCCGAAAAGCTGACGCCGCGCGAGGCCGACATCGTGCGACTGATCCTGCAGGGCTATCCCAGTACCAGCATTGCCGACAAATTGGGCGTCAGCCGCGGCACCGTCAAGAACCATCGGTTACGTCTTTACGAGAAGCTCGACATCACCAGTGAGCGCGAGATCTTCCTGCGTTATATCAGTGCCAATATCGGTCAGGACTGACCGGCGGCATTCCACTCTTCGATAACGGTCTCGTCTGTTTCACCCGCGCGATGGCGCGTGACATGCAGTGTGAACCGCACATCATCGAGCAGGCGAGCCAAAGCCCAGACAGCGGCGCCGCGCACCAGGGGCGACGGATCCTCGAGCAGCTTGACGGCGCTATCGGCAAGGTCGCTGCTGCCGCTATTGCCGATGGCGATCAGTACGTTGCGCAGGAAACGATCGCGGCCGACACGCTTGATCGGCGAGGCGGTAAACATCGTACGGAAAGCGCCGTCGTCCAGCTGCGCCAGCTCGCGCAACTGTGGCGCTGTCAGGCTGTCGCGTGGCTGGAAATCGCTCTGGTGCGAGACCTGGGCATATTTGTTCCAGGGGCAGATGGCGAGGCAATCGTCACAACCATAGATGCGGTTCCCCATCAATGGCCGGAGTTCGCGCGGGATCGGTCCCTTATGCTCGATGGTGAGATAGGAGATGCAACGCCGCGCATCGATCTCATGCGGCGCGGTGAAGGCCTGGGTCGGGCAGATATCGAGACAGCGCTGGCACGTTCCGCAATGATCTTCTTCCGGCTCATCGGTACCGAGATCGAGCGTCGTATAGACCTCGCCGAGGAACAGCCAAGAGCCGAAGTCGCGCGAGACGAGATTGGTGTGCTTCCCCTGCCAACCCAGTGCCGCCTGCTGCGCCAGCGGCTTTTCCATCACCGGCGCCGTGTCGACGAAGACTTTGACGCCGCAATCCTGCTGCGCCGCCAGCCAGCGGGCCAGCGCCTTCAGCTTCTTCTTGACCGTGTCGTGGTAATCGCGATTCCGGGCATAGACCGAGATATTGCCGGTCTCCGGTCGCTCCTTGAAATCGAAGGGGTCGTTCTCCGGCGCGTAATTGAGGCCGAGCACGATGACCGATCGCGCCCCAGGCCACAGCACTTGCGGGTCGCCCCGGCGGTCGGCCTTGTCTTCCAGCCATCGCATCTCACCATGGCGGCCCTCGGCGATGAACGCTGCGAGATGGTCGCGTGCCTCCGCCGACAGAGTTGCGGGCGCGAAACCGACGGCATCGAAGCCAAGCTTCAAGGCCTCGGCCCGGATCAGCGCCCGCATTTCCGTCATCGAGGTCAGCCGCGGCCGCGATAAGGCGGCACGCCCTGGTCCGGCACCCAGGTGCCCTTCGGCACCTCGCCATGCTGGAAGAAGACGTCGATCGGAATGCCGCCGCGCGGATACCAGTAGCCGCCGACGCGCAGCCAACGCGGTTCCAGGCAGGCGATCAGCTTCTTGCCGATATTGACCGAGCAGGATTCATGGAAGGCGCCATGATTGCGGAACGAAGCCAGATAGAGCTTCAGTGACTTCGATTCGACCAGCCATTTATCCGGCACGTAATCGATGACGAAATGGGCGAAGTCCGGTTGTCCCGTCATCGGGCAGAGCGAGGTGAATTCCGGGGCGACGAAACGCACCACATAATTCACATCATGGTTCTCATTCTCGACCCGCTCCAGCACCGCCTCTTCCGGCGAGTTCGGCATCTCGGTCTTGTGGCCGAGCTGGGTCAGCCCGGCATAAATCGATTCGGTCATCTCAATCTCCTTTCAGACCAATCTTCAAAGCGGCGGCAGGTCGCCGCGCGCCTGGTCCTCGTGGAATTTCGCGGTGAAATCGGCGAGCTGGCCGGCTTCGATGGCGCCCCGCAGGCCCTGCATCAGCTCCTGATAGTAATGCAGGTTGTGCCAGGTCAACAGCATGCTGCCGACGATTTCCTTCGACTTGTTCAGGTGGTGGATATAGCCGCGCGAGTAATCGCGGCAGGCCGGGCAGCCGCAATCCGGATCGATCGGCCGTGGATCGGTCGCGTGCCGGGCATTGCGCATGTTGAGTTCACCGAAGCGGGTAAAGGCGGCACCGGTGCGGCCGGCACGGGTCGGCATCACGCAGTCGAACATGTCGACACCGCGATTGACCGCGCCGACGATATCCGCCGGACGACCGACACCCATCAGATAGCGCGGCCGGTCCTCGGGCAGGAAATCCGGGCAGAAATCCAGCACGCGGAACATTTCCTGCTGGCCTTCACCGATGGCAAGGCCGCCGATCGCATAGCCTTCGAACCCAATGCTGACCAAGGCCTCAGCGGATTCCTTGCGGAGGTGTTCGTAGATGCCGCCTTGCATGATGCCGAATTGCAGATAGCCAGGCCGGCGGCGGAAGGCATCGCGGCTGCGCTGCGCCCAGCGCATGGAGAGGCGCATCGATTGCGCCACCTGGTCGGTGGTCGCCGGGAAGGGCGTGCATTCGTCGAAGCACATGGTGATATTGGAATCCAGGAGATCCTGGATCTGCGTGCTGCTCTCGGGCGAGAGCATGTGCTTGCGGCCGTCGATATGCGAGCGGAACTCGACACCCTGCTCGCTGATCTTCCGGAGTTCCGAGAGGCTCATCACCTGGAAGCCGCCGGAATCGGTCAGGATCGGCTTTTGCCAGTTCATGAACTTGTGCAGGCCGCCCAAGGCGGCGACGCGCTCGGCACCCGGCCGCAGCATCAGGTGATAGGTATTGCCGAGCAGGATCTCGGCGCCGGTTGCCGCCACCGATTCCGGCAGCATGGCCTTGACGGTGCCGGCGGTGCCGACCGGCATAAAGGCGGGTGTATTGACGGTGCCATGGGCGGTGCGGACCTGGCCGCGTCGTCCCTTGCCGTCTTTCTTGATCAGGGTGAAGTAGTTCTCGGTCATTCAGCGCGCTCCAACAGGCTCGAATCGCCATAGGAAAAGAAACGATAGCCTTGCTTGATCGCATGGCCATAGGCTGACTTCATCCGCTCCATGCCCGCAAAGGCACAGACCAGCATGAAGAGGGTGGATTTCGGCAAATGGAAATTGGTCATCAGCAGGTCGACGCAGCGGAAGCGATAACCCGGCGTGATGAAGATGCTGGTCTCATCGGCAAAGGCCGGCATCGTGCCATCTGCGGCAGCGGCACTTTCCAGCAGGCGCAACGAGGTGGTGCCGACGGAAACGATGCGTCGGCCTTCCGCCCGCGCGCGGTTGATCGCAGCAGCGGTCGCGGCATCGATCTCGCCGTATTCGGCATGCATCTTGTGGTCTTCGATGCGTTCAGCCTTCACCGGCAGGAAGGTGCCGGCGCCGACATGCAGGGTCACCATGCGGCGCTCGATCTTTCGCGCGTCGAGAGCCGCCAAGAGGTCCGGCGTGAAATGCAATCCGGCGGTCGGTGCCGCGACGGCGCCTTCGGCCCTGGCATAGACCGTCTGGTAATCGTCATTGTCATGCGCATCGGCCGCCCGCAGCTTGCGGATATAAGGCGGCAGCGGCATCTCGCCATGTCGGTGCAAGGCTGCCAGTAGTTCGGCGCCGGCGGCGTTGAAACGGAGCGTGAGCTCGCCTTCCGGTGTCTTGTCGAGGACGGAAGCTGAGAATCCCTCGGCGAAGATGATCTCGTCGCCGATCTTCAGGCGCCGGCCGGGCTTGGCGAAGACGCGCCACTGATCGGCGCCGTCGCGCTTATGCAGTGTCACCTCGATCTTGGTCGCCGGCTCACCTACGCCCCCTGGGACCGATTGCGCGGGGCGTGCGCGGACACCCGTGAGCTGGGCCGGGATCACCTTGGTATCGTTGAAGACCATGAGGTCGCCGGGCTGCAGCAGGCCCGGGAGATCGCGCACGTTGCGATCGGCGATTACCTGCGGCAGGCGCGGCACATGCAGCAGCCGGGCACTGTCCCGCGGGCTCACGGGGTGCTGGGCGATCTGCGTTTCCGGCAAATCGAAGTCAAAGTCGGTGGTCAGGAGGCTCACGGCTTTTCGCTGATTATCAGGCTGTCTCGTGGGGGCGGCGCTCCGGCGCTCGGCCAATCGGCGCCTGAGGTAGCCCGGACGCGGGGCCCTGGCAACCGGGAATCCGTGCAGGGCCGGGTTGCCCGCCGCCCTGTTGCGCCGGTTCCAGCTAAAACATTGGAAATGTTAAATTATTCGGCAGCAGCCAGATTGGCGTTATTGGGCGCCGGGGCCGGCTTGCCGCGCATTTCCTCGCCGGCATTGCGCGGGAAGGCGACACAGACCGGGGAAGCGAGCAGCGAAACCGCGGTCACCACCAGGAAGGCGGCCGAGAAATCGCTGAGCATCGCGCCGCCATGGCCGGAGAGCGAGACCGAGATATGGAGCGCGCCTGAGGCGACGCAGATGCCGAGGGAGAGCATCAACTGCTGGAAGGTGGCGTAGAAGCTGGTCGCCTGGCTCATGCGCTGGCGCGGGATATCGGCATAGGCAATGGTGTTGTAGGCGGCGAATTGCAGCGACTGGAAGAAGCCGCCCATCAGCAGCACGATATAGATGCACCACAGCGGCCAGCTCGGCCGGAAAGCGGCATAGGTGGCGATGCAGGCGGTGGCGATCAGGGCGTTCCAGATCATCGTCTTGCGGAAGCCCCAGCGGCGCAGCATCGGCGTCGCCGCCACTTTCATGGCCATGAAGCCGATCGCATTGACGAAGGTGACGAAGCCGCTTTCCGCCGCCGACATGCCGAAGCCGAGCTGCATCATCATCGGCAGCAGGAAGGGGGTGGCGCCGCCGGTGATGCGGGTCAGGCCGCCGGCGATCACCGACAGGCTGAAGGTCGGGATCCGCATCAGCGACATGTCGAGGATCGGCTCGGCCGGCTGGGCGGCGCGCTGCAGGCGCCGGCAATGGAGGAAATAGAGCACGGTGCCGGCAACGGCGGCACCGAAGACCAGGATCATGCCATCGGTCCCGAGCACGCCGCGTGTGCCCATCTCGACGCCGAAAGTGAGGCAGGAGAGGGCGATGCCGGCGAGGATCAGGCCGATATAGTCGAAGCGGCCGGAAGGCGGCTCCTTGCTGTCGGCCACCAGGATGGTGGCCAGGATGATGCTGACGACGCCGACCGGCACGTTCACGTAGAAGATCCAACGCCAGTCGAGATAGGTGACGATCAGGCCGCCGATCGGCGGCCCCAAGATCGGGCCGATCAAGGCCGGCACCAGCATCCAGGACATGGCGGAGATGAAATCGCTCTTGGCGACATTGCGCAGCAGGATGAGGCGCGCGATCGGTACCATCAAGGCGCCGCCCAGGCCCTGGATCAGCCGGGCGATGACCAGGAACGTGAGTCCTTGCGAGAGGCCGCAGAGGATCGAGCCGACGGTGAAGATGGCGATCGCCGTGCAGAATACCTTGCGCGCGCCATAGCGGTCGGCGACCCAGCCACTGGCCGGGATGAAGACCGCGAGGCTCAGCAGATAGGCGGTGAGGGCGATGCTCATATGCAGCGGCTTGACGCCGAAACTATGCGCCATGGTGGGCAGCGCCGTCGTCAAAACGGTCGCATCCAGCTGTTCCATGAAGAGCGAGCTGGCGATGATGATGGCGATAATGCGAAAATTGCGCGGACGTTTCGTCGTGACGGCCGGCAAATCGGGTTCGGCTGACATGATATGCGTGAGCATACCTGACCTAGTCACCGCTACCATCGGCATTTCCGCATGGCTGATCCCCCGCCCTGCATGCCAGCTAGCCGACATGGTAAAGCGCGATATCGCGACGCAGATTTGGTCGTGATCAAGCTATTGTGACAACTATCGTGGTTAGTGCCGGGTTAATGCCGCGATGATCGGCAGGCGCCATATCGACAAGCGCATGATATCCCGATGGCTGCGGCATCAGTTGGCGCCCGGCTGTGCGAGATCGGCCAGCGCCTGCTGCGCCGCCTCGGTGACCGCCGGGTCATGGCTGAGGCGCAAGGCCTCCTTCAGCCAGGTTTCGGCCGAGGTCTTATCATCCTGGGCGGCGGCACTGCGGCCGGCGCGCAGATAGAGATCGGCCGCTTCCGGTTTCTGCGCGTGCCGGGCAGCATCGGCAGCGACCGACAAGGCGCGGGCCAGGCCACGATAATCGATCGCGACGCGGCGCAGGTCGGCCGCCTGCAAGGCAGTGGATTGCGCCGTGGCATCATCGCCCTTCAGGCGTGCCAGCCGGGCCTGCAATTCCAGGGCGTCCGCCTGTTGGGCTGCGCGGCCAGCGATCTCGGCGGTTGTCGCGGCGGCGGCGGCATTCGCTGGCGCAGCGGCGGCGGCCGCCTGTCGCAGGCTGTCGCTCGCCGTGGCGAGGCCGTTGAGATTATGGCGGTCATCGGCGATCAGCCCGCGCAGAAAAGTGGCGGCAGCCGCGATCTGGCGATCAGCGTCGCCTTGCAGCTTGGTCGCCATTGCATCGGCGGTCGCTGCATCGCTGGTGCGATAGAGGGCGGTGGCCTCCACGAGATCGAGGGCGGAAAGCGGCGGGGCACCGCGTCGCGCCAGTTCCGCCCGTGCCTGCCGTGCCGTTTCCAGCGCATCTGCCGGCCGGTTGGCCTGTAATTGCGCGGCTGCCAGATTGAAACTGAGATTGCCAATCGCCGGCAGATCGTCACGCGCCTGCGCCTGGGTCAAAGCGAGGCGATATTGCGTGATCGCCTCTTGCGGCCGGCCGAGGCCATAGGCCGATTGCGCCGCCCGCTGATAGCGCTGCAGGTTCTGGTCCTGTGGTGCGGTCGGCGCGTCGGTGTGGCTGCCGCAGCCCGCCAGGACAAGGCAGAGCAACAGGTGCGGGAGCAGCAGCTTGCTCATGGCTGCACCGCCGACGGCGGCAGGCGCTGGCTATCGACCGGTGGCGGTGGATTGTTGCCGCCCCCCAGCAACCACAATCCGCGCAACTGTGTCAGCAGCTCCTCAAGCTGCTGGGCGGTCAATTGTGTCTGGGTGAGCAGGGTCGGCAGATTGGCGGTCGAACCTTCGACATTGCGGGTGATCGCCGGCAGTCGGGTCGTCGCCTGGCTGAGATCCTTCATGACGTTCTGCAGATTGGCCAGCACGTCGTCGGTCTTCTTCAGCAGCGCCGGCACATCCTTGCCGACGCCCGTGGTGATGCCGTGCACCTGCGTCGCCGTCAGCTGCAGCTGGCCGAGGATCTCGTTCAACCCTTCAACCGATTGATGGGCCGAGGCGACGGTTGCCTCGATCTGCTGTGATAGCGTTTCGTCCTTCAACAGATGGCCGATATTGCCCTCGCCCTTGTTGACGCGGTCCATGACATCGGCCAGTGATTTCGTCGCATTGCCGACATTGTCGAGGATCGGGAAGACCTTCGACCGCACTTCGTCGATGAGGGCGCTGATGCTGTCGGTGGGGGCCCGCTCGGCGGTGGCGTTGAGCACCGCATAGCTCCAGTCCATCTCGGTCTGGGTGCCGCGGGAAATGTCGACGAAGGCCGCGCCGGCAAGGCCGAACTGGCGGCGGATGACGGCGGTGCTGTCACGGCGGATGAAGGGCTTCGCCTGTTCGTCGATATCCGCCAAGGCATACATCTGCTGATTGGGGTCGATGACGATCTTGCGGATGGTGCCGGCCCGGGTGCCAAGGACCTCGACACTGGCGCCGACTTCCAATCCGGCGACGCCGCTTTCCGGCAGGATCAGGCGCAGGCTCGAGACCGGCTTGAACCAGTCACGCAGCAGGCCGGCTTGCATGATGGCGACGATCAGCACGGCAATGGCCGCGATCACCAGCAAACCAATCCATTCGTCGGTGTGGCGCAGCTTCATCCCTGATTTCCTCACACCGGCGACAAGCCATGATAGCCGAGACGCAGGCGCTGCGTCGCCGGGAAAGTGCGATCGTTCCAGACCAGCTTGCTCCGCGTCATCCAGATGGCGGCGGCACCGCGGTCACGAGCTGCGGCGATGCTGTTAAGCAGCATCGGGACGACATCGGCATGGAGGCCCTGAACGGGACTCTCCAACAGCAGCAGCATCGGTTCGCCGAGCACGGCGCGTACGAATCCGGCCCGAACGCGGTCACCGTCCGAGAGCGATGCGATCGTGCCGATCGGCAAGCCGGGCAAGCCGAAATGGCGGCATAATTCGGCCGCCTCGGTCCTCAAGGCAGCTGGCTCACGCCGGGTATGGTGCAATTGCGGCAGCAAGATATTGGTGGCGGCGTCGAGGTGGTTGATCCAGCTGTTGCCGGCGAAGACCCGGCCGATGCGGCCGCGCAGGGCATCGGCATAAAGATGCGGTAGGCTCTGCCATTTGCGGCCAAGAAAAGAGACCTCGCCGGCATCCGGGGCGATCAGACCACAGCAGATATCGGCAAAGCCGCGGCCAAGATCGGCATCGCGGGCGTCGATCAGGATCAGCTCGCCCGGACCGACCTTGAGATCGATCACGGTGCCGCTTGCCGCCCCGGCGAGCTTGCGCGACTGCATGCCATCGAGATTGAGGATGGTATCGCCTGCCATCGTCAGCTCGCCAGGCTCAGCAGACCGCTGGTCATCAGGATCGCCAGCAGGCCGCGCACGAAGCCGCGCGGCATCAAGCGGCTGGTATCTTCATGCGGCAGGGCATTGACGGCGGTGAGGCAGGCGGTAATCGCCACCAGCAATCCGATCAGCAGCAGCTTCACGGGAAAAATGGCGAAGTCGGTCGGCTTCATCGCGGTAAGGATAT
>Ga0209455_1000330_pt1 | contig 45609 bp, 41 predicted proteins | sample AraplaCol_mCL_r2_FD_184275 | JGI IMG/M metagenome (GOLD analysis project Ga0209455, IMG submission 184275) | Arabidopsis root microbial communities from North Carolina, USA - plate scrape CL_Col_mCL_r2 (SPAdes) (version 2) | ecosystem: Host-associated > Plants > Roots > Endosphere | place: USA... | reverse complement strand
CTGAAACAGATCCACGAGGACTTAAAGGAATTGGGGTTCGAGGGGTCTTACGACAGGGTCGCGGCGTTCGCGAGGACCTGGAGGGAGGGTCAATTCGACAGGGTCAATCCGGCCAGCAAACGAACATACATCCCGCTCTCCTTCGCTCCGGGGGAAGCTTTCCAGTTCGATTGGAGCGAGGACTGGGCGGTCATCGGCGGCGAGCGCACCAAGCTGCAAGTGGCCCATTTCAAGCTGAGTCACAGCCGCGCTTTCTACCTGCGGGCCTATCTGCTGCAAACGCACGAAATGCTGTTCGACGCGCACGCCCACGCATTCTCGACTCTAGGAGGGGTGCCCCGCCGCGGCATCTACGACAACATGAAGACCGCCGTGGACAAGGTTCGCAGCGGCAAGGATCGGGACGTCAACGCACGATTCGAGGCCATGGTCAGCCACTACCTCTTCGACGCGGAGTTCTGCAACCCTTCTTCAGGGTGGGAAAAGGGCCAGGTCGAGAAAAACGTCCGCGACAGCCGCCACCGCATCTGGCAGAAGGTTCCCGCCTTCGACACCCTTGACGACCTCAACAACTGGCTGTCGGACCAGTGCGTCGAGCTGTGGAAGACGATACGTCACCCAGAGGCCGATATCAGCGTGTGGGAGGCGTGGGAAGTCGAGAGGCCGCACCTCATGCGCAACGGCAAGCCCTTCGACGGCTTCGTGGAGCACACCAAGCGGGTTTCCCCGACTTGCCTGGTGACGTTCGAGCGCAATCGTTACAGCGTTCCGGCATCGTTCGCCAACCGCCCGATCAGCGTCAGGGCCTACTGCGACCGCCTGGTCTTCGTCGCCGAGGGAAAAGCCGTTGCCGAGCACGTCCGCGACATCACGCGCGACCATGGGCCAGGCAGGACCATCTTCAATTGGCGCCACTACCTGTCTGTCTTGCAACGCAAGCCCGGCGCGCTTCGCAACGGCGCGCCGTTCCACGAATTCCCGCCGGAGTTCAAGAGCCTGCAAGCGATTTTAATGAAGCGTCCCGGCGGCGATCGGGAGATGGTCGAGATCCTCGCCTTGGTGATGTTCCATGACGAAAAGATCGTGCTGGAGGCGGTGAGGCAAGCCGTCGAAGCCGGCGCGCCGTCCAAACAGATCATTTTAAACATGCTAAGCCGCTTGCTGGAAGGAACGCCGCCGCCCCGCATCGACGCGCCGCAGGCCCTGAGCCTAAAAGTCGAGCCGCAAGCCGACGTGGGCCGATATGATCAACTTAGAAACAGGAGCATTTTGAATGCAGCATGAAGCGATGCGGGACATGTTCAAGTCCTTGAAATTGTGGGGCATGGCGCAAGCGCTGGACGATTTGGCCGGCCAAGACTCGCCGGCATACCAAGCCGCGATGCCGGTGCTGGCCGGCCTGCTCAAGGCGGAGAGCGCCGAGCGCGAGGTCCGCTCTTTGGCCTATCAAATGAAAGTCGCCAAGTTCCCCGCATACAGGGACTTGAACGGCTTCGACTTCTCGTGCAGCGAGGTGGACGAAACTTTGGCCAGACAGCTCCACCGCTGCGACTTCTTGAAGTCGGCCACCAACATCGTCTTGGTTGGCGGGCCTGGAACCGGAAAAACGCACCTAGCCACCGCGATCGGAACCCAAGCGATCGAGCAGCACAACTGCCGCGTCCGCTATTTCTCGACGGTAGAGCTCGTCAACATGCTCGAATTGGAGAAGCAGCAAGGAAAAGCTGGTCACCTCGCGATGAGGCTGCTCTACACCGACCTGGTGATATTGGACGAGCTCGGTTACCTCCCGTTCAGCCAAAACGGCGGAGCCCTCCTCTTTCACCTGATCAGCAAACTCTATGAAAAAACCAGCTTAGTCATCACGACCAACTTGGGCTTTTCGGAGTGGGGATCAGTGTTTGGCGACGCCAAGATGACGACTGCGCTTCTCGACCGCCTAACCCACCACTGCCACATCATCGAGACTGGCAACGATAGCTATCGATTCAAGAACAGCTCGACTCAACAAACGGGAAAGGAGGCCCAGCACAATTTAGCGCTCGCATAAACCCCTAAGATTAATCGAAGAGCGGGTCATTTTTCGATGCAAGTCGCGGGTCAGAATCAAACGCAAACTAACAGCCTCTTACGCAGCCACGCCGCCCTCGCGGAACTCTTGGCGCAATATTTCTGCCCAACGCGCTCGGTCGGCGGAATCAAACATCGACACCCGCCATTCTGGATGGTCGACGTCGCGCACCGCTAGAAACAGCCCAGTTTCGCGATCCGCCTGCATCGAAGCCGCGATGTTTTGCGATCCCGCGGCGACCGTCCCCACGCCGCCAAAACCGACAGCTCCGCCGGCCCGGCTCACTTTGCGCGCTTCCCACGACCGGACGTCGTCATAGGAATAGACCTTCGACAACGCCCCCACGCGCAAGGCGATCCTGCGAGCGCCAGGATTGAGCGCGATGATGGAGTCGCCTTCTTGGTGGGCGAACTTTGTGTCCACAGACACGCCGACGGACTCGCACGTGGCGGCGAACAGCTTCGCGGCCTTGGCGCGCGCCGCCTTTCGAGACCGGATGGTCAAAGCCAACGGCGTGACTGCGATGGACAACGCTATCAACGTCGGCTCCGTTCCTTTGACCGCGATGGCCGCGATTGAGCCGAAGATCGCGACGATGATCGACAAAAGCATTCTCATGCTGATTCCTTTCAATGCATTGAACAAGACGGGCGACTCGCTCCACGCCGACTCCATTTAAATGGCTGGGCAGCCTTGGAGCCGGAACGGTTCAAGACTCTGGGGCGGCATGGACCGCGTGCTGGGCCGACAAGATTTGGATGCGGTCCGCCCACTCAAACAGCTTGTCTCGCGACGAGCCCCGCATGATTTTGAAGCGCCGCTTCGCAAGCCGCTCACGCTCGAAGTCGGGATCGTCCAATTCGACGAGCAGCTCCAAGATGTCGGCTTTTCCATTCGCGCCCTTCTCTGCAACCTCCACGGACGCCCTCGCGCGCGCCGCGGCTAGCGATCCCGCCCAACACTCCTTTTCATCCATGATCGCGGCGCGCCCCTCGCGATCGGCCGCCACCGCCCACGACACCACGCCGTCGATTCCAAACTGGATGTCGGAGAATTCCTTGCCCACGCCGGCCGACGCGCGCAGTTCGTCGATCTGGCGCGAGGCCGACTCCTTGGCGTAAGCCCAACGCTCGCGCGCGGCCCGCTCGTCGCGCAAGAACGCGTCCTCGGCTTCGGCTTTGCGCTCCGCGAGCAACGCCGCCTCGAACGCCTTTTGAAACTCAGCGATCATCGGGGCGGCCTTCTCGCCCCACTCCTTGGCCAACCGGGCGCCAACGCGCTTTGGCAAGTCTGGGATGTCGACGAACAGCTTCGACCCGCCGTCGAAGTCCGATTTTTTGATCACCGAACCGAGATTGAGCAGCGATCCGTCGTGCTGCCGCCACACGCCGCCGCCATACATTTCCCAATTGGCTAAATAGCGCGTCACGATCAGACCATATCGGCCAGTCGGCACGTCCTTAGAATAGGTGCCGGTGTTGACCAACACGCTCACCGGCTGCCCGCCGGGGGTCATCCCCATCGCCATGTCGCCCGTTCTGTAGTGGGCCGTTTTCGTCTCCTCAGCGCAGTGGAGCGAGCATTCCAGCAAAGGCATGGCGGCGTCGACGGGACCGACGCGGTAGTCGCCTTCCTCCACTTTCCACTTCGCGCTTCGGGCCCGGATGCGAAACTCTTTGTTGGCCAAGTCCACCGCGATTTCCAGCCCGTCGTCTGAGAAGGTCCAATCGGCCTTGCGGCCCGACCCGTCGCGAAGAATCGAGCGCCCCATCCAATATTGCAGCGATTGCCGAGCTTTGGCCAACCAAGGCAAAACGATTGGTCCGCACGCCAGCGTCAAAGCCAGGGGCCAATACATGGGCCGAGGAAGCGCGACTCCGGCGGCGGAGCGCAGCGCGTGCAGCGCGTCGGGCAAGTAGACGAACACAGCCCAAGCCCAAAAGGCCTTGAAAATTTTTCCGCGAGTCGGAGGAATCAGCATCGGAGTCCATGCGAAAAGGACGATGAATGTCCACGCCGCGAAACGGTCCAATGAACCAAATTGAGCGACCAGCGGTCCACGATTCCAAATGTAATAGGTCGCGTAGAAACCCCACGCCATGCGCGCCAACCACAATATTCTTTTCATCCCAACCCAAAACATGGCGCAACCTCCTGTCATCAAGCGGCGACGCCGCCTTCGTTGATTTCCTGCTCCAACAACTCCATCCAGCGAATGCTCTCGGAAACCTTGAGAAACTTCACGCTCCATCTCGGATGGACCGAGTCCTTCATGTCGAACGTTAGAATGCCGACGGTATCGATTCGGCGCTCCCAACGCCTAATTTCGGAGTAGCCGTAGGATTTCATGGAGCGCGAGTCCATGAGGCACAACGTCTTGGTTTCAGTGTTGAGCGCGATGCCCTCGCCAGCGAAAAAATTTGAGAGTTGCTGGCCATCCGCCAACCCCGCCAAGGCCAGCAATTCCGCGCGTCGCCGCGCGCGGCGCATTTCCAAGCGCGCGCAAAGCGCAAAAGGCAGCCAGCCCATCAACGAACTGCCAAGCAGGAATGCAATCATCGACCCATGCTCCGCTTGCATGGTTTGAAAATATACGTAGGTCATGAGCAACGCCCACGCCCCCGACAAAACCAATTTCCTCATGAGTTCCTCTCCCGTGTTTTTTAAATGTCCGTCTGTTTCCGGTCGACGTCGCGACGCCCCCTACCGCCGAGCTTTTGTGGCAAGAGTTAAGCCCCTGCGCGCCCGGTTGCTGGAATCAAACATCCACAACCGCGCCGTCAACACCTAACTTGCCTCGCGTCAGCCTCGTTCTCGACGCCATGGCGAGGGGCGCTTGATTGGTCCTCAGGGGAACGTCTGGAAGCGAGAATCTCGACGCGGTCCATCCACTCGACAAGAGTTTCGCGCGGTCGCCCCGCCAGCAGTTGGAAGCGCCGCTTGGCCAAATTGGCCTGTTCGTAATCGTCGTCACGCACCTCGATGAGCAAGGAGAGCGAGGGGGAGCCGCCCTTGACCGAGGCAGGATGCTCCACGATGGATGCGCGCGCCCGCGCGGAAGCCAGCGACCCAAACCAACCCATTCCCTGCCCCACCAAGGCGGCATTGCCTTCGCGGTCGCAGTGGATGGCCCAATCGATGCCTCCCTCCGCGCGCATGCTCCATGCGGAGAATCCGTCCTCTCGCGAAAAGTCCACGCCAAGCTCGGCCAGCCGAGAACGAATCTCGGCCCTCGCGGCATTCTGCGCGTCGACTTTTGCCTTCTCTCGGGCGATCAGCAAAGATTCTTGGGCATCTTTGTGGGCTTGGATTGCAGGCTCTTCGACCAGCACCTTGACCCTGGCCTGCACTTTTTGCCAGAACTCCTGGAAGATTTCCGCATTGGGGCCGCCTACCGTGGGAACACTGATAAAGATAGACTTGTGCTTTTGGGTCGTCCGGTCCACACGGAATCGTTCGAGGGGCGCGCCATCCCGCCATTCGGTATCGGCCGCGACACGAAGCTCGACATTGCTCCACGACACGCTCACGCGAAACTCGCCAGTGGGCGCCAGCTCCGAATCGAATCCCAAGTTCACGGGAACTTGCTGCCCGTTGACGATAGCCATGGCGCCGATGGGGCTCATGACCGTCCGTTGGAGCTCCAAGACAGACATGCTCCAACCCAACAATGGCCGCTCAATGTCCACGCGCCCATTGCTCACATCGACACCGTCCCCTGACGCGCTTGCCTCGACGGAAACCAATCTTCCCGTCTTTTTTGCCTCGTCGATCTTGAACTCGAACTGCGGACAGAAAAACGATATGCCGCCCTCGCTCCCTAGCATGCGCTTGGCGCGAGGAGCGACGGATGGGCGGAATCGTCCGACAAGGGATAAGACCAGCGCCGCCCATCCCCATGAAGCCCATCCCCAAAGGCCATGCCCAAAGCCGAACGGCTCTCCGGCCATCCATGCCATGGCTGAACACCCCGCGCCCAATCCGAGCGCGGCCCACTGAAATTTACTCATGCTTCCTCCACTGAGTCATCGTTGCGGCGCGGCCATCACAGCCGAAGTGGCGCGACGGTGGCGACGCCCTCGCTGATGACTATGCGCGCTCCGCCCGGCTGCCCGACGTCCGCCCACTTGCACAGCAGTGGCCGGCTTGGCAGCGACACGCCGCGCGCCACAAGGTGGCGATACAGCTCAAGGTCGCCGCGAATCGCAGCCAACTCCATCAGCGACGTTCCCTTGGAGGTCCGCAGAAGGCAACCGCTGACTTGGCCCCAAAGCGCCAATTCGGGCGTGTCCGCCCCCGGTGGCGCAAAGGAGCTCGAGTAGATGAAACCATCTGAAACCCCCGATGCCCGTTGGACTTCGCGCGCGACGCGGAGGGCCTCGGGGTTGAGCTCGTCCTGGGCGGTGGCAAACGCAAAGATGATCGCCGCCGGATCAAGCCCATGGTCGATCAGCATGTCCAGAACTTGGAGGCGGTCGCTCCGGCGCGACGTCGCGATCTCCTTGGACAGCTCGCCTCGATTTGGAGCGCCTCCCTCGATGCGAGCGCCTTTGTCAAACAACGCCTTGACCGCCTTCGCGCTCGCGCCGCCTTGCACCGCGCACGCGATGTCGGGGCAACGGTCCGCGGGGTTTTCCGGATCGACCGCATCGACAATGCGGTCAAGCTTGCCATTGGCGGCCGCGACTCCGCGCTTGATCTCTTGCGACTCCGCTTCGAGCGAGAGCAAGGCGGCTTGCCAGCGCTTGACGTCGGGGAACTTCGACGCAATGAGGCCACCTTCTGACGCGCGCGCCACAGACACGAAGCCCAAGGTCGTGATCACGATCAGAATGGCGACGCCGAACTGCCACGCCGGCCGGCGCCAAAGCGGAACCTTGTCGTCTCGGCGCACCGCAAGCCCGAGCAACCCAAAAAGCTTCGACACGGCTGCGGGAGCCAAGGCCGCCGCGATCATGAGCGCCACGAGGATGCCCGTGGCGGTGTAGACCATGGCCGGCACCAGCGAGAGCTTCGGGGCCAAAAAGTCCATCGCGGCGACAAAGGTGGTCGAGGCGACCACGACGGCGTTGACCACCGCAACGTGCTCGCGCACGAATTTGGAGAATTCGAAAAACGGATTGGAGGACGAGTCCTCGGCGCGCGCGGCTTCCATGTCAGCGCTCATTCACCACAGCCCACGCGCCGTCGGTCTTCACGAAACGCGCGTTCGCCACCGCTCCGGCGGCGTTGGCGACATCGCACTTGTAGCCTCCGGCTTCCGCTTTCGCGCAGCCGACGAGCTTCGCCTTGGCTATCTCCTCTTTGTAATTCTGCGAAATCATTCCGATTCCGGAAGCTTCCGCTTGCTTTGTCAGCGCCGCGCGCACGTCGGCCTCGCTGGGGCTAGAACTGCATCCGGCAAGCGCCAAGAGAATGATCGCGACGCTTGCCGCGCGGGCTATGATGTTGGTTTGATTCATGTCGTTTCCTATCTTGATTGTGTTTGTCTTGCGTTCCACGTTTCAACCGCGCGCCGCTTGGCGGCCCTCGTTGATCTCTTGCTCAAAAATTTCCATCCAGCGAGCGCGCGTCGCCTTGTCTTTCATCGCGATGCGCCACTCGGGACTCTGGCGGTCGCGCGCCTTCACAAAGAAGCCGGTGTTCTGCGCCGCCCGCCGGGCATTCCTGGCGTTCACGGCATCCGCCTCCAATGCCCCACGGACGCCCACGCCCCCGGCGACGCCAGCGCGCTCTTCGCGAGCCTCCCACTCCCGCACGTCCTCGTAGTCGTAAGACTTGAAAACGCCGCCAGCCAGCAGCAGGACCATCCGCTGCTGGGGATTGATGGCTATGCCTGTCCCATCCTCCGAATGGTCCAGGCCTTGTCCGCCGGCGACGCCGCCAGCCGCGAGCATCTCGGCATGGACGCGCGCCCACTCGGCACTTCGCTTGGCTAGCCGCTTGCGGTCGAGCTGCGCGATCAGGACGACGGGGCCCCAGCCGACAAGCAGGCAGCAGAGCCCACCGAGGATGGCTCCTTGGCACACCGAGATGACGCCGAACAGAGTCGTCAGGGCGAGCCATACAAACACAACCAAAACAAACATGATTTTTCTCCTATACATTGGGGCGCGGTGACGAAGCATCTCGACGCCATCCGCCATGCCATTCGCCAACGTTCCGCGATCTTCTTCAAACGGGGCTTACGTGGTGACGCCGCCCTCATTGATTTCTTGGCGCAGCAATTCCATCCAACGCGCGCGGACCATCGGCTCTTTCATCGCCACCCTCCACTGTGACTGCTCCAAGTCTTTGACCGTCATGAACAGGCCGGTGTTGGCTTTGGCCTCGCGGGCCATGCGAGCGCTCGCGCCGGCAGCCGCGATGCCGTTGGCGACGCCAAACGCCGGAATCACCGTCCCCGCCTTCTGCGCTTGGATCGCCCACTCGCGAATTTGCTCGTAGCCATACGTCCGCCACTCGCCATCGGCCAGAAGAGCTAGCTCGCGTTTTGCGCGATTGAGGGCGATGCCTGTCCCGTCTTCCGCATGGTCGAATCCCGTTCCTTGAGCCACTCCCACAGCGTCGAGCATGGAACGGTGCAGCTTCTCGCGCTGGCCCGCGCGATGCAGCACGAACCAAACGAGCGTCCCCGTCGGCGCCCACGCAAAGGCGAATACGCCCAAGGCGGCCAGGCCGCCGCCAGCGAACGGCACGAACAGCGAAAAGACCAAACCCCAGATCACAAAAATCGTCGCGAAAAATCCCATCTTCTCCTCCCTTGTTGGAAGCGGGCGTCTGCCCGCCCCTCAAAAACGCATAATAAACCAAATTGGTTGACACTCAACTTTTTAAGTCCTTCAAAGTTTTGCGACGGGTATCCACCATCGAGGTTGGATCAAGGAAACCCCAATGCGCCACACTTACACCCAATCGCCGCCCGCCCCCGGAGCCGCCTCCGAGGAGCGCGCCGCATTCCTGCGCAAAGCCATCGGCCATGAAATCGGCGCCGCCCGCCAGCGCGCCGGGCTGACCCAAGAGTCGGTCGCCGAGCTCCTCGGAATCGGCCCCGAAGCCGTCTCGCGGATGGAGCGCGGCGTCGGCTCCGTCAACGCCGAGCGCCTCGTCGTCCTCGGCGAGATGTTCGGCTGCAGCTCTGCCGAATTGCTGATGGGCGCGAGCGACTCTCTTCCCGACCAAGCGGCGCTCATCGCCGAGCAGCTCGAGAAGCTCGACACCGCCGATCGCGACATGGTCGTCGACCTGGTCAAAACGCTCGCGCGCCGTCTGGAACCGAAAAAGCCCGCCAAGAACAAGCGTTGATCACGCGCGGCGCTCGCAGCCCTTTCAACGCCGCCGCCCTCCCAACGCAAATTACAGGCTTGGCGACAACTCGGCTTGAATCGATGCGACAACGCATACGTTTTTTACAAGTAGCAACACATTGCTCCGCAGGGGGCTTCTGGTGGCGCGCTGGAGACGTGGGGGAGCCTCGGGTATTTGCGCAGCATCTCCCAATCGTTTTCTCCATCGGTCAAACGTCGCTTCGACTCTTCGTCCAAGCGAAGAATTCTCGCGGGGGAGTGGACGGCGGCGACCGGACAAATTGGCGGGGTCGCACACGCGCTGAAATTGGGTCCGGCCACAGGATGTGGATTTGTGGGGCGGCCCGCCGGCGAGAACCATCGATTTCACTGACTGCGGACTTCTCCAATACCTCTTGCGGAGCGATGGGTTGGCTCCGTTCTATTAAGGGTGGATTACTTCGCGTCGGCGCCAGGACGGCGGGCCATCCATCTTTAATCTGAACAGATCCGGAGATCAGCGGTGGATGCTTGGGTGGGCAGGTTTCGCAGAATGCTCGGACGCGTCGGCTTTCACAAGCCGACGCAGCAAACTGGGCTGCATTCCCGAGGAAAGCTTGAACGACCGCGTCATGTGCGCCAGGTCCGCGAAGCCCTCTTCCATGGCGATCACGGTCAAGCTCTCCTCCGAGCCAAGCCTGTCGCTCGCCCTGGCGATCCGAGCCGCCGACCGAATGGCCTCGGCGGTGAGCCCTTCGCTTCGAAGCTTGCGCGCCAACGAGCGCGGATGGCAGCCTAACCGGCGCGCCAACTCCTCGACGCGCATCGCTCCTTCCGATTCAAAGACCAGAGCGGCCTCGGCCGAGGCCGATCCCGCGACGCCAAGCTCTCTCGCCAACCCCGACATGGTTTTGAGTTTCGGAAGCTCTCCCCTCTTGGCGTTGCCCTCGGCATTCGAAATCAACGCATCGAAGAGCGCCAACGTGCCGATTCTGCATAGCGCGGGGTCGGGGGCCTCGACCCTCATCTCGCGGCGGGCGACGACCAAGGGAGCTCTTCCTCCGGTGGCTGGCATCGACACGTTGGTGCGCACGGCCACGCCCGAGGAAGCGTTGTATTCGTTGAAGCCCTCGACAATCCGCGTCGGCGACGACAAGCCGCCGATCACCCCGACGCCCGGGGAAAGGTCCGAGGCGAGGAATTCGCGGACAGCGCGCTCCACTTGGGCCTCTGTCGCGCCTTCAGCGGCGCGGGCCCGGCCCGCGGCGTTGTAGCGCTCGTAGGGCAGATGGCCGTCGATGGCGTGCGAGACCGCCGCGGCGAAGCGCTTGCTTGGCGTCCATCCCGAGCGCCCTTCGAGCGCGTGGACGACGACATGATATGCAAGGAACCTACTCATCGAATCTTGTTCGGGACGGCGGCGACGAACAGCGAGGAGCCTCCCGCCGAAGGCGCGCGTCCGCGAAGCGCGCTCGGCGCCATCCCGCACGCGGCCTTGAACGCCCGCGTCATGTGCGCAAGATCGGCGAAGCCGTGTTTGGCTGAGATCTCGGTGAGGCTCTCCGAGCTGTGGAGGCTGGCCGTCGCGCCGACAATCATGCTGGACAGCCGAAGCGCGCCGGCCGTGAGGCCCACCGCTTGCAGCTCCCTCTCCAACGAGCGCTTGCCGCAGCCGAGCCGCTTGGCCAGATCCTCGACGGACATTGAGCCCTCGCTCTCAAAGACCAGCGCGGCCTCCGCGGCGGCTGTCCGCTCGACCCCGAGCTCACGCGCGACGCCCGACAAGGTCTTGGGGCCTTCGAGCGCGCCAGCGGCGCGGCGCCGGGCCGCTTCGACAAGGAAGGTGATCGATGCGAGCGACGCGGCTTGGCACCCCTCCGGATCATCGAAGCCGTCGGGAGAGACTCGACAGGCGTAAAGCCTGAACTCGCCGGAGCCGCTTGTGAGTGCCCATCGTGGAGGCCCCGTCTCCTGACCGGTTTCGCGGCCAGTGTCGCCGCCGCGGACAAGATGCTTTTCGCGCTCGCCGTCCCATGCCTCGCCAAGATCCCTGACATTGAATGCGTTCAGCCGATCGACGACGCTCCTCGGGTCGTCCAAACCACGCAAAAACCCATGCAGAGGATGCAGGCTAGTCTCCATCCAATCCCAAGTCGCCCGTTCGATCGCGCCTTCCGCAGCCCCCAGTCGGCGCGCGCGCCTGCCGGCCTCGAAATAGCGGCCGAAAGGCAAATGGCCGCGAATCGCGCTGGCCACCGATCGGGCGAACCGGGCCTGCGCGGTCCAACCGACATCGGACTCGAGCGCGAGGACCATCGCCTCGGGCGCTCCCGCGCCGAGGACAGCCCCCGCCTCTCGTGTTTTCGTATTTGCCAAAAGCCGCTCCATTCAATCGCGGATGATTGCCCCGTTTGGGCTTCGCGGCTCGGCGAGGAGCCATTCAAAATCGCAGCCAAGCCACACGCCTCTGCGTCGCCGCCGCTATTCGCCCTCTTGCTATTTTTTCATGAAATCTGAAAACAGTGCTTGAATCCATGCGACAACGCGCAAAAAAAAAATCACATCTGGGACAACCGCCGTCGTTGAAAGCTCGACAGGAGCCGGTGTCGCATGGATTCAAGCCAACGGGCGCAAACATGACTACGATGGGGCTTCCGATATCGAAAAGGCAATCCATGAAAACCTTCAAAAAACTGTTGGCCGCCGCCGCCCTCCTTTGCGCCGCATCCCAAAGCCACGCCGGCTGGTGCTCGTTCCCGCAGCCGACCTTCTCGGCCACCCAAAGCCAGTCCGGCGGCCTGTTCACCGTCGACATGTCCCTCGGCGGCATCTCCAACGTCTGCGACGCCTCCGACAAGGCCTCCCTGTCGAGCGTGCTGCTGCCCTACTTCTCCGACTCCAACGCCACCTTCTCCGCCCCCAAGGGCTGGAGCGTCTCCGTCGAAGCCGACAACCACTACTTCGCCACCGTCTTGGGCTCCTCGGCCGGCGTCGTCCGATTCACCGCCAACGACGCGTCGGCCTATGTCCGCTCCGGCTCCGTCCTGTCCGGTTTCTCCTTCACTTCGGCCTACGCCGCCGCGACGAGTCCCTACCTCACCACCTATAGCCACCCCGGCTACGACTTTTCGCTGGGGGAGTTTTCGGTCTTCGACCCGCTCAACACATCCATCTTCCTCTACGTCGCAGGCAGCCCCGACGCCTTGGCCGCGCTGGGCCAGCCCGAGCTGCCATTCCTGCCCGCCCCGGCCGTTCCCGAGCCTTCGACGTGGGCCATGATGGGCTTGGGCTTGGCCACCATCGCTCTGTCGACTCGGCGCGCGCGGCGACAAGGCACATCCGCGCGAATGCTCCTTTCCTGATTGGAAGGTTGTCTTTGGGCGCCAGCGCGTTCGCTTCCGCGTCTGTCGTTAAGGGAGCAACCGGAGCCCGAATGATGGCGCCCCATGCCTTACGCTCGTTGATTCGCAGCCGCGCCACAACGGGCCGAGAGGAAGATCAAGCGGTTCGCGCCGGCTCGCCGGCTGGCCTCTCCAATATCTTTGAATAGAGCTCCGAGCAGAAATTCAGGACTTCTTGCGCAAGCCTACGCGCGTCATCGCGCGACACCGAGACCTGGTTGCCATCCCTGTCGTGTCCGCTCCGATGGACGATGTCGTGGCGCTTCAAAATGGCGGCTTCGAATGGCCTGAAACTTGGCGGCTTGAATCCGAACGCGCAAGTGTAGAGCGGCGCCACCGTGTCCCAACGGTGCCAAACCAAGTTCTGCAAATATCCTTTGACCTGATTTTCCAGCCCCTCGTATTTTTGGAATATGTCGCCGAGCTTCATTGGCTGGTCGCGCATGCCGGGAAGCCCCGTCACTATGCCGCGCAGGACGCGGTTGTCGTGCGCGACCCAATACATCGCCGTCTCAAAGAGATAAGCTTCCAGCGCCGATATGACGGAGCCGAACGCGAGGCTCGGCGCAAGCTCCATCGCCTCCTCGTCGCCATTGAGCTCCAAGATCTTTTCGATCTTCGCGAGGCGCTCTTTGAGTTTGCCTAGCGGCGCCTCGGAGCTGTCGACGTCGATGTCGAAGCGCTGGTCGAAGTCGTCCGAGGCGCGGATTCTCGCCCATTCGAATCCGCCATCCAGCCTTAGCTCGCGCGCCAATCCCTCGATGAGCGAGTCGTCCACAAAGTCGCCAAAGCGCTTGCGAAGCTCTTCGCCAGGATCGTAGGGCCCGCCCCATATCCAAATGTAGCCCCCGCCCTCTTTGGTGTATGGCGTCTCGACCGCAGGATCGCAATATCGAGAGAGGAACCAATGGCGCATCGCGTCGACGAGCATCTTCTCATCTTGGACCTCCGCCATCACCTCGTCGTTGGGCTCGTAGGGCAAGCCTGGATGCCATGGAACGTGGACGCATGGAATGGAGTGCATCGAGGTCGGTTTTTGCTCGGCGGCTTGGGCGGGCTTGGCGGCGGCGGGCTTCGCGTCCGCAGGTTTTTCATCAGCCATGCCGCGCGGCCTTGCCATCGATGCCTCGCGACCGCTCGCCAGGCTCGGGGTTCCGAATGGATTCGGCAAACTCGGTTCTCTCCAAGCCGGCGGCGACCCGCTGGGACTCGGCAGAAAGCACTTGCGATGCCTGATTGGCGAGCGCGGCGTGCTCCGCCGAGCTGGACCATTCGCGCGCGGCCGCGTCGATGACCGGCATCCACGCGATCTCGAATACCCCAAGGCGCTTGACGACAAGCGAGACCGGCGCCGCCTCGACCATGCCGACCACGCGGCCTAGCTCGTCGATCCAAAACGCCTCGGTCTGGGCCAGATTGATCAATGTCGAGAACAACTGCCCTTTGCGGACGGCGGCCTGCGTCGTGGAGGAAACCTTCGCCGCGCGCTGCCATGCGAGAAGGTCCGCCTTCTCATACAAGCATTTTTGATTGACGCCTGCGACACCCTTCTCGCCTTGCTGGCTATAGGTCGGCCCCGCGCCCTTGGCTCGAAGCGCCTCGAGCGCGCTCACCGAGCTGCGCAAGAAGATCGCCGCCTCGCTGGTGGTGAGAAATGTGTTGTCGGGAAGGCGGGCCAGCCGATCCAGCGCATCCAGTTGATGGAAAAACTCCTCATTCAATTTCGCGGACGTCATGGGCACCTTTCTGGAAAGCGTTGATGAAATAGTAGCACCTCCCAAGGAACATTTTCGGGCCTTGATTCCGGACGCTCTGACTGCATCCATCAAGAGCAGCAAAGCCTCCCCGCCCCCTGGATAGCATAAACACAACATGAATTGCGATGACGTGTGCTTGTCATCAATCTTCGGTTACATTCTAAATGTCGAAAAAACAATTGACTAAGTTGCATTTTGATTGTCGCGAGCAGATCGAAGGCGTTTCTGCAAAGTCGGGGCTCCCGTCCAACCAGTCGTCTTTATGCGATTCGCTTCAGCTTCGGCAAATACAGAATCGCGGGCCCACCCGCGACCACCAAAACGTCCAAAAAAGGGTAACAAACATGCGGAATCGAAAAATGAGGTTGGCCCGCGCGGCCTCTCGGGGAGTTCTTTTGTTCTCGGTCTGCGCGCATTGGAGCGCGGAGGCCATCGGCCAAGAAACCATCAATGACGGAACAAAGTCCGACAAGGCGGTCGACGAAGGCAAGCCTGGCTTCTGGCATAGGTCGTTCCAGCCTATCCAATACTTCACGAACCTTGACCGCGACGCCAAGCGATTCAACTTCACCGACCAAGCAGCATCCGCTCCGGGCGCGAGTCAAGCGGCGCTCACGACATACGCGCAGGCTGGCATCACGCTGTCCGACTCCGCTTGCACCGGCTGGCTGCAGACGCTTGCCTACTCCGAGCGCGACAGCAACTTTTTCAAAGACATCCTCAATATCGTCGGCAACCTGATCCTCGGGATTTCGGGCGTCAACGGGGCAAATCCATCGTCGTTGGCCAAGGGCTCGCTGGGTTTGGCGGCAGGAAATGCCACGATCGAGGCCTATCAAAATGAAGTGATTCTGGGAACGATCTCCGACATTCAAGCCAAGTTGGAGGAAGGCCGCAGGACCAGCGCCGCATACTTCGTCCAGCATGTTCCCGACAACTACGATGAGACCAAGCGCAGGCTGGCGGAATACCATGGCCTCTGCACGCCTGGCGCGGTGAAAACACTTCTCAAGACCAGCTTGAGCGCGGTCAAATATGTGGCTCCCGACACGACTCTCGGCGGACCGATCGGCCAGATGAAGTCGGACCTCGCTGTGGTGGAACTTTCCCAAAAATTATTCTCATCAGGGAAGGGAGTCCAACTTTCTGACGACTCGCTCTACAAGCTGTATGTCAGCACGGTTCTGATGCCAAATAGCACAGCGGCCTTTGTGGAGGCGGCCAAGGCTGACTCCTTCGTGAAATCTCTCGCCAAAAATTTCAAGCCGGACGACGACAGCCAACTGGCTCTTCTTCAGACCATAGCAAACAACCGCGACTACGTGGCAAGGGCTCAGGCGGATCTAAAAAAAGAATTGGACCAAAATGCAGCCAAAGAGGTGGCCGCAAAGACATCCGAAGTGGCTGCGGCAGCGACGGACAAAGCAAACGCCGTGGCGGAGCAAACGCAGAAGAAGGCGGAAGTTGCGGCCAGCCGCGAAGCGGTCGCGGCCGCGATTCCGTCGATCGCCGACAAGGCAAAAGACCCTGCCGTGAGCAATGACGATGTGGTCAAGTTTGCCAACAAAGCGGCGCAAGCGACGCAAGACAAGGACGACGCTGCGAAAGCGAAGGCAGCCGCCGCGAACGTCGAGAAGGCCACAAATGCGCTGACGGTCGTCGAGGCGAAAGTGAACGCCGCAGACAAAACTATCGAGACGGCGAAAACTGCGCTGAGCAATGCGCTCAGTCTCCAATCCACTCTCAAGTCTTCGGCGCTGGATACCAAGAGGAGACCGGCATCGTCGATCACGGCGGTCCTCGTCCCAGCCAACTGATCGGCCGGCCAATCTAGCAAAAGCAAGGAAGGGAGCCAGCTTCTCCCTTCTCTCGCAAAAAGCCGCGCTGCGCGGCTCAACTCTCTCGAAAGATTCTGACATGAGCGATCCAAAGATTCTCAGCTGGGAAAACAAGCCGGAGCGCAAAGCCTGGTCCACTCAACTGTTGTCCTCCATTTCCACCGCCATGCCCTCGCTTGGACAAGCTCGGGCAGAGATCTTCTTGCCAGGCTACGACGGGCTGTCCCCAGATCTGCAAATCAAATTCTGGGCGGAGCTCCTCATTGCGATGTCGTGGTTCGAATCGAAATGGAAGCCGTCCGAGATCTACCACGAGCCTCCGCCGCTGGGAGTCGATTCGGTGGGGCTCCTCCAACTTAGCTATGAAGACGAAAAGCCGTATGGCCTGGAAAAGCTCAGCCGCGAGAAAAAGAGCTTGGAAGACCCGCTCGTCAACCTCCGATGCGGCGTGGCGATCCTCGCCAAACTGACCTCGCACGACAAGGTCGTGGAGTCGAGCGCCGGAAAGAAATATGGCGGGGCCTCTCGTTACTGGTCCGTGATCCGCCAAGGCGAGAAGCACCACCTCGAGGAGATACGCGCGCGCGTGAAAGACGCGGTTTGGCTTTGACGCCGCGCCGATAAGCCCCCCAAAAAAAATAAGGAGAAGTCCCGCGATGGCGCTGCTTCCATTTAAACCTTTCGTCGATCTTCTAGGCGCGCTCGACAAGGAGTCCGGCCCGCTCGACGAAATCGACGTCATGGGGAAATTGAACGCCTTGCTGCCGGATAAAATGACCAGCCTTCCTCCAGAAGAACGGCGTGGCGTCATCGCGGATTTCGACGGCTTTCGATTCCAGCGCCCCCACGGCTCTTCGCGCGAGCCATGGGGAATGTATTGGAGCGAAATGGCCAGCATGACGCGAGCCGACGGGACGACCATCCACTCCCCGGAAATCGCCGAGGTCGACGACGACATCGTGGCGCATTGGATCGCGCAATCGGAGCGCTATTCTCACCCGATTCTCGTGGCTCGATATTCCGACTTGGCTTGGACCATTGGCCAGTATTTGAGGAAGCCTCCGAAAGGCGCTCCCGCAAACATCCAACCGCTGTCTATCGCTCTTCCCGTCGCATTGGTTCGCAGAGCGGTGGCCGGCTACCTGGACTCGATCGAGCGCGATCTCTTCGCAGAGGAGCATCACGCTTGGAAGTTCATCGAGCGAGCCATGGAACTGTCAGCTATCGCCAAAGACGCCGAGCCCATGAAACGGGCAAAGGCCATGCTGTATGCCCTGCGGAACAAATTGCGGACGCTCGACGCAGGCTTCATGTGGTGGCGCTTCGACGACATCGCTTGGAGCCAGTCCAAACAGCTTCAACTGGACGAGGCCGAGCAACAAGACGCCATCGACTTCTTGGAGGAGATATTGTCCATCAGCGCAAATCCGGCGACGCCGGCCAGATTCAATCCCCACGACGCAATGTCAGCGGCGGACAGACTGGACCGCAGGCGCGCCCAGCGCAAAGAACTGGACGAGGCTCGCCGCGCGATGCGCGACGCGGCGCGCGCCAAGGAAGATTTGGCGAAAATGTCCGACGGCATGACCGCCATCGCCCACTTTGAAGATCTGCTGCCCCGCTATCGCAACGCTGGCATGGTGGACGACGTGGCCCGAATCGAGGCGCTGATACGGGAGCGGGCGGAACAGGCCAGAGGAGAAATGGCGACTTTCAGCGTTCCAATGAAGCTCACGCAAGAAGACCTCGACAAGTGGAGCGCCACGGTTTTGAAAGGCAGCTTGGCCGATGGCCTCCGCGAAGTCGCTCTCGCCGGCGTCGTCGGCGACGAGGCGGTCCATCGCCAACTGAAAGAGTTCGCCAAGCAAGCTCCTTTGTGGTCAATGATCTCCACGTCAATCATGGGCGACGACGGCTTCACCCAAGCCATGGTGGGATCGCTGGAAGACGACCTGGACGGCCGGGCCATACAGCATGCGGCCAACATCTTCTCATGGACGGCGCCGTGGATTCACTACGGCCTGCATGCGCTCAGGGAAAAACACCAGTTCGGCGTTGAAGAGCTTCTGCCAATCATCAGGGAATGTGGGATCTTCAAGCCGGAGCGCGACCCCATGCTGCGAGAAGGGCTGGCGGCGTGGCTGACTGGCGACGCCACAAAAGCCATCCATGTGCTGGTCCCACAGGTCGAGGCGGCGCTGCGCGATCTGTTGGCGGCGATCGGAGCGCCGGTGACGGAGCCAGACCACGTCAATGGCGGATTCCAAATGATCGGTTTTGGCAAGATCATCAACAACGCCGTATTCAAAGCTCAAGTCCCGAAGGATCTTCGCTTCCACCTTCGGGCGCTGTATTGCGATTCGCGAGGAATTAATCTGCGCAACGTCGTCGCCCACGGCTTGGCGAGCGCGGACATGCTCACGTTGGGCACCGCGAACTGGGTCATCCACACGATCCTGACACTCGGCCTGCTGCGGCTAAAACCAAAGGACGTGTGACCTCCTCCACGTCGCGATGGGCAGGCGGCGTCAGCCTGGATCTGTCGTCGCGGTTTTTCTTGGGCGGCCCGTGCTGGGTTTGCCGACGGCTGACATGGGGATCAGGGCCGCCAGCCCATGTGGCAAAGATTGTGTGCTTTAACGATATTGACACCATCCCTTCTATATGAGAGAAGAATTCCATTTCAAGTGAGGAGAGAAATATGAGGCAAAGAAATAATAAAAAACCAAAGGAATACTTTAATGCGACCAAGCTTATTAGCAATCTTCAGGTCCTGGGGGGCCTTTTCTTGCTCTACAGGATTTTTCATATTGGTGCGGATTGGATGTTGGATCATTTCCCTTTATGGTAATATTACCCTCAGAGCCATGACGAGATTTTTCACTATTAATTGCGTCGTGAAAAATTTCGGGCATGAGTAAAATCGTCCCAAATATCATATAAAGAACCCCCATTTTGACGTTGCGCGCAGCATCGACAACTGCACTACCTATGGCATCAAATTTCTCGTCAAATAACATTATCTTTTGATCAGTCCTCTTCTCCCAAATTTCACGTTGTTTCAGTAATAGTTCCAATTCTTTCATTTTTTTCTTCAGGAAAAATACTTCCCTATCAACATATGGCTGTTTTAACCCAAAAAAATTCTTAATGGAAGAAATTAATTTTCTGAAAGAAAACTCGCTTTTTGAACTACTTTCATGATCGCAACAATCGTTGCCATGAAAGTTATTTTTGGTTGGGAGCAACTCAATTTTCTTCCAATTTATTTTTTTATCAATTGTAGCCATGGATTTTTTATCCAATACTACTCCGCAAGCCAACCAAACGCTTCCAGTCAAAATAAACCAAGTGCCTGATACTGTCAGATATTTCAACTTTTCGACCTTAGGCATGAAGCCTATATCGTAATTTGCGGCAACAAAAAAAAGGGAACCAACTCCCCAACAAACACCCGCGATATATCCAAAAAAATTATCTACTCTAAGTTTCGAGGTAGGAACAAAATACGTTAATATTATGCTAAAAAAATGACGCATCAAAGCCCCCGTTTATTTTAAAAATAGAATTTTATTCTATTCTAATAGCTACATGAAAACCGCGTTAAACTAAAGAATTATCCTCTCGTGCGTGGTCGACCTGCCCTACGCTTAGCCGGACGAGTGACGTGGGGCTCTGGCGCCGGCAGCATGGGCCAATCCACCGGCTTCAATGCGTTGTAGACGTTAGGGGCCTTGCTGAGGATTTCCTGCTCGATGCGGGCCATCCAGTCGCGAAGCAGCTCCCACTCCGCCTTGGTGTAGGTTTCGGTCACGTTCGCGTCGGAGTGGTTGAAGAAGCGCTTGCGAACGCCCTCCGAGACGTTCATCGATGCCATCATCGAGCCGAAAGAGCGGCGCAAGTCGTGCCGGGTCAGCTTCTCGATGCCCGCCTCGTCGCGCAGCGCGTCGAGCAACGCGGTCGCGTCCGAATAATGGCCAGTCTTCGAGTTGACGTGGCGCGCTGGGAACACGAAGTTTCTCGATTTTGCGCCGAAGCCCCGGCGCGCGGCCTCTTCGGCCGCCGACTCTTGGCGCCTGCGTAGCAGGGCTTCGGCCATCGGAGCAATCGGCAAGCGATGGCTCTTGCCATTTTTGGTCCGATAGAAGAAGACGTGCGGACCGATTGGATCGTCTCGATCCAACACGACGTGGCTTGCCAGCCGACGATCGCTATCGACCAAGAGCTCCGACCATTTGCAGGGGGCGTGCTCGGATTTGCGGCACCCCCAAAGCAACATCAAGATCAGATAATGCACGCCTGTCTCGTTGTCGTTGACCAAGCGCTTCGCCCAAGCCACCTCCAGGAACGAGCCAAGCGTCTTCGACGGAGTGAGCGGGTTGCGCTTGCCCTTCTCCTCGCGTTCAGCCTCGATCTGGTCCCGCGATCGGAACAGCTTGCCAAGCGTCAGGATGTTGAACGGATTCGCCCGCAAGAGGGGATCGCGGCCAGCGGTCGCGGCGTCGAGCTCCTCCATGCCCATGCACCACTTCACCGCGCACGAGGCCCAGCGAAAAGCCTGCTCGTTCGCGGTCGGAAACTCTTTGGCGCCCAAGGCGAAGCGCGCCTCGATCTCTTCCGGCGTCAGCTCCTTGATGCGGCGGCCCTCCCACGCTTCGAACTTGCGCGCGGCCCGGTCGGCGACGCGCAGCGTCTCCTTGGACGCCGGCCGTTGGGTGCGCGTGACGAGGTGATGGCGATACCTCGAAAACGCCTCGCCAAGGGTCAGCTCCGCTGCGGAGCGCTTGCGGGCCGTCTCGTTGGGATTGGCCTTGGTGTCGACAATCTCCAAGGCCATCTTGGCCGCCTTGGCCCTCGCGTTGGCCAGCGCGCTCTTGGTGTCGGCCATGAAGTCGGCGACGTTGCCAACTGTCGGCATGAAGGACTTGCCCAAAACCTTTCGGCGAATGATGAAGGTCTTCTTCTTGGACACCCGGACACCGAAGCCGGGCGGGGCCTCTTGGCTCGCGTCATAGAGGATGTAGTCTTTGAGGCCGACATTCTCGGCGAAGGACAGCTCGCCCTTGCCGTCCACGCCGATGGGCTTCATCTCGAGTCGCAGGCGCTTGATCAGCGCCATCGTCAATTCAACCTTCATTCCGCCTTCCCTTCCATGAGATTCCCCCGCCATGGGGGACTGTGGCAAAAGATTCACGTATAATCGCGGCTCCTCCGCCGAGAGTCCAAGGGGACTGAATTTGATCGCCAAGCCCTTCATTTGAAAGGAATTTTATTTTCGGCGCGTTCGCGGGGGACTGCGGAATTATTATATACACATCATGACCACTTTAGTTCCCAATCAGTCCCCCGCAGACGCGCGGAACATTGGGGAAAACCAGGGAACTCTGTGGCAAAGCAAGGAACTGAGATTGTGCGCAAGTCGTTGATTAAAAAAGATTTACATGAGATTTCGGGGTCTGCACGATGAGCGCGAATCCGGTCGAAAAGTTGACCCCAATGATGCAGCAGTACATGAGCATCAAGAACCAGCATCCCGACATGCTGGTCTTTTATCGCATGGGCGACTTCTACGAATTGTTCTTCGACGACGCGGAAAAGGCCGCGCGTCTGCTGAACATTACGCTGACGGCGCGCGGCTCTTCGGGCGGCCAGCCGATCAAGATGTGCGGCGTGCCGTTTCATTCGCTGGAAGGCTACCTGGCCAAGCTGGTGAAGATAGGCGAATCCTGCGCCATCTGCGAACAGATCGGCGATCCAGCCACCAGCAAGGGCCCGGTCGAGCGCAAGGTGATGCGCGTCGTCACTCCCGGCACCCTGACCGATGCCGACCTGCTGCCGGAAAAAGCCGAGCGCCCGCTGCTGGCCATGTGCATCATCACCCAGCGCAAGGTGGCCACCGCCGGCCTGGCCTGGCTGTCGCTGGCCAGCGGCGCGCTGCGCCTGATGGAGTTCTCGGGCGACAGCCGAACCGTGCAGACCCGCATGGCGCAAGAACTGGAACGCATCGCTCCCGCCGAGGTACTGCGCGGCGATAACGCCGACCTGTTCGAGGAAGCCATCCCCTGCCACGTCAACCATGTGCCGGACTGGCACTTCGACGTGGTCAGCGGCCACAAGGCGCTGCTGGACCAACTGGGCGTGGCCACGCTGACCGCCTTCGGCGCGGATGGCCTGGGCGCGGCCTTCGGCGCCGCCGGCGCGCTGCTGCGCTACGCGCAATCGACGCAAGGCCGCGGCCTGCAGCACGTGCGCAGCCTGACCACCGAAACCGAAACCGAATTTATCGGCCTCGACGCCGCCACCCGCCGCAACCTGGAGCTGACCGAAACCATCCGCGGCCAGGAATCGCCGACGCTGTTCTCGCTGCTGGACCACTGCCGCACGGCCATGGGCTCGCGCCTGCTGCGCCACTGGCTGCACCACGCGCGCCGCGACCAGGACGTGGCGCGCGCGCGCCACCAGGCCATCGCCGCGCTGGGCCAGGCCGACGTCACCGGCGCGCTGTCGCACACGCTGGGCCAGGTGCCGGACATCGAACGCATCACCACCCGCATCGCGCTGCTGTCGGCGCGTCCGCGCGACCTCGCCAGCCTGCGCGACGGCCTGCAACAGTTGCCGACGCTGCGCCAGGCCATGCAGCGCGCGCTGACCGATCCGCACGGCCTGCTGGGCAGCATCCACGGCGACTTCGCCACGCCCGACGCCTGCCTCGGCCTGCTGCAACGCGCAGTGGCGCTGGAGCCCGCTGCGATGGTGCGCGACGGCGGCGTGTTCGCGCGCGGCTTCGACGCCGAGCTGGACGAGCTGCGCGCGCTGTCGGAAAACGCCGGCCAGTTCCTGGTCGATCTCGAAACGCGCGAGCGCGCCCGCACCGGCATCGCCAACCTGCGCGTCGAGTACAACAAGGTGCACGGCTTCTACATCGAAGTCACCAACGGCCAGGCCACCAAGGTGCCGGACGATTACCGCCGCCGCCAGACGCTGAAGAACTGCGAGCGCTACATCACGCCGGAACTGAAAGCCTTCGAAGACAAGGCCCTGTCGGCGCAGGACCGCGCGCTGGCGCGCGAGAAGATGCTGTACGACCAGTTGCTGGCCGATCTGGCGCCCTTCATCGGCAAGCTGCAAACCATCGCCCGGGCGCTGGCCCAGCTCGACACGCTGGTGGCGCTGACCGACCACGCGCTGCGCCACAACTGGTGCGCGCCGCAACTGGTGGCCACGCCCTGCATCGACATCGTCGAAGGCCGCCACCCGGTGGTGGAAAACCAGATCGAACGCTTCATCGCCAACGATTGCCGCCTGGGCGACGCGCGCCGCCTGCTGCTGATCACCGGCCCCAACATGGGCGGTAAATCGACCTTCATGCGCCAGGTGGCGCTGATCACGCTGCTGGCCTACATGGGCAGCTACGTGCCGGCGCAAAGCGTGACCATCGGCCCCATCGATCGCATCTTCACCCGCATCGGCGCGACCGACGACCTGGCCGGCGGCCGCTCGACCTTCATGGTGGAGATGACCGAAGCGGCCGCCATCCTCAACGGCGCCACCGAGCACTCGCTGGTGCTGATGGATGAAATCGGCCGCGGCACCTCGACCTTCGACGGCCTGGCGCTGGCCTGGGCCATCGCCCGCCACCTGATCGACAACAGCCGCAGCTTCTCGCTGTTCGCCACCCACTACTTCGAGCTGACCCAACTGCCGGAGAGCCACCCGACCGCCGCCAACGTGCACCTGTCCGCGGTCGAGCACAAGGACACCATCGTCTTCCTCCACGCGGTGCAGGAAGGCCCGGCCTCGCAGAGCTACGGCTTGCAGGTGGCGCAACTGGCCGGCGTGCCGCAGCCGGTGATCAAGGCCGCGCGCAAGCACCTGGCCCGCCTGGAAGCGCAGGCGCTGGACGCCACGCCGCAACTGGACCTGTTCGCCGCGCCGGCGGCCGATGCCAACGATGACGCGGCGCCCGCCGCCGCGACCCCGGCAGCCGCCAGCCCCGCCATGCAGGCACTGCTGGAAGCGCTGGACGATCTCGATCCGGATGCGCTGACCCCGCGCGAAGCATTGGAGCGCCTGTACCAGTTGAAGCGCCTGACAGAAACGGCGCAGGCATGATGCGTCATCCGTGCCGCCCTGCGCCAACGGCCGCCGCGCTGCTGGCTGTCGTTCTGGCGCTGGCGGCGCCGTGGCCGGCGACGGACGCCTGCGCGGCCGAGGCCAAGGCTTTCCAGTTCAGCGTCATCGGCCACATCTTCCAGAATGGCCGCGACGAGGCGGCGCTCAAGCGCGCGATCGCCGACGCCACGCAGGACAACCCGGCCTTCGTGGTCGCCACCGGCATCAAGTCCGGCAAGGAGCCCTGCAGCGACAGGCTGTACGCGCAGCGCCGCGCGCTGCTGGAGGAATCGCCGGCGCCCATGATCGTGTCGCTGGCCGGCAGCGACTGGGCCGCCTGCCTCAACTCGGCGGGGCGCTCGAACGCCAGCGAACGCCTGAACCGCTTGCGCGAACTATTCTACGGCGAGCCCGAATCGCTGGGCGCGCGCAGGCTGCCGCTGACGCGGCTGTCCTTCACCGCCAAGTTCCGCAGCTATGCAGAGAACGCGCACTGGGAATACGGCAAGGTGCTGTTCGCCACCATCAACCTCCCGGCCAATAACAACCACTACCGTTCGGAAGCCGGCCGCAACAGCGAGTACGAAGACCGCCTGGTCGCCAACCGCGCCTGGCTGCACCGGCTGTTCACGCTGGCCGAGCGGCAGAAGATGCGCGGCCTGGTGCTGTTCTCGGACGGCGACGCCGGCGTGATGGCGGAAGAAGGCTTCTCGCTGCTGCCGAGTTTTCAGACCAGGCAGGATGGCTTTGCCGAAGTGCGCAAGCAGTTGCGCAACATGGCGGAGAAGTACAAGGGCAAGGTGCTGCTGGTCGATGCGCAGGCGGGCGCGGGCGGCGAGCCAGCCATACAATGGCGCGGCAACGTGGGGCATCTGGGCCTCGGCGCCGGCTGGGCCGAAGTGCAGGTGGCGCCGGACGGCGCTGCCCTGTTCTCGCTCAAGGGCAGCGGCGCCGACACAGCGCCCTGACGTCATTCCCGCGCGGGCGGGAATCCATACTCAGCATGGCTGCCCGCTTGCGCGGGCATGACGGTTAGTGAATCGGGTGAATGGCGACGTGATCGCCTTCCTCGCCCTCGTCGTCATCGTCGTGGTGATGGCCGTGGGCGCCATGCACGTGGCCGTGGGCGATTTCCTCATCGGTGGCTTCGCGCACGTCCACCACGTTCAGGGTGAAGCGCAGCGCCATGCCGGCCAGCGGGTGATTCCCGTCCAGGACCACCTTGTCGTCGGCGATATCGGTCACCGTGAAAATCATGGCTTCGTCTTCGCTGCCCTCGTCCGGCATGCCTTCGAACTGCATGCCGACTTCCAGCGGCTCAGGCAGGCGGTTGCGCGGCTCGACCTTGATCAGGGAGGCGTCGTAGTCGCCGAAAGCGTCTTCCGGTTCGATCTGGATGACGGAGGCATAGCCGACGTCCTTGCCGTCCAGTTCCTCTTCGATTTTCGGCAGCGTGTTCTCGTAGCCGCCGTGCAGGTAGACCATGGGCTGACGGCCGTCTTCGATCAGATTGTCCTGCGCGTCGGACAGCTTGTAGTTCACGGTCACGACGGTGTTCTTGGCAATCTTCATGTTCATTCCTTTCAGTGATAAGCACGGGATTATACCTTGGATCGCCACCCCGCCCCGCCGCACTACGCGGCGCCGCCGCTGGGTATAATGGCGTATGAAAAAATTACCGCTCCTGGGCGATATCACGCCTGCGCAGTTCCTGCGCGAATACTGGCACAAGAAGCCGCTCCTGATCCGCAACGCCCTCCCCGGCTTCAAGCCGCTGCTGAGCGTGGACGCGCTGGCCAAGCTGGCCGCCACCAACCACGCCGAGTCGCGCCTGGTGACCAGCTTCCACGGCGAATGGTCGCTGCAGCACGGCCCGCTGGACAGCCTGCCGACGCGCGACCAGCGCGAATGGACCCTGCTGGTACAAGGCGTCAACCTGTTCGACGCCAAGGCCGACGAACTGCTGCGCCAGTTCCGCTTCATCCCCGATGCCCGCCTCGACGACTTGATGGTCAGCTTCGCCACCGACGGCGGCGGCGTCGGCCCGCACTTCGATTCCTACGACGTGTTCCTGCTGCAGGCGCAGGGCCAGCGCCGCTGGCGCATCAGCGCGCAACAGGACCTGTCGCTGATCGACGGCCTGCCGCTGAAGATCCTGGCCAATTTCGCGCCGGAGGAGGAATTCATCCTCAATCCGGGCGACATGCTCTACCTGCCGCCGCACTACGCCCACGACGGCGTCGCCATCGGCGATTGCCAGACCTATTCGATCGGTTTCCGCTCGCCCTCCTACCAGGAGCTGGGCGAGAACTTCCTGCAATTCATGGCCGACTCCATCGACCTGCCGGGCCGCTACGCCGACCCCGACCTGGAGCCGACCAGCAAGCCGGCCGAGATCCCGCGCGCCATGCTGCGCGCGCTGACCGACGAGCTGAACAAGGTGCGCTTCACCGAGGAAGACATCACCATCTTCTTCGGCGAGTACATGTCCGAGCCCAAGCACAATGTGTTCTTCACCGGCCCGGCCAAGCCGCTCACCGTCGGCAAGTTCGGCGAGGCGGCGATGAAGAAGGGCTTGTCGCTGTCGCGCAAGACGCAGATGTTATATCGCGGCAAGCACGTCTTCATCAACGGCGAATCCTTCGGCGTCGGCAAGGCCGACAAGGCGACGCTGGAACTGCTGGCCAACAACCGCCGGCTGGAGGGCGAGGCATTCGCCGCCGCTTCCGACGACGTGCTGGAAGCGCTGTACACCTGGTACCAGGACGGTTGGGTGGAACTCGGTTAACTCACGGGAGGCAGCATGGACAGGCAGGTCGTTCCCTTCGACACCCGGGCGGAATTCCAGCAGCAACTGGCGGCCTGCCTGGAGCGCGCCCAGCACACGCTGCGCATGTTCGACCCGGATTACGCCATCTGGGAACTGGGCAGCAGCGCCACCGACGCCCGCTTGCGGCGCTTCCTGCACGCCGGCGGCCGCCTGCACCTGGTGGCGCACGACGGCCGCCACGTCGAGCGCGAGGCGCCGCGCTTCCTGCGCCTGCTGAAGGATTACAGCCACCTGATCGAGGTGCGCCGCACACCGGCCCAGTTACGGCAATTGACCGACTCTTTCTGCATGGCCGATGAACGGCACATCGTACGGCGTTTCCATTCCGACCATTTCCGTGGCGAAGCGGTATTTGACGGGCCGGAAGATGTACAGACGAGTTTGGAACGTTTCCTTACAATTTGGATAGAGTCCGGGCCTGGATTGTATGCAAACGCGACTGGATTATGAGCGAGTTCCGGGTAAAATACTTATGTTCACTGCGAACACTGGTATTTGGTGCAAGTTAGGCGCAATCAGAGTCAAAAACCAATGTTGCGATATCGCAAAATAGTTATGGCTTTGCATTGTTGTCCTATTGCGATGCACTAAAAATCGCTATAATATTCGGCTAGGAAGTTTCCGTTGTCTGGTAAGCACCATTTACTTGGTACCCAAACCTTCGAACGACCTAAAGAGCGATAATTACCGGTAATTATTAATCGCAATACTGTGTTTAATTTTGAATTAACTAAGGAAAATCCATGAAAAAATCCCTGCTGATCGCCTCCCTGCTGGCTGTTGCTCTGGCTGCTTGCTCGAAGAAAGAAGAAGCTCCTGCCGCTCCAGCTCCAGTAGCCGCTCCTGAAGCCGCTGCTCCTGCTGCCGCTCCAGCTCCAGCCGCTGCTCCAGCCGCTTCGGACGCTGCTGCCGCTCCTGCTGCTGCTCCAGCCGCTTCGGACGCTGCCGCTGCTCCAGCCGCTTCGGCTGCTCCAGCTGCCTCGAAGTAATATCAGCTTGAGGAAAAAAACCGGTCTGCGGACCGGTTTTTTTTCGCCCGGATTTTCTGCCGCCCTGCTGCGGCAATAAAAAAAAGCCCGCCAGGTTCAACCGGCGGGCTTTTTTGTGCCTGGTAATCAGGCCGATTACTTCAGTTGCTCGTTCAGCAGGGTCAGGATCTTGGCGGCGACCGGGCCGCTGTCCGGCTGGCCGGCATTGTTCAACACCTTGACCACGCTGGTATTGCCCTCGCCCGCCTTGACCGAGATGCGGTAGCGCTGCGCTTCCTTGTCCGCTTCCGACGAGCCCCAGCTAAACAGCTTGGCGAAGAAGCCCTTGCTTTCGGTGGCGTCGTCGACGTAGCGCACGTAGTACATGCCCTGGGTGCGGTCGCGGTCCTCGACGGTGAAGCCGGCGCGGTCCAGCGCCAGGCCGACCCGGCGCCAGGCGCGGTCGAAGCCTTCGTCCACCTGCACGGCGCGGTCGGCGCCGCTGCCCACCAGCGAAGCGTGCTGCGGCTGGACGATGGCGCCCTCGACCGCGGCCTTGGCCGGCGCCAGTTGCTCGTCGCCGTGGCCCAGCTTGTTCATCAGGCGGGCCAGGAATTCCGCTTCCAGGCCGGGATCGTTAGGACGCGGCATCCACTGGGTGCTTTCCTTGTCGGCGCCCACGGCCACTTCCTGCACGCCGCGGTGGCTGATGTAGATCTCGCTGGCGCCGTCGGCGCGGCGCTCGATGCGGGTGCGGAACTTGTCGCGCTCGCCGCTGGAGTACAGCGAATCGAACACCTTGCCGATGGTGTTACGGATGAAGTCCTGCGGAATCTTGGCGCGGTTCTCGTTCCACTCTGTTTCCATGATGCCGGCCGCAGGCGATTCCTGCGCCAGGGTGAAGCCCGCATCTTCCCAGAACTGCTTGAGCTGCGGCCACAGTTGCTCGGGGGTTTCCTTGACCACCAGCCAGCGCTGGTTGCCGTCGCGTTCGACCTTGATATCGTTCAGGCTCATCTGCGCCACGGTGCCGGCGTTCGGCTGGCCCGGCACGACGGCGGCAACGGCGCCGCTGCCAGCCTTTTCGCGGGTGGCGTTGTAGCCCGACGCGGTCGCCACGCCATTGGCCGAATCCGGCAGCGAATAGCGGTTATCTGCCTGCAATTGGGTCAGGTCGGGCGGCACGTCCAGCGTGCTGGCCTTCTTGGCCGACTTGTAGTCCACCTTGTCGTTGCTGATGCCGAGCATGCTGCAGCCGCTCAGGCTGGTCATCAGGGCGCCAACTACCAGCGCCTGCTGCGAGGAAATAAGAGCTGTCTTGCGAATAGTCATGTCGTTACTGTGTTAAGAAGCTGAAGTGCAGCAAAAGGGAAGCCGAACCGAAGTCGGGACGTAGCTCCGCGTAGGGGATCACAGGACGCCGGCTTCTCGCAGGGCCGAACGTACCGCGTCGTGGCAATCGGCCGCCAGCGGCACCAGCGGCAGGCGTATGCCGCCCGGCATCTTGCCCATTTCCGCCAGCGCCCACTTGACCGGCACCGGGTTGGGTTCGACGAACAGCTTCTGGTGCAGCGGGAACATCTTGTTGTTCAGTTCCACGGCCTTGGCGATATTGCCTTCGAGGGCGGCCTTGCACATGTCGGCCATCAGGCGCGGCGCGACGTTGGCGGTGACCGAGATATTGCCGGCGCCGCCGCCCAGCATCAGGGCCATGGCGGTCGGATCGTCGCCCGAATAGACGGCGAAGGATTTCGGCGCCAGGCGCAGCAGGTCGTAGCCGCGGCCGATGTTGCCGGTGGCGTCCTTGATGCCGACGATGTTGGGGATGTTCGCCAGGCGCAGGATGGTCTCGTTGCTCATGTCGGCAACGGTACGACCAGGCACGTTGTACAGGATCACCGGCAGGTCGACCGCCTCGGCGATGGCCTTGAAGTGCTGGTACATGCCTTCCTGGCTAGGACGGTTGTAATACGGGACCACTTGCAGGGTGGCGTCGGCGCCGGCTTCCTTGGCATAGTGGGTCAGCTTGATGGCTTCGGCGGTCGAATTCGCGCCGGCGCCGGCGATGATCGGGATGCGGCCCTTGGCGTGCGCCACGGTCGCCTTGATCAGCGCGCAGTGCTCTTCCACGCTCACAGTGGCCGATTCGCCGGTAGTGCCGGCGATGCAGATGCTGTTCGTACCTTCGGCGATATGCCAGTCGATCAGCTGATTCAGACCCGCGAAGTCCAGACTGCCGTCTGCGTGCATCGGGGTGACGATTGCTACGATGCTGCCCTTAATCATAGGAGTCACTGCATAAAGTATTAAAACAACGATTGTAGTCGATAGGTCGCGCCCGTGGTGCATCCAGGGCGACAAATCAACCGTCAAAATGGCGGTAAAAGTGCCGCCACGCGGGGAAAACCAGGCTTCACGGCGCAGATTCGTTGCACCATAGCAGCTTTTGGCGCATCGATCACGCCGTCCTCGAAGGCTACCACGCGCAGGCCGTGCTGGCGCGCCCAGTCCAGCAACTCGCCCGGCTGCAGCAGAAAGGCCGGGTTGGACGGCTTGCCGAACTGCGCGTTGCCGTCCGCGAAAGTCTCGTAAATCAGCACGCCATGCGGCGCCAGGCTGGTCAGCATGTCGGCAATTAGCGGGCGATGCAGGTAGTTTGTGACCACGATACCGGCAAATCGGTCGGGACCGAAAGGCCAGGCGGCGCCCTCCCCTTCCAGGTCGATACAGCTCGTGACGATGCCGGGGCCGGCCGCCGCGGCCAGCGCCTCGGGGTCATTGTCGACCGCCACCACTTCGTGCTCCAGCGCCGCCAGGTGGCGCGCGTGGCGGCCGCTGCCGCAGGCCAGGTCCAGCACGGCGCCGCCGGGGATCAGGGGCGCATAACGGCGCACCCAGGGCGAGACGAAATCGTTCATACTATTTACCCGGTTTTACGTGTAGGCCAAGCCCATGGCCTCGCGCACGTCGCGCATGGTTTCCAGCGCCAGCTTACGGGCGGCGTCATTGCCATCGGCGACGATGGCGCGCACCAGCGAGGGATCGTCCAGGTACTGCTGGGCGCGCTCGTGCATCGGCTCCTGTTCCTTGATGATGGCATCGATCACCGGCTGCTTGCACTCGATGCAGCCGATGCCGGCCGACTTGCAGCCCTTGACCACCCATTCCTGGGTCGGCTGGTCGGAATACACCTGGTGGAACTGCCACACAGGGCAGCGCGCCGGGTCGCCCGCGTCCGAGCGGCGCACGCGCGCCGGGTCGGTCGGCATGGTCTTGATCTTCCTGGTGACGGTGTCCTTGTCCTCGCGCAGGGCGATGGCGTTGCCGTAACTCTTGGACATCTTGCGGCCGTCCAGGCCCGGCAGGCGCGCGGCCTCGGTCAGGCGCGCCTGCGGCTCGACCAGGATCAGCTTGCGGCTGCCTTCCAGGTAGCCGAACAGCCGTTCGCGGTCGCCCATGGACAGGCTTTGCGCATCGTCCAGCATGGCCTTGGCCTGCTCCAGCGCTTCTTCCTTGCCATCCTGCTGGTACTCGGTGCGCAGCTCGTTGTACAGCTTGGCGCGCTTGCTGCCCAGCTTCTTGACCGCTTCCTGCGCCTTTTCCTCGAAACCCTTTTCCTTGCCGTACAAATGATTAAAGCGGCGCGCGATCTCGCGCATCATTTCAATGTGCGGCACCTGGTCTTCACCCACCGGCACCTGGCTGGCGCGGTAGATCAGCACGTCGGCCGCCTGCAGCAACGGGTAGCCAAGGAAGCCATAGGTGGCCAGGTCCTTGTTGGCCAGGTTCTCGATCTGGTCCTTGTAGGTCGGCACGCGCTCCAGCCAGCCCAGCGGCGTGGCCATGGACAACAGCAGGTGCAGCTCGGCATGCTCGGGCACGCGCGACTGGATGAACAGGGTGGACTGCGACGGATCGATGCCGGCGGCCAGCCAGTCGATCAACATCTCCCAGGTGCTGCGCTCGATGATGCCGGGATCGTCGTAATGCGTGGTCAGCGCGTGCCAGTCGGCCACGAAGAACAAACACGGCAGCTCGGCCTGCATCTTGATCCAGTTTTTCAGGGCGCCGTGATAATGGCCCAGGTGCATGGCGCCGGTCGGGCGCATGCCGGAAACGACACGATCAGGGTACATGGTCAGGCTCAGCTAAAAAGAAGTTGCAGGGGGAGGACCAGCAGTTGCCAGATGTACTGCACGTAATGCATGCCATAAATCAGGAAGCCATTCAGCAGCCCCAACTGCATCATCAGCAGCAGGCCGATAAACACAAACAGGCCATAGCGCTCGATGCGCGCGTACGGACGGGCCAGCGACATCGGCAGCAGGCCGGTGACGATGCGGCCGCCATCCAGCGGCGGCAGCGGAATCAGGTTAAACACCAGCATGGCGGAATTCACGCCGCGGCCGGCGTCGGACATCTTGACGAAGAAGTCGTCGTGCGCCACGCCGAACACCTGGGTCAGCACCACCCACAGCACGGCCCAGCCCAGGCCCATGGCGAAGTTGGCGGCGGGACCGGCGGCAGCCACGAAGGCCATCTGTTTTTTCGGATTGCGCAGGCGGCTGTAATCGACCGGCACCGGCTTGGCGAAGCCCAACGGCGGCAGGCCGATCCAGTTCAGCAGCAGCGGCAGCAGGATGGTGCCGAAGGGGTCGATGTGGCGCAGCGGATTGGCGGTCAGCCGGCCCTCGTCGGCGGCGGTCGAGTCGCCGAAATAGCGGGCGACGTAGCCATGTGCGGCTTCATGCAGGGAAATTGCAAAAAGAACAGGGAGGGCGTAGACCGTGGCGGTCTGTACAAAGCTATCAATATCCATGGGCGGGATTTTACCAGAGGCATGTTACCGTCTTGCGACGGCCTAGTCCTGCAACGCGGCGATGCCGAACACGGAGGCATCGCCCCGGCCCTGGCGCACCAGCTCGGGTTCGGCCCCGGTCAGATCGATCACGGTGGTCGGCTCCATGCAGCAGGCGCCACCGTCGATGACCAGTTCCAACTGCTTGCCCAGGCGCGCGCAAATCTCGTCGGCGTCGTTCAGCGGTTCGGTTTCGCCGGGCATGATCAGGGTGCTGCCCAGCAGCGGCTGCTGCAATTCCTCCAGCAGCGCATGCACCACCGCGTCTTCCGGCACGCGCAGGCCGATGGTCTTGCGCGAGGGATGGCTGAGGCGGCGCGGCACGCACTTGGTGGCTTCCAGGATGAAGGTGAACGGCCCCGGCGTGGCCGCCTTCAGCAGGCGGAACTGCTGGTTGTCGACGCGGGCGTAGACGCCCAGCTCGCTCAGGTCGCGGCACAGCAGGGTCAGGTGGTGCTTCTCGTCGATGCCGCGGATGCGGCGCAGGCGCTCGACGGCGGCCTTGTCGTCCAGGTGGCACACCAGCGCGTAGCAGGAATCGGTCGGCACGGCGACGATGCCGCCGCCGTGGATGATCTGCGCCGCCTGCTTCATCAATCGGGGTTGGGGATTGACGGGGTGAACCTGGAAGAATTGACTCATGGTGTGAAGGCGGAGCAGTCCGCCTCGCTGTGCATAATGCCTAGGATTGTACGCTACGCAGCGCAGCAATACGTTCCTCGAATGGCGGGTGGGTGGAAAACAGCGCGCCCCAGCCGCCGCCCTTGGTGATGCCGGACGCCGCCAGCGATTGCGGCAGCGCGCCCGGCTCCATGCCGTTCAGCCGGGCCAGCGCGCGCTGCATCGGCAGGCTGCTGCCCAGCAGACGGGCCGAGCCGGCATCGGCGCGGAACTCGCGCTGGCGCGAGAACCAGGCCACGATGATGGACGCCGCCAGGCCGAAGACGATCTCGCACACGAACACGGTGATCATATAGCCTATGCCCGGACCACGGCGCTCGCTGTCGCTGCTCCTGAGCAGCACGTTGTCGACGAAGAAGCCAACCACCCGCGCCAGGAAAACCACGAAGGTGTTGGTCACGCCCTGGATCAGGGTCATGGTCACCATGTCGCCGTTGGCGACGTGGGCGATTTCATGGGCCAGCACGGCCTCGATCTCCTCGCGGTTCATGCTGTGCAACAGGCCGGTGGAGACGGCCACCAGCGCCGAGTTCTTGAAGGCGCCGGTGGCGAAGGCGTTCGGCTCGCCCTCGTAAATCGCCACTTCCGGCGTGCGGACGCCGGCGCGCTCGGCCAGCCGGGCCACGGTGTGCAACAGCCATTGCTCGTCGGCGCTGGATGGCGCGGCAATGACGCGGGCGCTGGTCGACCACTTGGCCACGGGTTTGCTGATCAGCAGGGAAAATATCGCGCCGGTAAAACCGACCACCAGCGAAAACGCCAGCAAGGGGCCGAGCTGCAGGTTGCTGCCCGATTCGGGCCGGCCTATGCCCAGCACGGTCAGGACGATGGACAGCACCAACAACACGGCCAGGTTGGTGAGGATGAACAGGACGATGCGTTTCATGACGGACTCCTACCGGGATTGACTCTTCCTCAAGGTAGAAGCAGGCCACGCAAATTCAAGCGGCGTTCCGCCGGTAATCAGCGCGGCAATTTACCGCTGGGATAGTCATCCCGCGCACGTCATTCCCGCGCACGCGGGAATCCATAGGCCGCGTCACGGCCAGCGTCGCATGGATTCCCGCCTACGCGGGAATGACGGTGGACTGCGCGGGAATGACGGCGGACTGCGCGGGAATGACGGTGGATTAGGCGGGAATGACGGCGGCTTAGAACCAGTCGTGCCAGACCGGCGTCACACCCGGCGGCAGCGGCGGCAGCAGGCCGAAGTCCACCCGCGATTCGCCCGGCGCGTGGAAATCCGTGCCGCGCGAGGCCAGGAAGCCGTAGCGGTTGGCCAACTGGGCATAGACCGGGTACTGGTCCGGCGTATGGCTGCCGGTCACCACCTCGATCGCGGCGCCGCCCAACTGCTTGAACTCCTCGAACAACTGGCCCTGCGCCAGCGGCGAGAACTTGTAGCGGCCCGGATGGGCGATCACCGCGATGCCGCCCGCGCCGCGTATCCACCCGACCGACTCGGCCAGGGTAGCCCAGCGGTGCGGCACATAGCCCGGCTTGCCCTCGGACAGATATTTCTTGAACACTTCGGTGGTGCTGTCGCACACGCCCAGCTCCACCAGGTAGCGCGCAAAGTGGGTGCGCGACATCAGGTCCGGATTGCCAACGTACTTGAGCGCGCCCTCGTACGCGCCCTCGATGCCGACCTTGGCCAGCTCGGCGGCGATCTCGCGGCCGCGGCGGTCGCGGCCGGAGCGTATGCCCGCCAGGCCATCGACCAGCGCCTGGTTGCGCTCGTCGATCTGCAGGCCGACGATGTGCACGGTCTGGTTGGCCCAGGTGACGGAGATTTCCACCCCGGTCACGTAGCGCATGCCCTGCGCGCCGGCGGCGGCGCGGGCGGCAGCGATGCCGCCCACCTCATCGTGGTCGGTCAGCGCCCAGACATCGACGCCGGCCTTGCGGGCGTGTTCCGCCACGGCAGCCGGGGCCAGGACACCATCGGAGACATTGGAATGGCAGTGCAGATCTACTTTCATCATGTCTGCCATTGTACGCTGCCTGAAGGATGTTCATGCAAGCCCCCGCTGTCGCGCACGCGGGCGCCGCGCGCCAGCAGTTCGGCAAAGCGCGGCGGATCGATGTTGGAGCCGCAGACCAGCAGCGCCACCCGTTTGCCGCGCAACCGTTCGCGTAGCGGCCCCAGCAGCGCGGCGGTCGCCACCGCCGCGGCTGGCTCGGCCACCAGCTTGGCGTCGCGGAACAGGTGCAGCATGGCCAGGCAGATTGCATCATCGCTGACGCGCACCACTTCGCTGACGAAGCGGCGGCAGACATTGAAGCTGTACTCCATCGCGTACGGCGCGCCCAGGCTGTCGGCCACGGTGTCGATGTGCGCCAGCGTGGCGGGCGCGCCGGCCGCCATGCTGCGGTACAGTGCGTCGGCGCCGTAGGGCTCGACGCCGTAGACCGCGCAGTCCGGATTGATCTGGCGTACCGCCGCCGCAATGCCGGCGCACAGGCCGCCGCCGCCCACCGGCACCACCACCGCGTCCAGCCCCGGCACCTGCGCCATCAGTTCCAGCCCGATCGTGGCCGTACCCTGCGCGGTCAGCGGGCCGTCGTAGGGATGCAGCATGGTGCGCCCCTCTTCCCGCACGATCAGGTCGCCGTGGGCGAAGGCCTGGTGCATATCGGGCTTGAGCACCACCTCGGCGCCGTACTCGCGGCAGGCGGCGACGCGCGCCGGGTTGGCGTGGGCAGGCATTACCACCTTGGCGCTGCAGCCGGCCAGCCGCGCCGTGTAGGCTGCCGCCATCGCATGGTTGCCGGCGCTGACCGCCACCACGCCGCGCTGCCGCGCCGCCTCGTCCAGCGCGGCGATGCAGTTGAGCGCGCCGCGCAGCTTGAAGGTGCCGGTCTTCTGGAACAGTTCCAGCTTGAGCCAGACTTCCGTGTCCGGGCAGTGTTGTTCGACGATGCCGGTCTGCCAGCGCCACACGGGCGTGTGCAGGACGTTGCCGTGCAAACGGCGGGCAGTGGCGTGGATTTCGGTCAGCGAGGGATAAGCAGTCATGGGTGCTCCATACGGAATTATTCAAAAGGGGGAACGCGGGTGTCCGGGGCGCCGAGCACCGGCGCGCAGCCGCAGCTCAGCGACCCTGAATAATTCGAATAATGATGGAGCGGGCGGACACGCCACGCGGCACCGCACAGGCAGCGGCGAAAGCGGCGCTGATGCGATGGCGAGCGGTGGCGTGGTGAGATGTCATGCGTGCCATCATGCCTAAAAAGCACGGGCGTGGCAAGCGCTGGTTTAGCGCAGCAGGAATTCTTCGATCATCGCGGCCAGTTCCTCGGGCTGGTCGTGGTGCAGCATGTGGCCGGCGTCGTGCACCATTTTGCAGGTGACGTCGCGCAGGTGGCCGAGGCGGCGCTCCAGCTCCACGCGGCCGCCCGGCTTGGCGCCCATCCAGTCCCACATATTGGTCTGGTCCGCCTCCACCCACAGCACCGGCGCGGTGGTGGCCTGCCAGCAGGCCATCACATCGTCGACGTGATACGGCAGCGGGCCGGCTTGCTTGTGCTTGGGATCGCCCAGGATAACCCATTCGCCTGCCTCGTTCTGCGCCGACCAGTGCTGCGCCAGGAAAGCCGCCTTGTCGTCGCTGAGGCGGGGATTGGTCTTCTGCAGGCGCGCGGCCACCGCGGCCTGCGACGGATAGCTGCGCATCTCCGGCTTTTCCAGCAGGCTGTCCATCCACTTGGCGTAGCGGCCCGGCGCCTGTTCGGGCCGGGCGGCGCGCAGGCCCGCGCCTTCCAGGTTGATCAGCTTGCCGATGCGCTCGGGGCGCGCGCCCGCGTACAGGCCGGCCACGTTGCCGCCCATGCTATGCCCCAGCAGGTTGACTGCTTCATCGGGCGCGTAGTGGCGCAGGATGGCGTCCAGGTCGGCCAGGTAGTCGGGGAACCAATAAGTGTCGGCGTGGGTGCGCTCGGACAGGCCGAAGCCGCGCCAGTCCGGCGCGATCACATGCCAGTCGCCCCGCAGCGCATCGACCACGAACTGGAACGAGGCGCCCACATCCATCCAGCCGTGCAGCATGAAGATCTTGGGTGCGCCTTCCCGCCCCCAGTGCAGGACGTGGTAGCGCAGGCCGCGGACGGTCAGGAATTCGGAACGGGACGGAGTGTGGGTCATGGTGTCAGCCTTGAAAACGCGGGAAACGGCGGCATATCTGAGCCTTGCCAGCCGCAAAGCAAAATATTAGCACGACCGTTCGATAGCTGGGCAAACAAAAAGCCAGCGTAAAATAACGCCATCCCACCTCAACAGGCCAGGTTCCAATGTCAATTTACCAACTGGGCGAGCACGCGCCCGAGATTGCCGCATCGTCGTTTGTCGCCGACACCGCCACCGTGATCGGCAAGGTCACGCTGCACGAGCGCAGTTCGGTATGGTTCGGCGCCACCCTGCGCGGCGATAACGAGCGCATCACCATCGGTGAAAACAGCAACGTGCAGGAAGGCACGGTGATGCACACCGACATGGGCTATCCGCTGGACGTGGGCAGCAACGTCACCATCGGCCACCAGGCCATGCTGCACGGCTGCACCATCGGCGACGGCTCGCTGATCGGCATCCAGGCCGTGGTGCTGAACGGCGCCAGGATCGGCAAGGGCTGCCTGGTCGGCGCCGGCGCGCTGGTTACGGAGGGCAAGACCTTCCCCGACCACTCGCTGATTATCGGCGCGCCGGCCAAGGTCGCGCGCCAGTTGAGCGACGAGGAAGTCGCCGGCCTGCAGCGCAGCGCGGACAGCTATGTCCAGCGCGGCCAACTCTTCAAGACACAACTTAACAAGATCGGATAAACATGAGCACCACCCCGGACACCCTGCAGAAATTCATCTTCGAGAACGCGGCCGTACGCGGCGAGCTGATCGACATCTCCGCCACCTGGCGCGAGGTGCAGGCGCGCCACGTCTACCCGGCCCCGGTGAAAAAGCTGCTGGGCCAGATGGTGTCGGCGGCCGCGCTGCTGTCGGCCAACCTGAAATTCAACGGCTCCATCATCATGCAGATCCATGGCGATGGCCCGGTGCGCCTGCTGGTGGTCGAGTGCGACGCCGACCTGCGCCTGCGCGCCACCGCCAAGCTGGTGCCGGATGCGGTCATCGCCGACGATGCCGACCTGCGCGCGCTGGTCAACGTCACCGGCCACGGCCGCTTCATCATCACGCTCGATCCGGTCGAGAAGGTGCCGGGCCAGCAGCCTTACCAGGGCGTGGTGCCGCTGGACGGCGGCGACATCGCCACCGTGATCGAAAACTATATGCTGCGTTCGGAACAGCTCGACACCAAGCTGTGGCTGGCCGCCAATGACGACACCGCGCGCGGCCTGCTGCTGCAAAAGCTGCCTTACCACGGCGGCAAGGCCGACGCCACGCCGCTGAGCCAGGAGGATGCGCTGGAAACCTGGAACCGCGCGGTGGTGCTGGGTTCCACGCTGAAGGAGCAGGAATTGCTGGACACCGGCATCGATGTGCTGATGCAGCGCCTGTTCTGGGAAGAGACCATCCGCGTGTTCGATCCGCTGCACCCGCGCTTCCATTGCAGTTGCACGCGCGAGAAGGTCGGCAACATGCTGAAGATGCTGGGGCGCGCGGAAGTCGAGAGCGTGATTGCCGAGCAGGGCCATGTCGGCGTCAACTGCGATTTCTGCGGCAAGCACTACGAGTACGACAAGGTCGATTGCGCGCAACTGTTTGCCAGCAACGAACCGGTGGAAGCGCTGATCCCGGCCGGCGACGCCAAGCACTAAGCGTCGTGCCCGCGCCGATCCGTCGTGCGCACGCCGATCCGTCGTGCCCGCGCAGATCCGTCGTGCCCGCGCAGGCGGGCACCCATGCTGACGATGCTCCGCCGCTCCATGGGTCCCCGCCTGCGCGGGGACGACAACGGTCAGGCTTGCTTGGCGTAGCGCTGCGCCAGCACGGCGCACACCATCAACTGCATCTGGTGGAACAGCATCAGCGGCAGCACCACCGCGCCCAAGGCCCCGCCGGCGAACAGCACCTTGGCCATCGGCACGCCGCTGGCCATGCTCTTCTTCGAACCGCAAAACACAATCGCGATCCGGTCTTCGCGGCTGAAGCCCAATCGCCGCGCCGCCTGCGCGCTGATAAACATCACCAACCCCAGCAACACCACATTAATCAACAGCAGCCCGCCCAGCGTGGCCCACGACACCTGGTGCCACAGGCCCTGCCCCACCGCTTCGCTGAAGGCCGTGTACACCACCAGCAAAATCGAACCCTGGTCGACGATGCGCGTCAACGGCTTGTGCTGTTCCACCCACGCGCCTATCCAGCGCCGCGCCACCTGGCCGGCGATGAAGGGCAACAGCAACTGCGTGCCGATCTGCAGCACCGAATCCATTTTCGAATCGCCCTTCATTTGCGCCGTGGTCAGTAAGCCGACCAGCATCGGCGTCAGGAAGATCCCCAGCAGGTTGGAGGCCGAGGCGCTGCACACCGCCGCCGGCACATTGCCGCGCGCCGCCGAGGTAAAGGCGATCGACGATTGCACGGTGGACGGCAGCATGCACAGGAACAGGATGCCCAGGTAAAGATCGGGCGTGATCAGCGGCTGCAACAGCGGCTTGAGCAGCAATCCCAGCAGCGGGAACAGGGCAAAGGTCAGCAGCAGCACCAGCAAGTGCAAGCGCCAGTGCGTGATGCCGGCGATGACCGCTTCGCGCGACAGCTTGGCGCCGTGCAGGAAGAACAGCAGCGCCACCGCCACGCGGGTGATGTCGTTGAAGATGACGGCACCTTGGCCGGTGCAGGGCAGCAGGCTGGCCAGGATCACGGTGGCGATCATGGCCAGGGTAAAGTTATCGGGCAAAAAACGCTTCATTATTTGGGACACTTCACTTGCAAGATCTCGATGGCGCCGACCGTGTTGGACGAGGTGGCGCTGCGCACCAGGTCGACGCGCTCCTGGCAATTGGCGCGCAGCAGGCGCTCATAGCTGCGGGTGCAACTGACCACCGGCTCGCTGCCGCTGCCGGCGGCGCAGTAAAAGCCTTCGGCCTGCATGCGCACCAGCGCCTGGTCCATCGGCATGCCGGGCTGCACCGTCTGGTTGACGAAATTGCCCAGCCGGGACTGGTCGATCGCGCAGCCGGCCAATAGCACAGCACAGGCTGCCAAGAAAATCCTTCGCATCGTCGCGTTCTCCTTATTTCCAGCCAGCAGTTTAACGCATGCGCGTCATGATCCCGTCACACGCGCCCCCTATGATGCCCAGCGTTATACATTTTCCAACCTGGACAACAACACATGCACAAGAAAATTTCCGCCGCCTGTTTCGCGGCACTGAGCCTGCCGATGCTGGCCATGGCCGCCAACGTCGCCGCCGCCGTGGCCGACATGGCCGACACCCCGGCCACCACCGCCGTTCCCGCCGCCGACCAGGCGCCCGATGCCGAAGCGGCTGCTGCCGCGCCCATCGCCACGGTGGAAGTCGCCACCCGCAAGACGCGCTCCTCGGTCGCCATGAGCAAGAGCGACATGCAGAAAATCCTGCCGGGCATTAACCCGCTGAAGGCGCTGCAAACCCTGCCGGGCGTGAGCTTCCAGACCGCCGACCCATGGGGCAACAACGAACAAAACCTGTCGCTGTTCATCCACGGCTTCAGCGGCCAGCAACTGGGCTATACGCTGGATGGCGTGCCGCTGGGCGACCAGCAGTACGGCAACTACAACGGCCTGTCGCCGCAGCGCGCCATCACCAGCGAAAACGTCGGCAGCGTGATCCTGTCGACCGGCGCCGGCGACCTGGCCACCGCCTCCACCAGCAACCTGGGCGGCACCATCGAAACCTTCTCCAGCGATCCGGCGCAGAACCGCAACCTGGCCGTGCAGCAGACCGTCGGCAGTTACACCACCTCGCGTACGTACGTGCGCTACGACACCGGCAACTTCGGCGACGGCAACAGCGCTTACATCTCGGCCGTGCACCACGAGCAGAAGGCCTGGGACTTCAACGGCCGCCAGGGCGGCAACCAGGTCAACGCCAAGTACGTCAACCACAGCAACCTGGGCAAGTTCACTTTCTACGCGGCCTATTCCGACAAGATCGAGCCGAACGAGGACAGCACGGTGCACTCGGCCAGCGAGAAGTACCAGCCGTACACGCGGCCCTTCATGTATCCCAACTTCCAGCAAGCGCTGAACTACCTGTCGCCCACCGGCGCCACGCCTGCCGCGGAAGGCAACAACTACCGCAACTACTACAGCGACGCCCAGCGCACCGATTACCTGACCTACGCCAAGTTCGACATGAACCTGGGCGAGGCCACCACCTGGTCGAACCAGTGGTACTACCACAATGACGATGGCGTTGGCGTGGTGGCCGGGCCGATCGGCGTGGCGGGCTTGCCGGCGCTGTTCGCGGTCTACTTCCCCGGCCAGAACCTGAAGCAAGTGTTTGGCAATTCCGGCTACGCCACCCGCACCACCGAATACGGCATCAACCGCCGCGGCTGGCTGTCGACCCTGAGCACCGGGTTCGGCGACCACAAGCTGGAAGGCGGCCTGTGGCTGGAGCACAATCGTTCCTCGGCCTACCGCCGCTGGTACGCGCTGGACGCGAACAATCCCAGCTCGCCGTACGATCGCCCCAGCAATCCGCTGATCACGCAGTACGGCAGCGACATCGACAACAAGGTGGCGCAGTTGCACCTGCAGGATGAATGGCGCGTGAATCCGGCGCTGGCCCTGCAGGCCGGCTTCAAGTCCAGCCTGCAGTTTGCCGACGGCGAATTCCCGGTGCAGCCGAAGCTGGGCGCGATCGCCGGTTCGACCGCGCTCCCGGTCGGCAAGATCGACACCAAGAAATGGTTCCTGCCGCAAGTGGGCGGCCGTTGGGATATCTCGGCACAGGACCAGGCCTTCTTCAACGTGCAGAAGAACATGCGCCAGTTCGTCACCTACGGCGGTGGCGGCATTTCGCCGTGGAGCCTGGCCAGCCAGCCGGCCTTCGACCTGTTCAAGTCAACCGCCAAGCCCGAGACCTCGATCACTTACGAGGCCGGCGTCCGCACCAGCCACCAGCTCGACATGGGCGGCGTGACCGCGCTGGACGGCCAGCTCAACGTCTACCATGTGGACTTCAAGGACCGCCTGCTGTCGATCAGCCCGACCTCCGTGATCTCGTCCATCATCGGCGGCAACCTGGCGGTGCTGACCAACGTCGGCAGCGTCAAGACCAATGGCGTGGACTTGTCCGGCACCTTGCACTTCGGCCGCAGCTTCTCGCTGTACAACGCGCTGTCGTACAACGATTCCAAGTACGACGACAACTACCAGAGCGGCGCCGCGACCGTGCAAACGGCTGGCAAGAAAGTGCCGGGCAGCCCGGAGTGGATGGATAAATTCGTCGCCACCGCGAGCGTGGCCGACACCGAGTTCCAACTGATCGGCGACTACGTGGGCAAGCGCTACGCCACCTACACCAACGACCTGAACGTATCGAGCTACTTCCTGGTGAGCCTGGGCGTCTCGGGCAAGCTGCCCTTCCTCGACAGCGACTGGATCAGGAATGCGCGCTACCGCCTGAACGTCAGCAACCTGGGCAACCGCAAGGGCGACCTCAACGTGGTGGTGGGCGCGGCCAGCGGCACGTACAATACCTTCCCGATCGCACCTCGGCAGGGCTTCCTCACTTTGATGGCGGACTTCTGATGAACAAACTCTATTTCTCCCAGCGGCTGTCGCGCCGCGGCTTCATCCAGGCGGCATCGGCCATTGCGGCCGGCACAGCCGGCGCCTCCCTGCTGCTGCCGGCGTCCGCGCTGGCCACGGTGGCGCCGGGCACGCCCGACCTGTCCGGCCTGCCGGGCATTCCGCCTGTGGGGCCGGGCGGCAAGCGTCCGACCATCTTCGGCCACCGCGGCGCCAGCGCGCTGCGTCCCGAGCACACGCTGGCCTCGTACGCCAAGGCCATCGCCGACGGCGCCGACTACATCGAGCCCGACCTGTGCAGCACCAAGGATGGCGCGCTGGTGGCGCGTCACGAAGCCTTCCTGAGCGAGACCACCGACATCGCCAAGCATCCCGAATTTGCAAGCCGCAAAACGCGCAAGACCATCGACGGCGAAACGCACGAGGGCTGGTTCGTCGACGACTTCACGCTCGCCGAGCTGAAGACCCTGCGCGCGGTGGAGCGCATACCGCAATTCCGTCCGGGCAGCGCGCAGTACGACGGCATGTTCCAGATCCTGACGTTTGAAGAAATCATCGACTTCGTGGCGGCCGAATCGGCGGCGCGCGGGCGCATCGTCGGCATCATCCCGGAGATCAAGCACTCGACCTACTTCGCCAGCGTGGGCTTGCCGATGGAAGACCGCTTCCTGTCCATCATCGCCGCGCACGACTACACGCGGCGCAACCCGGTGGAGATCCAGTCGTTTGAAATCGCCAACCTGAAATACCTGCGCGGCAAGCTGGGCAGCCGCGCCAACCTGCGCCTGATGCAATTGGTGGTGGGCGAGGACGTGCGGCCGATGGACGTGGCGGCCGCCGGCGGCAAGCTGACCTTCGCACAGATGTGCACGCCGGCCGGCCTGAAAGACGTGGCCGAATACGCCGACGTCATCGCGCCGCCGACGCGCTCCATCATCCCGCTGAAAAAGGATGGCAGCCTGGATGTGCCGAGCGCGCTGGTGGAAGACGCGCACCAGGTGGGCTTGCGGGTGGAACCGTGGACCTTCCGTCCCGAGAACCACTTCCTGGCCGCCGACTTCCGCAACGGCGCCGGCGACGCCGCCCGCAACGAAGCCGGCTCCATCGCCGAAATCCGGCGCTACATCGCGGCCGGCATCGACGGCTTCTTCACCGACGACCCCGCCCTGGGCCGCGCCGCCATCGGCGCCTGACGCCCTCACACAGCCGGGGCTGCGCCCCGGCTGGCACGCCCATCCCATCCCGCCCGCATACGTTGCGCTCCCCCGCTTCAGCTTACTTGATCCTTGCCTACTATTAACCTACTAATCTATTTATTATTTTCATTGTCGTGATTCCACAACCGGAACCGGAAAATAACTCAGCCATCAAATTTCACGAATATTAAACGGCACACAACAATTAATACGCACCCCCTGGGGATATTCTCAGAAATGGTAGGGAAATTCTTATAGCGATAATTTCCTTACGCGGCAAAATTCCGGCCCAACGGCCAATGATTGCGCCATCATTTATCCCTCCTCAGAGGAAAAATCAAAAGCCGCGCAGCCCGCATTTTTTCGTCAATGCGGGCTTTTTTATTTGGAAATTCGGCGCTTATTCGATAACCACCCTGCATCACACGAATGATTAAGGGCGCATTAAGAATCGTAGAAAGGCTGAATCGCGGCGCGGTAAGGAAATACTGAATCTGTAGGGATTTTTTGTCGGGAAATATCCAATTGCTGCAAATATTTCCCCACATTAATATTGTTTTTAGCAATTGCATTTCTGCATTTCCTCTTGAGGTTTTACCAAGAAAGTCAAACTCATGCATATCTCAAATCGTGTCAAATCGGCGATTACCGGACTGATGTTGTGCGGGTCGCTCAGCCTTGCCCACGCTGAAGTGGTGGTCGTGGTCAGCGCCAAGAGCGGCATCGGCAGCATGTCCGCCGATCAGGTGTCGCAGATCTTCCTCGGCAAAAGCACCACTTTCCCCAACGGTGGCACGGCCGTGCCCATCGACCAGTCCCTGGGCGCCGTCGCGCGCGACGAGTTCTACACCAAGGTCACCGGCAAAGACGCCAGCCAGATCAAGGCCTACTGGGCCAAGCGCATCGTGACCGGCACCT
>Ga0209455_1000326_pt1 | contig 46230 bp, 43 predicted proteins | sample AraplaCol_mCL_r2_FD_184275 | JGI IMG/M metagenome (GOLD analysis project Ga0209455, IMG submission 184275) | Arabidopsis root microbial communities from North Carolina, USA - plate scrape CL_Col_mCL_r2 (SPAdes) (version 2) | ecosystem: Host-associated > Plants > Roots > Endosphere | place: USA... | reverse complement strand
CAAGCGGGTGGAAGCCGATCTCGCCATCGTCGACAAGCGCCGTGAGCGCGCCGGCGTCAGCGAAGTCATGAACATCATCGGCGATGTCAGCGGCAAGCGCTGCATCCTGGTCGACGACATCGTCGACTCCGCCGGCACGCTCTGCAATGCCGCCGTCGCCTTGCGCGAATCCGGCGCCACCTCGGTTTCCGCTTATGTGACTCATGGCGTGCTCTCCGGCGGTGCGGTTGCTCGCGTCTCCGCCTCGCCATTGGAATCGCTGGTGATCACCGACAGCATTCAGGCTACCGAAGCCGTGCGCGTGTCGCAGACGGTGCGCCAGTTGACGATTGCGCCTTTGCTGGCTGAGGCGATGGCCCGCATCAGCGAGGAGCGTTCGGTCTCCAGTCTGTTCGACTGAGGCCCATAAGGAATATCCGCGTCGCGCGCTCTATCCTCTAAGAGGACGAGCAATCGGCCGGGTTAATCCGATCTGGCACCCCTGGAGGCCGATCGGTCTGTCGGTTCAATACCGGACCGGCAGTAGCTGCGAGATTATAGGAGCTATCATGTCCGCAGTTATTTCTGTCAGCGCGCAGCCCCGCGAGCGCGCCGGGAAGGGGGCCGCTCGTTCGACTCGTCGTGCAGGCCGCGTCCCCGCCGTGATTTACGGTGAAAAGCAGGAACCCACCTTGATTTCGGTGGATCCGAAGGAATTGGATCGGCTCGTGCACAAGAAGGCGTTCTTCGCCTCCTTGCTCGACATCGACCTCGCCGGCAAGAAGCATCGCGTTCTGCCGCGCGACGTGCAGTTCAACCCGGTCACCGACGTGATCGAGCACCTCGACTTCCAGCGCATCGGCAAGGACACCAAGATCCATGTCAACGTGCCGGTCGTGGTGAAGAATGAGGCCGCTGCGCCGGGTCTGAAGCGCGGTGGCGTCTTGAACCTGGTCCGTCACGAGATCCCCTTCACCTGCTCGCCGGAAAACATCCCGCAGCAGATCGTCGTCGATCTCACCGGCCTCGATATCGGTGCCAGCATCCATATCAGCTCGATCGAGCTGCCGAAGGGTGCCACACCGAATCTGCGTGAGCGTGACTTCACCGTCGTCACCATCGGTGCCCCCAGCGGCCTGAAGGCCGAAGCGGAAGCCACTCCGGCTGCTGCCGCTGCTGCCGCTCCGGCGGCGGGCGCTGCGGCGAAGACGGCGGCCCCAGCTGCCAAGACGGCCGCTGCCGGCAAGACGGCTGCTCCGGCTGCCAAGGCGCCGGCCAAGAAGTAAGGTCCGACCATGCGGTTGGTTGTCGGTCTGGGCAATCCTGGCCCATCTTACGCCGGCAACCGCCACAATATCGGTTTTATGGCGGTGGACGATCTCGTCCGCCGCCATTCCTTTTCGGGGCGGCGCGAACGCTTTCACGGCGTCACCTGGGAAGGCACGATCAAGGACGAAAAGGTCGTCCTGCTCTGCCCCCTCACCTATATGAACGATTCCGGTCGTGCCGTGCAGGCTGCGGCGCAGTTCTTCAAGCTGCAGCCGAATGACATCATCGTCCTGCATGACGAACTCGACCTGCCGCTAGGGCGGCTCAAGGTCAAACGCGGCGGCGGTGCCGGCGGCCATAACGGACTGCGCTCGATCGATGCCCATCTCGGCAACGATTATTGGCGCCTGCGCCTCGGCATCGATCATCCCGGCGTCAAGGAACTGGTGAAGCATTACGTGCTGCAGGATTTCGCCAAGGCCGAATGGCCGGAGGTGAAGAAAGTGGTCGAGACGGTCGGTGAGACCTTCCCGATGCTGTTCGGCAAAGATGGCGGCTGGAACGATAACGGCTTCATGACCAAGATCAGCCTGATCCTCAACCCACCGCCACCACGCGAGCCGAAGGCGAAGAAGCCTGCCGAGGGCGAAGCCGCGGCACCGACTCCAGCAAAGTCCCCTTCCGAAAAGGCCCCCTCCGAAAAGGCCCCCTCCGAAAAGGATAGCGGCAAGTGACGGAACCCGCCGCCGAGATCCGCAGCGTACTCGACCAACTGGCAGCGGAGACGGCGGCCGGCGCCGGCCCGTTGCGCCTGGCGGCGCTCGCCACCATCGCCGGCCATGAGCCGCAGGTGCGCCATGTGATCATCCGCCGTTTCTCGCAAGCGGAAATGAAGCTGGTCTTCTTCTGCCGGGCGGATGATGCCAAGTTCGGCGAGATCGCCTCGCATCCGGCGGTCGAGCTGGTCTCCTATGTGCGCGATCCGGACCGCCAGTTGCGGCTGGCCGGAACAGCAACCAATCTGACCGATCCCGCTTTGCTCAATGAGCTCTGGCATCGGGTCCGCCCGAGCGCCCGCAGCGACTATGTCTTTTCCCGCGATGCCGGCGAAACGACAGTCGATGCCCTGCCGGCGGACGATACGCGGGCGCCATTGTTTCGCGCCGTCGAGGTAGCGATCCGACGGGTGAAGCTGCTCACCTTCGAGAACGAGCGCTGGGTCGAGCGGATCTATCTACCAGCCCATTGAGGCGCGGTTCCGGCCAGGAAACGCCGGCCAAGAAACGGTTGTCCGGCCGAGGCTTTCCTGATAGGTCAGCGCCAGTATTTCCGGCCGCCTGTAAGCACACGGGCACCTATTCCAAGGCATTGATGAACAAGGATTTCTGTTATGGGTTTTAACTGTGGCATCGTTGGCCTGCCGAATGTCGGCAAGTCCACCCTGTTCAATGCCTTGACCTCGACTGCTGCCGCCCAGGCAGCCAACTATCCGTTCTGCACCATCGAGCCCAATGTCGGCCGCGTCGCGGTGCCCGATCCCCGCCTCGACAAGATCGCGGTCCTCGGCAAATCGGCCAAGATCGTGCCGACCCAGCTGGAATTCGTCGACATCGCCGGCCTCGTGCGCGGCGCCAGCAAAGGTGAAGGCCTCGGCAACCAGTTCCTCGCCAATATCCGCGAGACAGACGCCATCGTGCATGTGCTGCGCTGCTTCGAAGGCGAAGTCACCCATGTCGAGGGCTCGGTCGATCCCATTCGCGATGCCGAGACGGTGGAAACCGAATTGATGCTGGCCGACATGGAAAGCCTTGAGAAGCGCCATGACAGTGCGGTCAAGAAGGCCAAGGGCGGCGACAAGGAAGCCAAGGCGCTGATCGAGATCACCGAGCCGGTGCTCGCCGCCTTGCGCGACGGCAAGCCGGCCCGCACCGTCGTCGCCAGCCTGACGCCGGAACAGCGGCCGATCTTCAAGCAGTTGCAGCTGCTCTCCGGCAAGCCCGTCCTCTATGTCTGCAATGTCGAGGAAGCTTCCGCTGCGACCGGCAATGCACTCTCCGAAAAGGTCGCCGCCAAGGCCAAGGCCGAAGGCGCCGTCTCGGTCGTCATCTCCGCCGCCATCGAAGCCGAGGTGGCGCAGCTTGCCACGGACGAAGAGAAGGTCGAGTTCCTCTCCGCGCTGGGCCTGGAAGAAACCGGCCTCGCCCGCGTCATCCGCGCCGGCTATGGCCTCCTTGGCCTGCTGACTTTCTTCACTGTCGGCCCCAAGGAAGCGCGGGCCTGGACCGTGCGCGCCGGTGCCAAGGCGCCGGAAGCGGCCGGCGTCATTCATACCGATTTCGAACGCGGCTTCATCCGCGCCGAGACCATCGGCTATGACGATTTCATCGCCTGCAACGGCGAAGCCGGCGCCAAGGAAGCCGGCAAGATGCGGGCCGAAGGCAAGGAATACGTCGTCGTCGACGGCGATATCTTCAATTTCCGCTTCAACGTGTAAGCCGGCGGAAACGCGCCCGCCGTTCTGACGGAAAGATCAGAGGGTACACCGTAAGCGCGACAAAATGACCTGTCGCACGAACGTATGTTAGTTTGGCCAGACCGTACTGTTATGCTGCCTTCCGGCTGCGGGGAGATCGCAAGCCCGTGGAGGGGAAAGTGGTTACGCCAAGCCTCGATAGCCGCATCGAACATCCGCTGCGCCGCGTGCTGACAGACGAGGTTCATGCCCGTCCGCCGCTGGGTCTCTCGGCGCCTACCGTCCTGTTTCATTTCGCTTGGCTCGGCGACCATGCCAGCGAGACCCTGGCGACTTTATGCCGGCAGCACGATCAACCCGGCCCCTCGCCGACCCGCCGTCATGGCCTGATCCAGCAGAATGACGGCTGGATCAAATGGGAATGCCATACCGAATTCGTCACCTGCTGCTTCCTGCGGCCGGATCACGCGACGACCGAGCCGTGGCCGATCCTGCCGGCAGATGTCGCGCAATTCGCCAACAGCCTGCCTGGCACTTGCCTGGTTGCCCTGGTGTTGCGGGTCGCTGCCGATATGCCGGGTGCTTTCGACACGACACGCCTTGCCGAGATTTTCCCCAGCGGCGATCTCGTCGGTTCGTCGATCGGTGCCGGCGACGGCATGGTCTGGACCGATTTCTGCCTCGATCCGGCCGGCTTCGGCCGCATCCTGGTGCGCAACATCCGCATGGCGCCGGGGCGCCTCGGCCGGGCCGTGCAGCGCCTCTTGGAGGTCGAGACCTATCGCATGATGGCGTTGCTCGGCCTGCCGCTCGCCCGCGAGATCAGTGACGAACTCGGCCGGCTGGAAAAACGCCTGACAGAGATCGCCGCGCATACCGCGGATTCAAGTCGCCAGGAGCAGGATCATGAACTGCTCGACCAGTTGACCCGCATCGCTGCCGAGGCCGCCGCCCTGTCGGCACGCAGCCGCTACCGGTTCAGCGCCACCGCGGCCTATGCGCAACTGGTCGAACGGCGGTTGAGCGAATTGCGCGAGGATCGCATCGACGGCCTGTCGCGGGTCAGCGCCTTTCTCGAGCGCCGCTTTCAGCCGGCGACATCCACCTGCGCTTCCTGCGTGCGGCGCATGGACGTGCTGGCAGGCAGCATCGACCAGGCGGCCGACATGCTGCGCACCCGTGTCGACGTCAATCTCGAGGCGCAGAACAGCAATCTGCTGCGGGCCATGGAGAGCCGCAGCCGCACCCAGCTGCGCATCCAGGAAGCGGTCGAAGGCCTCTCGGTCTTCGCCATCAGCTACTACCTGATTGCGCTGCTGAAGATCTTCATCGAAGGCCTGATGCCGGGTGAAACCGCCGATCGCGAACATGCCGTCGCCGCCATTGCCGTGCCGGTCGTACTGGCAGCCGTCTGGCTCAGCGTGCGACGGCTGCGCCGGGTGCTGAAGAGCGAGCACTAAAGAGGGATCGCGGTGCCGCTATCAGCGGCCGACCAGTTCCAGGATCAGGCCGTTAGCATCCTTGGGATGGATGAGGCAGCTATCACCGTTGCGCAGATAGTCGATGCCGTGCTGCTGCAGATGGGCAATGCAGCGGGCGCGGTCCTGCACTTCCAGCTTCATTGCCGCCATCCAGGGCATCGGGTAGGAGGGCAGCGTCTCCAGGCCGGGATGCAGCATTTCGAGATTCTCCGGCGTCACGAAACGCAGGGTCCCGAAACCGCAATTGACCGCAGTGACCCCGTCCAGCACCTTCAACCGCTCCGGTCCGAAGATCGGCAGATAGCCGAAGGCCGTCGCCACCGGGTCCTCACAGACCACCGTGGTGGAGATCAGGGCCGTCGCGCCATTGGCATGGCGCTGCCATTCCGGCCTGCGCACCAGTTCCGGCGTCTGATGGTGACAGACGAAGGCCCGTACCGACGGCGTCTCCGCCGGTGGCAGGAAGACCAGCTTGAAGGAGGGTGCCACCGTCCCTTCAGGCAGTTCGAGCAGACGCGAGAGATCCTTAGGGCCATCCGGATGCAGGCCGGCGGCGGCCAGCCGCGCCTGGCAGTCGGTGGCGTCGTCGGTCGCGAAGGCAACACCCATCAGGCCTTCGCGCAGGTCGAGGAATTTGTCGAGATCGTTGGTGAAGGCAGCCGGATCAATGATGCCGAGCAGTTCGATATAACCGCTATCGAGCATGACGCAGTAATTGCCGGTACCCCAGCCGATATGCCGTCCGCGCGGCGTAACGCTGAAACCGAGTCGCTCCCAGGCCGCCTGCGCCGCTTCCAGGTCGCGTACGCCGATCAGTGTGTGATCAATGCCGGTTATACCGCAACCGGGTGTCATGCCCTCATCCCCACGCGTCCTTCACTGCATGCCGCCGCCCCTTGGCGATGACAGGGCCGGCGATCCAGCCACCGATCCATCCGGCAGCGGCCTGGCCTTCCGATCGCAGTCCCCGCTGCGCAAAAGAAAACCGCCGCCGAGCATAAGGCATTCGGCGGCGGTCGTCATGTCGTCTTCAGCAGGCTGCGCACAGCCTGCGGTATCAGTGGATGTGTTTCCAGACCTTGCGCTTGGCCGCATAGGCCAGGAGCGTGAAGGCAACCAGGAACAGCATAGCCTTGAGGCCGGTATGCTTGCGCTGCTCCAGATTGTTCTCCGCCACCCAGGTGAGGAAGGTGGCGATACCCTTCGCCTCTTCATCCAGGGTCGCCGGCGTTCCGTCGGCGAAGGTCACGGCATTGTCCGACAAGGGCTGCGGCATGCCGATCTGGTGGCCCTTGAAGTACTCGTTGTAGTTCATGCCCGGATTCATCTTCAGATCCGCCGGCGCATCCTTGTAGCCATGCATCAGCGCATAGATGTAGTCAGCGCCATTATAGGCACCGAAGCCCTTGCCGGCCCGCGACTTGGCGAGCAGCGACATATCCGGCGGCAGTGCCCCGTTATTGGCGGCACGCGCCGCCTGTTCGTTGGGGAACGGCGCCTTGAAGTGATCCGACGGCTTGCCTGGGCGCTCGAACATCTCGCCCTGGTCGTTGGGATCCTCGTTCTGCACCTGGACCTTGGCGGCGATGGCGGCCACCTCATCGGGGGTGAAGCCGATATCTTCCAGGTTGCGGTAGGATTCCAGATTCATCGAATGGCAGCCGGAGCAGACTTCCGAATAGACCTGGAAGCCATGCCGCAGATCCTTGCGATCGAAGGACCCGAAGAAGCCGTCGAAGGACCACTTGACGGTCTGCGGGATTTCGATGTGGCCGCCCGGCTCGGCCATGATGAAGCCCACGGTCGCGACGCCGAAAACGACGGTCACAACCTTCAGAATTGTCGAACCGAGACTCATTACGCCTTCTCCATCGGCTTGCTATTGGCATGAGCGACCGCATGTCCGCCGCCCTTCAGAACCGGCTCGCTGATCGACAGCGGCAGGCGCTTCGGTGTCTCGAAGATCGAGAGCAACGGCAGAATGACGAGGAAGTAGGCGAAGTAGAACAGGGTGCAAATCTGGCCCAGTTTCAGGATCTGGATGCCGAAGGTGCCACCGGCGAAGGTGAACGAGCCCAGGCTATCCGCATCCGCCACACCGGCGGCCTTCACCAGGTCTTCCGACGGAGCGACATGCAGCGCGAACGGCTGCCAGAACCAATCCGGCGGGTTCTTGCCGATGAACATCAGCATGGCGCAGTCGAAGACCAGCATCCAGAAGAACCACTTGAAGACCGGGCGGAAGGTGCCCGAGCGCACCGGCGAACGGTCCAGCCAGGGCAGGAAGAACAGCACCACGATCGCCGCACCCATGGCGAGCACGCCGGCGAGCTTGTTCGGGATCGAGCGCAGGATCGCGTAGAACGGCAGGAAGTACCATTCAGGGACGATGTGCTCCGGCGTCGACAGCGGGTTGGCCGGAATGTAGTTGTCCGGATCACCCAGAGCGTTCGGGAAGTAGAACACCCAGAAGGCGTAGAACAGCAGGAACACGCCCAGGCCGAAGACGTCCTTGGTGGTGTAATACGGATGGAACGGGATCGTGTCCTGCTTGCCCTTGGTGTCGATACCGATCGGGTTGTTCGACCCGAAGCGATGCAGCGCGATGATGTGCAGGATGACCACGCCCAGGATCACGAACGGCAGCAGGAAGTGCAGTGCGAAGAAGCGGTTGAGGGTCGGGTTATCGACCGAGAAGCCGCCCCAGAGCAGGGTCACGATCTTGCCACCGAAGACCGGGATGGCAGAGAACAGGTTGGTGATGACGGTGGCGCCCCAGAAGCTCATCTGGCCCCAGGGAAGTACATAGCCCATGAAGGCGGTCGCCATCATCAGCAGCAGGATCAGCACGCCGATCTGCCACAGCAATTCGCGCGGCGCCTTGTAGGAACCGAAATAGAGGCCGCGGAAGATATGAATGTAGACGACGATGAAGAACATCGACGCGCCGTTCATATGCAGGTAGCGCAGCAGCCAGCCGTAATTCACATCACGCATGATGCGCTCGACCGAATTGAAGGCGAGGCTGACATGCGGCGTGTACTGCATGGCGAGGAACAGACCGGTCGCAATCATGGTGATCAGCATGAAGCCGGCCAGCGAGCCGAAATTCCACCAGTAGTTCAGGTTCTTCGGCGTCGGATATTCATTCGCCTCGTGATCCAGATAGGAAAAGATCGGCAGGCGGTGGTCGATCCAGCGGATCACCGGATTATTGAAATGCTTGCTCATCGCGGCGTGCTCCCCTTAACCGACCTTGACCTTGGTATCGCTGGTGAAGGTATAGGGCGGTACCGCCAGATTGAGCGGCGCCGGGCCTTTGCGAATGCGGCCGGAGGTGTCGTATTGCGAACCGTGGCAGGGGCAGTAGTAACCGCCGAACTCACCGCGCATTTCCGACGACTTCTCGCCCTGCGGGGTGCAGCCGAGATGGGTGCACACGCCAACCAGGACCAGCCACTCCGCCTTCTGCACGCGCGAGGCGTCGGTCGCCGGATCGCGCAGACCGGCCGGGTTGGTGACGATCTTGGTGGGGTCCTTGGGATCGACCGTCGGGTCGGCTTCCTTGGCCTTGGCGATTTCTTCCGGCGTGCGGCGGCGGATGAAGAGCGGCTTTCCCTGCCACTTGATGGTGACACCTTCGCCCGGCTGCACTGCGCTGAAATCATATTCGGTCGAAGCCAGCGCCAGCACATCCTTCGACGGGTTAAGGCTGTTGATGAACGGCCAAGCCACCGAAGCGACGCCGAAGGCGCCGGCCGATGCCGTCATCAAATAGAGAAATTCGCGGCGCGTGCCGCCGGCAGACCCGGAATCGGGAGCCGCATGCGCTTGATCGGCCATATAATTCATCCCTCTTGCGATCGCCGCCCCCCATTGCATCCACCCTCGATCAGTCGAAGCAAGGGGACGAGACCTTTTCTTGGTCGCACGCCTTATATCATGCTGCTGCGGGCGTCATCGGCCGGCACATTGCGACAAACCGCCGCATGAGGCCAGACGTAAGCCACCACCCCGGCGCAGCTTTCGGCGCGGACTCCGCTTGGGTATAAAGGAATTCGCGTGCCTTTGCAAAGTGCTCGGCGCGTTGCCGGCGGCGTATTCTGGGCGCGAATTTGATGGCGCAATGGGCCGGTATTTACCTTAATAAGCCATGTAATTTCTTGCACTTAGCAGACGGCCGCGGCGGCCGACGCAAGTGGCAAGGGACTGAACGGATCAGCAGATTATGCGTCTCGTCATCTTCCAGCCGGACATCCCGCAGAACACCGGAACCATGTTGCGACTGGCGGCCTGTTTCGGGCTGTCGGTCGATCTCATCGAACCCTGCGGTTTTGTCTTCGATGATCGGCGTCTGCGACGGGCCGGGATGGATTACCTGGAGGGTGTCGACCTCACCCGGCATCGCTCCTGGGACTCATATCTCGACTGGCGGCAACACCATCCAAGCCGATTGCTGCTGCTGACCACCAAGACCGAAGAGCGCTATAGCGATATTGCCTTCCAGCCGACCGATTCGCTGCTGGTCGGCCAGGAGAGCGCCGGCGTCCCCCAGCATGTGCATGACAAGGCGGATGGCCGGATCACGATTCCCATGCGGCCCGGTTTCCGCAGCCTGAACGTCGCCGTGGCCGCTGCTCTGGTGATCGGCGAAGCACAGCGACAGCTTGGCTTCCCGGCCGCCGGCTGAGTCGCAAGCGAGAGATCGGTGGCGAAAGATACGGGTGGGCAGGGACAAGAACGAGAGATGAGGTCCAGCATGAGCGATTACCCGACAAACCATCAGACCCTGGCCGCCGGCTGGTTTGTGATCTTGCGCGATCGCATCTGCGCCGCCTTCGAACAGCTCGAGGACGAGCTCGCCGGCACCGAACATGCCGCCCTCGCCCCCGGCCGCTTCGAACGCCAGGCCTGGCAACGGCCCGATGAAACGGTGGCCAGCGGCCAGGGCGGCGGCGGCGTGATGTCGGTGATGCGCGGCCGTGTCTTCGAGAAGGTGGGGGTCAATGTCTCCACCGTGCACGGCATCTTCTCGCCGGAATTTCGCAAGCAGATTCCCGGCGCCGGCGAAACCGGCCAGTTCTGGGCCAGCGGCATTTCCCTGGTGGCGCATCTGCGCTCGCCTTTGGTGCCGGCGGTCCATATGAACACCCGGCATATCGCCACCAGCCATGCCTGGTTCGGTGGCGGCGCCGATCTGACGCCGATGTTCATCGATGCCCATGCGCAGGACGCGACCGATTTCCATGCGGCCTTCCAAGGCGCCTGCGATCGCTTCGATCCCGGCTACTATCCACGCTTCAAAAAATGGTGCGACGATTACTTCTATCTGCCCCATCGCCAGGAACCGCGCGGGGTCGGCGGCATCTTCTATGACAGTCTCAATACCGGTCAGTGGGAGCAGGATTTCGGCTTCACCCAGGCGGTGGGCGAGGCTTTCCTCGCGGTCTATCCCGAGATCGTGCGCCGGCATATGAACAGGAGCTGGACGCCGGAAGAGCGTCGCCACCAGTTGATCCGCCGTGGCCGCTATGTCGAGTTCAACCTGCTCTATGACCGCGGCACCACCTTCGGCCTGAAGACCGGCGGCAATACCGAAGCGATCCTGATGTCGATGCCGCCGGAAGTGCTCTGGCCGTGAGATAGCTGGCGCCGGCGAGAGCCGTTCAGGACAGCGCGCGCTGCACCTTCAGCCAGTCGAGGCAAGCGGCGCGGTCGGCGGTGAAATCGCCGGCGATCCACCAGGATTCGACCAGCGCCAGCCAGCGTCCAAGCGATGCCCCGGGCTCGATCCCCAGCGCCATCAGATCATGGCCCCCCAGCGGCAGCTTCGGTGCCGGCCAGTCGGCGATGATCCTGGCCGCCTTGCGCAGATCATCGTCCCGGGCACCAGCTGGTGCATGCACCAGCACGAGATCGAGTGCCAGCTCGTTGCCGTGGCGATAAACCAAGCAATGCAGCGCCGGCGCGTGCAATTCCAGGAGCTGTCCGGGACCGCTGGCAATGCCGGCCAGGCGTTCCTGTTCGCGGCGTGACAGGCGCAGGCGCGTGCCGACGGCGAGCGCATCCGTCTTGTTGCCGAGGAGCGCCGCCAATCGGCGAATTCCCGAGGCCGGCAGTGCGCAGATCGATTCGCGTTCGGCGACGAGATGCAGGTGATCGACGGCATGGGCCTCCGGCAGATAGGCGTCGACAATGCCGCCGGCCAGCATTTCACGCCAAGTCGCCGGGCCGCGTGCGGCGCGCAGCAGCTTCAGCGTTTCCTGCCGCAGCCGCTCGCCGGAGAGATGCGCGAGCTGTGAGCAGCAGCTGCGTGCCGCCGCCATGGCTTCCGGATCGAGGGCACCCTGCGCATAGCTGGCATGGAAGCGAAAGAAACGAAGGATGCGCAGATAATCCTCGCGCATCCGTGTCTTCGCATCGCCGACGAACCGCACGCGACCGGCGGCGAGATCGTCGAGGCCGCCGAAATAATCATGCACCACGCCATCCAGGCCGCAGGAGAGCGCATTCATGGTGAGATCGCGCCGCGCCGCATCGGCTTTCCAGTCATCGGTGAAGGCGACCCGCGCCTGCCGCCCGAAGGTCTCGACGTCGCGGCGCAGGGTCGTTACCTCGACCGGTTCGTGATCGGCCACCGCCGTGACAGTGCCGTGTTCGATGCCGGTCGGGATCGCCTTGAGGCCGGCCGCCTCCAGCAGCGCGATGATCTTTTCCGGGGGCAGCGGGCTGGCGATATCGACGTCATTGATCTTGCGTCCCAGCAACGCATCGCGCACGCAGCCGCCAACGAAACGTGCCGCATCGCCGCCGGCCGTGATGGCGTCGTAGACCTTGCGGGCCGGCCCCTGCAGCATCCAAGGCTGCGGCAGGGCCTGAAAGGAAGAAAACTGCGTCATGGCGCCACTATCGGCGGGCGGCGCCCAAAACGTCAACCGGGCGACGTCAACGGGGCGACGTCAATTGGGGAGGTTGCCCGGTCGCAGCTTACCTAGTCGTCATGCTCGCCCAGCAGTTCGGCCAGGTTCGACAGCATGCCGGCCGTGGCGCCCCAGATGTAACGGTCCGGCCAGGGATAGACGTAGAAATGCCTCTCCCGCCCCTGGAAGATGCGGCTCTCGCGCTGCCGGTTGGCGGGGTTGCGGAAAAAGGCGAGTGGCACTTCGAAGACGGCGGCGACTTCGCGGGGATCGGGATGCAGTTCCAGTGGTGGCGTCACCAGACCGACGCAGGGAATGACCTCATAGCCAGTCCGCGTGATATAGGTATCGAGCCGACCGATCAGATTGACATGGCTGCGCGGCAGGCCGATTTCCTCCTCCGCCTCGCGCAAGGCGGCAGCTTCGGGGTCGACATCGCCGGGATCGATGCGGCCACCGGGAAAGCTGACCTGACCGGCATGATCGGAGAGATGTGCTGCCCGCAAGGTGAGAAGCACGGTGGTGCCCTCCTCCCGTTCCATCAACGGCACCAATACCGCCGCTGCCAGCAAGGGTTGGCGCGGTTCCATATCCGGATTGAGATCCTGATCGCCGCGCCGCTGCACGGTATCTTCCGGTGTGGTACCCGGTGCCGAACGGCGACGGGGCGCTGGTGCCTGCTGGAAACGGCTGATAATGGCGTCGCGTAAACTGGTCATAATCAGGCCGTCTCTCCGCCTCTGGCTGTGGAAACTCCCGCTTCGGCCTCATCCGTCGGCAACTCACCGAGCGGAAAGAAGCTGCCGCTGCTCCAGACACCAAATACCGTCTTGCTGTCGATCACGTGATAGGCACCCAATTCAACCAGATGGTAGTAGACGGCGCGCAAAATCAAGGCATCCAACCCGAAAGGAGGCTGTGCATCGACCGGACGCATATGAGCTTGCGGCGTCGCTGGCGGCATGGCCGGACGGATCCGCAGATAGGGTGCCGGCGCACCACTGACAGGATCTTCGCTCACCCAGATCGGATGGCCGGCATCGACCACGACTTCCTCATCGATATTGGTCCGCAACCGCAGGACCTGGTCGCGGCTCGTACCGCTGGCCATGACCTCAATGGCGGTGAAAGGTGCATCCTCGACCACCACCCTGCCGCGCTCCGCTGGCGTCACCAGCCAATAGGCGCCGTCATCTTCTCGCCGTAATACGCTGGAAAATAGCTTGACCAGCGGCTTGCGGCTGATCGGCGACCCCCGATAGTACCAGGTGCCATCGCGCGCGATCCGCATATCGAGGTCACCACACAGGGGCAATTGCGAAAAGTCTGCGTTGGACATTGCCCCGCTCAAAGGTTTACCCTCCATATCAATAGCTTACGCCGACACAAGGAACGGATCACGAGATGACGAGCAGCGTATCCCTCGGCACCACCGCCAGCCAGTCCCAGAATGCCGCAGAAACACCTGATTTGGCCGCCGAGATCGACCGCCTCGCCGGTCGCCTCACCGACCTTCGCGCCGCTTTGGCGACGGTTATATTTGGGCAGGAAACGACGATTGAGCAATCCCTGACGGCTTTGCTGGCCGGCGGACATGTCCTGCTGATCGGCGTGCCGGGCCTCGCCAAGACCAAACTGGTGGATACGCTGGGCCGCGTGCTCGGGCTCGATGCCAATCGTGTGCAATGTACCCCCGATTTGATGCCAGCGGATATCACCGGCTCGGAAGTCCTGGAAGAATCCGAAACCGGGCGGCGCAGCTTCCGCTTCATCCAGGGCCCCGTCTTCTGTCAGCTGCTGATGGCGGATGAAATCAACCGTGCCAGCCCGCGCACGCAATCGGCCCTGTTGCAGGCCATGCAGGAACACAAGGTCTCGATCGCCGGCCAGACCTATACGCTGCCGAGTCCGTTCCATGTGCTGGCGACACAGAATCCGCTGGAACAGGAAGGTACCTATCCGCTGCCGGAAGCCCAGCTCGACCGCTTTCTGCTGCAGATCAATGTCGATTATCCGAGCCTCGCCGCCGAGCGCCAGATGCTGATCGTCACCACTGGTGCCGGTGAAGTGCCGCCGGCGGCGATCCTCTCCGGTGAAGAACTGCTCGCGGCACAACGCCTGGTGCGCCGCCTGCCGGTCGGTGAAAAGGTGCTGGAGGCGATCTTGCGCCTGGTGCGCGCAGGCCGCCCGGAGGAAAGCGATCTGCCGGAAATCACCAAGCATCTCGCCTGGGGTCCCGGCCCGCGTGCCGGCCAGGCCCTCATGCTCGCCTGCCGTGCCCGCGCCTTGATCGATGGCCGCCTCAGCCCTTCGATCGACGATGTCGTGGCACTCGCTCATCCGGTGCTGCGTCATCGCATCGCCCTCAATTACGGTGCCCGTGCCGAAGGTGTCAGCCTGGGCAACGTCATCGACCGCCTGATCGCCCAGCTGGGATAGACCGAGCTCCATGGCACTGCCGCAGCAACCAGCAGCGACGACAGGCATCGACAAGGTCGAGCAGCTTAAGAGCCGGGCGGCAACCGTCGCCAGCAAGCTACCGCCTTTGCTGATCGCTGCCGAACGCATCGCCGTCACTGTCGAGCAAGGCGTTCATGGCCGCCGCCGCGTCGGGCGCGGCGAATCCTTCTGGCAGTTCCGCCAGTATTACCCTGGCGACGAGCTGCGCCGCCTCGACTGGCGCCAGTCGGCGAAATCGGACCGGCTCTATCTGCGGCAGACGGAATGGTCGGCGGCACAATCGGTCTATCTGTGGTGCGATCAGAGCCCGTCGATGGATTTCACCAGTCAGCGCCAGCAGGCGAGCAAGCTGGAAAGCGCGCAGACAATGCTGGTGGCACTGGCAACCGTGCTCTCCCATGCCGGCGAGCGCGTGGCACTGCTTGGTCACAATGCGCCGCCGATGGCCGGTCGCATGGTGCCCCAGCGCATCGCCGAGCGCCTGCTGACCGAAGCGCAGAAATTCGATCGCGAAGACGGCTTGCCGCCGGCCGCCTTGCTGCCGGCCCATGCCCATGTCGTGCTGATCAGCGATTTCCTGCTGCCGCTGCCGGAACTCGCCAGCATGATTGATCATTTTGCCGATCAGGATGTGCACGGCCATCTCCTGCAGGTGCTGGATCCGGCGGAAGTCGATTTGCCCTATGCCGGCCGGGTTCGCTTCGAGGGGTTGGAGCGGGAAGGCAATATGCTGGTCGGCCGCGCCGATCTGTTGCGCGAGGCTTATCATGGCCGGCTGGCGGAGCATTGGCAGGCCCTGCGCGAACTGGCTAGCACGGCTGGCTGGAGCTGTTCGCGCCACGTCACCAACGGCTCCTCGGCCCAGTCCCTGTTGCAACTCTATCAATGGCTGGCGGCCGATTACCGGCTGCGGCGATGAGCGTCATGAGACGGAATGATCACCAGGATCACGGAACGCCCCAGACTTACGGAACGCCGATGAGTTCCAACGCAATGCACCTCCGTGCGGCGGGTGTCGCATGCTGATCCTCGGCGCTCTCAGCTTCACCTCGCCCTGGGTACTGGTGGCGCTCGCCAGCCTGCCGGTGCTGTGGCTGCTGCTGCGTCTGACCCCGCCCAGCCCGAAACGCATCCGTTTCCCGGCGATCCGCCTGCTCTTGGGCTTGAAGCCGCGGGAAGAAACCCCGCATCGGACACCCTGGTGGCTAGTGCTGTTGCGCCTGACCATCGCCGCTCTTGCCATTCTCGCCCTGGCGCAACCGCTGTGGAACGCCACCAATGAGGCCGGTGCCAGGCGCGATCTCGTCCTGGTGCTTGATGACGGCTGGGCGAGCGCCGCCAATTGGCAGGAACATCAGAGCATTGCCCTCGAACTGATTGCCGATACCGACCGGCGCGGCGGCAAGGTGACCTTGCTGGCAACGGCACCGCAAGCCGACGGCTCGCCCATTGCCCCACGGTTGATGAGTGCGGGCGATGCCCGTGCCGTGGTCGCCGGTCTGGCACCCCAGCCCTGGGCGGTCGACCGCAAGACAGCAACGACGCTCCTCAATGACCTCAAGACGGCCGGCGATAGCGAAATTGTCTGGCTGAGCGACGGCGTTGCTGTCGGCTCGGCCGAAAGCGAGGCGGATTTCGTCACCGCCCTCAATCATCTTGGCAAGCCACGCATCCTGGCACCCGAAGCCGGCCAGCTGCCGGTCATCCAGCTACCGGCCCGACGTGACACAGATGGCATCACCACCACGGTGATGCGGGCGACAGTCGGCGCGGCGCAGAAAGTCATTCTGCGGGCGCAGGACCGCGATGGCCATGGCCTTGGTTCGACCGAGGTCACCTTCGCCGCCGCTCAGCAGAAGGCGACCGGTCGACTGGTCCTGCCGTTGGAACTGCGCAACCGCGTCAGCATGATCGCGATGGAAGGCCAGAGCTCCGCCGGCAATGTCGTGCTGCTCGATGATGGTGGCGGGCATAAGCCGGTCGGCATCATCTCCGACAGTCCCCAGCAGGGCGAACAGCCGTTGCTGGGCGAGCTCTATTATCTGCGCCGCGCACTGGCGCCGGATAATGACGTGCGGGTCGGTGATCTCTCGACCTTGCTGGCGCAGCCGATCTCGTTGCTGCTGTTGCCGGATGTCTCGGCGATCGGCGCGGATGATCGCAAGAAGCTGCTCGACTGGGTCAATCGCGGCGGTACCCTGGTGCGTTTCGCCGGACCGCGCCTGGCGGCGGAAGACGCCGACGATCTGCTGCCGGTGCGGCTGCGCCGTGGCGACCGCGCGATCGGCGGTGCGCTTTCCTGGAGCAAGCCGCTGCAGCTCAATGAGTTTCCCGCCAATTCGCCCTTTGCCGGCCTGACGCCACCGGCCGATACCAATGTCGCGCGCCAAGTGCTGGCAGAACCCGATATCGATCTCGGCAACAAGACCTGGGCGCGGCTGACCGACGGCACGCCGCTGGTTACCGGCACCCAGCATGGCAAGGGCTATCTCGTGCTGTTCCACACCAGCGCCAATGCCGACTGGTCCAATCTCGCTCTCTCCGGCCTCTTCGTGCAGATGCTGGATCGCCTGGTCCTCACCTCGGAAGGTGTCGTCGCCAGTGATGACAAGGATGCGCGGCCGCTGCCGCCGGTAGCGACCCTCGACGGCTTCGGCCATCTGCAGCCGGCCAGCGCCGCGGCCCAACCAGTCCTCTCGACCGAACTCGGCAAGACCATCGCCGGGCCGCATCATCCGCCCGGCTTCTACGGCCCTGCCAATGGCCGTCGCGCGCTCAATCTGACCGCGGCGATGACCGGCATTGTTCCCCTGCAATCGGCGACCGAGCCACTGCGGCACCAGACCGTGCTTGATCTCAAGCCCTGGCTGCTGCTGCTGGCATCGCTGCTGCTCATTCTCGACCAACTGATCGCCCTCGCCTTGCGCGGGCTGCTGCGACCGCGCTGGGCCAGTGTCGCCTTGTTCCTGATTGTCGGCGGCGCCGCATTGCTGCACGGCCAGCCTTCGGCGATCGCGGCCGAGAGCGATGACAGCCGGATCGTCCAGCTGATCCAGACCGCGCATCTCGGTTATGTCGAGACCGGGGTCCCCGACGTCGACCAGACCAGCAAGGCCGGCCTCAATGGTTTGACGGAGATCCTGCTGGAGCGTACCGCAGCGGATGTCGGCGAACCAATTGCTGTCAATCTCGAGACTGACGATCTCACCTTCTTCCCCATTCTCTACTGGCCGATCACCGCCTCCCAGGCTGCGCCTTCGGCAGCGGCTGTGGCGAAGATCAATCGCTATCTCGCCAATGGCGGCCTGATCCTCTTCGATACCGCCGATCAGAATATCAATGGCATGAGCGCCGATCAGCAGAGCCCGGCCGATATGCGGCTGCAGGAACTGACCGCCGGCATCAACATCCCGCCGATGCATCTCATTCCCGCCGATCACGTTCTCTCGCGCGCTTTCTATCTCCTCAAGGACTTCCCGGGCCGCTGGATCGGCTCGCCGCTCTGGGTGGAGATCGGCCGCGACGACGTCAATGACGGTGTCGCCGGCGTCATCGTCGGCGGCAATGATTATGCCGCGGCCTGGGCGGTGGACAGCAACGGCCAGCCGCTTTATCCGGTGACGCCGGGTGGCGAACGGCAACGGGAAATGGCCTACCGATTCGGCGTCAACCTGGTGATGTATGCGCTGACCGGCAATTACAAGTCCGACCAGGTACATGTGCCGGCGATTCTGGAAAGGCTCGGCCAGTGAACCCGCATGTGACCTTCGGCGCCTATTCCATCGCCACTTCGCCACTCTTGCCCTGGCCGATCATCATCGGCCTAGGTATCGTCCTGCTTGCCTTGGCCGCCTACGGCCTGGTGCGTCGGGCGCACGGATCGATCCTGCGCCTGCTGTTGGGCGCGGTGGCAATCGGCCTCCTGACCAACCCAGCCATGATCGAGGAACAGCGGCAATACGAGAAGGACGTGGCGCTGGTGCTGGTCGACCGGTCGCCGAGTCAGAGCCTGGAACATCGCCAGCAGGATGCCGATCAGGCGGTTGCCGCGATCCGCAAGCAGGCGGCGACGCTGCCGGATCTCGATCTCCGCGTTGTCGAATCCACCGGCGGCACCGACCCCGCCGACAAGGGCACTGAGCTCGTCGAGGCAATGCATCGGGCGCTGGCCGACCTGCCGCCGCGACGCCAGGCCGGCACCATCGTCGTCAGCGACGGCCAGATCCATGACGCGCCTCCTGACGGCAAGGACCCCAATGTCACCGCCCCCGTGCATCTGCTGATGACCGGTGATCCTGACGCCATCGATCGCCGCCTGCTGCTGACCGAGACGCCGACCTTCGGCATTGTCGGCAAGAATGTCGCCGTCAAATTGCGCGCCGACGATCTCGGCAGCAAGCCGGACGGCACCAGCACGGCGCGGCTGCATATCAGGCGCGACGGCACGGATCTTCCCGATATCGACCTGCTGCTCGGCAGCGAGACGACCATACAGCTACCGGTCGCCCATGGCGGACCGAATGTTTTCGAATTCAATGTCGCCGACGGCCCGCACGAACTGACGCCGATCAATAATTCCGCCGTCATCACCGTCAACGGCATCCGCGACAGCCTGAAGGTGTTGCTGGTCTCGGGCGAACCTTCGCCCGGAGAACGCACCTGGCGCAACCTGCTGAAATCCGATCCGGCCGTGAACCTCATTCACTTCACGATCCTGCGGCCGCCCTCCAAGAGCGATGCGACGCCGATCAATGAACTCGCCCTGATCGCCTTTCCGATCGAGGACCTGTTCCGGCTGAAGCTGAAGGATTTCGACCTCATCATCTTCGACCGTTTCCAGCACCTCAACATCCTGCCGGACGAGTACTTCCACAATATCGTCAAATATGTCGAAAACGGCGGCGCGGTACTGGAAGTGGCGGGGCCCGGTTCGGCCGGCCAGTTCAGCCTCTATCAGACTCCGGTTGCCGAAATCTTCGGCGCCATGCCAACCGGCCAGGAAATGATGACTGGCGGCTTCAAGCCGAAGCTGACGGATCTCGGCCGGCGCCATCCGGTGACCGCCGGCCTCCTTAGCAATGATGCCGCGGCAAAGCCTGATGGCGATCCCGGCTGGGGACGCTGGTTCCGGCAATTGCCGGTCACTGCCGGACGCGGCACCACGGTGATGACTGGGCTGGACGGCCTGCCGCTTCTGATCCTTGAGCATCAGGGCAAGGGTCGCGTCGCGCAATTGCTGTCGGACCAGATCTGGCTGTGGTCGCACGGCTTCGAAGGCGGCGGCCCGCATGCCGAACTCATCCGCCGCATTGTCCATTGGCTGATGGCCGAGCCGGAACTGGAGGAAGAGGACCTCCGCGCCGATGTGGTCGATGGCAAGCTTGAAGTGACGCGGCAAAGCCTGGGAACGGATCTGCCGATGCTCACCGTCACCTATCCCGACGGGCATCAGGAACAGGCCAAGCTGACCGCCGGCCTGCAGGGGAAATCCGTCGCCACCTTGCCGGCGCGCGATCCGGGGCTGTACCGGGTCAGCGACGGGCAGCGCCAGGCCTTCGCCGCCGACGGCAGCCTGAACGCCTTGGAATTCCGCGATCCGCGCGCCAGCCCGCAACCCCTCGCGAAGCTGGTCGCGGCAAGTGGCGGCGGCATCGTCAGCCTGACCAAGCAGGGCATGCCGCAATTGCGCCGCGTTGCTGCCGGCGACCCGACTGCCGGCAATGGCTGGTTCGGCCTGCGGGAAAATCGCGACTACGTGGTGAGCGGTATCCGGCAGATGCCGCTGCTGCCGGTCTGGCTCGCCTTGGCCCTGGCCCTCGGCCTGCTGCTGCTGACCTGGCAGCGCGAGGGACGTTGAACGGTCTCGGCGAGACCGAGTCGGACGGACATAAACCGAAACAATCCCAAAACGAAACGGCCCCGCCGAAGCGGGGCCGTTCCGATCATCGCTCCGGCCTGTCAGCCGGAAAACGATTGTCACTTAGAGATTGGCAAGCTCGCTATCATAGACCTTCAGGAGGTCCTGGACAGACTGGTGGGCGCAGCCCTTGCTATCCTTGAGCTTGCGCGCATCGGTCTTCGCCGTCTCGATCAGCGTCAGGCGCTCGCCGGCACCGATCTCGTGATTGACCTTGTTATCGATGAAGTCAGCCAATTTCTTCCAACCAGCCGCGTCGATCTGAGTATTGCGGCACAGTTCAGAAGCATAAATTGCTTCATAATATTTGCTGTAGGTGCCGGACAAGTCGTCCGCGAAGGCGGTGACCGAGGCGCCGACGACGCCGACCGCCATCAGGGCCGACAAAGACAACCTGGACATACTCTGCTTCAACATTTCGGGTGATCCCTCTTGGTGGGTAATTGGACAGCCGCTAGTGTCTGGCCTCGATACCGCGTTTGCAACCGTTTTTATTTGTTGCAACCGTTTCCTTGATCGCAGGCTAACGTGCTTGGCGGCAAGCAGAAATGAAGAAATCCATGGGAGGGGTAACCGCATGCGGCGGACAACACGTTTCCGTGAACTGGTCGAGGCGCCGGAAATCCTGGTTTTGCCCGGTGTTCATGATGCCCTCTCGGCGCGGATCGCCGCCGAAGTCGGTTTCGCCGCCGTCACTTGCGGCGGTTATGCGGCGACCGCCAGCCTGCTGGGCGCCCCCGATATCGCCCAGCTGTCGATGACGGAAATGGCCGATATGTATGCCCGCCTATGTGACGCTATTCCACTGCCCATCCTGGCCGATGCCGATACCGGTTATGGCAATGCCGTGAACGTCGCCCGCACCGTCCGCAGCTTCGAACGGGCAGGTGTTGCCGCCTTGTTCATCGAGGATCAAGTCGCGCCCAAGAGATGCGGCCATATGGATGGCAAGCGTGTCATCCCCGTGGTCGAAATGGTGGCCAAGCTGAAGGCCGCCTTGGACACCCGGACCGATCCGGACCTGATCATCATGGCCCGGACCGATGCCCGTGCGATCGAGGGGCTGGAGGCGGCAATCGAACGGGCGCAGATCTATCGCGAGGCCGGCGCCGATGTGATCTTCATCGAGGCCCCCTTGACCGTCGACGAGATGAGCCGGATCTGCTCGGAAGTGCCGGCCCCGTGCATGGCAAATAATGTCGAAGGCGGCAAGACACCCTTACTTTCGGCCGAGGCGCTGGAAGAGATCGGCTATGCCCTGGTCGCCTTCCCGATTGCCGCGACTTATGCCATCACCCATGCCCTGCGCCGGCTCTATGGCGCGATACGAGAGAGCGGCGAGACACAATCACTCTTGGCAGAGATGGTCAGCTTCGGTGCCTTCCATGACGTCGTCGGCCTGCCGAAATTGCGCGACATGGAACGACGCTGCGACGGCTATGCCCGCGACCTCTTGGAGCGTCTGGCCGATCCGGAACGGCAGAACTTGTCGGACTGAGGAATGCCGCTGCGGTGACACTTAGAAACGATCGCGCTCTAACCGCGCGGCGGCTTGCCCGGTGTCACCTTGGTCGGCACGAAATCGGGAATCTGCCGGCGGTCGAGCATTTCGAAGATTTCCAGGCCGAGGAAGCCGCCAGCCGGGTCGCCATCGCGGTAAAGCGGCAGCATGCAGTATTCGTAGGGATCGGAGAGCTGGCCATCGGCCTGCTTCAGCGCATTGTCGCCGATGATCGCCCGCTTACTCTGCGAGAGATAGGCGAAACAGGCATCCCAATCGATCAAGTCGTGATTGGTGTAATCCATCTCATGGAGGTAAAGGCCGGTGCAATCGATGCGATTGAACTCGGCATGCAGCGTGCCATAAACGCGGTAACGTACCCGCAGGGGATTGGTCTCGATGTCGCCCATATTCATGTTGGCGAGATAGGCACGCATGTCGACCGGGTCGATTTCCTGGCGCGACGGCGGGCGGCCGTCCCGCCATCTGCTACGCCAATATTCGAAGAGATCACGCGTCTTCCAATGACGCGCCTGACTGGGATCGACAAAATCCTCGTGCTGGTATCTGGGTGGCGTCAAAGTCAATCTCGACGAATCGTCTAAATCGCGTAAATCAATACCGCATACCGGTCTAAACAAATCGTTAGCGTGATCGATCCGCAGCAAGATTACGGCAATCTTGCTCAGGAAAACAATCTGAAACCGATGACTAAATACCGCTAATTGACGTTCGACAGCTCTTATTTGACCTTTCGATTAAGTTGCTTTGCCCGGGGAGTAAAATGGCCGAGGCAGATACGTCACGCTCTGGTGGGCACCGCCGATATCGAGGGCGAAACGGCTATCGGCAGAACCGACATCAGCTGCTGCGCTGCCGCGAAGATAGCCCATCACCAACGCCCGGCCGGCCAACCGGCTGTATCCAGCAGAACTGACTTCGCCAACAGCTACCCCATCGTGAAGAATGACTTCGCCACCCCAGGCAAAGGCACCCGGATCATCCAATGAGAACAAGGCCAGCCGCTTGCGCAACGGTGCCTGCATACATTGGCGCAAGGCCGCGGCACCGATGAAATCGTCCTTATCGATTTTCACCGCAAAGCCGAGCCCCGCTTCGAACGGCGTTTCGTCGCTGCCGAGTTCGCTGGCAAAGGCGCGCCGACCGGCTTCGATCCGCAAAGCATCGAGTGTGTGATAGCCGGCATCCCTGAGGCCTCGCTCCTGTCCGGCATCGAATAGGGCGTCATAGACGGTTGCCATCATCTCGGTCGGTACATAGAGCTCGAAACCTGGGCCACCGATATAAGAGACGGTCGCGGCAAGAACGCGGGCCCGGCCAAGATCAATCGGCAAGACTGTTCCCAGGCCGATCCGCGCTTCGCCGCTGAGTTCGGGAGAGAGGCGCGCGAGGATCGCCCGGGCCTGCGGTCCCATGACGGAGAGAACGCCATAGGCCGAAGTGACATCCGTGACTGTCGCGGCACGGTCTTCGAGATGTGTCTCGATCCAGACCTGATCGCGCGTCGCCTGGGCCGTGCCGCTGATCACCATGAAACGATTGGCGCCGAGGCGCATCACCGTCACATCGGATTCAAAACCGCCGCGATGATTGAGCATCGGCGTATAGACACTGCGGCCAACCGGGACGTCGATCTGGTTGGCGCAGAGATATTGCAAGGCCGGCAATGCATCCTTCCCTTGCACCAGGAACTTCGCGAACGATGTCTGGTCGAAGACCACGGCGGCCTCGCGCGCTGCCTGCTGCTCCGCCAGCATGCGCGGCAGCCAGTCGGGCTTGCCGAAGCCTGGCCGCGACGCCGGCGTATCGGGCGGCGCGAAGTAATTGGCCCGCTCCCAGCCCATGCGCGAGCCGAACTGGGCGCCTTTCGCCTTCAGCCGGTCGTAGAGCGCCGAGCGGCGTAGCGGCCGCGCCGATTGCAGCTCATGGCGGGGATAGCGCATGGCATAGTGCAGGCCGAGGCTTTCCGCGGTGCGGTCGCGCAGATATTGCCGGTTGGCCATGAAAGGCGCGAGACGGCGGATATCGACATCCCACAGATCCTGGCTCGGTTCACCGCCGATGATCCATTCCGCCAGCAGGCGGCCCGCCCCACCCGAATTGGCGATGCCGGCCGAATTGAAGCCCGCCGCCACGAAGTAATTGGCGACCTCCGGCGCTTCGCCGAGAATGAAATTGCCGTCCGGCGTGAAGCTCTCCGGCCCGTTCAGCAACTGCTTGACCTCGGCCGTCTCCAGGCAGGGCGCACGATGCAACGCACTTTGCAGCAGCACGTCGAAGTGGTCCCAATCCTCCGGCAGCAATTGGAATTCGAACTTGTCGGGGATGTGCTCGACATCCCACGGCTTGGCGGTCGGCTCGAAGCCGCCCATGACGAAGCCGCCAACCTCCTCCTTGAAATAGATATAGCCGTCGGGATCGCGCAGCACCGGGAGATCGGGATGCACCCCGTCGATGCGGCCGGTAACGAGATAGAAGTGCTCGGCGGAGAAGAGCGGCACGTTGACGCCGGCGAGCAGCCCGAATTCGCGCGCCCATTGGCCGGCACAATTGACGACACAGTCGCAAGCGATATCGCCTTCTTCGGTGGTGACGGCGGTGACCCGTGGCCGGCCGGTCCCGTGCGCCAGCTTCACGCCCGTCACCTTGACGCCTTCGCGGATCTGCACGCCACGCTGGCGGGCACCCTTGGCGAGCGATTGGGTGAGATCGGTGGGATTGGCCTTGCCGTCATTCGGCAACCAGACGGCGCCGGCGAGATCGTCGGTGCGCATCAGGGGGAAGCGCTCGCCCGCTTCCGTCGGTGAGATGAAATGCGCCTCGAGACCGAAGCTGCGCGCACTTGCCAGGCTGCGCTTGAGCAGGGTTACCCGGTCCGCCGTCCGCGCCACCGTGATCGAGCCGCATTTCTTCCAGCCGGTAGCGAGGCCGGTCTCCGCCTCCAACTCGGCATAAAGCTGCGTCCCATACATGCTCATGCGGGTCATGGCGCGGTTGGCGCGCAACTGTCCCACCAGACCCGCCGCGTGCCAAGTGGTGCCGCAGGTCAGCCGTCCCTGCTCCAGCAGCAGCACATCGCTCCAGCCCAGCTTGGCCAGATGATAAGCAGTGCTGACACCAACGATGCCGCCGCCGACAATGACGACACGGGCCTCAGTCGGCAGGCGGGCCTGGCTGGGAAGGCTGGATGCGGAAGATTGGTGAGGAGAAGAAGCGGACATCTGGTCTCTCTTCGCTGAATCTAGATTGCCACTTTTTGCAATATTTTGCAAATTAATGCAACATATTTTGGCATGGGATCATGTCAGGCATGTTTCAACATCAGGCAATTAGCCCTTGATGGGCACGGCTTTTTCGCTAAATCTCTCCTTCGATTGCCGTACCGAAGGCACTAAGGCGGGCGCCGGCTTCTTTCCGGATACCAACGACCTCCAGATCGGGCGGCTCCTTCTAGCTAAGGAGTTGCGCCAGCCATGCGCCTGCTTGTCATTCAGCATTGCCCCGTCACCCCCGCCGGCCTGGTCGGCCAGATCGCCGCCGAACGGGGCGCCGAGATCACGACGCTGCTGCCGCATACCAATGGCGATCTCCTGCCGGCCAATGGCAGCGAGATCGACGGTTTGATCGTGCTGGGTGGTCCGATGCATGCCGGCGACGATGCCGGCTATCCGGCCTTCGCCCAGATCATGACCCTGATCCGCGATTGCCATGCCCGCAATATCCCGGTCCTGGGTATCTGCCTCGGTGCGCAGCTGATCGCCCGTGCTTTTGGCGAGAAGGTCTATCATTTCGGTGGCCTCGAGGTCGGCTATCCGCCGGTCTATCTGACACCGGCAGCGCAAGACGATGCCCTGCTTGCCGGCATGGCGACCGAGCAGCGCATTCTGCAGATGCATGAAGACAGCTTCGACCTGCCGCAGGATGCCGTGCTGCTGATGCAGAACGAGGTCTGCACCAACCAGGCCTTCCGCCTTGGTGCCCGCACCTATGGTTTCCAGTTCCATCCGGAAGTGACCTTGCAGGAAGCCCGCGCCTTCCCGCGCGATTGCTGGGCCTCGATGCAGCGCAATTTCGGCGCCGAAGCGGAGACACGCGAGGTGCAGGCATTGCAGGAGGCCGATCTCTATTTCGCGCTCGGCGCCGGCTTCTGCCGCACCATGACCGAACGCTGGCTTGACTTGGTGACATTGGCGCAGCGTGAGCGCCAGCTCGCCGCCATGAGCCAGCTACCGCTCAGCGCCTGATGCCGACGAGGCCCTTTTAACGCGAGGTCCCATGTCCCGCCTACCCGCCAGCACCGAGGATAAACCCTATTGGTGGCGGGCGGCACCGCGACCGGCTTTGCCCCGGCGCGAGGCACCGGCACGCAGCGAGATTGCCATCATCGGCTCTGGCATCACCGGCCTCACTGCAGCGATCCACCTCGCCAAGGCCGGCAAGCAGGTGGCCGTCTTCGACCAGGGACCGATCGGCATCGGTGCCTCATCGCGCAATGCCGGTTTCGTCGGCCGCACGCTCAAATACAGTTTTGGCGATTTGCAGCAGAAACACGGCACTGAGCATGCCGCGGCGGTCTATCAGGAAATGCAACGGGCCTTCGACGCCGTCAGCGAGGCAATCGACGCCTTCGGCGTCGATTGCGACTATCAGCGCCATGGGCGCGTGGTGCTGGCCAATACACCGAAACAATATGACGAGATCGTCGCCGAATACCGCCTGCGCCAGCAGCATCTCGGCAATGCCTTTGAAGCGGTTGGCAAGAGCGAGCTTCATCGCGAGATTGCCAGCGACCGCTATTGCGGCGGCGTGGTGGTCCCCGACATGGCGGCGCTGCATCCCGGCAAATACCATCTCGGCCTTTTCACCGCGGCGCAGGCAGCTGGAGTCACGTTTTATCCTGAGACCGAAGTGGCGTCACTGCAGCGCACGGGCGCCGGCTGGCGGCTCGACACCGCAACCGGCACCACCGAAGCGCGACAAGTGCTGCTGGCGACCAATGGCTATAGCGGCAAGCTGTTTTCCTGGCTGCAGCGCCGGCTCATTCCCTTCGATGCCTGGATGATAGCGACGGCCGAGCTTGATCCTGCTCTGATGGCGCGGCTGCTGCCGGCCCATCGCACCTATATCGACAACAACATGAACATCGATTTCCTGCGCCGCTCGCCCGACGGCAAGCGGGTGCTGTTCGGTGGCAAGACCGGTACGAAGTCGACCCTGCCCGTCATGGCAAAGCGGCTCGCCGGCGAGCTGAAGGCGATCCTGCCGGATCTGGCGGGAACCGATATCGATGATGTCTGGACCGGGCGCTGTGCCGCCACCTTCGACCTGCTGCCGCATCTCGGTGCGATCGAGGGGCTGCATTATGCCGTTGGCTATTGCTTCGCCGGCGTGCCGATGGGGACCCATTTCGGCCGTCTTATTGCCAACCGGCTGTTGGGACGCGGCGCGATGCAATCGGTCTTCGCTGACCGCCCCTTCCCGACCATGCCGCTTTATACCGGCAATACTTGGTTCGTGCCGGCGATGATGCGCTATTACGACTGGAAGGACGGCAAGCGCCACGCCGCCTGAAGGTCCAAGCAGCGTGGCGTCGCGTGATTCTTATTTCTCGAGGAAGATCGTATAGAACTTCCGCACCGTCTTCGGCATGTGCCAGGTGCCCTTGAAGCCCTTGGCGATGGTGAAGGTATCACCCTTCTTGAAGATCTCGGTGTTGCCGCGCTGATCGGTGATGTGCACCTCACCCTTGAGGATGTGGCAGAACTCGTCGAAGGGATAGCTGGTCAGCTTCAGCGTGCCCTTCTGGCATTCCCAGACGCCGGTCATGAACTTGCCGGTCTTGTCGGTGAAGTAGTTGTGGCTCGATTCCACCGGATTGCCGGCAACCAGTTTGCCGAGCTCGGTGACGCCGCCCTGCTTCAGGCCCTTGCCCTCGGGACCATCCTTCGACATGCGGACCAATTTCTTGCTCATGATCTCTCCTCTTGATGAGCGCCTCTACCTGGCACCCCCAGCGCCAAGCTTCGTGGGTCGATTAACCGGCTGCCGCTGCTTTGTCTATCGTCATTCGGCGAAACCTGCTGCTTGCATCGCCAGATGATGCGCTTTCCGTCGAGATTCCTATCGAACCTGTCGTGGATCGAGATAGGCACATCACGTTGCCGGGGCTATCCTGGGCCCGGCCGCAATATCACCAGAAGGTTCGCCATGTCAGGCATCGACATGAAAGGTGGCGCCGCGATCGCCCTCCTCTCCGCCATGCTGTTCGGGCTCAGCACGCCACTCTCCAAGCTGATGATCGGCGCGGTGGATCCCTGGCTGCTCGCAGCGATGCTCTATCTTGCTTCCGGCTGCGGCCTGACGCTGCTGCGCCTGATCCTGCGCTGGCGCAACCGGCAATCCGCGGAAGCGAGCGAAGCGCCTTTGAAAGCAGCCGACCTGCCCTGGCTCCTCGCCGTCATCGCCAGCGGCGGCGTTGCCGCCCCCGTCCTGCTGATGTTCGGCCTCGCCGTGACGCCGGCCAGCAACGCCGCCCTGCTGCTCAATCTCGAAGGCGTCTTCACCCTGCTGCTGGCCTGGATCGTGTTCCGGGAGAATGTCGACCGGCGCCTGATGATCGGTGCCGCCGCCCTGGTTGCGGGTGCCTGCCTCCTGGCACTGCCCACCGGCGGCAGCCTCGCTTTCGGTGAGACCTCGCTGGCCGGCTTCGGACTGATCGCCGGCGCCTGCCTGTGCTGGGCGATCGACAACAACCTCACCCGCAAGCTCTCGGCCGCCGATCCGATGCAGATCACCGCGGTGAAAGGCCTGGTCGCCGGCAGCGTCAATCTGGCGATCGCCCTCGGCCGGGGGGCTCACCTGCCCAGTCTGGCGGCAGTGGCCGGGATCGGTATCATCGGTCTCTTCTGCTACGGGATCAGCCTGGTGCTCTTCGTCCATGCCCTGCGGCACCTCGGTGCAGCGCGGACCGGTGCCTATTACGCGACGGCGCCTTTCATCGGTGCCGGCGTCGCCATCCTGTTCCTCGGCGAGTCACCGACCCTGTTCTTCTTCGTCGCTGCCGGCCTGATGGCGCTCGGCCTCTATCTCCATCTCAGCGAGGCGCACGAGCATGAACATCATCACGAGGACCTGTCGCATGATCACCGGCACCGCCATGACGCGCATCACAGCCATCAGCACGCACCCGGCGACCCGGCGCTCGATGCCCGCGGCATGCACCGGCACCAGCCGTTGACCCACAAGCATCGGCATTTCCCGGACATTCATCACCAGCATCAACACTGAGACGACAGAGGGCAACGGGCGCCTTGCGGCGCCCGGCTGTGTCCTGGTCTGAGGTAACGTGGCGGCTGAGACGTCAGCCGGCGCGACGCAGCGCGAAGGGCACCACGGTCGCCGGCTGCAGCAGGGCGGCAGCTTCATGCAAGGCGGCAAGCGGCACGGTCACGCAGAGCCCCGGCTGCTCCAGTCGCAGGCTCTCGCCGGCAACCGGCAGCGCCTGGGCGTCGAAGCCGGCCACAACGAGACCCGCTTCCTGGCCCGGCAGGCCATGCAGGCGGAGCTCGCCCGCGGCGTCCCGGCAGATATCAACTTCCAGGGAGAAATGCCGCCAGATCTCGCTTTCGCCGCGGCGCCAGTCTTCACGGCACTGGCGGATCAGGTCGACTTCGATGTCGACATGGACGGTTCGGCTGGTGGGCTGGGATTTTGGCGCAGGACGAAAGGGTATGACCCGATTGTCATCAGTCCGCATTGGCCTGTCCCTCCTCGAGGGGAACTGGCGCGGACGGGCAGCGGGTCGGGCGCCGCGACCTCCGCACCGTCCCGCAAGATGCGATATGACTCATCATGCCCCCGCCTTCAAGAGGGAATTGCGTAAAATTTTTGTCAGGGGGTCGACGCGCCGATTTGACGCGGGCTGTCGGGGCAGCGGAGGCGACGGCACAGGCGGTAACATAGGCGCCATCGTCGCCGCAGCGGACCTCTCGACCGGGGCGGCCGAAGCGCCTAACCTGAGCCGACCTCCATCTTCCCCCTCTCCCGCAACCAGCGAGGAAAGCAGCATGTCCAGCTCGATGCCCTATACCCGGCTCGGCAAAAGCGGCCTACGGGTCTCCCGCCTTTGCCTCGGCACCATGACTTACGGCAGCCCCTCCTGGCGCGACTGGGTGCTGGACGAGAAGGCGGCCCGACCCTTCTTCGAGCGCGCTTTGGCAGCCGGCATCAACTTCTTCGACACCGCCGACGTCTACTCCCTGGGCGTCAGCGAAGAGATCGTCGGGCGGGCGATCAAGGACCTGGTTGCTGACCGCGAGGACGTGGTGATCGCCACCAAATGCTTCAACGGCACCGTCGGCGACAAGCCGAACCGGCGCGGTCTCTCCCGCAAGCACATCATGGATGCCTGCGACCGCTCGCTGAAGCGGCTGGGCATGGATTATATCGACCTCTACCAGATCCATCGCTTCGATCCGGAGACGCCGATCGAGGAGACCATCGGCGCCCTGCACGATCTCGTCCAGGCCGGCAAGGTGCGCTATATCGGCGCGTCGTCGATGCATGCTTGGCAGTTCGCCAAATACCTCTACAAGGCCGACCAGGGCTTCAAGACCCGCTTCGTCTCGATGCAGAACCACTACAACCTGATCTACCGGGAAGAAGAGCGGGAGATGATGCCGCTCTGCCAGGAGGAAGGGATCGGCTGCATTCCCTGGAGCCCGCTGGCGCGCGGCTTCCTGGCCGGCAACCGTCACCGCCAGGGCGGCGGCGATACCTCGCGGTCGAAGACCGACAGCTTCGCCGCCAACCTCTATTACCGGGACGACGATTTCGCCGTTGCCGACCGCAATGTCGAGGTGGCCAAGCGCCTGGATTGCAAGCCGATGCAAGTGGCGCTCGCCTGGGTGCTAAGCAACCCGACCGTCACCGCACCCATCATCGGCGCCAGCCAGCTCAGCCATCTCGAAGACGCGCTCGAGGCGCTGCACATCACGCTGTCGATCGAAGACAAGGCGGCGCTGGAGGAATGCTACCGGCCGCATCCCGTGCTGGGACACCAATAGGGCCGGCACACACGGCCATGGCAAGCCAGCCGGATCACGTCCGGCTGGTTTCCTGGACCAGATTGTGAAGGGTCAGGAGATCCGCGGCGGCGGTATCGGACACCACCCAATAGGTGACATCCCCTGCCGTCCAATAGAGCAGGTTATAGCCGCGGATGGTGATCGCCTCGGGCTTGGTATCATGTTCTTCGGCCGTCATGACCGGGCAGGCGAAGACATTGATGAGATGGGCCCGGTGACGATAGACCAGGGCCGCCACCGGCCGGCGATCGAGATAATCCAGCCGCCCGCCAACCAGGGAAAAGCCCTGAGGGGTATAATCAGCGACAGTCGGCGCAACATCCACCTTGCCGTCGAACCAAGGCTTGATGGTGTGCTGGTCAGCTGAGGCAATATCGGTCAGGTGTCCCGCCATCAGCGAGCGGATATGGCTGGCAACCACTTCCTCCGCCAATTTCTGGTCCTCGCCCTCGCCATGCGGCGCCAGCCAATAGCTGGTCGCCCCGGAAACCACGGCAACCGCAGCAACTGACGCTGCCAGGGCAAAGAGCTGGCGACGGTTCCATTGCCAGCCCGCCTTGGCCTGCTTGTCCTCCGCGCGCCGCGCCGCCAGATCGACCGGCGCTGCGGCAGCTTGCGGGGAGGCTTCCTGAGGTGCCGCCTCCTGGCGTATCCCTGGCCGGGCGGCCAGCATCAGCGTCACCCGCTCTCGTAAATCGGCCGGCGCGGCATGGCGCTCCAGGCCGTTGCGCAGGTCGGCCGTCAAGGCCGTCAGGCGTTCATGCTTCTGCCGGCAAGCCCGGCAACCGGCCAGATGGCTTTCCAGGGTCAGCGTACTGGAGAGGTCCAGCTCGCCATCGACATAGGCGTTCAGCAGGGTCGCGATGCGTTCACAGTCCATTTGCCACCTCACCGCCGAGCCGCTGTTCCAATTGCTTCAGCAGGTGGTCGCGGCCACGGGCCAGGCGCGACATCACCGTGCCGATAGGAATTTCGGCGATCTCGGCTATCTCCTTGTAAGACAGCCCCTGCAGATCGCGCAGCACCACGACTTCGCGATAGGACAGAGGTAAATTCTCGACGGCAGCATTCAGGTGCTTGCGCCGTTCCTTGTCGTTCAAGACCGTCTCCGGGGTGTCGACCGCCTTGGGATGCAGCGTCACCACTGTCGGTCGGCCGGCAATTTCGGCAATGGCCTCGTCTTCCATGAAAGTGAGCTGCTGCGACCGGTTAACCTTCAGCCAGCTGAAGCAGCAACGCCGGACGATAGTCAGCAGCCAAGCCCGGGCTTCGGGGCCGCGATAGGTCGCGAAATGCCTCAAGGCTTTGAGATAGGCTTCCTGGACGACGTCCTCCGCATCGCTGCGATTGCCGGTCAGCCAGCGCGCGAGGTTAAAGGCATCATCGAGATGCGGCACCATCAGCTGCTCGAAAGCGTCCCGCTGCGTTGGGGCGCCCGGCTGCTGTGGGGCGTTGGGTTGCGTCGGCTCCGTCAAATCCAGGCTCCTGATGACCGTCACAAGTAAGACCGGCCATGGCCGGCGCTTATTCCCGTGCGGTGCCGGAGAACTGCCACCAATTAATTGTCCTGCAGGTATATCACAGCATTCGGTTAAGCATTAATTAACCATGCCGGCAATGAGCCGACGGACAATTCTCTCGGCCGCTTTCAATCATGCGCCTGCCAAGTGGCGACGAAGTCCTTGAGCTCGGCCGCGTTGAGATCGGAGACCGCCCAGATATTCATGCCGCGTTCCTGCCAGCGGATGATGTTATAGCCGCCCCGCTCTGTCGGCTGTGGCGGCAGAGCAGCTGTCTCTGCCGATGGCCAGATCAGCATGTTGATGACATGCGGACCGGCGCGATAGACCAGCGCCGCCACGTTGCGGCCCTGCAGGTAATCCAGCCTGCCGCCGATCAACGGGAAGCCGCGATCGGCCAGATTCTTCACCGGGGGCGCGAAATCGACCCTCCCGTCGAACCAGGGTTTGACATTGTGCTGGTCGTTGGAGGCGACATCGAGCAGATGCCCGGCCTGCATCGAGCGCACATGACTGGCAACGACGAGATCGGCGAGATCCACCGTCTGCACGGGCGTCATCAGCATCAAAGTCAGCGCCGCTGCAGCGACCGTGCCGAAACCGAAGCCGGCCACCGGTTGCCACCACCGCCGCAGCGACCAGCGCTGCAAGGCGTGTGCGGGCGCCCGTTGCGCTGCCGATGTCGGCACAGCGGCCAATGCAGGCAGTGCGGCATCGATCCGGGCCATCAGGGTAGCGGAAGCCGTGTGATAGCTGGCCTTCTCGCGCAATACCTGGCGGGTCGCCTGCAGCCTTTGCCAGGCATCACGGCAGACGGCGCAGCCTTCCCGGTGCTGGGTCAGTGCGAGCGACTGGACGGCATCCAGCTCACCGTCGAATTCGGCCTGCAACAGCAGGATCTTGTCGCAACCGTCACGCATGCTCATCGCACCGCCTCCTTGGCGAGAGCCGTCTCGCTCAGCAGGCGCCGCCCCCGCCACAAGCGGGACATCACGGTGCCGATCGGGACGCCGGTGATCTCCGCGATCTCCCGATAGCTGAGCTCCTGCAGTTCGCGCAACACGATGCATTCCCGCAACTCGACCGGCAACTGCGCCAACAGGTCATCGATCTGACGCGTGGCCTCACGCTGCATCAACAGCATTTCCGGATCGCCGGCGGGATCGACCAGATCGACGCCGCGCGCATGCTCATCGCGGTCGCCCTGATCGTCCTGCAAATTGACCATGTGAATACCCTTGGTCCGCTTCATCGCGGCATAAGCGGTATTGCGCACGATCTGCAGCAGCCAGGCCCGCGCATTCACGCCCCGGAAGGTGGAAAAATAAGCATAGGCGCGGAGCACAGCCTCTTGCACCACATCTTCTGCCTCGACCGGGTTGCGCAGCAGCCAGCGGGCAAGATTGGTGGCGGCATCGAGATGCACCAGCACCTCCGCCTTGAAGCGGGCCGCCTCCATCTCCGCCGGTCGGGACTCGCCAGCCATGCTCAGACCTGTCTCATCGCCGAAGGGGCAATCGAGCCAATGGACGCATTGCTCCGCAACTCCTTTGATGCCGGCCGGCACTCTGCAGGACACAGAATGCGCCCTGCATGTCGGGTGTAGATCGGTGCCGGCGGCACTTTATTCGTCCCGGGGAAAAATTTTTCTGGCGGTGCACCGGGAATAAAAAAGTTGCGAATAGTACGGCCCCACCGCCGATCTCCGGCCACACAGCATCAAACGCTGCTGCAACCCGAGTGCCACCAGGAGATCAATCATGCCTCAACCCAATGACAACCGCGATACGGCATTTCAGTCCGAAACCACCGCCTTGCAGGCCAACCGGCGCAATTTCCTGAAATGCGGCGCTTGGGCCGGTGCCGGCCTGATCTGGACCGTGGCCGGCGGTATTCCCCGCTCCACCGGTCTCGGCTTTGCGGCTTCCGCCCTGGCCGATACCGGCAGCTTCAGCTTCGTGCAGATCAGCGACAGCCATATCGGTTTCAACAAGGCCCCCAACCCGGATGCACCGGGCACTTACAAGGAGGCGGTCGGCAAGGTCCGGGCCTTGGCCAGCCAGCCGGCCTTCATGATCCATACCGGCGATGTCAGCCACCTGTCGAAACGAGACGAATTCGATACCGCTGCAGAAATCATCAAGGATGCGCGCCTAGACGTTCATTACGTGCCCGGCGAACATGATGTCATCGGCGATGACGGCAAGGCCTTCTTCGAACAATTCTCCAAGACCCCCAATGGCTGGTACAGCTTCGACCAGGGCGGCGTGCATTTCATTGCCCTGGTCAATGTGCTCGGCTTCAAAGCCGGTGGCTACGGCCATCTCGGTGATGAACAGCTGAAATGGCTGGAAGCCGATGTGAAATCCCTCGCTGCCAGCACGCCGATCGTCGTCTTCACCCATATCCCTCTTTGGATGATCTATGCGGATTGGGGCTGGGGTACCGACGATGCCGCCCAGGCCCTCGGCTATCTGAAACGCTTCGGCTCGGTCACCGTGCTGAACGGGCATATCCACCAGATCATCCAGAAGGTCGAAGGCAGCGTCTCCTTCCATACCGCCAATTCGACCGCCTTCCCGCAGCCCGCACCCGGAACTGCGCCAAGCCCCGGCCCGCTGAAGGTTGAGGCTAGCCGGTTGAAATCAATGCTGGGCATTACCGACGTCAACCTGGTCGCCGTCAATCAGCCGTTGGTGATTACCGACGCCACCTTGAATGCATGAAACCAAGGAAGCCCCGTTATGTACCGATCCGAGAAGACTGTCTCCGGCAAAGTTGTGACAATGGCTGCCACCGCTGCCGGGTTGCTCTTCATGCTGCACCCAGCATATGCCGACACACCCGACCGACCTGGCATCGAGGTTCCGGCCACGGAATCACCAGCAACGCCGCCAATCCAGTCGGCTGCCCTGACCAACCATGTCGATATCGACAATTTCGACTTCTCCCCCATGACTTTGACAGTGACGGTCGGAACACAGGTGACCTGGACCAATCACGACGACATCCCCCACACCGTCGTCAGTGCAGACACCCCGCCGGCCTTCAAATCATCAGCCCTCGATACCGATGACAGCTTTTCCGTCACATTCTCGAAACCTGGCACCTACAGCTATTTCTGCTCGGTGCATCCGAAGATGGTGGGCACGATCGTGGTGAAGGCGAATTAGGCAATCTCGGCAGCTGCCATTCGCCCCACGGGCTGAAAGCGGTCATCCGGCTTCCAACGGTCATGCCCCATCCCCAGTGGCGACCACGTTGGTCGCCGGATGCCGCTTTCAGTTTCCTGTCGCCGCGCGTTACCATGACACCAGCGCAGTTGCGGATGACAGTTCTGCGCATTCCAACGGCGGGAATATTCACCCGAGAGGGTCGGTCAACGGGATGAAGCAACGTCGTCTCCTATGTTGATACCCGCCTTACGTTGCCGCCCAGCTCTGGACAGAAAGGAAACTCCAATGGTTAAGCCGTTATATGGTGTCATGATTGCCGGGGTCGCAGCTTTGCTCTCCGCTGGTCTGCCGCTCTATGCCCATGCCGCCGGCTCGAGCAGCAGCGACACCACCGATACGCCCAGCCCGACCGCCACGCAAAGCAGCAGCAGCGCCTACGACCAGGCGCTGAACAAGATCAATGCGGGCGATTATGCCAGCGCCATTCCCCTGTTGAAACAATCACTGGCGGAAGACCCGAACAGCGCCGACGCTTTGAACGAACTCGGTTTCAGCCTGCGCAAGACCGGCAATCTCCAGGACTCGCTTGTTGCCTATCAGAAGGCACTGGCGCTCAATCCCAGCCATATCGATGCCAATGAATATCTCGGCGAGCTCTATCTGCAGATGAAGCGTCCGGATATGGCGCAGAAACAGCTCGACGTCCTCGCCAAGCTCTGCCCCTCGGGCTGCGAACAGCGCAGTGATCTCCAGGAACAATTGGCTGCCTTCAAGAGCTGAGGGCCGTTCGGCCTCCTCGGACGCCGTGGCCTCTGACGCGCAGCAGGGCCACGGTACCTGCGACAGGGACAACCATCTCACGAGCACGCACCTCGAGAGCCCGGTTGTCCCTGTCGGCCTTTGCCTATCACCTCAGGCTATAGCCCGCACGGCCTCGTCATGGATCAGGCCCATGATGCGCCGCTTCAAGGCGATGAAATCCGGCGAGGTCAAGAGATCGACCGAGCGCGGTCGGGGAATCTTGATCTCGATCATCTCCTTGATCCGCCCCGGTCGCGCTGTCATCACATAGACCCGGTCGCCAAGCAGGATCGCCTCGTCGATATCATGGGTGATGAAGAGCACGGTCTTTTGCGATTGCTGCCAGATATCCAGCAGCAATTCTTGCATCAGGGAACGGGTCTGGCTGTCGAGCGCACCGAAGGGTTCATCCATCAACAGGATTTCCGGGTCATTGGCCAAGGCACGCGCCAGTGCGACGCGTTGCATCATGCCGCCGGAAAGCTGCTTCGGATAAGCCTTCTCGAACCCTTCCAATCCGACCTGGGCGATGAAGCGCTTGGCGATGGCCGCACGTTCCGTCGCCGAGACGCCTGCGAGTTCCGGCCCGAACTCAACATTCTGCTGCACCGTCAGCCAGGGATAGAGAGTGTAGGATTGGAACACCATGCCGCGGTCCTTGCCGGGCCTGGTGACCGCCTTGCCATCGAGCGTGATGCTGCCGCTGGTCTGGCGGTTGAGCCCTGCCACCAACCTGAGCAGGCTCGACTTGCCACAGCCTGAAGGACCGACGATGACGGCGAACTCGTTCTCCTCGACATTGAGCGAGATGCCATCGAGAGCGGTGACCGGGTTGCCGCGCTTCGGTGTGAACCGCAGATTGACGTTGTTTATTTCAAGTTTCGCCATGACCGCCCCTACCCCTGCACTGTCCAGGGAAGCAGCCGCGCCCGCAGGAACTTGAACAACTGATCGCTGATGAGACCAAGGAGGCCGATCACCGCGATCCCGAGGAAGATGCGGTCGGTGAAGAGGCCCCGCATCGAATTCAAAATGAAATAGCCGAGGCCCTTATTGGCGGCGACCAGTTCCGCCACCACCAGATATGTCCAGGCCCAGCCCAGGGTGACGCGCAAGGCGTCCATGACGCCCGGCATGGTGGCCGGGATCAGCACCCGGCGGATCACCTGCCGCCGACTCGCACCCAGGGTATAGGAAACATCCAGGAGATCATGCGAGACGCCACGCGACACATCGGCGATCAGGATGAGCTGCTGGAAGAAGGTGCCGATGAAGATGACGGCGACCTTCTCCGCCATGCCGATGCCGATCCACAGGATCAGCAGCGGAATGAGCGCCGAGACGGGCAGGTAACGCACGAAATTGGTGATGGGCTCAAGCGCCGCTTCGGCAATCTTGAAGCTGCCCATCAAGATGCCGAGCGGCACCGCAAAGATCGATGCCAGGATGAAACCGGACATGATCTCGTAGAGGCTGATGCCGGTATCCCGGAACAACGAACCGTCGGAGACGCCGTCGATGCCGGCCTGGATGACCGCAATCGGGGTTGGAAGAAAATCTTCGCGCACCAGACCGCCATAGGACAGCACGCACCAGACCGCCAAAACCAGAAGGGCCACCGCCACGCTTACCGTCAGATAAGCGCGGCGGGGAATTTCCTTCTTCGGCGCGAAATAAGCGTCGAAGGACATGGGTTTACTGATTGACGAAGTCGTAATTGATGAGCTGGGCCGGGGTCGTCTTCACCTGCACCTTGCCCTGGCCCGACCAGACATCGATCGCTTCCTGCACGGTCTGGGTCAGCGGACCCGGCTTGTCCTTGGTGCCGAAGAAGGCCTTGTTGTCGTCAGCACCGTAGAACTTGATGCCGCCCAACGTGTCCTTGAAATCCTTCGGATCCTTGAGCCAGCCGCCAACACCCTTGGCCATGATGGCAATGGATTCATCGGGATTGGCGCGGTAGTACGCCACGGCTTCGTTCCAGGCCTTGACGATGCCCGCCACTTCCTTCTGATGCGCCTGCACCCAGCTGGTCTTGGCAATGATGGCATCCGTGATCAGGCCCGGCGTGGTCGAGCTGTCGACCAGCAGATGACCATGATCCGTCGCCTTGCCCTTGCTGAGCCAAGGCTCCCAAGTCACCGCCGCATCGACACGCTTGCCGACAAAGGCGCCGCCGGCGTCACCGGCCGTCATATTGACGATGTTGAGGTCCGATTCCTTGAGGCCGGCCTTGGTCAGCAGCACGTTCAGATAGAACTCGGAGACCGAACCCTCATTGACCGCAACCTGCTTGCCCTTGAGATCGGCGATGCTGGTGATGTCCTTGTTGGCGACAATGCCGTCGCCGCCATCGGAATCATCGATCGCCACGACATACTGGTAGTCATCCGGCTTCTTCATATAGAGAAGCGCCGTATCGACCGTGCTGGCGATCATCTGGATCTGATCGGCCATCAGGGTCGGGAAGCGTTCCTTGGGGTCTTCCATGACGACGAGATCGACGTCGACGCCGTTCTCTTTGAAGAAGCCCTTGTCCCGGGCAATGTAGAGCGGCCCATAGCCGACCCAGGTCGAATGGGCGATGGTGATGGTGTCGGCACTGGCGGGCGCCGTGCCCGACAAGCCGCCCAGACCCAATCCCGCCGCGAGGGCGAGCGCCAAACCAACGAATTTCCGCATGTAATCATCCTCCCAATTGACGCGCCGGATTCTTTCCCGGCCACACCGTCCTTGTGATCCACGGCACGATCATCATCGGCTGGCAGATGAAACCGGCGGCGGTGAGCAACAGGAGATTGCTTCGTCACGTGCGACCGGAATTGCCCATCAGCTTCTGAGATCGGCCTTCCTTCTCCCCGCACGTTCGGCCCGCTGTCTCTCTGGCAGCTTCGGCCTTAAACGGCTTGGCGCGACATGCGGTCAATCGCATCTCGCCACCAACGCTGTCACCATATGGTAAGACACACGGTGAGACCAGATGAAGCGGTCTGGTCCCTCCTTCCGAACGCGCCGTTTTTTTCGATCTTGGGCATCGGCTTGTCCAATGCAGCTTGCACTGGCGGAAAATGTCAGCTTGCCGTCAGCCGGTCACTGCTTGCGCCCTGCAGTTTTCAGTACCTGATTCACCTTGAGCCAGCCGCGGCTCAGCCGCCTGCTGCCTGCCAGAAGAAGAAGGCAGGATTGGCACCGGTCGAGCCGGGGTCTCGACCCGTTCTGTCTTCACAAACCGGCGGCAGTCCTTCTGAGCCGGAGTGTCCTATTGGGTTCTTGGGAAAAAGCGTATTTATATCAGCTGGTTAATTCGGATCAGACCGATCAAGCCTGTGCTTCTTGAGCAACAATCCCTTTCGAAAACGCAAGAAAAACGGCTGCCGAGGTTGCAGGTGCGAAAAGAACGGCCCATCATTGTTGCATTGCAGCAAGTCAACGGGCGACTCATGAAGCAGATCGACTGGCGGGCCTTGCGCAAGCTGATCCCAGCTTGGCGGCATGAGGATGTGCCGCCCGGCGCACAGCCGGAAACCGACGATATCGCAACTGCCCAGGTGCCGGTCCCGCCGGGCCAGGCATTGACCGTTCAGGTGCCGGCCGTTCAGATACCGATCGTCGAGGCGGGGTCGGTTGTCGCAGGCACCCAGCAGCAACTGTTCCTGCCGCTGTATCAGGCGCCGTTGCAGTTGCCGCCGTATCCAGTCCGGCCGGCAGAGCTGTCACGATCGACCGTCTCCCCTGTCACACAGGCGCGGGACGAGACTGCGACCCAGGCGGATGAAGCCGCAAATCGCTGCCTCGACGCAACCCCGCGGGCCTTGTCCCGCAGGCCGCAGACGATCGCTACCCCCGTCAAAGGCCATGACCAGCATCCCCCGCGGAAGGTTGCCTTGGCGCTGCAAGGTGGCGGCGCGCATGGCGCCTTCACCTGGGGCGTGATCGACCGCCTGCTGGAAGAGCCCGAGATCGAGATCGCCGCAGTCAGCGGCAGCAGCGCCGGTGCCCTCAATGCCGTGGCGCTTGCCAGCGGCCTCCTTGAAGACGGACGCGCAGGCGCGCGGCGGCGGCTCGACCAGCTGTGGCGCCGCGCTGCTGGTCTTGCCGAGTTGAGCGGCCTCCCGTCATCAGCGCTTGATCGTCTTGCCCCGAGCCTCGGCGTCGACTGGTCGCCGGGTCACCTGCTCTTCGATTTTTTCACACGCTATGTCTCGCCCTATCAGTTCAATCCGTTCGGCATCGATCCGCTGCGCCAGCTTTTGCGCGACCTGATCGACATCGACGCCTTGAAAAGCGCGCAAGCCCTGCCGCTCTTCATCGCCGCGACGCGCGTCGATAACGGCGAGATGCAGCTGTTCGGCAACCGGGATCTCAGCATCGAAGCAGTGCTCGCTTCGGCCTGCCTGCCGGCCATCAACCAGGCGATCAAGATTGATGATACCTATTACTGGGATGGCGGTTTCAGCGCCAATCCGCCCTTGCTGCCATTACTCAGCCATGGCCTGGAGAATGCGGATACCGTCAACGACATCCTGCTGGTGCGAGTTGATCCGGTGCAGGACGATTCCATGCCGATCACCGCTGGTGGCATTCGCAACCGGGTCAATCGGTTGATGTTCAATGCACCGCTCAATGCCGAACTGCGCGCGCTGCAATGGCTGCGCGGGCAGTTGCGTGAGCCCGGCTTGGCGCAGAGCGCTTTCGGCAAAAACCTGGCGCATCTCAGATTGCACAGCCTGAGTGCCGATGACGCCATGCGTCAGTTCGGCAGCGCCAGCAAATTACGGCCGGATCTCCACCTTATCGAAAGGCTGCATGAACTCGGCCGGGAAGTCGCCGAGGATTGGCTGGAAGAACATGTACCGCGACGCCACAGCGACCGCCGCATTTCCCAGCGGGCCTGAGAGGCGGCGAGAGTTAGCGAGAGTCAGGGCGCCGGATAGCTGAAAGCGGTCAGCGGTGTCCACTTGTCCGCTGTACTGACTAAGGTCACCGCATAGCTGCGGCGATCGGTGGTGATGGTAAGCTGGGTCTTCAGATTGTCGCTGTGCGGCGAGAGGATCAGCACCGGCGTCGCGAAATTTCCCGCTCCATAGGTCGTCGGTGTGATCGACCAATTCTGGTCGCCGGCCTCGGTCGCCTTGATGGTCTCACCCTGCTGCAGGCTGAGGGCACAATAATGCGTGGGGGCGCAAGTCACGATGGCATCACCCTTGCCATAGACCAGCGTCTGATTGGCGCCGACTTTTTCGGGCGCCTGCGGTGTGCTGGTCTCATCGGCATGTGCCAGTGTGACAGCGCAGATCGCCGATAGGGCCGCCAGGAACAGACGTCGCATGATGAAGACCTTGCTGAGGGATATCACGCATATTTTGCGCCGCCCTTGCCGGCGGCGCAACAGATGGCGGTGATCAGCGCCGGAAATCGATTGCGATCGACTCGTCACCAATCGTCACCGTGCTCCTGACGGCCGGCGTCTCGGCAATGACCTTGCCGCGCCGGATCACCACCAGGCGCGCCGGCCGCAGCCGCAGGGCCTCCACCGGATCGCCGGCCTGTAGGAGGACGAGATCCGCATGGCAGCCAGGCGCAATGCCATAACCATCGAGACCCAGCGCCTTGGCGCCATTCGTCGTGACGGCGGCAAAGCAGCTTTTCATCTCGGCGATGCCGGTCATCTGGCCGACATGCAGGCCCATATGGGCGACCTCGAGCATGTCGTGGCTGCCAAGGCTGTACCAGGGATCCATCACGCAATCATGGCCGAAGGCGACATTGATGCCGGCTGCCAGTAGCTCCTTCACCCGGGTCATGCCGCGGCGCTTGGGGTAGGTGTCGTGACGCCCCTGCAAGGTGATGTTGATGAGCGGATTAGCGACCGCATGGATGCCGGCCTCACGCATCAGCGGCATCAGCTTGCTGACATAATAATTGTCCATCGAATGCATGGAGGTGAGATGCGATCCGGTCACACGGCCCTTGAGGCCGAGCCGCGCCGTCTCGGATGCGAGGCTTTCGACATGACGGGACAGGGGATCGTCGCTCTCGTCGCAATGCATGTCGACCATCAGCCCGCGCGTCGCCGCGATCTCGCACAAGGCCTTCACCGAGACGGCGCCATCGGCCATGGTGCGTTCGAAATGCGGGATGCCGCCGACCACATCGACGCCCTTGTCGAGGGCGCGGGTCAGATTGGCGGCCGCCGTCTTATGGCGCAAATAGCCGTCCTGCGGGAAAGCAACCAGCTGCAGGTCGATATAGGACGCCATCTCGCGGCGGATTTCCAGCAGCGCATCGACCGCCAGCAGGCGGTCGTCGCAGATATCGACATGACTGCGAATGGCCAGCGTGCCGCGGGCAATCGCCCAATGGCAGAGATCGCGCGCGCGTTGCTTGATCGCCTCGACCGTCAGATGCGGCTTCAACTCGCTCCAGAGCTGGATGCCTTCCAGCAAGGTGCCGCTTTCATTGAGACGCGGCTGGCCGAGGCTCAATGTCGAATCCATGTGGAAATGACTGTCAACGAAAGGCGGCGTCACCAACTGCCCCTTGGCGTCAATCTCACGCCCGGCGGATGCCGTGATATTGGCCTCGACGGCGGCGATCTTGCCGCCCTTGATGCCGATATCGATACCGGTCCGCGCATCTGGCAGGGTGGCGCCGCGCAGCAGCAGGTCGAACATCAGCGCTCCTCCTTGCGGAAGGGAATGAGCAGGCTCGCCGGCGCATGGGCGTTGCGCGAAACCAGGGCCATGGCGAGGATCGTCATCACGAAAGGCAGCATGAGGAAGACCTCATAAGGAATATTCAGCGTGTTATTCGCCTGCAGGCGCAATTGCAAGGCCTCGATCATGGCGAAGAGCAGCACGCCGCCGGCGCAGCGCCAGGGCAGCCATTGGCCGAAGACGACCAGCGCGATGCAGACCCAGCCCCGCCCCGAGATGACGCCGAAAGTGAAGGCGTTGAACTGGGCGATGGTGAGATAAGAGCCGCCCAGCCCCATCAGCGCGCCGGAGATGACCAGCGCCTGGATGCGCATCGACCAGACGCTGACACCGGCCGTATCCGCCGCCCGCGGATTCTCGCCGACCGTGCGCAGATTGAGGCCCCAGCGGGTGCGATGGAGGATGAACCAGGTGAGCGGCACCGACAGCAGCGCCAGATAGGTGATGGCGGTCTGGTTGAAGACGATCGGGCCGAGGATCGGGATCGACGACAGGACCGGCAGCGGCAGCGGCGCGAAAGCGACGACATTGGGTGGTACCGCCGGCTGGCCGAAGATCATGCGATAGAGAAAGAAGGCGAGACCGGTCGTCAGCAAAGTCGTGCCGATGCCGGAGACATGCTGACTGACCCCCAGCACCACGGTGAGCAAGGCCATCAACAGACCGATCAAGGCCCCTGTCGCCAGCGCCGCAACGACGCCGAGCCACAGATTGCCGGTGAAATAGGCGGCGGTGAAGCCGGTCATGGCGCCGAGCAGCATGGTGCCTTCGATGCCAAGATTGAGGACGCCGGAACGCTCGGCGATCAGCTCGCCCATGGTCGCCAGCAGCAAAGGTGTCGCGATGCGCAGCAGGGCGGCGAAGAAACCGATATCGAGCAGATGGAAAATCGTCTCAGCCATGGCTCACCTGCCGGGTGATCCGCAGCCGGTAGACTGCGAAGAGTCGTCCCGCCACCATGGTGAGGAGGGCCACGCCCTGGATGACATTGGCGAGATAGACCGGGACGCCGGTATCGCGCGACATGGCGTCGGCACCGTTCATGATCATGGCGAAAAACAATGCGGCGGGAATGACGCCGAGCGGATTGAGATCGGCCAGGGTGGCGATGACGATACCGGCATAGCCATAGCCGGAAGAGAGATCCGAAGTCACCTGGTAGCGGACACCGCCGACTTCGCCCGCCCCTGCCAACCCCGCCAGCGCGCCGGAGACCAGCGCCGCCGTCACCAGCACGCGATTGACCGAGAAGCCGGCATAGGCCGCCGCGCGCGGATTGGCGCCGACCGCCTTGATCGAGAAGCCGGTGGTGGTGCGATCCATCAGCCACCAGATGAAGATGGCGGCGATGAGCGAGATCGGCACGCCGAGATGCAGGGTGTCGCCGGCCAGGATCGGGAATTGCGCCGCGGTCTCGATCACCGGTGAGTTCGGGTAGCCGGTCTTGGGATCCTTCCAGGGCCCCTCGAGCAGCGCCATCACGCCATAGAGCATGATCGAATTGAAGAGCAGCGTGGTAACGACATCATCAACCTTGAGCTTCACCTTCAGCAAAGCCGGGATCAAGGCCCAGAGAGCACCCGCCGCAGCGGCGCCGAGGATCATCAGCGGCACCAGGGTGATGCCGGGGAGGAAGGTGCGCTCGCCGATATAGCCGGCTGCCATGGCACCCGCCATCAACTGGCCCTCGGCACCGATGTTCCAGAACTTGGCGCGGAAAGCGACGGCAACGGCGAGGCCGGTCCAGAGCAGCGGCGACGCCTTCACCAACGTGTCCTGCACGTCATACGGCGTCTGGAAGGTGCTGAGGAACAGCTCGCTGTAGGCATCCAGCACCGGCGCACCGGCGAGGCTGACGAGGAAGCTGCACAGGATGAGGGCCGCCAGCACCGCCAGGATCGGCAGGGCGATCTGCAACCAGGCGGGCGTCGTCTCGCGTCTTTCAAGCCGCAGATGGATCATGCCGCACCCCCGACGCGCGCTGCATGTTGTGGAGCAGCCGATGCCCCTTCCTCGCTGACACCTGCCATCAGCAGGCCGACACGTTCGACGCTTGCTTCGGCAATCGGCAGGTCCGCCATTACTCGTCCGCCATACATGACGGCGATGCGATCCGACAAAGCGAAAAGCTCTTCCAGGTCTTCGCTGATCAGCAGGACGGCACCACCGCGCGCGCGGAGATCCAACAGCTGCTGATGGACGAATTCGCTGGCGCCGATATCGATGCCGCGGGTCGGCTGTGCCGCCACCAGCAGGATCGGGTCCATGGCGAGCTCGCGGGCGAGCAGCGCCTTTTGCAGATTGCCGCCGGACAAGGTTCCGGTACGTGCCTCCGGCCCCGATGTCCGGATATCGAAGCCCTTGATCTGGCTTTCGGCAAAGCGCCGGATGGCGCCGCGATCGATCACACCGCCGCGGCTGAAGGGGGCCCGGTTGATCCAGGGCAAGGCCATGCTGTCGGCGAGGCTGAGGCTGGAGATCATGCCGACAGTGAGACGATCCTCGGGCACTCGGCCGATCCGCAGGCCCTGCATGACGCGCGCCGAGGCAGCGGTCACGGCGACGCCGCTGACCGACAATTGGCCCGCCTGCAATGGCACTACGCCGCCGATGAGATCGGCAAGCTCGCGCTGGCCATTGCCGGACACGCCGGCGATGCCGACGATTTCGCCGCTTCGCAAGGTCAGCGAGACATCCTTGAGATTGGTCCCACCTGCTGCGGTGGTGACGTGATCGAGCCGCAGCAATTCCCTGCCCGGCGCCAGGAAAGGCTTTTCCGGCGGGCTCAGCTCGCGGCCGCACATCAGCCGGGCGAGTTCGCCCTTGCTCAGGGCACCGTCATTCTGTCGCTCCGCCACCACCTGGCCATGGCGCATGATGGTGACCCTGCTCGTCAGTTCCAGGACCTCG